>JGI26082J51739_10000919_pt1 | contig 18554 bp, 17 predicted proteins | sample SaaInl5LU_22_DNA_FD_51739 | JGI IMG/M metagenome (IMG submission 51739)
TCATTTGGATCTGCTCTGTGAACACCCTAGATTCTATGACTTAAGAGGCTCTTGTTCAGCCCATACACCACCTCCACGTCACCATGATGTTCATTGCAGCGGGCGTGGTTGCCATTGCCTGCATCTTGCTTGAACAATTCTGGCTTGCGGCATTTTTCCTTATCGTGAAATCGATATTGGATGCGGCAGACGGCGAATTGGCGCGAGTAAAGCAAACGCCCTCCTACACCGGACGTTACTTTGACTCCGTCTCCGACATCATTTTGAACGTTTGTTTTCTTTATAGTATTAGCTACACCACCCAAGGCTCGCTTATATGGGTCGTTGTCGCCTTTATAGCCATGCAATTGCAGGGCACGCTATACAACTACTACTACGTAATACTGCGTAACAAAGTAGATGGCGACACCACCAGTCGCGTCTTTGAAGATAAACCGCCGGTTGCGCTCCCAGGAGAAAAGCAAAGCACCGTTAACAAATGGTTCTGGACCTATACCTTCTGTTACGTCGCTTTTGACAAGGCCATTTATTGGATAGACCGGCAGGCCGAGCAGGCCCACCACTATCCGAAGTGGTTTATGACGTTAGTATCTGCATTTGGCCTAGGTTTTCAGTTATTAATTATCAGCGTTATGTTGTGCCTAGGTCTTGCTGAGTACATTGTCGCTTTCTTTATTGGCTATTCGGTGTTGATAGGTGTTTTTGTTGGTATTAGAAGGTACTTAAATCGAGAGCTTACTCAGACCCGTTAGTGGCAAGGAGGTTGCGCACTGGCTTTTGTATCATTTAAAGGCACTTTTCTACCTAACCTATCCGTCTATAACCCAAAGGCCGCGATTGAAGCCGACAGCGTCGAAGCGTCAGTGACAAAGCGAATGGGTCAGAGGGCGACTGGGGACAGTGCTGGGCGTATGTGCCATTATTTACCTTTTGGAGCCTCAACGTTGAAAGCTTTGTCACCTATGCCCTACCGGAATACGTGTTGCCTCATATCGTGTCTGTTTTTGTTTTTCACCAATAGCTGCTTGGCCCAAAGCAATGCGCAGTTGGCGTCGTCACCGCAGGAGACGTCTATCGATCGTGCAATCAGTGCAAAAGATGTTGATCCGGCTATTTACTGGGACTTTAATGACCCCACCGATCCATTTCGGGATATTTACGCAGGCTTCCGAGCACGCCGTGCGAGCGATATGTCCGATAGTGACAAGCCGAAGCCGATTCCACCCTACAAACCCGTGCATCTCATTCGCGATATGTCATGGACGCCGTTGGAAGAGGTGTTTCCCTTTGATTGGGCAACTATTCGCGCCGAATCACGCGATGAAGCTGAGCAATTAGAGGGCGCGGTAAAAGCACGCCTCGCCTTTGATCACCCTGATGTCAAAATTACACAGCTCATTCTTGGACCTGGCGCCACCTTACCTGGGCATGCTGGCGGCTCTCCCGGGTTTTATTACGTTATTGGCGGCCGTGGCGAGGTGACGGTTGAGGGGCAAACACAAACAGTGACCCCGGGTGCCACTGTGAAGTTACATCCCTATGATGTGCGTCGCGTGTACGCAAGCACCGATGAATCATTGAAACTCATTTGGGTTCGTTGGGCGCCCAATGGCGATCAGCGATACATCGCTGCGGGTTACTATCTCACGGGTGCCAATCAGCACATCCAGCCGATAGAAGCCACACTTCCACCTGACTATCAATTCTGGGGCGAAGGATTAGCGACCGTCCCTATACCTGAACCGTCGTCACCTGTTGCGCCCGCAAGTCCCGAGTCAATTTACGAGGAGCAGGCAGCTAGGCTTACTGCTGCAAGGGCAGCCCTTGGCGAACAAAGAATGCTTTATCCTGAGACGCCCGTGTTTTCACATGAATCAGAGAGCCGGTGGATTGATGAAAAGATGCTCAAGGGCAGTGGCTTCTTTTGGGCTAAAGACATTAGCTCCTTGGGCGCGCTTACGAAACGCTGGAGCGAGGTGATGCGACTGAAGGGCTTCTTCCGCGCAAAACGCCCAGACGGGGGTTGGGACTTTAATATTTCACAGATGGTCTGGGGACCACACGCCCGCTACGTTGAACACAGTCACTCTATCCCCGAGTTTTACTACATGCTAAGTGGACCAGTAGAGCATTGGGTAGGTGAAGACAAATATGTTGCCATGCCCGGCGATATATTTATGACAAACTCCTATCAGACGCACCAGTCACGGGGCATCGTTGATGATCTCCCCTTTAGGAACATAGGGGCCAGCTGGGCACCTAATGGCGACAGGACGGTATTTGAACGACCTTTTTACTTAGTCGAACCACTTGGATTACAACCTGTATCAGCGAATCTAGGGGAAGCACCGGCCTTTCACTGAAGGATGTGTCTTACCCGCCAGTGACGACCGAACAAACCAGCCTGTGTAGTGGTCAAGCAATCTTGGACACTACAGCTGCGGTCATGTTTACCATGTATGAGTTAACGTCCTCATACATGGTAAACCCCATCACATGTGTATCAGCGTCAAGTACGCGTATCATTCAGACACGATACTTGTGATGCGCAGTAATCGCTACCGTTTGTAACTTCGCTTGTAAAAAAACCCAAAAAACGGGGCTCTTTGAAACCTCTTTGCAACTCGCAAACCTATATTAATCAATGGGTTAGCGCCGCCCTATTACTCCCACTCAATAGTGGTACTGAATTTTATCTAATTAAAACAGCAGGTTATGCTCATTAAAATGAGGTTTGTAACTGCTTTGCAAGTTGAAGCCATTTTTTCCCTCGAAATGCCTTTGTCGAAACCTATTGGCAATCAAACACCTGCTACATCTGCACTTACAAGCTTTGTAACTATTGCTAAACCTCCACTGTCGCATGATGCGACAAATGCCATCGCCGCGCAGAAGGCACCCTTCTATTACATCCACTACCCTTTAAGTTAGTGTCAATAAGCATTAAGGCTTGCCATCCAAAGTCATACTCAAGTGGATAAGGTGGAATAAAATGCTTACCTAAATCAGCATTAAATCCATATTTTCCGTAGTATTCTGGATCCCCATATACTAGCAATGCGTCGATGTTATTTGCATGAAAATGCGCCTTAGCAGATTCTATTAGCTTAGTTGCAAGTCCTTTCTTTTGATGAGATTGATGAGTTGCTAGCGGAGCCAATATGTATGCGGATAGCCCTGTATCAGTTTTGAAGAATACTGGTGAGAAGCCAACTGCGCTTACAATTTTTCCATCTAACTCTAACCCTATACAGTAGTTATTATTAGTGACGTCATCTTCAATCAAACTCTTTATTACTGGATATGTTATTGGTGCTTCTTCTTCAGAAAACGAATTGAAGAATGTTTCTTCAATTGAACTCAAGTCATTTACTGATAGTTTTCTTATCATCATTATCCTCTCTATAACACTTCAATTGTGCCATCATCTCTACGTCTGCAGTCAGCTACAGCGTTGGTTAAACGTATTTCATCATTCAAGTGGTAATACGTCTTTTCAATCTGTGCCACGCTAGTGCACACATATCAGCTATCTGCCTAAATGTTAACCCACTCATACTTTACCGGCAGGAATACGGCAAACGCCTGACTGGTCTTGTCGTACCAGCCCGATCGGCGCAACTCTTCAATGAAAATGGCATCAGCGCAACGCAGTAGCTCCGCATAGGGCTTTTTTACTTCACTAAAAATACGCACCCCCAAACCCGGGCCTGGGAATGGATGGCGGTACATCATGTCGTAAAGTAAGGCTGGTTCGAGGCCAATTTTGCGCACCTCGTCTTTAAACAATTGCGCAAAGGCTCGACCTAAGACATCTTCATGTCTCCTGGCAAACCACCCACGTTATGGTGCGACTTGATTACACGCGCTTTACCGTTTTTAGCTCCCGCCAGCCTTAAGACTGCCCGTGTAGATTTGGATTTAACGAGCGGTGCGACACTGCACAGAAATGTACACGATTGCGCAGATTTCCGCACAAGTCACTTGAAGTTCTTTGTCGATGTGGAAAGCCACCCCCGTAGAGCGCAATCCGAAGTTAGATTTCCCTCAAGCGCACATATCCTAGAAGACCAACTAACGCAGTAAACGTCTACTGGGTACCTTGTCAGGGCTTAGCGTCAGCAACATTCCATCCCTCATTACATAAACCGGTCCTTTGTAAGCATCACTAACACCTTCAAGAAACGGTCCTTCGAGCAGCGTGCGGGGCAGTGGCGGGATCATATGGGTGAAGGCAAGTGCCCGGACATTGGCTTCAGACGCTACGCGTGCCGCATCAACAGGCGTAGCATGGTAGGAAGGGATGTCGCGCATCACAGTCGCTAGTACATGCTGGCCCGTCGTCAGCGCTACCTTTTCTATTTCCGCGACCATTTCCGGCTTTAGCGCCTCGTGAACGAGGAGATTCGCGCCCTCGGCAGCGAGAGCCAGATTGTCGGAAGCGCTGGTGTCACCACTGATGACGACTGCGAGGTCGCCATACTCAATTCTGTAGGCCACGGCCGGTTTTACAGGACCATGAGGAACGCTGATCGCCCGCACGACCACACCGTTACGCTGGTATACGATCGGAAACACGCCATCTTTAGGAACAGTGAATGCGTGCGCCTTCATCTTTAGAGCTTCCGGCGGCGCGGTGAGGCTCTGGTGGTGGGCAACTCGGTAGGCATGGTCCTGGGCGAAAGCCGCATCAAAGCCTGCAGCGACCTGCTGGACACCATCCGCGCCATAGAGCGGCATTTCGGTACGAATTCCGTCACCCAGATTGCGCTGCAACGCAATGCTACCGAGTCCGGCGATATGGTCCGAATGGAAATGGGTAAGAAATACTACTTCGATCCTCGAGGGGCGCAAGCCCATAGACGCCATCGTCTCGGCAGCGCCTTCGCCAACATCGAATACGAACAGCCGCCCTCCCGCTATGACTGCAGTGCAGCCGCCGGACATCGACAAGTCAGGTAAAGGCGTGCCGCTGCCACATGACACGACGTGCACGCCGTCAGGATACTCGGTGACGAGGTCGGTCGAGACTTGCTCTGTGATCGCCCGCCGGAACAGCATCATGGCGATGTCGTTCTTGAAGATAGGGAAGCCAGCACCAAGTATCACAGGAACCCCGACGGCGATGACCCAACGTTTCATACCTGCTCCTCGGCAGGGACAACTGTACCACTCGCCGCGCCAAAACCGATGGAGCGGAAACCATCGCGCGCGCACTTGCCGCGTAATTCCAGACGGTCTCCATCCTNCAGCGCGATTCGATCGCTTCCATCATTGAGCGTGACCGGAGTTGCGCCCATCTTGCCCAGCTCCAACAAGGCGCCGGCCTCNCTTGGTTCGGGGCCGCTTATGGTGCCAGTTCCCAGAATATCACCGGGTGCCAGCGGACAACCGTTAGAGGCCTGGTGCGCAACCAGTTGCGCCGGATTCCAGTATGAAGAGGNATAGTTCGCGCCTGATAGACGCTGTACCTCTCCACCCGTTGGGGCCAGCCAGGCCTCCACGCCGATGTCGATATGCCCCGATTTTTCATTGGCCGGCGAAGTCAGATGTGGCAGCGTAGCGGGATCACCGTAAAACCGCTCGAAAGCGGGCGCTCGGAATGGAGCCAATGCCTCCATAGTCACGATCCACGGCGAAATGGTCGTCGCAAAACTCTTGGCAAGGAACGGACCAAGAGGCTGATATTCCCAGGCCTGGATGTCTCGGGCCGACCAGTCGTTAAGCAGGACTACCCCAAAAATGTGATCCTCCGCCTCATCGATGCCAATGCGCTGGCCCATGGCATTACCGGGGCCGATGACGAGTCCGACTTCGGTTTCAAAGTCTACGAAACGCGAAGGCGCATACACCGGCTCGCTCGCACCGGGGAGCATAATCTGCCCCCAGGGTCGGGACACGTCGCTACCGGAAGCGACAATCGAAGACGCCCGCCCGTGGTAAGCGATCGGCATCCACTTGAAGTTCGGCGTCAGCGGGTCATCAGGACGGAACAGCTTTCCAGCATTGTAGGCGTGATAGTAAGAAGTGAAAAAATCGGTGTAGTCGCGCGTCATGACCGGCAGACCGAGTTCGACATCGCCCAACGGAAGCAGATAGCGTTCAATCTCCGACCGCCTCCCTGCGTCCGTGAGGGCCGCGCTGAGCGCGTGGCGAAGCCTTTTCCACTCATCGCACCCAGCTGCCGCCAGAGCATTGAGGTCACCCTGATAAGTCGCATTGACTGCGGCCAGGTCCAGCACGTTGTCTCCGATAGCAGTGCAAGCGCGAAACTGACAGGTGTCTCCGCGCTTGCGGTACATGCCAAAAGGCAGGTTCTGGATGGGGAATTCTGCATCGGCAAAATTGGCGCGCTCAACCCAGCTGGTGAGAGCCGGATCGTGAGTGTGGTCCGGTTCACGCATCTTTAGTCACCTCCGACTCACCGTAAGGCGTACCGCCCAATGCCGGATCGGCCTTCTTCGAGTATCGGTTCAACCAGAAGCGCTGGAAAATACCGCGTAGCCCAACATTGATCGGCGGATACATCAGCTGGGTCGGAAATGAAGGGGCGCGGTGGAATACCGGCCGGGCATTCGACAGCTCGCGAAACCCCTCAACGCCGTGATAACTGCCGAAGCCGGAATTACCGACACCGCCAAACGGCACCGCGGCATTGACCACATGCCAACCCCAGTCGTTGACGGTGACCCCGCCCGAGCGTGTCTCGCCCAGCACCCGCTCAAGCACCGCGCCCTTGGTGCTGAACAGATAAAGCGCAAGCGGGTGGGGATGGTCGCAAACATAGCGGATCGCATCGTCCAGCCCGTTGTGACCGACGACCGGCANGATCGGACCAAAGACTTCTTCCTGCGCGATCTTCATCTCCATCGTAACACCCGTTACGANATGCAGCGGTATGCGGTTGCCACCGTTCCAGGGCGCACAGGGAACTANGGTGGCACCCTTCTCGCGTGCGTCGTCTAACATGGCCTTGATCCGCGCCGCATGGCGTTCATTGACGAGGCTACAGTATTCTGACCGCTCGTCCGTCCCGTTTGGATAGAACTGCGAGAAGGCCTTCTTGACGTGATCAACGAAGGCGGGGATGGCCGCCTCAGGCACCAACGCATAATCCGGCGCAACACAAACCTGGCCCGACATGGCGATCTTACCGTGGGTGATTCTCAGCGCCGCATCCGCGACCGGGTAATCGTCGGCGACAATAGCCGGGGATTTTCCGCCCAACTCGAGAGTGACGGGAACGAGGTTTTTGGCCGCTGCCGCCATCACCAGCCGCCCGACCCGGGGGCTGCCGGTAAAAATCATGTGATCGAACGGCAGCGCGGTGAAACTGGCAGGGTCGGTTNTCTCCTCGCCGAAGACAGCCACTTCGCTGTCGTCGAAGATCTCAGCCAGCATGGTCTTTATGACGGCGTTGGCGCGTGGCGTCTCTTCTGGCAGCTTGATCATGGCCCGGTTACCCGCCGCGATGGTTGTGACCAGCGGGCCAATGGAGAGATAGAGCGGCATATTCCACGGAGCGATGATCCCGACCACGCCCTTCGGCTGATAGGTCACCTTGAGCCAGTTGGGCCCGGCAAACAACGCCTGTGGGGCGCGCTTCTCAGGCTTCATCCACTTCTTCACATGGCGCCGCGCATGGTCGAGCACCCACAGCGTGCCGATGACCTCGATCAACCGGCTTTCAAAGTGTGGCCGGCCGCCGAAATCCTCGCTGGCAGCATCGGCAAAAACATCCTGATAGCGTTCCAACTGGCAACGCAGGGCCCTGAGCTTTGCCACCCGCTCGTCCGCCGAGCTAGGTGCCGCCAGCGCTGCCCTCTGCNGGCGTTCGAGTTTCTCAAGCATTGTCGTCATCNCTATTCTCNANCTGGTTTTGCTCCGCGGCAAAGCGCGCTTCCTTGGCCGCGAGTTGCGCGGTTACCATCGCGATCATCTGCGCCGTGAAATTGCCCACAAGGCTGCCGTTTGATTCCATCTCTGCGATCTCGGCGTCACTGAAACCCAGTTCGCGGCAGATTTCATGGTTCTGCTCACCCTGCTCGGACGGTGCCGCCGGCAGGGGAAGCTCGGCCTCCGAGAACTTCCAGGGGCGTCCGGGCAGGCGATACTCGCCGCCCTGCCTGTCGGGCACGGAATAGGTCGCATTCCAATAGTCTGCCCATTCGCTATTGGCAATGTGGTCCATGGTGCGCACTTCGCCAATGGCGATCTTGGCCTCGTCGAACTGGGCATCGACCGTAGCCATGTCGGGAAAGGTCCAAATCCATTTCTGCACCACCTCAACAAGCGCTCGCAGGTTGGCACGGCGCAGCGCCGAGCTACGGAAGCGCGGGTCGTCCATCAGATCCGGCCGGCGCATGGCAGCGATAAACCAGCCGAAAGTAATGGTGTTGACGAGGCTAATCGCGCTCAGGAACTGCTCCCCATTGGGCCCAACAAAGAACGAGCCATCGGTCGCCCCGAGAATGGCAGGATCATCCCCTGGATCAAGCCCATTAAGATCCATATGCGCGTGTTCGTTGATCGCCATCAGTGTGGCGGCCATGGCCACATCAATATGTTGGCCTTCGCCGGTACGCTCCCGCTGATGCAACGCGGCGAGCACGGCAATCGTCGCTTCCATTCCGGCATANACATCGGCATGACTCAGTGCGTCAGTTTGTGGCGCTTTCAGGTTCTCGCCAAAATGACGCAGCATATGGTGGGTAAAACCGGCCTCGGCCTGCACGGTCGGAGCATACGCCATACGCCCGCGCCACGGCCCGCCCTGCCCGTAGCCCGAAATAGAGACATAGACTGCGCGCGGATTGCGTTGCCGGACATGCTCATAGTCGAAGCCGAAAGACGCCAACGTGCCTGGACGGAAATTCTCCACCACGATGTCAGCCTGCTCAACCAGCCGCCAGGCGATCTCTTTCGCCTGAGGCTTATTGAGATCAATAGAGATATTGCGTTTACCGGCGTTCTGCTGAGCGTAATAGCCGGTGACGCCGTTAGGATTGATCGGCGCTGCCAGCCGCGAGACATCGCCGCGCGGCGGCTCGATCTTGGTTACCTGTGCACCGAGGTCCTGCAGTGTTTTGGCGCAAAACGGCCCCGCCAGCACGCGCGAGAAATCGACAACCCTTATCCCTTCAAGTGGCGTGGTCATGACTTAACACCCCTTGAATACAGCTAGACCGGGGCCCTGTGTCATCAGGCTCTCCAGCCCAATCTTCAAGTCCTGCGATGACCACAGCGGCAACTGCAGTTGCTCCATTGCCTCGTCGGCGGCCTCGACACCCTTGGCTGCCGCGAGGTTGGCAAGTTGCTTGGTAATGCGGTGCGCCAGCGTCGGGCCGTTGGCGATTTCCAGTGCCACCACCATCGCGGCCTCGTNGAGTTTCTCATCGTCGACCACACGATTGATGATGTTCCACCGCTCCAGTGTCTCGGCATCGTAGCGACGCCCCAGCATTGCCATCTCCTTGGCCCGGACAATCCCGGCACGCTGCACCTGGCGCTGGATCGCACCCATGAGCGGGTTGAGTCCGATGGTCGCTTCGACGGAACCGATTTTGGCCGAGCGCGCGGCGATGATGAAATCACAGGCCAATGCCATTTCCAGACCACCGCCCACACAAACGCCTTGCACAGCAGCCACAACAGGGAGGGGGAAGCTTTCCAGATCGCGCAGAAATTCGAGGGGGGAAGCAGACAGCTTGCCGCCTTCTAACGCGTCTCCAAAAAGCGAGGTGTCAGCCCCGGCCGAAAAGTGCCGTAACCCGCTTTTAAGCAGGACCGCGCGAGCGCCCTTCTCTTCGGCTTGCCTCAATGCGGCCCTCATGCCCGCCATCAGGTCAAGCCCGAGCAGGTTGTGGGGCGCGAATTCCATCGAAAGAACCGCGACCGGTCCCTCCATTAACACGTTTACGCAGCTTGCATCCGTCATGATGACCTCCCTTGTTTCGGACAGAATGGCGTGTCGACACTTGCATTTCGAGGTGAAATCATGCCATATTACAGGTGATATGATGCCATCCAGCGCAACGCAGATTGGCCCCAGCGGCTATGGTCTACAGGCTCTCTTCGATGAGCTTGAAGCTCAGGATGTGTCCCGAACGCAGCTCTTGCGCCTTGCCGGTATCCGCTCGATTGATGGGGCGCTTACCCAGTCACAGCGACTCGCCCTGCTGAGGGCGGCGAGTGAGCTAGCCCCCGATCCCTTGACGGCGCTGAACGCGGGTCAACGGCAAAGGGTCCATCACTTCGGCGTCTATGGTTTTGCGTTGGCCACAAGCCCGACGTTCGGCGAGGCATTCTCTTTTGGTCGACAGCATCTTCAACTGGCCGGTGCGGTGTTGCGCATTTCTTTCCGGGAGGAGGCCGGGATCGGCATACTGCGCAGTCATAATCCGCGTGCGCTGGGGAACCTCCTTCCGTTCGTCGCCGAATTTTGGCGAAGTTCCATGACAACCCTGCTCAGCGAGATCCTGCAGGCGCGCTTTCCGTCACTGCAGATGCGCTTCCCCTATTCGCGCCCCGGTCACGCAGCGGCCTACACCAGACTATTCGCTTGCCCGATCCAGTTCGAAAGCGACCCCATGGAGTGGCATTTCGATGCCGAGATCCTGCAGCGGCCATGTCCAAACGCGAGCACACTAACCGCCAACATTTGTCAGGATTTCTGCGAGGCGGTTATTGCCAGTGACGATGCGCCAACTCCCTTGCAACGCGATTTACGCAGCTTCGTCCTTGGCAACACCAGTCGCCGCATCACCGCGCAGGAGGCCGCGCTGGCAACAGGCTTGTCCAAGCGCACGCTGTTCCGACGACTGACGGAGGAAGGAACCAGTTTCCAGCGCCTGCTCGACCAGACCCGAAGTTCGCTGGCCTGCGAGTACCTGGAGAACACACGCCTTCCGGTGAGTGAAATAGCAGAACGGTGCGGCTATAGCGACGAAGCCAATTTTCGAAAGGCATTCAGCCGATGGCAAGGCAAGAGCCCAAGTCTCTGGAGGGCGAGTATCTCCCCGCCTGGGGCGGAGGAGCTATAGCGATTAAACTTTCCTGTAAGCCCCAACCTATGGGTATCATGTTCAGATAACCTTGGGACGCATACATGATACTTATGATGTGCAGTAATCGCTACCGTTTGTAACTTCGCTTGTAAAAAAGCCCCAAAAATGGGGCTCTTTGTAACTTCTTTGCAACTCACAAACCTATATAAATCAATAGCTGATAGCCACCCCATTATTCCCACTCAATAGTCGCCGGCGGCTTGCCGGAAATATCGTAGGTGACGCGTGAGATACCAGAGATTTCGTTAATTATGCGGTTAGACACAGTTTCGAGAAGCTCGTAAGGCAGGTGCGCCCAGCGGGCAGTCATAAAGTCCACTGTTTGGACTGCTCGGATGGCAATTACCCACTCGTATCGGCGACCATCACCCACGACTCCAACCGATTTGACGGGAAGAAAGACAGCAAANGCTTGACTGGTCTTGTCATACCACCCGGAGTTACGGAGCTCTTCAATAAATATGGCGTCCGCTCGGCGAAGCAGCTCGGCATACTCTTTCTTGACCTCNCCCAAAATACGCACGCCCAAACCAGGGCCTGGGAAAGGATGACGAAACACCATGTCTGCCGGCAAACCAAGCTCTAAACCGATACGCCGGACTTCGTCTTTGAATAGTTCACGCAACGGCTCGACCAATTCCAACGCCATATCGTCAGGCAAACCGCCCACGTTGTGATGGGATTTGATGACGTGAGCTTTACCCGTCTTCGAGCCTGCAGACTCAATAACATCGGGATAAATAGTGCCCTGCGCAAGCCATTTAACATCGGTGATTTTAGTTGCTTCTTCGTCGAAAACGTCGATGAACGTATTACCAATTATTTTACGCTTAGCTTCTGGGTCACTCTCGCCCTCTAAACGGCTTAAAAATCGCTCTTCGGCGTCTGCGCGAATCACTTTTACGCCCATATTCTTCGCAAACATATCCATGACCTGATCGCCCTCATTGAGGCGTAACAAACCATTGTCGACAAAGACGCAGGTTAACTGATCACCGATGGCGCGATGCAGAAGGGCCGCGACCACAGAAGAGTCAACGCCACCTGACAAGCCGAGCAATACGCGATCACTACCAACCTGTGCACGGACTTTGTTAATGGCATCTTCGACAATATTTGCAGGCGTCCAAAGCGCCTCACAGCCACAAAGCTCCAGCACGAAATGCTCAAAGATACGGGTACCTTGCAGCGTATGCGTCACTTCAGGGTGGAACTGAATACCAAACCAAGGCTTCTCTCTGTGCGCCATGCCAGCAATAGGACAGCTGTCGGTAGCGGCAATCAGCTCAAAGTCCTCGGGTAGTTTTGAGACCTTATCCCCATGACTCATCCATACATCGAGCAAAGTGTTACCGCTGTCATCAAGATGGTCCGAGATATCATGCAGCAAGCCGCCTTCAAGCGTTTTGCGGATCTTTGCGTAACCGAACTCGGATGTATCAGAGGCTTCGACAATACCGCCCATTTGCACGGCCATTGTCTGCATGCCGTAACAGATGCCGAGCACGGGGACGTCTAGCTGAAAGACAACGTCAGGTGCACGAGGGGAATCACTATCGGTCACAGACTCTGGGCCGCCCGACAGAATGATGCCACTGGGGGCGAACGCTAGAATATCTTCTTTGAGCATATCCCAAGGATGAATCTCGCTGAACACNCCCACTTCACGCACTCGGCGCGCTATGAGCTGAGTGTACTGAGAGCCAAAATCAAGGATCAGGATGCGGTGCTTATGGATATCTGTTGTCACGGTGCCCTCGATGGCAAGATTCGGTTTCAGCGAACCGGGTAGTTGGGTGCTTCCTTGGTGATAGAAACATCGTGAACGTGGGATTCTGACATACCCGCGGACGTGACTCGAACAAACTCAGGCTTAGTGCGCATAGAGGTCATATCGGCACAGCCCGCATAGCCCATTGCAGAACGAACACCACCCATGAGTTGGTGGATAATGGCACCAACGGGGCCCTTATACGGCACGCGCCCCTCAATACCCTCGGGCACTAATTTCTCGGAACCCGCGCTCGCATCTTGGAAGTATCGGTCAGAGGATCCCTGGTTTTGTGCCATTGCGCCAATCGAGCCCATGCCTCGATACGCTTTATAAGTTCGGCCCTGATAAAGCTCAACCTCACCGGGCGCCTCTTCGGTGCCGGCAAGCATGCTGCCCATCATGACCGAGTGCGCGCCAGCGACAATCGCCTTGGCGATATCGCCTGAAAAACGAATACCGCCATCGGCAATAACCGTAATATCGCGATCACCTAAGGCTGCAACAACATTAGAAATAGCCGTAATCTGCGGCACACCTGTTCCCGTAACAATCCGCGTTGTACAGATTGATCCCGGGCCAATGCCGACTTTAACGCCGTCTGCTCCGGCTTCATAAAGTGCAAGCGCCGCTTCACCNGTGGCGATGTTGCCGCCAATAACGTCGACCCCTTGATAACTCGCTTTGATCTTNCGCACGCGCTCAATAACGTTCTTAGAATGCCCATGGGCTGTGTCCACAACCAGAACATCAACGCCCGCTTGAATAAGCGCCTCTACTCGATCATCGGTGTCAGCACTGGTGCCGACTGATGCACCAACGCGCAATCGGCCCTGGCTATCTTTACACGCCAGAGGAAAGTTTTCGGCCTTGTCGAAATCCTTAACCGTTATCATGCCGCAGAGATCAAAAGCGTCATTCACTACTAAGATCTTTTCAATCCTGTGCTGATGCAGAAGGCGCTGAACCTCGTCGGAGGGAGCGCCCTCTCGTACGGTCACTAAACGCTCTTTGGGCGTCATGATGCCCGATACGGGCTGATTTAAATCCGTTTCAAAACGAAGGTCTCGCCGAGTAACAATGCCGACTAAGTCAGTGCCACGCAACACGGGTAAACCTGAAATCCCTTTTGCTTGTGTCAATGCAATAAGCTCATCAAGTGATGCAGTGTCTTGAATCGTAATGGGGTCTTTGACAACACCGCTCTCAAACTTTTTAACCCGGCGCACTTGCTCTGCCTGCTCGGCAATCGTCATGTTCTTGTGAATGATTCCAATGCCACCTTCCTGTGCCAAGGCTATCGCTAGACGGGCTTCAGTGACCGTGTCCATGGCAGCGGACACGAGTGGGATGTTCATAGGAATATTACGGGTTAGCCGCGTCGCCAGTGACACGTCTTTTGCAGTCACCTCCGAATAGCCAGGCTGCAGCAATACGTCGTCAAAAGTCAGTGCTTCCTGAGCAATTCTGAGCATGAAAGGCCTCATTGAGATTAGAGTCTGGTAGACTCAAGAGTATAGCCGCAATGCGTGGCTCGGTAAATAAAAAGGCAATAATTTCAGATGCTTGGATCCCCTCAAACAGTCCCCGCCCTCAGTGTTAGCGAGCTCGCGAGAGACGCAAAAAACCTTTTAGAGGCGCATTTCGATCAGGTGCGGGTTGAGGGTGAGATTGGCGATTTCACCGCTGCCAGCTCGGGACACTGGTACTTCACGTTAAAGGATGCCAGCGCCCAAGTTCGCTGCGCCATGTTCAGAGGCGCCAATAGTCGCGTCAAGGTAAGGCCTGGCAAAGGCGATAGCGTCAAAATACGCGCGCGAGTCACTCTGTATGAAGGTCGCGGTGAGTTTCAGTTGGTTGTGCAGCATTTAGAGCCCGCGGGCGATGGCGCTTTACAGCTCGCCTTTGAGCAACTCAAAAACAAACTGCAGGCTGAAGGCCTGTTCGATGCCTCACGAAAAGCTACGCTACCGTCTGCCGCGCGGCGCGTCGGAGTTGTCACCTCCGCAACAGGTGCAGCGCTACATGACATATTGAGTGTACTGGCTCGCCGAAGTCCGATGACGGAAGTTTTTCTATTCCCAGTCCCTGTGCAGGGCGCTGAAGCGCCTGCCGCCTTGTGCCGAGCAATCCGCCAAGCAAATCTGCAGCACACGGCAGGCGACCTTCCTTTAGACGTCCTCATAATCGGTCGCGGGGGCGGCTCCTTAGAGGATCTGTGGGCCTTTAATGATGAGCAAGTCGCCCGGAGTATCGCGGAAAGTATCATCCCCACGGTATCCGCCGTAGGGCACGAAGTCGATTTCAGCATTGCTGATTTCACCGCGGATCAGCGCGCGGCAACACCCTCTGCAGCCGCAGAACTGGTGAGCATAGATCAGGCGGAATGGATGCAGCAATTTGACACTGCAGGTCGGCGTCTTACCCAGACCATGCTGCAAAAAATACGCCTTCATCGCCAGGGGCTAGCGCATATGCACGCTCGATTACGTAACCCGTCGACAAGCGTGCAGCAGCAACGCCAGCGAGTTGATGAAAGCGCGCGACGTCTTAAGGCAGCACTAAACCTGAAGCTTCAGCAACAACACCAACAGCTGAAAACGCTAAACTCACGCCTCCTCCGCTGTCACCCAATAGCAACCGTCAAGCAACGCAAACAGGAGCTTAACGCGCATCGAACCGCGCTGTCTCAGCAGATCAGTCAGAAGCTGGCACGCCATCGACAATCTATTGCGCAATATGAGCGGCTTTTAAGCAGCCTAGGACCCACTAATACCCTTTCTCGCGGCTATGCCATTGTACAAACGCAGAGCGGAGAGGTAGTGAGAGATACCGCACAGCTCACGCTGAGTGAGCGCTTGAATGTACGGATTCATCAGGGAGCGATTGGGGTGCGCGTGGAGGACATCGCACCCGACGCAGAATAGATGCTGCGCTTAATGGTGTCTCTAAAGTGAAATTTGAGACAGCAAGGGGGCTGCCTCAAGGGGACTGCCTCAGCGAGCGTTGGCCTTAATACTTCGCAGGTAGCCGAGTGTTAATAATAATATGGCGCCCTTCAAAACGAATGTACTCGCCAATAGTCAGGTCTTTCAATATTCGAGCAACCATTTCACGCGATGCACCAACACGGTCTGCAATGTCTTGCTGGGTCAGCTTCTCCGGGATAAACAGAGTGCCGTCGCCTCGCTCTTCGGACAAATCCATGAGCACGTTAGCTACTCGGCCGTAAACATCCTGCAAAGCCAAGCTTTTAACGTCTGCAGTCAGCTTGCGAACACGCCCAGCGAGGTTACTAATTAGCTGGCGAGTGATATTGGGGTGATCATCCAATACGCGGTTAAAATCTTCCTTCATGACAATACGAAAGTCAGATTTTTCAACGGTTCTCACCGAGGCAGAGCGCGTGGAATCATCTAGCAGTGCAAGCTCGCCAAAATAATCGCCAGGACCAAGCGTGTTCATGATGAACTCTTTACCGTTCTTGTCGCTGCAGTAGACTTTTACTTTACCGCTCTCGATGACAAACAATGAGTCTGCAGGATCGTTTTCGTGAATCACAACAGTGTTTTTGGGGAATGAGCGGGTTGAACTGGTAGCGTCCAGCGCTTGCAATTCGTCGGCTTTTAAGCCGTGAAATATTTCCACTTGATCCAGCATTGATATTGTGCCCTTTCACGTTCAACGTTGAGGGGGATACTAACCCAAACATGCCTGTGCGCCTATCCCCAAAATAAGATTGTCGTAAAGCGATGTGCTAAGCCAAAATTTTGGCACAATAGAGGCTTACGGAAACATGATGGCACATACAAGGACAGCACATTGACAGAACCCACTAGTGAAGTCAGCACGTGGTCAAGCCTAGTTATTAGGGCTGTAGCGCCATTGAGAGACGCCGCCGGCAGGTCTTCGGTGACACTCGACACGTTTGCGCGCAAAGATGTCTCCGCGCTGATCGCCGCCTGTGACAAGCTTGAAGCGCTGCAAATTTCAGCCGATGGCAACAGCCAACATGATGCGCTAAATATTATTGGCGCGATCAAGGGCTATGCAGAAATGCTTGACGAAGATGCGGATGCCTTGCATCCGGCTATAGCCAACACACTAGCGGGCATTGTTTCAGCAACCTCAGCCTCACCCAGCAGTAAGCGCACGCAGTCAGTTTCGGCAGCGGGGACAGTCTCTGCCAATATAACTAATCTCAGTGAACCCGGCGTGATTCTTGCGGTAGATGACATGCCAGAAAATCGTGACCTCGTTTCGCGACTGCTCGGCAAGTTTGGGCACACCGTAATCACAGCGGAGTCTGGTGAGGAAGCATTAGAGCTCCTCGAAACAATGGGCGTCGATGTGGTGCTCCTCGATCTTATGATGCCCGGTATCGGTGGCGCCGAAGTACTTAAGCACATGAAAGAGGACGAGCGCCTGCGAGCCACACCGGTCGTGATGATCAGCGGCAGACAAGATATGGATCAAATCGTGGCATGCATTCAAGCGGGCGCTGACGATTACTTGTTGAAGCCATTCAATCCTGTATTGCTGCAAGCTCGTATCTCGGCTGGCATCGAAAGAAAGCGCTGGCATGACCGAGAGGAGCAATATCGGCAACAGCTCGAGCGAAGCGAGCGCTTTATCCGTGCGACATTTGGGCGCTACCTTTCCGATGATATTGTTTCCGAAATTTTAGAGAGTCCCGAAGGGTTAGANTTAGGGGGGGACCTGCGTGAAGTGACTATAATGATGTCCGACATTCGCGGCTTCACCACCCTCAGTGAACACCTCCCTCCTCAGAAAGTTGTTCAATTACTCAATCGCTACTTAGGGAAGATGACCGAAATCATCTTAGACTTTAAAGGCACCATTGATGAGTTTTTAGGCGACGCTGTTCTCGCGGTATTNGGCGCGCCTCGCAAGGGCGACGATGATGCCGAGCGCGCGGTGCGCTGTGCCATAGCCATGCAAGAGGCTATGAAAAATATCAACGAGCAAAACCTTGCCGACGGCTTGCCCGAACTGACCATGGCAATCGCAATCAATACTGGGACAGTGGTCGCTGGGAATATCGGCTCGGAGCGACGAGCAAAGTATGGCTTTGTTGGNCACGAAATGAATGTGACATCGCGTATTGAAGATATTGCAAAGCCGAACCAAATATTGATCTCGGCAAGCACCTTAGACAAACTGCCTGCCAGCTATGAGGTGGGNGACAGNCAAAGTGTTAGCGCCAAAGGTATAAAAGAAAACGTTGTGGTCTATACAATCAAAGGACANGGTGGTGACTGAAGCTACGGCAAATACAATTCTGTTAGTCGAGGATAANCAGATAAACCGCGACATGCTTGTTNGGCGACTTACGCGTGCAGGGCATGCAGTGATCTGTGCAGGCGATGGTGAAGAAGCATTGCAAAAAATGCGCGCTGAACAACCCGCATTGGTTTTACTCGATATGAATCTACCNATAAAGGACGGCTGGACCACGTGTAAAGAAGCACGTGCCGACGCCAGCATTAGCCACCAGCCCATCATCGCACTTACTGCCCACGCCATGGAGAACGACAGACAAACCGCTCTAGACATCGGTTGCGATGACTACGCGACCAAGCCTATCGACTTCCCAGATCTACTGGCGAAGATTGCAAAGTTTACCTCAGCATGAAACTTCGTCCCGGCAACCTTAGCCTAAGGGCGCGACTTTATTTATTCTCGGCTGCGATCCT
>JGI26082J51739_10000925_pt1 | contig 18500 bp, 13 predicted proteins | sample SaaInl5LU_22_DNA_FD_51739 | JGI IMG/M metagenome (IMG submission 51739)
GAGCCGATAACACGCTTTGAAGCTAAGTATTCTGCTAGTGAGCATACCTTATGGCGGGTCCGTTCCGCGACGAGCTCGTGACCTTCATCTCAGTTTGCGTTAGAGTGAGCGCCTGATTTAGGAGGACGCATGACTCAGGCCACCGACCCCGTATGGGAGCGAATCCGCCAAGAAGCGGCGCATGAAGCTCAACAAGAGCCTTTTCTCGCCAGCTTTTTCCACGCCACGATTTTGAACCATCGTGAGCTTGAGTGCGCCCTAAGCTTTCATTTGGCCAGCAAGTTAGACAGTCCGACCGTACATGCTTTGCTACTGCGGGAAGTCATTCTACAAGCCTTCGAGAGCGATCCAGATCTGGGAATCGCAGTAAGAGAAGACCTGCTCGCGGTCGAAGAACGCGACTCCGCATGCCACGAACTATCGGTGCCATTTTTGCACTTCAAGGGGTTTCACGCCCTACAAACATATCGTGTCGCCAACTGGCTTTGGCGCCAAGGCAGACACTCTTTAGCCTTATTCTTTCAAAACAGAATGTCCAGCGAATTCGACGTCGACATCCACCCAGCCGCGAATCTGGGGCACGGGATCATGCTCGATCACGCCACTGGTTTGGTCATTGGCGAAACCGCCGTGGTTGGTAACAACGTCTCGATTCTGCAATCGGTCACCTTGGGCGGAACGGGTAAAGAAGACGGTGACCGCCACCCCAAAATCGGTGACGGCGTTCTAATTAGCGCTGGCGCTACAATATTGGGGAATATAACTGTCGGTGAAGGTGCTAAGGTTGGTGCCGGCTCGGTTGTGTTAGACCACGTACCACCTCACGTCACAGTTGCCGGCGTGCCCGCCAAAATTGTGGGCCGTCCCTCGTCGGAAGCACCCGCGCTGGAAATGGATCAGGGCTTTGATACCGCTAACTAGCGATTAACAGCCTGATGATAAACCGGTGATAACTCAACCACCGCGTCTACAAAAGCGTTGACATGATCGGGGTTAACCCCTGGCGTGACACCATGCCCAAGGTTAAAGATGTGGCCCGAACCATGACCGAAGCTTTCTAAGATAGTCGCAACCTCTTCACGAATTCGCGCTGGGCTTGCGTATAAAATCGCAGGATCCATATTGCCCTGCAAGGCTACTCGGCTACCAATTTGTTGACGAGCCGAACCAATATCGGTCGTCCAATCCAAACCGACACAGTTTGCGCCGCAATCTGCAATTGAAGATAACCACTGGCCACCGTTCTTGGTAAACACAATCACGGGCACCGTGCGGCCATCTGTTTCTTTCGTCAGTTGCCCAATAATTCGCTGCATGTACTTCAGCGAGAACACTTTGTAGGCCGAGGCACTTAAACTGCCGCCCCAGGTATCAAAAATTTGTACGGCCTGCGCACCCGCTGCAATTTGCGCGTTTAGGTAGTCCGCGACGGCATCCGCGAGTAAGGCCAGCAGCTTATGCATGACTTCTGGCTGATCGTAGGCCATGGTTTTGACGCGAGCAAAGTCTTTACTGCTGCCGCCTTCAACCATGTAAGTCGCCAGCGTCCAGGGGCTTCCAGAAAATCCTATCAGCGGCACCTCACCGTTTAACTCAGAGCGGATCGCGCTGACTGCATCCATAACGTAGCTTAAATCGTCTGCGGCTTTAAAGTCATTCAAAGCATCGATATCTGCCTCGCTGCGCACCGTCTTGTGGAACCTAGGTCCTTCACCCTCTTCAAAATACAGACCTAAACCCAAGGCGTCAGGAATGGTTAGAATATCCGAAAACAAGATTGCCGCGTCCATAGGGTAGCGACGCAAGGGCTGCATGGTGACTTCGCACGCCAGCTCGGTGTTCTTGCAAAGATCGAGAAAAGATCCTGCCTGTGCGCGCGTTGCCCGATATTCTGGCAAGTAGCGCCCCGCCTGACGCATCATCCAGATCGGAGTGCGATCGACGGGTTGACGCATTAAAGCGCGTAAAAAACGATCATTTTTCAAATTTGACACAAGCTTGCTCGCTGTAAAAGGTTACACTTCCAAATAGTCTAGGATGCCTTCTGCAGCTTGGCGTCCTTCCCAGATAGCGGTTACCACGAGGTCACTACCCCGAACCATGTCACCACCGGCAAAAATTTTGGGATTGCTGGTTTGGAATTTAAAATTTTGATGCTCTGGCGCAACAACACCTTGCCAATCGTTCAGCTCAACACCAGCCGCACCAAACCATTCTGCGGGGCTGGGCTGAAAACCAAAGGCAACAATAACCGCGTCGGCCTCAATAACTTGCTCGCTGCCCTCGATGGGCTCGGGGCGACGACGACCGTCGGGGCCGGGTTCACCCAGGGCTGTTTCCACAACGCGAATGCCACTGGCCTTGCCGTTGGTTTCCACAACTTCAATGGGCTGGCGGTTAAACAAGAACTGTATACCCTCTTCCCGCGCGTTTTGCACTTCTTTACGCGAACCGGGCATATTCACTTCGTCACGCCGGTAGGCGCAGATCACTTCACTCGCGCCTTGTCGCACCGCGGTGCGAACACAATCCATGGCGGTATCACCACCACCTAATACAACGACACGCTGTCCCTGTAAGTTTACGTAAGTGTCAGACGCCTGCGGATAGCCACGGTTGTTGTTGACATTACCAATCAAGAAATCGAGGGCTTTATGCACACCGGGCAGGTCTTCGCCGGGGAAACGGCCCAACATGGCTTTGTAAGTCCCCATACCCAAAAATACGGCATCGTAATCGGCTAACAACTGTTCGACTGAGATGTCGCGGCCAATTTCCGTATTTAACTTAAACTCGATACCCATACCTTCAAACACTTCCCGACGACGAACCATGACGTCTTTTTCGAGTTTGAATTCTGGAATGCCAAAGGTTAATAAGCCACCGATTTCAGGATAGCGATCAAAAACGACCGCCTTGACGCCAGCGCGAGTCAGCACATCGGCACAGCCCAAGCCAGCAGGGCCGGCGCCAATAATCGCTACGCGCTTGTCGGTTTGCACAACACCCGACAAATCCGGACGCCAGCCCATCGCCAAAGCAGTATCGGTTATATACTTCTCGGTCGCACCGATGGTTACCGCACCAAAACCATCGTTTAGCGTGCACGCACCTTCGCATAGTCGATCTTGTGGGCACACACGACCGCACACCTCAGGTAGTGTGTTAGTTTGATGCGATAACTCAGCGGCTTCAAACAAATGGCCCTCTGCCACCAGCTTCAACCAATTGGGAATGAAGTTGTGCACTGGGCATTTCCATTCACAGTAGGGGTTGCCGCACTCCAAGCAGCGATCCGCTTGGTTCTCTACCTGCGACTCGGTGAATTGGTCGTAAATTTCAATGTACTGGGTTTTACGATTTTGAATATCGCGCTTGTTTGGGTCGTTACGACCTACATCAATAAACTGAAAATTGTTTCCTGCACGGCTACCCATACTGCCTATCCTCCTTGTGATTAATCCGTATCTCGCAGACGAGACAATAAAGTCCCAAGATCTGCCGCTTTCGGTTTAACCAACCAGAATTTACCGATGTAATCTTCAAAGTTTTCTAACAAGTGCGCCGCCCAAACAGAATCTGTTTCGCGCGCGTGGTCTTTAATGCGCTCACGCAGGTGATGGCGATAAGCCTCCATGTACTCTGCATTTATCCGGCAAATCTCAACTAGCTCACTGTTGTAACGGTCGATAAAAGTTCTGTCTTCGTCCAGCACGTAGGCAAAACCACCCGTCATCCCGGCACCAAAGTTCACACCTGCTGGCCCCAAGACAATCACCGTGCCACCCGTCATATATTCACAGCAGTGGTCGCCCGCTCCTTCAACAATCGCATGCGCACCGCTATTACGCACCGCAAAACGCTCGCCCGCAGTACCCGAGGCGTACAGCGCTCCGCCTGTGGCGCCATACAGACAGGTATTGCCTATTATGGCGGCATCTCTCGCTGCAAACGCACTACCTTTAGGCGGGAACAGAACCAGCTTGCCTCCAGCCATACCCTTACCCACGTAATCGTTGGCATCACCTTCAAGGTACATGTGCAAGCCGCCGGCGTTCCAAACACCAAAGCTTTGGCCGGCCGTACCCTCTAACCGCATAACCAACGGTGCCGACTCCATGCCCAAATTGCCGTGGCGCTTGGCAATTTCACCGCTTAAGCGCGCGCCAATTGAGCGATCACAGTTGCCCACACGGTAACTGANTTCGCCACCAGTGGCCGCTTCGATCGTAGGCAATGAGTCTGCCACCATACGNTCAGCCAACTCACCCCGGTCGAAAGGATCATTAGAGGCGACCTGACAGAACTGAGGTTGATCAGCCGCTGCTGGATCCACGTGCAAAATCGGCGTCAAGTCTAGATGATTTTGCTTTGTCGTGTTGCCCGGTAAAAGCTCTAACAAATCGGTCCGCCCAATCAAGTCCTCTACACTCCGAACACCTAGCTTGGCCAGCCACTCGCGAGTTTCCTCGGCGACCATCGTGAAGAAATTCACCACCATATCCACGGTGCCATTGAAGTGATCGTCACGTAGACGGCTATCTTGGGTCGCAACGCCCGTTGCGCAGTTATTCAAATGACAGATACGTAAGTACTTACAACCCAGGGCAACCATCGGCGCGGTACCGAAACCAAAACTCTCAGCACCCAAAATGGCCGCTTTAATAACGTCTAGGCCTGTTTTCATGCCACCATCGGCCTGCAAACGGATTGAGCCTCGCAATCGGTTACCACGCAGTGTCTGCTGAACTTCAGCTAAACCCAATTCCCAAGGCGATCCCGCATGACGTATAGAAGTAATGGGGCTTGCCGCGGTACCTCCGTCATAACCACTAATGGTAATTAAGTCGGCATAGGCTTTCGCAACGCCAGCAGCAATAGTACCAATACCCGGTTCTGATACGAGCTTCACCGACACTAAGGCATCGGGATTCACCTGCTTTAAATCGAAAATCAGCTGAGCCAAATCCTCGATCGAATAGATATCGTGGTGTGGCGGTGGCGAAATCAAAGTAACACCAGGCACCGAATAGCGCAGGCGCGCTATTAAGTCGTTCACTTTGCCGCCTGGTAACTGACCACCTTCGCCGGGCTTCGCGCCCTGTGCCACTTTGATTTGCAGCACCTCGGCATTCACCAAATAGTGAGGCGTTACACCAAAACGACCGGAGGCAATTTGCTTAATTTTTGAGACGCGCTCGGTGCCGTAACGCGCGGGATCCTCACCGCCCTCGCCAGAATTTGAGCGCGCACCAATTCGATTCATGGCTGCAGCCAAGGCCTCGTGTGCTTCGGGGCTTAAGGCACCAAGCGACATGCCCGCGGAATCAAAGCGTGGCAGAATGGCCTCAACGGGCTCGATATCATCCAGCGGCAAAGCCTGTTCAGCGAGAACGGGCCTCATTAAATCGCGCAAGGTCGCAACGGGTCGACTGTTCACCATGTGACTGTATTTCTGGTAAATCGTGCGATCTCCTGTCGCTACCGCTTGCTGCAAAGCCAAGACAACATCAGGGTTAAATGCATGGTATTCCTGACCATGAACGTATTTTAACAAACCACCTTGAACCAGTGACTTGCGCGCTGACCACGCAGTACGCGCCAGTGCTCTCTGATCGTCTTCCAAATCGACAAAAGTGGCTCCACTAATGCGGCTCGCAACTCCTTTGAAGCAAGTATCAACCACTTCTGACGCCAAGCCGATAGCTTCAAACAGCTGCGCGCCACGATAGGAGCTAACCGCCGATATGCCCATTTTGGACATGATTTTCAGCAGGCCTTTGTTAATACCTTTGCGATAATTTTTGTAGCAGATGCTAGGGTCACCCAAAATCTCGCCTTTACGCAACAAATCGTCCAGTACGGAGTAGGCTAAGTAAGGGTAAACCGCAGTGGCGCCAAAGCCCAACAAACAGGCTATTTGATGCGAATCTCGAGCGCTTCCCGTTTCAATCACAAGGTTCGCGTCGCATCGCAAACCCACTTTAATCAAATGGTGATGCACCGCGCCAGTGGCTAGTAAGCTGTGAATGGGTAGCCGGTCAGTCGCTATTTTACGGTCCGAAATAATCATGATCGTCGCACCGTCGCGAACCGCCTGTTCAACCTGTTGACACAGGGCGGCCGCAGCATCAGCAAGGCTCATTTCGGATGGCGCGTAGGTGGCATCTATGTCGGCCACACCGAAACCTGGCCGATCGAGATTAAGCAAGCGATTAAATTTGCTTTGCGACAGTACAGGAGACCGTAGAATGATCCTCCGTGCGTGCTCTGGACCTTCAGTGAAAATATTTTGTTCGCGTCCTAAATCTGTTTCGAGCGACATCACAATAGTCTCTCGCAACGGATCGATAGGGGGATTAGTTACCTGTGCGAACTTCTGACGGAAGTAATCGTACAAGCTGCGGCTTTGCTGCGACAAAACAGCCATCGGGGTATCGTCACCCATGGAACCCACCGCTTCGTTACCCGACTCAGCCAAGGGGCGAAACACTTGATCACGCTCTTCAAAGGTAACTTGGAACATTTTTTGATAAGCGTCGAGCTCGGCCACCTCAATGCCTGGATCAACTTCGCCNTCAAAGGTACCCTCAATACGCTCGGAGTTGTCGCGCAACCACTGTTTGTAGGGTTTACGCGTCTTCAAACGGTTATCAATGTCGGCTGTGTGCAGTACCTCGCCAGTTTCGGTATCCACGACAAGCATTTGACCCGGGCCAACACGACCTTTCGCCACCACATCTTCGGGCTTGTAGTTGTAAGTACCAATTTCGGACGCGACCGTTAAAAAACCGTCTCGAGTTTTGACCCAGCGAGCCGGACGCAAGCCGTTGCGATCCAATAAACAGGTCGCATAGCGACCATCTGTCAATACAATACCGGCGGGGCCATCCCAGGGCTCCATGTGCATGGAATGGTATTCATAGAAAGCACGCAAGTCTGCATCCATCGATTCTAAATTCTGCCATGCGGGTGGAATCAGCATGCGCAGGGCGCGTGGCATATCAACGCCACCGGTAAGAAGCACTTCGAGCATGTTATCTAGGCTCGAAGAATCTGATCCGGTGCGATTTACGATCGGTTGAATTTCGGAGATATTGGGCAGCATATCGGTTTCAAACAGGGCCGAACGTGCCTCAGCCCAGTTGCGGTTGCCCTCAATCGTATTGATTTCACCGTTATGCGCCAGCAAACGGAACGGTTGTGCCAATGGCCATTTCGGTAACGTATTGGTCGAGAACCGCTGGTGGAATACACAAATGGCCGTTTGCAGACGAGGATCTCCCAAATCTGCATAAAATTGTGCCAAATCGGCTGGCATCACCAAACCCTTGTAGGATACAACCTTGGCCGACAAGCTACACAAATAAAAGGCGTCATGCGCCGAGCCAGATAAGGCTTGCTCTGTTTTTCGGCGCGCGATCAATAACTTTGCATCCAGGGATACCGACTCATCGGCCTGATCCTGCACCACAAAGCATTGCTCGATTCGCGGCAAGCTTGCTAAAGCAATTTCACCACAAACGGAAGAATCCGTGGGCACGATACGCCACCCCAGGGGCTTCAAACCTTGAGCACGCAGGGCCGATTCTAAGGCAGTGCGTTCCGTAGCGGCCGCATCTTGATCCTGGCTTAAGAAAGTCTGAGCTACCGCGAAAGGGTCTGGCAAATCAATACCCAGTGCTTTTTGAGCCTCGTCTTTGAAAAAACTTTGGGGCATTTGGAACAACAATCCGCAGCCGTCACCCGTTTTGCCGTCTGCTGCAATACCACCCCGGTGGGTCATGCACGTCAGCGACTCAATCGCTGTTTGCAACAGGCGATGGCTCGCTTCTCCAGTGGTCTGGGCAATCAATCCGAAGCCACAGTTATCACGGAATTCTTCAGGGCGATATAGGCCAGCGTTCATAGCTATTCCAATAAAGTTAACGGTTGTAAATAATGTGTGCGGAGCACTCCCCGCGCGAGGCTCAAGGGGCGCTTCTTCTTAGGGGGAGACGGATTTTACACGCTCTTAGGCATCTCGACAAACACCAGCCCAAAACTGTACAAGATTTGCCTCAGATTAGAGGCATTATCGGTCAATCAAGGCCCGTAATTCCGCTTCTCGAACGTTATCAGCGACAACAGCAGCTCCGAGACTGCTTAGCAAAACAAAACGCATTTGACCATCGATGACCTTTTTATCCAAAGCCATCAAATCCAAGAAAGTGCTTGAACTCATCCCTTTGGGCGCCCAAGTAGGCAACCCAAGATCTGTCAGCAAGGCCTCGACCTCAGTCACCAACGTGTTATCCACGGTCTGACGCATGGCCGATAAACGAACCGCCATGACCATACCGGCGGCAACCGCTTCACCGTGTAGCCAAGAACCGTAGCCCATATGAGTTTCAATCGCATGTCCAAAGGTATGGCCTAAGTTTAAAATAGCGCGAAGTCCCGATTCCCGCTCATCAGCGGCCACCACCTGAGCCTTAATCTCACACGAACGCTTAACGGCATAACTCACAGCTCCAGGCTCACGCGCCACTAGGGCCGCTCGGTTAGCGCAGATCCAAGCGTGGAAGTCCGCATCGAAGATTAACCCATATTTCACGACCTCAGCCAAACCGGCTGCGTATTCACGCGCACCCAAGGTCGACAGCGTCGCTGTATCAATCAGGACAGCGTTGGGCTGATAGAAGGCTCCTATCATATTTTTACCAAGCGGATGGTTGACCGCTGTTTTCCCACCCACCGACGAATCCACCTGAGCTAAGAGCGTGGTAGGTATCTGGACGAAATCCACGCCCCGCTGATAGCACGCGGCCGCAAAACCAGTGATATCACCGACAACGCCCCCACCTAAGGCAATAAATGTGGTGCTGCGGTTGTGGCGTGCAGCCAGAACTTGATCAAAGATCGTACCCAAGGTCTGCCACGTTTTGTATTGTTCGCCGTCAGGTAAAATGACCGAGGTTGCCAGCAACTCTGATGACAATTGCTGCAAAAGCCCCTCTAAATACAGGGGGGCAATGGTGTCATTCGTTACAACAACAACCTGGCGCCCACGTATTGCCTCGGTCAGCAAAGAACTGGAACGCAGGATGTCGGAGCCGATATGGATTGGGTAACGGCGATCGCCCAGCTCTACAAACAAGGTGGTGTGCGGCACTGACATGTCTTCACTCTCAGATTAGTCTGCTTGCCCACCATATTCGCGCGCAAGTCTGGTTGCAATGGACCTCGAATTGGCTCCATCTGTTTCGATGATTTGAGTCGCAACGGCACGATACAATGGGTCACGGAGGGTCATCAAACGCTCCAATACCTCTCGCGGATTGTCCGTCTGCAGCAGCGGACGCTTGCGGTCGTTAGCGGTCCGGCGCAACTGCTCGTTCAAGGATGCGCGCAAGTATATCACCTGCTCGGATTTTAATAAGTCGCGATTGTCTTCGCGCATCACAATACCGCCACCCGTGGCGATAACGCCTTCGCGCATAGCGAGTAAATCTCTTAGAACTTGCGTTTCGCGATCCCGAAACCCTTGCTCGCCCTCAACATCAAAGATCCATGGAATATCGGCGCCAGTGCGGGCTTCGATTTCTGCATCGCTGTCTTTAAAAGGCAAGCGCAGTTTTTTTGCTAACAGAGTTCCCACTGTGGTTTTGCCGGCCCCCATAGGGCCGACCAGAACAATCAAGGCCATGCTGACAGCTCTAATCGAGTAAAGAATCTGCCAGTATACGCGGAGTAATAAAAATTAGCGTCTCTGTTTTTGTTCGCGAGGTCGAGGTGCTCTTAAAAAACTGACCCATCACTGGGATGTCTCCCAATACAGGGACCTTAGAAACCTTCTCAAGATCCTCTGTACGAAACACGCCACCCAAGACGATAGTTTCACCGTTGCCAACCAAGACCTGCGTCGTTAACTCAGTGGTATCAATCGTCGGAATACTACCGCCATTACCCGATGGCACTAAGTCGCCAATGCTGTCTTGGTTAATCACTAAATCCAGCAGGATTCGGTCATCGGGCGTAATGTTAGGTGTCACGTCGAGCTGCAGCACGGCCTCTTTGAACTGCGTAGCCGTTGCACCGCCGGCCGAAGATTCTTGGTAAGGCACTTCGGTACCCGACTTAATTGACGCTTTTTGTTTGTCGCCGGTAATCACTTTGGGTTGCGACACAACTTCACCTTTACCCACTGCCTCAAGGGCGCTGAGCTCAGCGGTCAAAAAGACATCTTTACTGGTAAAGCCCACCGCAAAACTTCCTGCGGGCTCGGCAACCCCCAAGTCCACCAACAAAGATCCTGGCAATGACACTGAGCCAGGCAAGCCATCGATAATGGCCTGATTGAGGTTGGTCACGTTTTCAACATCACCACTGATCGACAAAGCATTGCCATAAAAATTGTTGTTGGTATGGCCTCCCCCCCAGGAAATACCCAACTCTTCATCCAAATTTGATTGCGCAATGACAATCCGCGCCTCGATCATAACCTGACGGATGGGTATATCGACCAAATCGATTAGATTACGGATTTCAGCCAGCTTAGCCGCCGTCTCGGTAACAATCAGCGAATTCGTTCTAGGGTCAACAATCACACTGCCACGCCCTGAAATGAGAGAGCCACCCTCTGTACTGCCCGCCGAAAACAAATCTACAATCGACTCGGCTTTGGCGTAGCGTATTCTAATAAACTCGGTATTCAGAGGAGCTAACTCGGCAATTTGCTTGTTGGCCTCAATTTGCTGGCGCTCACGCTCGGCAATTTCGTCGGCCGGCGCCACCATCAGTACGTTGCCAATTTGCCGCTTGTCCAAGCCGCGAGTTTTCAGGACCAACTCTAAAGCCTGATCCCAAGGCACGTTTTGCAAACGCAGGGTAATTCGACCCGTTACCGTATCGCTCGCCACTAAATTCAGCTCGGTAAAGTCTGCAATTAACTGCAATACGGCACGAACTTCAATGTCCTGGAAGTTTAATGAAATTCTATCTCCAACGTAGGCAAACTCATTGCGGCGGTCTTCAATCTCGTCGACAGTTAGCGCTTTAACGCTCAACACATACTGGTTGTCGGTTTGGTAGGCGAGGTAATCAAAATCTTTAGCCGTTTTTAAGGTAAGAACGGTTCCAAGCTCGGTGGTGTTAACGTCGACGCTGTAGACGGGAGTCGCGAAATCGGTCACGTCGAAGCGCCGTAATAACCTCTCAGGCACCGCGGTATCTTTGAATTGAACTTTAATGTCGCCCGCCTCGGAGTACACATTGACATCCACATTAGGGTTACTCAAATCCAACAACAAACGGCCCTCACCTTGCGTCGTACGCTGAAACTGCAGATCCGTAATCATAGCCTCAACGTCCAAGACTTTTTCCACCTTGGCCATAACCGCATTTGGGTCCGATGCAGGCTTGGTATAGTCACCCTGCCCACCCTCTCCAACCGTCACAAAAAATGAATTACCTTCAGTGCGTGTTTCATAGGGCACAAGCTTCACTAGATTCACGATCATCCTAGTGCGATCGCCGGCTTCTACGACCATAACGGCGTTCGCGTTACCGTAAGGCAAAGAAAAGCGTTTTCGATCGAGACCGCTTTTGGTGTTCGCAAAGTCCAATGCAATTCGGGCCGGCTTTTCAACGGTGTAGCCTTTATAGTCTTCAGGTATGGAATCGAAATCCATGCGGATTTCAAATTTTCCGCCCGAGCGCGAGGTAAAGCTAATCTCCTCGACTACGCTGGCCATGGCATGAGAAGTCAAAGCCATACCAAGTACTGCAGTGACACACAGTGCTAAGGCTCTGGTTAGTATCGTTCTGACGGCACGCCACAACATGTTGTTACCCCTCTCCCAAATTCATTCCGCTNAGCATGATCGACCTAGGTCGCTCAACCCAACCTTCTTCTGAACCATCGCTCACAATCTCTACAACTGCAACATACGTAGGGCCCATATCGATCACTCGGCCGTGATTGCGACCGATGTAATTGCCTAATCCCACGCGATGAATACCGCCGTCAGGATCCTGCATTAGAGTCCAATCCCTCCCATTGCGGCGAATCGTACCCACCATAACCAATGATTCAAGCGTATATTGTTCTAAAAATTCTTTCGGTCTATTCGGATTTGGCCTTACCGCAGACACCGACTGCAATTGAGCCACGTCCTGAACGGCTACGGGCCGCTCAAAGGGGCTGCGTGTCGTGGTCGCACTGTAGGCAAAAGCTTCGTAGTCTTTGAACGGCGGTATTGCAGCGATAATGCCCGCAGGTCGCGCTCGCTTCTCTGCCATGAACTGGTCTAAATCACTGTAGTCGTCGTTTGCACAAGCGGTCAAACCCAGCACCGCGGCAAGAACAACTGTTCGATTCAGAGCCCTCAGCATCAGCCACCATCCCTGTAACGATAGGTTTTAGCGATCATGTTCATGCGCAAATCACCGCCGCCACTGCGCACCGTTTCAAGACTAAAATCGTGCAATGTCACAATGCGTGGCAAGCCCGCCATAGACGATACAAAACTCCCTAAATCATGGTAAGAGCCGGTCGCAACAATTGCGATGGGTAGCTCAACATAGAACTCGTCGGCACGCTCATCTTGCAAATCGATGCTGGCGATCTCTAAACCGTTTGCTAAGCCCTTGTTGGTAATATCCTCTAACAGACCGGGCACTTCAGTATCGCTAGGCAACTGACTCACAAGGGCACCGAAGGAATCTTCCATTTCTAACATTTGCCGCTTATACGCATCTAGGTTGGCGGCCTTGAATGCTTTGTCTTCAAAATCTTTTTTCGTATCGAGCTCTTTTTGCTCAGCGCGAGCTAAATCTTGCTGTAGCCCTTTAACATGATAGTTGTACCCAACAAACAACACGGCAGTAAATACTAATGCCCACAGAAATACCAAAATAGGCAGGGGCCAAGAGCCAATGTTATCGGGGTCAAGATCGCTGACATCAAAGTCTTTTAAATTGCGCAAAGTATCTTCAATCGCCATTATCGTGCACCCTCACCATCGGGCTGAATTTTCACAGATAAATTGAATGTGGTCGCCTGCGGACCGAACTCGGGTGCCGCTCGGACCGAGTCCAAATTTGGCGATGAGAACCAATCGGAAGCCTCTAGGTTCCGCATCAAACTCGACACCCTATTGTTTGACTCGGCCACCCCCCGAATGCTGATCAAGCCATCGACGGACTGCAGACTGGTGTAATAAACGCCATCAGGCACCGTGCGCACCAGTTGATCCATCACTCGCACGATGATCGGACGATTACCCTGCAAGTCCTGAATAACGCGCATGCGATCAAGCAGCTGGGTGCGTCTTTTTTGTAGGTCACGAATTTCCGCAACCTGAGCATTTAGCACAGTGATCTCATTGGCAATGTAATCGTTGCGCCGCTTTTGAGCGTCGATTTCACCGCTGATCACGAAATCAACGGCAATTAACAGTGCAATCGCAATCAAGGCGACCAGAGCTGAGACCAAATAAAACTCGCGCTTTTTTTGCTCACGGAGCTCTTCACGCCATGGCAATAGGTTGATATTCGCCATCAGTCAAAGCTCCTCATGGCTAGTCCGCACGCAATCATCATTGCGGGAGCATCACCCGCTAGCGCGACAGCATCTACTTTTGAAGAAATCGACATTTCAGCAAAAGGATTAGCAACCGTAGCAGGGGTACCCAACTTATCTTGCACCAGGGTATCTAAACCCTGCATTGAGGCCACACCGCCTGCCAAAATAATGTAGTCCACGTCGTTATATTGACTGGACGAGAAGAAAAACTGCAAAGATCGTGCGACCTGCTGCACCACCGCGTCTTTGAACGGCTCTAGCACTTCAGGCTCGTAGTCATCTGGCAATCCGCCCTGCTTTTTGGCAAGACCCGCCTCCTCTAGGGGTAGACCGTAACGACGCATAATTTCATCTGTTAGCTGCTTCCCACCAAAAAGCTGTTCACGCGTGTATATCGTTTGACCCTGGTGTAACACGCTCAGAGTCGTCATCGTAGCGCCAATATCAACCACAGCCACAGTGTTGTCTGGCTCTAGATCTAATTGATGCTCTATTAAAGTAAAGGCCCTCTCCATGGCGTAGGCCTCGACATCGACAATTTTCGCCTCAAGACCCGCTTCTTCGATCGCTTCAACACGGGCTTCAATAGTTTCTCGTCGGCACGCTGCAATCAGCACGCTGTCGTAGTTTTCGGTATCGAGTGACGGGCCCTGGACTTCGAAATCGATAGCAACTTCTTCGAGGGGGTAAGGGATGTATTGATCAGCTTCTACGGCCAGCTGGGCTTCCATCGCATCATCATTCAAGCCTTCAGGCATGTCTACCAACTTGGTAATCACGCTCGACCCCGCGACCGCGGCCGATACAAATTTCACTTTGGTTTTAGACTGATTAACCACTTGAACAATGGCTTTTGCGACGCCCGCTATGTCGTTCACGTTNTTCTCAATAACGGCATCAACCGGAAGCGACGCCACGCCGTAGCTCTCTACACGGTATCGCTCCCCACTGCGACTGAGCTCCAAGAGCTTCACTGTCGTAGAGCTTATATCCAAGCCTAGCACCGTGAGCTTGGGTTTTTTACCGAACAAATATAGCAACTAGCGCCTCGCCAACCTTAAGATATGCTAATGTGTCATATTACTTCACATTTGCACAAAGATATAGGCTTGGCAGACTCGCATGCAAGTATCAATCGCGCCTATAATCAGGCTCATGCCTTCGCTAACCATCAAATGCTACCGTGACTAGATCTCTTCCCCCTTGGTTTTATTCACTAATCGCTGTAACTTCGCTTGGCGTTTGTGGGGTTATCTGGGGCCTTTCGGGTCTGTATCTCTACCTCAGCCCTGGCTTGCCGGCACCCGAGACATTAAAAGAAGTTAAACTTCAAACTCCCATGAAAGTCTACAGTAGCGATGGCCAGCTGATCGCTCAGTTCGGAGAGCAAAAGCGCACGCCTTTGACCTTTGATGAAATTCCAAACTCCTTCATTCAAGCCCTTCTCGCCGCCGAGGACGACAATTTTTTCAACCACGGCGGCATTGACTTTATGGGCCTTGCACGAGCCATGTCGCAACTCGTGGTCAGCGGGTCAATTGTCAGTGGCGGCAGCACACTCACCATGCAGGTAGCGCGCAACTATTTTTTAACGCTTGACCAAACGTTTATCCGAAAATTCAATGAAATTTTGCTAGCAATCGAAATCGAGCGAGCACTCACCAAAGAAGAAATTTTTGAACTGTACTTTAATCGGGTTTTTTTGGGGCATCGCGCCTATGGCTTCGAGGCCGCTTCCGAAGTGTACTATGGACGCTCGATTAAAGACCTGTCCCTGTCTCAATGGGCTTTACTGGCGGGCATTCCAAAAGCCCCGTCACGAGACAATCCGGTATCGGATCCACAAGCCGCCAAAGATCGGCGCAACTGGATACTTGGACGCATGGTTAAACTGGGTTACATCAGTGAAGCAGAGGCGAACAAAGCAAAGCTGGAGCCCGTTCTCGCTTCACTGCATGGCGGTCAAGTTGAATTAAGGGCAGACTATGTTGCTGAGATGGTGCGCGCCGAGATGCTCGACCGCTTTGGTAACCGTGCGTACACAGACGGCTACGTGGTGACAACAACCGTCAATGGCAACCTGCAAGCGACCGCGAGAGGAGCTCTTATTAACGGCCTGCAAGAATACGACCAACGCCACGGTTACCGAGGCGCAGAATCCACCTTGCAAGGTGACCCTGTCATCGACAAAATCCAGTGGCAAGAAGCCCTCAACCAGAGGCCTACGATTGCCGACATGCAGGCCGCAGCCGTCACACGGATAAACGAGCGTGATATAGAAGCAATGCTCAGTAATGGGCAAATTGTGCAAATCACTTGGCAAAATGGGTTGCAGCAAGCCAACCCCTATATCAACGAAGACCTGTTCGGCCGCAGCCCCCGTGAAGCGGCTGAGATAGTCTCCCTTGGACACGTCATTAGAGTTCGCAAAAAAATCAATGGCGACTACGAACTCTCGCAACTACCGGCGGCACAAGCCGCCCTAGTCTCACTTGAATCCAAAACAGGGCGAATCTTAAGCCTCGTTGGTGGTATTGGTTTCAGCAAAAGCAAATTCAACCGCGCCACGCAGGCAAAACGCCAACCTGGATCCAGCTTTAAACCCTTTATTTATGCGGCCGCTCTTGACTCTGGCATGAGCGCAGCGACCCTGGTTAATGATGCGCCCTTGGTATTTAAAGACGCGTCTCTCGAGGGCGTCTGGCGACCCGAGAACGACGGCGGCAAGTTTTATGGCCCTACGCGGTTACGCTGGGCCCTGACCAAATCACGCAANTTAGTCTCGATCCGCATCCTAGAAAAAATGGGCGTACGCAATATGCTTAAGTACGCCTCGACGCTGGGATTTAATACCGACGAGTTTGCACCTGATTTATCGCTTGCGCTGGGCACCCACGCCATGACACCCATCGAGATTGCCAGAGCCTACGCTCTGCTGGCCAACGGCGGATTTTTAATCGAGCCCTACATTATCGAACGCATTGAATCCGCCACTGGCGAGGTGCTATTCGAGGCGAATCCGGCACAGGCGTGCGATCCATGTAAAACCGATGCGGAAGTCTCGATGGCCGATGTGCTGTCTGGCAATATACAAATACCGCAGGCACCGCGAGTAATGAATGAACGCATTCATTTTATTCTAGACAGCATGTTAAAAGATGTTGTGAAACTAGGAACCGGCCGCGCCGCTTTAACACTAAAACGCAATGATCTTGCGGGCAAGACGGGCACCACGAACGGACCTCGAGATGCTTGGTTCTCGGGCTACAATCCCAATATTGTCACAACAACCTGGGTAGGGTTTGACGATTTTTCTGAACTTGGCTCAAGAGAATTCGGCGGCACTGCAGCCCTCCCTATCTGGATTGACTATATGCGAGAAGCCTTGGAGGGCCGGCCAGAAATTACCCGCCGAATTCCACCCGGCATTGTAAAAGCCACCATCGACAGTGAGACAGGCTTGTTGGCGCGCGCCGGCCAAAAAAACACGCTCGAAGAATATTTTCGATCGGAGCTTGCGCCGAAACGTTACGCCGACGAGGCTCAGACCGAGAGTCAAGATTTACTTCTGGATGTATTCTAATTCCGAAAGCTATTTTGCATCATCGCGGGCAGAGCGACAGACAGGCCAGCGAACCGACAAACCGCTCGCCTTTACACGGCACAAATAAAAACGCCGCGCTAAGCGCGGCGTCAGATATACATTCACGTTGATTACTTGGCCGCACCCCGGCTGCCAAAACGACGCTTGAAGCGGTCTACACGACCACCGCTATCAACGATTTTTTGCTTACCTGTGTAAAAAGGGTGGCACTGTGAACAAACGTCGACGTGAAAATCTTCACCGATCGTTGATCGAGTTTGAATCGTGTTACCACAGCTGCAAGTTGCTGTTACGGCAACGTACTTAGGATGGATATCGGCTTTCATGCTATTTCTCCGTTAGGCACCACCGCCACCTTGTCGTTGCAAGGCACCGCAGTACATGGCACTGATGTTGTCAAAAGGGCGCGTATTGTACCCTAGATTGAACAATAAGCAAGCCGTCGCTTTTGTCTGCTACACTACACACTCTCAAGCGTACAGATGCACCCCATGCCGATACTCAAAATCGCAGTCGCCAAGCCATTGCGGTCAACTTTCGACTACCTGCCGCCGCTGGATTGTGATGACGCATTTATCGCTAAATTGCAGCCCGGGACTCGGATCGAGGTACCCTTCGGAAAGAGCCATCTGGTTGGCGTGTTGGTCAGTCGCGCCCCTGAGTCAGATATTCATAAGACCAAACTCAAGCGAGCGTCGCGCATTATTGACAGCAACAGCTTGATCTCTGGCACCTTGCTGGAGCTCTGCCTCTGGGCCGCCCACTACTACGCACACCCGATCGGTGAAGTTCTGACGCTTGCCTTCCCGCCGCTCTTACGCAAAGGCGCCGAAACAACCCCATCGTTTAACGCTGTTAAGTTAACGCCAGAAGGAAGGCTCGCGCCACGGGGCATCCAGCGCAGCCCCAAACAGGCAGCATTGGTCGAGCGACTGCAGAGCCATGCGATGACTAAAAATACACTTCGAACTGAAGGNTTCAGCAATGCCGTTATTAAAGCCTTAATCGACAAAGGCTTTGCCACAACGTGTCGGATCGACGAGCCAGTGCCCGCTACCGAGCCCCCTCAACCGCTTCCGACTCTCAACCCAGAACAAGACCACGCTGTTAAGCAGCTTTCAAAACTTCGTGGCTTTGCGGCAGTACTGCTTTACGGCATAACGGGTAGCGGCAAAACCGAAGTTTATTTGCAAGCCATTGCCAACACGGTGTCACGTGGGCAACAAGTCATGGTTCTTATTCCTGAAATTGCGTTAACGCCGCAAACCGCGTCGCGCTTTCAAGAGCGGTTTGGCGCTGCCGTGGGCGTACTGCACTCGGGACTTACCG
>JGI26082J51739_10000956_pt1 | contig 18203 bp, 17 predicted proteins | sample SaaInl5LU_22_DNA_FD_51739 | JGI IMG/M metagenome (IMG submission 51739)
GCACGTGCTCTCTAGCGCGCCGAGCGAGCGCTGGCGCTACAAACTTTTATCCAAATAGTACATCAACGCCGCCATCGACGCGGAGCCCAATTCAAGCTCCCGGGGGTGGACAGATTCAATATTGTCTTGGGCGGTGTGATGGTAATCAAAGTAACGTTGGCTGTCTCCGCGGTAGCCCATCAGAATGGCCCCTTCGTCGGTGATTTGGCCGACATCTGCGCCCGACCCCCCTTGCGTCCATTCGCGGCAGCCGTATGGAGAGAGCAACGTATTCAGTGCCTCGATGATTTCGGGGTGTTCCTCGTGGAAAAACCCGGGTAGGCTAAAGCCTCGGGGAGCGCCAGAGCCTCCGTCGGATTCGACGCCGGCGAGGTGGGTTCGGCCCGGCTCTAAGCCGGAAGCGGCATAATCGCGCGCGCCTTCTAAGCCGAATTCTTCATTCGCAAACAGGACGATGCGCATGGTGTGGCGGGGCTGATAACCAGCCTGCTTCAAGAGCCACAATGCCTGCATAGAATGTACCACGCCCGCGCCGTCGTCTTGGGCACCTGTACCCAGGTCCCATGAGTCCAAGTGGCCCCCAACCACCATGATCTGGTCGGGGAATTCGCTGCCCCTCCATTCGGCGATGACGTTGGCAGATTGGGCGCGTCCGACTTCGTGGCAACCAAGGGTGTAGTGTACTTGAAGGTTGGGGTTCTTTTTAAGTTCGGCGCTGAGCCAGTTGGCGTCGTTGGTGCTAATGCCGGCTGCGGGGATTTTCGTCACGCCCTCTTCGTAGGCCATGGCGCCGGTATGGGGGAAGTCGTCGTTTCGGTGGGTCAAGCTACGGACCAACACGCCCACCGCTCCATATTTAGCCGCCTCTGAGGCGCCCCCCCAGCGCTGCCAACCGGCCTTGCCGTATGAAGATCCTGTATTGATCAACCAGGGGTCCATGGGCTCGTTGTAAAGGACGATGTTGCCCGCCAAGAGGTGGCCTTTTGCGGCGAGGTCTTCGCGGCCTACAATTTCAATGACTTTCGCGGTCAGCCCTGGGCCCTTGTCGCCGCCGGGTGTGCCCACGGAACCACCCAGTGCGGTCACACGCAAGGGGCGCTTGGTTTTGCCTTGGAGGCATTCGGCGGTTTCCACGCCACGCGCCCAATGCCGCACATCAACGGGCTGGGTAAATACGCGATCAAAGCCTAGGGTGTCAAGCGTTTCGACCGCCCATTTCACGCCTTTGGCATCCCCTTCTGATCCGGCTAAGCGCGGACCCGCTTCCGAACACAGATTGGCCAGCCAGCGGTATCCTTGTTGTTCTCCCAAGGCTTGCTGGTACAACCCTTTGACGAAGGAGGCATCTTCTGCCGTTTGGGCTTTTGCGCCGATGGCCAAGAAGCTTAGGGCGAAAAGAGAAAGCGATTTTTTCATGAACTGGGCGTCTAATGCGAAACGTCGGATGCAAAAAATAGAAGCGAAAAGATACGCTGCATTCGGCCCTTCTGAACCCGGTGTGCCTACTCCAACATGAGGGCAGCCGAATCCCCACTCACGAGGTACATGAGTAGGCCGGTCAACCATCCGCCGTAGGTGCCCAGCGCATAGCCCAGCACAGCGAGCAATACACCAACCGGCGCCAGCGAGGGGTGGAAAGCGGCGGCGGCTACAGGGGCCGAAGCTGCCCCGCCAATGTTCGCTTTGGAGCCCACCGCGACAAAGAAAAAGGGAGCTTTGATCCAGCGGGCAACACCGAGGAGGATCGCGATATGGAACAGCATCCAGATAGCGCCCACAAGGATGAGGCCCGGTTGCTTGANGGCTTCCATGATGTCCATCTTCATGCCGATGGTGCCCACCAAGATGTAGATGAAGACCGAGCCCCATCGGCTAGCGCCGGCGCCTTCAAGATTTCGGGCCTTCGTGAACGAGAGCAACAAGCCCACAGTTGTGGCGACGACCACAATCCAAAAGAAATCACTGGTCAAGCTAAAGTTCGCCGTGTACGGTGCGTTTTCCGCAAACCAGGGGGCCAGCGTGTCCCCGGCCATGTGCGAAATAGCCACGGCCCCAAAGGCCAAGCCAAGGATCTGCATGACTTCGGGGAAGGTGGGGATGCGGGAGGTTCGGGACAAGAAGTCCTCCATTTCTCCTTGCAGAGCCTTCACGGAGCGGTTGTCTGCCTTGAGCCATCCGTCTACTTGATCGCTTTTCGCCGCACCCAAAAGGATGATGGCCATCCATACTTCGGCGACGACCACATCCACCGTAATCATAGCAGAATACAGCGCGCCCGAGGGTTTGAAAATTTCAAACATCGCCGCTTGGTTGGCGCCTCCTCCAATCCAGGAGCCCGCAATCGTTGACATGCCTCGCCACACCGCATCTGGACCCACGCCGCCGACCAAATCGGGTGCCATGGCCGAAACCGCCAGGATCGCTACCGGCCCGCCAAGGATAATGGAGGCCGTCGCGGTGAAAAACATGATGAGCGCCTTAGGACCCAATCCAAAAACGGCCTTCAAATCAATGCTCAAGGTGAGCAAGACCAGGCTCGCGGGGAGCAGGTAGCGGGACGCAACGAAATAGAGGTGGGTATCCTTGGGGACAATGTGAAAATTCGTGAGCAAGGAGGGCAAAAAGTAGCACAGCAAAAGGGCGGGCACCACCTTGAAAAATCCGGATAACCGGGGATGGATCGAGGCCCAGAAAATACCTCCCAACAGGGACATCAATAGGCCGAATACGACTGCTTCATTGGTGATCCAGGGGGTGATAACGGCTTCTTCCATAGGTTAGGGATTCTTTTTGCGCGGAGGGCGTTTTCGTTTTTTCTTCGGCGCCAAGGTAGGGGTATTCGGGTCGACCGCAGCAGCCGAAGGCGCTTGTTGGGCGGCCACGGACTTAGGGGGCGCAGAGGGAATAGCTTTCGCCTTCTTCTTTCGCTTTTTGTTTTTTTGGGGGGCATCCACAGCAGCCGGCCTACCGGCGGTGGACGACGCGGTCCTATTGACCGAACTCTGCTTCGCCGGGGCAACTCCTGGGCGCACATCCCAGTGCACAAACTGCGGGCGCTCCATCCAGGCAGACAATACTCCACCGAGGCTCACCAAGAATTTGTCTTTGCGGATTTCTTGGATTTCGCCCGCTTGGCGTCCGGCGCCCTGCAGGACTTTCACTTTGTCCCCGACTTTAACGGGGAGGGTCCAAAGTCGCTCAAGTTCTTCGCGGTCGGCCTTTTGCTTGACCGTTTCGGCCCGTTGTTTTTGGACTTCCAGCACTTGATGGCGCTCGGACAGTGTCCGGACAATGCGCTCTTCAATCTCTTTTTTGGCCTTCTGGGTTTTCGCCTTGCTCCAACTGAGGGACCACTGCTCCATGCGCTTGCCCCACATGAGTTGGTCGCTGACCTCCGCATTGTTTTCGGCGGCTTTGCTCAATTTGGTTTCGAGATCCGCAATGTATTTGGCCTGGGTCGTCTTCAGGGTTTCAAGGTCCGCGAGACGATCGCTTATTTGGGTACGTGTGCGGTCGAGCTGGCTTCGTTGTTTTTGAAGACCAACAAGCAGGCGATCAACAGCCAAGGTTTGGGTCGCCAAGGCTTCGCGCGCCGCCTGCATGATGCGCTTGGGAATGCCCACACGCTGGGCTACTTCAAAGGTGTACGAAGAGCCTGGTACACCGAGCTGCAGGACGTATTGCGGAGCAAATGTTTCAACGTCAAAGGCCATGTTGGCATTGCAGCATCCGTCCAATTCCTCTGCCAATGCTTTGATGCTATTGTAATGGGTCGTAAACACCCCGTAAGATCCCGAAGTGTGAATTTCATCCAAGAAAACGGAGGCAAGCGCAGCACCCAAATCGGGATCCGATCCACTNCCAAACTCGTCCACCAAACATAGGGTTTGGGTGTCGGCCCAGGCTAGGATTTCCTTCATTTTGGTCAACTTTCCGCTATAAGTAGAAAGCTCGTTTTCCACGCTCTGTGCATCGCCAATGTCCGCCATGATTCGGCCAAACCATGTCATAACCGACTTGGGGTGCGTCGGAATTAAAATGCCGCATTGCAACATGATTTGAAAAAGTCCGACCGTTTTGAGCGCAATGGATTTCCCCCCCGCATTGGGGCCGCTAATCACCACCAAGCGCTGCGTCGGGCGCAAAGCAATGTCCAAGGGTACCACATTGCGCTGTTTGGCCTTTTGAACCCGGCGTAAAACAGGGTTCATCGCTTGGCGTAAATCGATTTCCCCTTCTGAACTAAGACGTGGGAGGCAGGCTCCCTCTTCGCGCGCAAATCGAGTTTTGGCCAATAAAATATCCAGTTGGGTTAGGCGCTCATCCGTGGCTTTGATTTCGCCACGGTACGGCGCTAAGTCCCGCGTTAACGCCTGGAGGATGCGCCGAATTTCCTTGCGTTCCTCTTCCACCAAGAGTCCGACCTCGGCATTGATTTCCAAGCATTCCGTGGGCTCTAAAAACACTAAGGTGTTCTTGGCGCTGCTGCCGTGGAAAGCCCCGCGGGCTTTGCTTTTGTGCGAGGCGGATACGGCCATAACACGGCGGTCGTTGCTAACGGATTCACGCACGTCGCCCAGCCACCCCTCGGACTCGTAGCGCTTGAGGACTTTATAAAATAGGCGGTCCGCCGCCACACGCTTTTTTCCTAAATCTGTCCGAATTCGGGAAAGCTCGGGAGAGGCATTGCTTTTAACTTGCCCATTGCGCTCTAGGACCCGGTCGATGGCTTGAGGGATTTCGGGGGTAGGCGGAAACGGTTTGAGCATGGCCGCCAACATTGGCGCATCCTCCTCGTAGGTCAACATAAACCGATACCCGTTGGCATAGGATTCGGCCTGGGCCTTAATCGCCATGAACTGCTCGGCGTCAAGCACCGCATTTTGAATGCGCAGCATGGGTAGGGCGTCGTCCACCTCAGCCATGGCCACAGCTGGAAAATAGTGGCCGCGCTCCATGAGCTGCAAAAGTTCATCCGATTGCAAGAGGGCCGGCTCAACCTCACGTTGTATGGGGTTGGGCTCCATCGCCAGCAAGGCTTCGCGGCCTTTNCGCGATGCGGCGTGCTGGGCAACATACCCCTTGAGCAAGTGAAAGTCTAGTGACTCTCCGGCTGATTCGGGGTAAAGCATGGATTAGTCGGCCTTTTCGGGGCGCATTTGGGGGAAGAAGAGCACTTCCTGAATGCTGGATTGGTCCGTTAGCAGCATGGTCAAGCGATCCATGCCAATGCCCATCCCTGAAGTAGGGGGCATACCATATTCCAAAGCGCGCAGAAAGTCCTGGTCGATAAACATGGCCTCGTCGTCTCCTTTTTCCGAAAGTGTCAGCTGCTCCTCAAAGCGCGCACGCTGGTCGATCGGGTCGTTGAGTTCACTGTAGGCATTGGCGATTTCCTTGCCGTTGATGAAGAGCTCAAAACGCTCCGTCAAGCGTTCATCGTCACGGTGGCGCTTGCATAGGGGCGACATCTCCACGGGGTAATCCGTGATGAAGGTGGGTTGCACGTAATGGTGTTCACATTTCTCGCCGAAGATTTCGTCGATGAGCTTGCCCGTACCCATTTCAGGGGTCACCTCGAGGCCAAGCGACNTGGCGGNAGCGCGAATGTCGTCTTCTGATTTNCCCAGCAAATCCAACCCTGTGTGGGTTTTGATGGCTTCCAAAATGGGCACACGAGCAAACGGCGCCTTCAAGGAAATCGCTTTGCCGCCCACGCTGATGTCTGAAGATCCTGTCACCGCGACCGCGATTTCCTCGAGCATCTTTTCGGTCATGTCCATCATCCAGTGGTAGTCCTTGTAGGCCACGTAGATCTCCATGACGGTGAACTCGGGATTGTGCGTTCGGTCCATGCCTTCGTTGCGGAAGTCCTTGGCAAATTCGTAGACGCCATCAAAGCCACCCACGATCAAACGCTTCAAATACAGCTCATTGGCAATGCGCAAATACAGCGGAATATCCAGGGCGTTGTGGTGCGTGATAAAGGGGCGCGCCGAGGCGCCGCCAGGAATAGGCTGCAAAATAGGGGTCTCCACCTCCAGGTATCCGGCGCGGTTGAAAATGCTGCGCATGGTGCTGAAGACCTTGGTGCGCTTCACAAAAATGTCTTTGACTCCCTCGTTGACAATCAGGTCTACATAGCGTTGGCGGTAGCGCAACTCGGGATCCGTGAATGCGTCATAGGTATTGCCTTCCGCATCTTTTTTCACAACGGGAAGGGGACGAATGCTCTTGCTGAGCACCCACATCTCTTTCGCGTGAACGGAGGTTTCACCTGTCTGAGTAGCAAAAACATGGCCCTTGATGGCAATAAAATCGCCGATGTCCAAATGCTTCTTGAACACATCGTTGTAGAGGGCTTTGTCCTCGTCTGGGCAGATTTCATCGCGGTTGACGTAGATCTGGATACGGCCCGAAGAATCCATAACGCTAGCAAATGACGCTTTGCCCATGATGCGTTTGGTCATGAGTCGTCCTGCCACGCATACCTCAAAACCCTCCGCAGGGTTGGNGGCAAACTGGGCCTTGATTTCTTCCGCCAAATGACTGACGGGTACTTCTGCGGCAGGAAACGGATCCATGCCGGTCGCGCGCAGGGCCTCTAGGGCCTCGCGCCGAAACTGCTCTTGTTCAGATAGCTGTCGCTCCATACTGCAAAGATAGGTCGGTGCTGCGTGGTGGGTTATCTTTGCCCACCCAAAGAAAAACACATGGAAAACCGTCGGGTTCGCGTTCGTTTTGCCCCTAGTCCCACTGGCCCCCTGCACATGGGTGGCGTTCGGACTGCCTTATATAACTACCTGTTTGCCAAGCAAAAAGGGGGTGATTTCTTGCTTCGTGTCGAAGACACGGACCAAACGCGCTTTGTCCCTGGTGCCGAAGCCTACATCGTTGAGGCGCTCAAATGGTGCGGAATTTCACCCGATGAAGGCATCGGTGCAGAAGACAAATTGCCCCACGGCGGCCCACATGCCCCCTACCGCCAAAGCGAGCGAAAGCCCATGTACCGCGCCTATGCGGACCAACTCTTAGCCTCTGGCCACGCCTACTATGCCTTTGACACCCCAGAAGACTTGGAGGCGGTTCGCGAACGTGCCAAACAAGCCGGCAACCCCAACTGGCAGTACAATAGCATCACCCGCACGTCCATGAAGAATTCGCTCACCCTTCCCGAAGAAGAGGTGCAGCGTCGCTTGGACACCGGCGAGGCGTACGTCATCCGGGTCAAAATGCCCCGTAACGAAGAAGTAAAATTTGAAGACCGCATCCGTGGATGGGTAAGCGTCAACACCTTGAATTTGGACGACAAAGTTCTCCTTAAAGGCGACGGAATGCCCACCTACCACCTGGCCAACGTCGTCGATGACCACACCATGGACATCACCCACGTGATCCGTGGCGAAGAATGGTTGCCCTCTGCCCCCTTGCACGTGCTGCTCTACCGCTTTTTTGAGTGGGAACAGCCCGAATTTGCCCACCTCCCCCTCCTCCTTCGCCCTGATGGAAACGGCAAATTGTCCAAGCGCGACGGCGACCGCCTCGGCTTCCCTGTTTTCCCGCTAAACTGGCTCAATGAAGAAACCGGCGAAACGGCCTCCGGCTACCGCGAACGCGGCTTCTACCCCCAAGCCTTTGTGAACATGCTCGCCTTTTTGGGTTGGAACCCCGGGACCAACCAGGAAATTTTCTCCCTCGAGGAGCTCGTAGCGGCTTTCAACCTCGACAAAGTGAACAAGGCAGGTGCCCGCTTTGATTTTGACAAAGCCAAGTGGTTCAACCAACAGCATTTGCGCCTACAGTCTGAAACCGACTTAGTAGCTGCCTACCGCNCNGAAGCNGCCGCTCGTGGTCTCACCCTTCCATCTGACACATTCGCCCTAGCGGCCATGCATCTCTTTATGGACCGCGCCGAATTTATTGGCGATACACTCGAGGGCGCCAGCTACCTTTTCGAAGACCCTAGTACCTACGATGAGGTCATGGTCGGAAAGAAATGGACCGTTGATGCCCCGGGTTATGTAACAGACTTGAAAGGCGTTTTTGCCCAAACCGACTACAGCGAAGCGGCTTTGGAAAATGCCTTCAAGGCCTACCTGGCAGATAAAGGCTATGGATTTGGCCAAGTGGGTCCCGTCCTGCGTTTAGCCATTGCGGGCACCACCCAAGGGCCTTCCATCTTCACCGTCATGCAGTTAATCGGTCAAGAAGNCTCTGAACGCCGTATCGATCAAGCCTTGACTTCTCTTTCGTAAGATGTCCTTGCAGCGCATTGACCTCGAAGCCCAACGCGAGTATGCCTACCACGGCTGCTTGGAAGAAGAGGCTATCATTGGCTCTGAGTACCGAATTGACATGTCGGTCTGGGCGGACTTGTCCGACTCTGCGCTGAGTGACGAGTTGGTGGACACCGTTGACTACGTCGCATTGCGCATCATTGTCAGTGAAGAAATGGCCCAACGTGCCAAATTGCTCGAAACCGTCGCACACCGAATAACGCAGCGAATTTTTCGCGAGCACCCCACTGTAGTCCGCTCGGAAGTCAAGGTTTGCAAACTGAATCCTCCCATTGATGGGGATGTTCACGCAGTGTGTGTGTCCTTTTTGGAAGAAAATCCCTTGTTTACCGGGAAAGCGTTGTAATTTCGCCCCCCAATCAGGTCTCGTGGCCGAGTGGCTAGGCAAGGCTCTGCAAAAGCTTGTACAGCGGTTCGAATCCGCTCGAGACCTCAACATTTNCATAAAGGACGCCATCTGGCGTCCTTTTTTATTTCTGTGTTGGTCCGTCTTGCTTGAAAGGGCTTTCAAGCCTTCAATACGTATTGCCGCGGGGTTGGTCTTTCATTGGAGTACTATCATGGGTACATATTGGGTACATGTTACAAAGTCCTATATGAGACCTCATAAATATTAATTTTTAAGCGGTAAATTCACCATACCAACCAAAAACCAAGCTTACTGATGATTTTACTCCTTTCCCCCCGGGAAGAGGTGCGGACACGTTTCGCTAACCTCCTCAAGGGTAACCACATTGATGTGGCAGCTGTAGCCCATCTTCGTGAGTGGAACCAAGGCTTTCACGTTCAACTTCCTGCACTTATTATGGTCGACGTCTGCGGCGTTCAAGATGGCGGAGAAGGTATTATGGACGAACTCCGCCAACAAGAAATGCTTCAAAATGTGTGTGCGATTATGATCGCCGAACATTGCACGTTGAATCAACGTATTCAATGCCTTCAAAATGGGGCCATCGATTGCATTCCATCAGAAATGGATAGCACGGAATTTGTCCTGAAAATTCGCAACCTCTGGCCCTTTGCCCTCGCAGTAAATATGCGGTTCCCATGGAGCAGACCGAAAAAGAACGCATTATGGCGACGGTCCAAAAACACATGAAGGAAAACCTTAATGTCGAGATGCTGGCCAAGGAAATGTTTATGAGCCGTTCTTCTCTGCAACGCGCTTGCCTTCGCCACTTCCAAACGGGTCCCAAAGAAATCATCACATCCTACAAAATTCAACACGCCGTGCGCATGATTGAATTTGGTTCGAACAATGTGGCTTCTCTAGCCTATGCCGTAGGGTACACCAATGTGAACAACTTCATTGCGGCGTTTAAGCGTATGATGGGCACTACGCCAAAAGAATTTATGAAGCGTCGCCACGCTGAAAACCAAAAACTTCCAAACGAAGTCCCCTTACTCGTAGCCTAAGGCGCAGCCGATGAGGTTTACCTTTGTGGGAGAATTAATACGATTTTCCCATGACCCACATCGCCTCCGTTTTAGCTGGATTTGGATTTAAAGATCAAAACGCAGGAACTTGGATTGGTTCCCGCGCTTTAAACTCAGACCAGTTTATTTCCAGTTTTTCCCCTGTGGATGGCCAATTGATTGGCTCTGTTTCCGAAACTACAGAGGCCCAATACCACGAAGTCATCGCTGCAGCCCAAGCCGCCCAAGTGCTCTGGCGCGAAGTTCCCGCACCTAAAAGGGGTGAAGCGGTACGTGTTTTTGGTAACAAATTGCGCGAACAAAAAGAGGCCTTAGGTATGCTTGTTTCCTATGAAATGGGTAAATCCTACCAAGAAGGTTTGGGAGAAGTCCAAGAAATGATTGACATCTGCGACTATGCCGTGGGTCTCTCTCGCCAACTGACGGGCTTGACTATTAAGAGTGAACGTCCAGACCATTTCATGATGGAACAGTGGCACCCCGTAGGACTAGTAGGTATTATTTCTGCGTTTAATTTTCCTGTGGCTGTTTGGGCTTGGAACTCCGCCCTTGCGTGGATTTGTGGTGACGCTTGTGTTTGGAAAGCATCCGAAAAAGTCCCCATGTGTGCCTTGGCTTGTCAAAAAATTTGGAATGAAGTTTCGGCCGAACTCCAACTCCCAGAGGGTTTATCCACCATTGTCACGGGTGGACGTGACCTAGGTGTATGGATGGCTGAAGATGGACGTATACCCGTTATTTCAGCGACGGGATCTATTCGAATGGGTAAAGATGTCGCTACGCGGGTTGGAAGCCGTTTAGGCCGGTCAATTTTAGAACTTGGTGGAAACAATGCTATGATCATTACCGATACCGCGGATTTAAAAATGACCGTCACCGCGGCAGTTTTTGGAGCGGTTGGTACCGCAGGTCAACGTTGCACCTCTACGCGTCGCTTAATCATTCATTCATCCATTTACGAGAAGGTCTGCGATGCGATTGTGAACGCCTACAAACAAATCAAAATTGGAAGTCCTCTGGATGCTAAAAACCACATGGGTCCTCTAATTGATACCGATGCCGTAGGAATGTACCTCCAATCTCTGGATGCCGTCGAAAAAGCAGGTGGACGCTTCTTAGTAAAAGGAGGTGCGTTGAAAAATCAAGCTAGTGCCTGCTATGTTAGCCCATCGATCGCAGAAGTGGAAAATCATTGGGACATTGTCCAACATGAAACCTTTGCTCCTTTGTTGTATGTCATGAAATACGAGACACTCGAGGAAGCTATTGCCTTACAAAACGGTGTTCCACAGGGACTTTCCTCTGCCATCATGACTGGCTCCATGCAAGAAGCCCATCGCTTTCTCAGTGCTGGCGGATCTGATTGCGGGATTGCGAACGCTAATATTGGAACCAGTGGAGCTGAAATTGGCGGTGCATTTGGCGGCGAAAAAGAAACAGGTGGGGGCCGTGAAAGTGGATCCGATGCATGGAAAGGGTATATGCGTCGACAGACGAATACACTGAACTATGGTCACAGCCTTCCTTTGGCTCAAGGTATTGAATTCAACATATAAACATTAAACTCTTTTTTCTTTAGATAGAAGAATAGTTATAGTAGTAGTCGGTTGATAAGGTGTAGAAGAAGTATGGAATAATTTGTTTGGTTCAGTTATGAGTACTTATTCACAGAATATGAACCAGGTTGTTTTTCTTAAACACTTGAAAACCCTTGAAATACTTTTTANTATTCACATTGAGCCGAGTGTANTGAATAGACCATTTCGTGGAAAACTCTCCTCGTTCTACTTTGTCAGTAAACGAGGGTATGATGTCCATAACATGGTGAATGAATCCTTAGCCGCTTAGAATAATAATCCAGCAATGAACAACAAAGCATCGTAATAAACAGGTTATGAACAAGATCTCCACGGTATCTATTGGCAACGATCACGCAGGTCCTGAGTTAAAGGCGAAAATATCAGAATACCTTGAAAATCAAGGTATTAATATTATTAATCATGGTTGCGATACATCGGATTCCGTGGATTATCCCGATTTTGCTCATGCTGTCGCGGGGGATGTCGTCCAAGGACGTGCGGACCGAGGTATTGTCATCTGTGGAAGTGGAAATGGAATCAATATGAGCGTGAACAAACATTCAGCTGTACGCTCTGCGTTATGTTGGAATCGAGAGATTGCAGCGTTAGCTGTTCAGCACAATGATGCGAATGTTATCGCCCTCCCGGCACGGTTTATTTCAACTGAAGAGGCCTTAGCTTGTGTGGCAGCATTTATCCACGAACGTTTTGAAGGAGGACGCCATCAGCGACGGGTCGATAAAATTCCTGGATGCTAGTATGGCGACTCCAGAGAGTTTCCCGCTCCCTTGGTTGTTTCATGAGTCACAAATCATGGAGTGGCTTANGTATGTGACNGAGGAAGAAGGAAAAGTTTGGGGATCTCTCCATATTGCGTACTACAGTGATGAAGGCTTACTGGAAGTCAATCAAACTTATCTGCAGCACGATTATTACACGGACATCATCACCTTTGATCGTTGCCGCGGAAATCGGATTCATGGGGACTTAGCCATCAGTGTAGAGCGTATCAACGATCATGCACGAGAATTAGGTGTACCTGTGGGTCACGAAGCGGCGAGGGTGCATGTTCATGGATTTTTGCATTTGTGTGGTTATGGCGATGNAAGTGATGCAGAGAAAAATATCATGCGCCAGCTGGAAGAAAAATACATAGCCGAAGCAGGGCGCTTTGGAATGACTTGGTAGAATGTTTCACGTGGAACAATGACATACGATGTAATAGTAGTTGGAGCGGGACATGCGGGCTGTGAAGCGGCATGTGCGGCGGCACGCATGGGATCCAAAACTCTTTTGGTGACCATGAATATGCAGACTATTGGCCAAATGAGCTGCAACCCCGCTATGGGAGGNGTGGCAAAGGGCCAAATTGTACGTGAAATCGATGCGTTAGGGGGTTTTAGTGGAATGATCAGCGATACCACAGCTATACAGTTTCGTATGCTTAATCGTTCTAAGGGACCGGCTATGTGGAGCCCGCGGGTTCAGTCGGATCGTTGGCGTTTTGCGGAAACTTGGCGCCTGACGTTGGAACAAATGGAAAATCTTCACTTTGTTCAAAGTACGGCCAATGAGGTATTGNCGGATAGCCACGGAGTGACCGGGGTAGTGCTTCAAAATGGTAACCGTGTACTGGGACGTTCAGTCGTTTTAACCAGTGGAACTTTTTTGAATGGCGTCATGCACATTGGCGAAAAACAAATGGCAGGTGGACGCTCCTCCGAAGGGAGCGCCAAGGGCATCACAGAATGCTTACAAGGTATGGGATTCGACTCGGGCCGGATGAAAACCGGAACGCCTCCGCGATTGGATGGACGAAGTTTAGACTACCGCCAATTTGAAGAACAAAAAGGCGACGAAAAACCCGGAAAATTCTCCTACACCCCAACCAAGGCTTTAACGAAACAACGCTCTTGTTGGATTGCCCACACNAGCGAGGNAGTGCATGATACTCTACGTGCATCGTTTGATCGCAGTCCCCTATTTAACGGGGCGATCCAATCATCGGGACCTCGGTATTGCCCGAGTATTGAGGATAAGATCAATCGCTTTGCGGACAAAACGAGCCACCAAATGTTCATAGAACCGGAAGGATGGGACACGGTGGAGGTATATATCAATGGATTTAGCACCTCTCTTCCTGAAGAAGTGCAGCANGATGCTTTGCGAAAGGTCCCAGGATTCGAGGATGCACGATTTTTCCGGCCGGGNTATGCGGTCGAATACGACTANTTTCCCCCTACTCAATTGACGCATAGTTTAGAAACCAAAATCGTTCCGAGACTCTTCTTTGCGGGCCAAATCAATGGCACAACNGGTTATGAAGAGGCCGCGTGTCAGGGCTTGATGGCGGGCATAAACGCGCACTTGGCGGTAAATGGAAAGGAAGCCTTTACNTTNGATCGTAGCCAAGCATATATGGGTGTTTTAATCGACGACCTTATCACGAAAGGCACGGAAGAACCGTATCGGATGTTCACGAGCCGTGCAGAATTTCGACTTACCCTCCGCCAGGACAATGCAGACCGTCGTTTGACCGCGCTCGGTCGACAGCTTGGATTGATCCAGGACGCCCAGTGGGCGCGCTTTGAGAAAAAAATGGCCGACATTGATTCGGCCNAATCATGGCTCGCCGCCCAGAGTGTGGATCCAAAAGACGCCAATGCCTATTTAGAGCGGATGGAGACAGCCGCCCTGAAGCAGCGTGGTCCTCTGGCTCAATTAGTGAGTCGGCCTCAGTTGNAGTTAGAGGGAATTTTAGAATATGTGGCGCAACAGGTGCCAGAGCATACTGAAGAAGTCTGGGAGCAGGTGGAAATAGGATTGAAATATTCCGGATACATCGAAAAGGAACTAGAGCAAGTGGCAAAACTCAAGCGTCTAGAAAACTTGCGTATTCCGTCGGGTTTTTCCTTTGATACGATTACCGCCTTAAGTATGGAAAGTCGCCAGAAACTACAGCGTATTCAGCCGGATACATTAGGGCAAGCGAGTCGAATTTCGGGTGTTTCCCCCGCAGATATTCAAATATTAATGGTTCATTTGGGGCGTTAAGCCCACCTATGTTTCACGTGGAACACTTAGAATACATCCCCACCTGTCCTCTTTGTCAATCAAAGGAGTCGACGCCTTCGGTTACGGTTCGAGATCACATGGTCAGCCAAGAGGACTTTACGATTGTTGCCTGTTCGTCCTGTGGCTTCTTGCGAACTACCCCGCGCCCATCATCTGAAAGCATTGGACGCTATTATGATTCACCGGCATATAAAAGCCACAATGAAGCGGGCCAGGGTCTCTTCGATATGCTCTATCATTTTCTTCGGGGATATGCGGCGCGAAAAAAGGTCCAATTTCTCCATCATCAAGTGCCTCAAAAATCAAAAATTCGCGTCCTCCTGGACGTTGGATGCGGAATAGGCGTTTTTTTGGAGGAAGCGAAAAAGCAAAATTGGAACGTTTTTGGGGTAGAAATCAGTGAAAATGCACGAAAACAAGCCGAAAAACGCATAAATCAACCTGTTTTTGAAAAATTGGAAGACCTCCCGAATGACCAAAAATTTGACGGAATTTCGCTTTTTCACGTGCTAGAGCATCTGCCAGACCCCGTGGGAACGATGCATGCGTTGTATGAGAAGGCACTACCCGGATCGGCACTAATTCTTGCGTTGCCAAACCCGAACTCTTGGGACGCGAAGCATTACGGTGCCCATTGGGCTGCATGGGATGTGCCCATTCATTTTTGGCATTTTACGAAATCCGATGTGCAGCGCTTGGCTCAACATACCGGTTGGACGCTTGAAACGATTCGTCCAATGCGCCTGGATGCCTATTATGTAGGCTTATTGAGTGAGTCCTTTCTCCACGGCAAAAAGCGCTGGATGGCGGCCATATGGAAGGGTCTTCGGAGCAATATGCTGGGAGGGAGAGAGAACACCTCCAGCTTGATGTACGTGCTCAGAAAGCCTTCATAAGCTGAAGGCTCGCGTCGAAGAAAACGAGGCGCGCGTTGACATTTCGACCGACATCCTTGAATGCATCGTCTAGGGTTTGGTGCATGAAAGCGACCTTTCGCGCATCCATAAGTTTAGCAAAGCCGTCGGCGTTAAAGGGCACCTCAGGAAACCAATCGAGGGCAAAGCCACGCAAGGCTTGATGGCGCTTGCGCTCTAGTTGGGACAATAATCCACCCGCAAAGACTAGGAAATCGCGTTGCTGCTCGCGGTTCCAGCTGCCCACCCCGTCAACCCAGTGTTGCAATCCAGGAAGGTCCTTTTTGAAAGCCAGGCGAAGCCATTCAACAAAGTGTTCGGCGAGTGGAATGAGGCGTTCGCGGTTTTCGAGGAAATCAAGCGCCACGCCGGGTTCCCCACCGCTCAGTGCAGAAAGAACCTTGGCCTGGTTGGGGTCCATGCGGCGGGTGTCAATGAGCCATCTTTCCACTTCAGCACGCCCCCATGGAGGCAGATACAGTGTTTGGCAGCGGCTTCGAATGGTGCCAAGAATCCCGTCTTCCTCATGGCTCACTAGAAGGATGACCGTTTTGGGTTCCGGTTCCTCAAGCGTCTTAAGTAGCTTATTGGCCGCAGACTCATGCATACGCTCGGGAAGCCAAATCACTAAAATCTTATAGCCCCCACTGTGGGAGGTCAAGCTAAGCAGATCGCCCATGCGCTTGGCTTCCTTCACCGAAATTTGGACCACCTTTTGGGCTCCATCAAGGGCTTCAATCCAATTGCGAACAAGGGGAAACTTATTGAATTTTANGAAGTTACGAAATTCACCTATCCATGAATCGGATGTTCCAGATCCGCTNGCACTCGCCACGACTGGAAAGATGTAGTGCACATCAGGGTGGGCCATTTGCTGATGTTGGATGCACCCATCGCATGCCCCACAGCCTCCCTGGGTACAGACCAAGGATTGAACATAGCGTTGAACCGCCGGCCAGGCCAACCCACCATTTTGGCTGATGAGCAATTGGGCGTGGGGAATGTGCCCAGAACCCGCATGGCGGATCCATTCGCTGGCAGGATGGTTCTCGGGAAAAGCAAAAATTTCGGGCACAAAGCGAAGGTAGAAACCTACCTTTGATGTCCCATACTTTTCCCATGAAAACAATCGAGAATTTATCCCTATCCGGCCAGCGCGCGCTGGTTCGTGTCGATTTTAATGTGCCCTTGACTGAAGAGGGCCAAGTGGCCAATGATAAGCGCATTTTGGCCACCTTGCCGACGATCACCTATCTGGCCGACCATGGGGCCAAAGTGATTCTCCTTTCCCACTTGGGCCGCCCCAAAGCCGCCCCTGATGCCAAGTATAGNNTACGCCCNGTGGCGGAGGCNCTCGCGGTGCGCCTCGGTCGGCCCGTTGGTTTTTGTGAAGAGGCAGTGGGCCCCAAAGCGGAGGCGGCCGTCTCAGCCTTGGAGTCAGGGGATATTCTACTTTTGGAAAACGTGCGTTTTTATCCGGGAGAGGAACGGGGCGATGCGGATTTCGCGGCGCAACTCGCGAAGCATGGGGATTGCTATGTCAATGACGCCTTCGGCACCGCCCATCGGGCTCATTCAAGTACCACCATTGTTGCCCAGCACTTCCCTGGAAAATGTGCCTTTGGCTATGTTATGGCGGCCGAAATTGAGAACGTCAACCGTGTTTTGCAAAGCAGCGAACGCCCCGCGCTCGCCATTGTCGGCGGCTCCAAGGTTTCAAGCAAGATCGACATCCTTCAACGCCTCATGGACCGAGTGGACCACATCATCATTGGTGGAGGCATGAGTTTCACCTTCATTAAGGCCCAAGGGGGGGAAGTTGGGCAGAGCATTTGCGAGCTGGACCACCTTCAAACGGCCCGCGAGATTATTTCTTTGGCCGAACAAAAAGGGGTCACGTTGCACCTTCCAAGCGATGTGTTGGCGGCTGACGACTTTTCACCGACGGCGAACACCCAAATCTGTTCCATTTTTGACATTCCCGCCGCATGGCAGGGATTGGACGCCGGGCCGGAATCGATAAAAGCCTTCATCGAGGTTGTTCAAAAGGCGAAAACCCTTTTGTGGAACGGGCCCCTAGGTGTGTTTGAAATGGAAGCCTTTGCTGGCGGAACCCGAGAAGTTGGCGAAGCGATTGCCGAAGCAACGGAGCGCGGACTTTTCAGCTTGGTGGGCGGAGGCGACTCCGTGTCTGCGGTGGAACAATTTGGACTCTCAGATCGAATGAGTTACATCTCTACCGGAGGCGGAGCAATGCTCGAATACTTAGAGGGAAAAACGCTTCCGGGAATACAGGCTATTTTGGACTTTGCCTAATCCGTGGATATCGTCGGGAGATTAGGTCTGGAGATAGTTCTGCCCCAAATCGAGCAGCATGCTTCCGGCCGAAACTAAGGTGTGGTACACCCAAGACTCACCCGTCCATGGGCTGGAAATGTGAAACTTGGGAACGATGACCTGGAGGTAAAAGGCAAGGAGCAACGCGGAAAAAACCACGCCCTTTGCGAGTCCCGACAGCCCCCCAGCCAAGCGGTTAATCCAACCAAGCCAAACAAGCTTTAGAACTTTTGTCAAGGCCTTACCTAAAAGAACGACCACGAGGTAAGCAGCGAGGAATACGGCAAATTTGGCGACGAGAAGAGCGCTTTGATCACTGAGCTCTAAGGCGTTTGCCAGCCATGCAGCGGCCGGGTCGGCATAGGATTGCACCGCCCAGTACCCCAAAGCCAACCCCAATAGCCCAGACCATTCATTGACAAAGCCACGCCAAACCCCACGTCCCACGAAGAACGCGACCAACGCCAAACAGGAAATGTCCACTACATTCACAACACACTAAAGGTAGGATGAGCGATCCATTGAAAGACAAATGGGAACGAGTTGTTGAACTCTTTACCGCC
>JGI26082J51739_10000959_pt1 | contig 18197 bp, 16 predicted proteins | sample SaaInl5LU_22_DNA_FD_51739 | JGI IMG/M metagenome (IMG submission 51739)
CAATCAGCGCAATTTAAGGCCCATTTATCCCTTTCATCTGCCTATATTACTCCCACACTTGGGATGTTTTTTGGTGCTTATGGGGCCAATGTAAACCTGTTACCTGAGACCAATCAAAATACCGAGTTTGGTCTCTCTTTTGACGCTAATAAAGGGACTCAATTAGGGCTCACATATTTTGACAGAAAAGAGCAACAAGCGATCTATTTTAATGGCCCTGCTTTTCTTTATGAAAATCAAATGAATGACACTTGGGCAAAGGGATTAGAGTTTCAACTATCGACTTCATTAGGAGCACAGTTTAATATTCAAGCAAATTACAGTTGGACACAGGTTTCAGAGACCGCCATTAGAATACCCAAACACAAGGCCAATTTTAACCTGCAATTCAGTCCAAGTGAGTTTACTCAGTGGAGTTTATCTATGGCTTATACAGGAAAGAGGGTAGACACTGATTTTTCTACCTATGAACAGAAAACGCTTAAAGCCTTTTCTTTGATAGACTTTCAATACGGTTTTCCATTGGGTCTCTTGAATTCTAGGGGATTTATTTCAGTGAATAATTTGGCCAATGTTTCATTTGAGGAGACTATTGGTTTTCAAACCTTAGGGAGAAACATACGTTTAGGAATAGAATTAGGGCTCTAAAGAGCCCTAATTTTTTTGGTATGAATCTAGAAATATTATTTAATTTCTAAGCTAATATCTTTATCTAAATACATTCTTTCCTTTAGTATTGTGTGGTTTTTTGAATGATCAATTTCATTTAGAGGCATAGTTTCAAGAGAAGATGTTCTAGCACTACTGCTGGTGCTTACCCCTGTAATTAGAGACAAAGCCTTTGCTAAAAGAGGTTCAGTAAGTGATCCAAATTCCCCATAGTTTCCAAGGACTTCTCTAATTTCATGATCAGGAGTAAATCCTGAAGTATAGTCAAAAAAGCCATCTGCATTTTCGTTTCTACCCACCAATGGCTGAAGACCCCAAGAATTTTTTGCATTTATACTTGAAGCTTTATCAGCATTGTAAATAAAGCTATTACTAGGCAGGTCTACTAGTGTGATAGAAAATTCATTTTTACCTCTAGTAGTACTTCCAACGTGTATTACCTCCATATATGGATCCAGACCATTGATCAATAATTCAGAAGCAGAGGCTGAGCTTCCTGTAGCAATAATATATACCCTTGGAAGATTAAGGGTGTTAATAGGACTTTCTCCTGTAGAATTAGCGAAATAATCTTTTAATTGACTTTCGCTTAGCTGTGGTTGTATTTTTGAATTCCAGCGTTGTTGGATGTACAATTTACTGGTGTCTGTTCCGTAAATCATACTGGCCAAAAGCCTGGAGGAGTTTACAGATCCTCCGGGATTATAACGTAAATCTAATACCAGTTCTGTGACACCCGCAGCTTTTAGGGTGCCAAAGGCTTCATTGAGTTCTTCGTTATAATTACTTGTGAAGCCATTATAAACAATATAGCCTACTTTAATTCCATTGGTTTCAATTACTTTAGTCAGAAAAACAGGGTTTTCAGACAAGCCTTCTTCCTTAGTCAAGGAAACGGATTTACCATTGCTTGCTATGGTATTATTTTCTATGCTGGCCATATTTAGGGTATAGGTTGTATTGTCTCCAAACAAAAGGCTTTGATAGTTATCTAAGTTCAAAGTCTGACCGTCTACTCCTGTAAATATTTCCCCCCTAGAAATATCTGCTGTAGCCGCATTAGATCCTGGAACAATGTATCTGACATAACCATATACATTTTCGCTGTTGGCAAAAAGACTTAGGCCAAATTCTAATCCGTTACTTCTGGAAATTCCCTGAAATGATTGCACTAAGTCCACATAGTCTTCTGCTAAATAGCTAAATCGGTCTTCAGAGAACAATAATTTATCGTTGTAAAATGCATCTGGTTCTCCTTGGGCTTGTAAATAATCATTGTAAGACTTGTCGGTAGAAAATCTTGAGTCAGATAAGTCAGCCACATCTGCTTGCCAGAAATACCACAAATTCATAGCTTTCCACATAAAGTCATGGGCGGTAACATCTTTAGAAGTTGGTTCAGGATCTGGTGTGTCAGGAACTTGGGGAGCCGGACTGTCTTCTTTAGAACAAGCTACAGTGAGCAATGTGACTAAAGTCAATAATAAAAGAGATTTGTAAGAAATGGTCTGTGATAATAATTTCATAGGGTGTGGTATTTTTCAGTCATTTTAAAAAATGACCCTTTAACAGTACAATTTACATACAAGAAAACAAAAAAAAAACTTTTTGGTAACAAATCAATCTCTGGTTCGTTATATTAATAAGCATTTAGAATAACATGGAAGAATCTGCATTCATATCTTTTATTACTCCTTTACAAGAGCGCTTGTTTAGGGTGGCTAAAAGATTNTTGGTGTCTTCTCAAGAAGCCCAAGACGCAGTAGGTGAGGTAACGTTAAAATTATGGGACAAGCGAGACNGTCTTNCTTNAGTTCAGAATCTTGACGCTTACGCCATGACNATGACCAAAAACTTTTGTTTAGATCGTTTAAAATCCAAACAAGGCAATCATTTGAGATTGGTTCATGTAAACTACGAAAAGCCTACAGACAGCCTTTCAGAATCTATAGAGCACAGAAACAGCTTCTCTATTGTTGAAAAAGCTATGGAGCTATTGCCAGAAAAGCAAAAACTAGTGGTTCAGCTCAGAGATATAGAAGGATTGTCTTATGAAGAGATTGAGGCTATTTTAGATATGAAGCCCACTGCTTTGAGAGTGGCTTTGTCAAGAGCTAGAAAAACATTAAAAGAAAATTTAGTAAAACACCATGCGTATGGACTTACAAAAAATTGAAATACTCATAGAGAAATACCTCGAAGGTAAAACAACGCTCAAAGAAGAAGCGCTGCTAGGTAATTTCTTTCAAATGGAAGAAGTGCCTACCCATTTAATGCCATACAAAGACTTGTTTGCATTTTTTTCTAAGGAGCGAGAAACGGCTATAGCACCATTGAAACAATGGGCGCCATGGGAAACGCCCAAAAGCAGTCTGCGAGATTTAGAAAAGCAGTGGTGGCATTCAAAGTGGACTAATGTTGCGGTTGTACTAATCCTTTTCTCAGGTTCTTTCTTCTCTGGGAGACAATATTACCAGAAAAAACAAGCAGAAATTGCCTACAATCAAACACTATCCGCTTTTTCTCTACTTGCACAGAACTATCAGAAGGCTACCGCTTCTGCCGTTTATTTAAATGAATTCGAACAAGCAAAAACAAAAATTTATAACCCTAATAACAAATAGAAACTATGAAAAAAATTTTATTAACTGCTGTATTATTGAGCGCTGTGAGTCTTGGTTTTAGCCAATCCGTTTTTGATAAATATGAAAACGAGAAGTCGGTTAGCGCCATGGTCATTAACAAAAGTATGTTTTCCTTATTGGCTAAATTTGAAGTTGTCGCAGATGACAAAGAAACCAAAGACTTTATTGATATTGCAAAAAGTATCACAAGTTTAAAAGTTTTTACTACTACTGATAAAGAAGTAGCTGCCGCGATGGGTAATGACGTGACCAATTATTTGAAGTCCTCTAAACTCTCAGAATTAATGCGTTTTTCTGACCAAGAGGCACAAATTAAGTTTTATGTTCTCGAGGGAAGAGATGACTCACATGTAAAAGAATTACTGATGTTTGTGTCAGGTGTTTCAAAGTTTGAAGACATAGACATTAACGGTAAAACTATAGAAACGGTTCTGTTGTCACTTAGTGGAGATATAGACTTAAATAAGATTAATGCGCTAATTACTAAGATGAACTTGCCGCAAGAATTAAATAAGGTGAACCAAAAGCAAAAAATCTAATGAAAAACAATAAAATATTTCAAAAATCTCCAATTGTTTTGTTGGTATTTGTGTTCGCTATTGGTTTAGTATCCTGTAGTTCAGAGCCCACTTTACAATCCTATTTTGTAGAAAAATCTGAAGACCCTAACTTTATAAGTCTTACCCTTCCAGCCTCCATATTAAATATAGCGGTAGATTCCTTGGAGGCGGATCAAAAAGAAGCTTTGGCAACATTAAAAAAACTCAATGTACTCGTATTTAGAAATAACCAAAAAGATCTATCAGTATTTGATACGGAATCTAAAACTGTTGTAAAAATTCTTTCAACGAGCAGCTACACGGAGCTTATGAAGCTCAAGGCAGAAGCCTACCAAGGGTCTGTTTCCTATTTGGGTTCTGAAGATGCTTTAAAAGAGCTCATTGTCTATGCCAAGGGTGGTAAAGAAGGTTTTGTGCTAATTAGGGTCATGGGAGACGGTATGAATCCTAAATATCTGAAGCCATTTTTAGAGGCTCTTCAATCTTCAAATGCCTCCATAGATGACTTTAAAGGCTTATTGCCAGATTTAGGTTTATAAGCACTATATACCGGTGTAATTACTAGGGCTAATCGCTTTTAATTCATTTTTAATAGCGTTGTTTACTGCTAAAGTTTCAATGAAAGCAGCAATACTATTTTGATCAATTTTACTATTAGTCCTAGTTAAACCTTTGAGCGCCTCATAAGGATTTGGATATCCTTCTCTTCTCAGAATGGTTTGAATAGCTTCTGCTACTACAGCCCAATTATTTTCTAGATCTTGGGCAATTTTTTCTTTGTTGATGAGTAATTTTGAGAGGCCTTTTTGTGTTGCACCAAAAGCGATCATGGTATGGGCTAAAGGAACACCTATGTTTCTTAGTACGGTACTGTCTGTAAGATCCCTCTGTAATCTTGAAATAGGTAGTTTGGCAGATAAATGTTCAAATAATGCATTGGCAATACCTAAATTTCCTTCTGAGTTTTCAAAATCAATAGGATTTACTTTGTGAGGCATTGCAGAAGACCCCACTTCACCAGCCTTAATTTTTTGTTTAAAATAATCCATCGAGACATAGGTCCAGAAATCTCGATCTAAGTCTATAAGAATATTATTGATTCTTTTCATTGCGTCAAACAAAGCCGCCATAGAATCGTAGTGCTCAATTTGAGTGGTAGGAAAGGAATGCGACAATCCTAGGGTTTTTTCTACAAATTGGGTGCCAAAAAGTTTCCAATCAATAGAGGGATAGGCTACAAAATGGGCATTGTAATTCCCTGTAGCTCCCCCGAATTTTGCTCCGAAAGGAATGGCTTTTAACGCTTTTAATTGATGCTCTAGTCTCACTACGAATACCATGATCTCTTTGCCTAGCCTTGTAGGCGATGCTGGCTGGCCATGTGTTCTGGCCAACAAAGGCACGTCTGACCATTCTGAGCTCATTATTTTTAGTTGGGCTATTAATGACTCTAAAGTAGGTATGTATTGCGTTTGCGTCGCTTCTTTTAAGGAAAGGGGTATGGCTGTATTGTTAATGTCTTGAGAAGTAAGCCCAAAATGAATAAACTCTTTAAAGGACTGTAAACCAAGCACATCAAATTTTTCTTTGATAAAATATTCAACGGCCTTTACGTCATGATTGGTAACAGATTCAATTTTTTTTATCGCTATAGCATCCTGATCTTTGAAACTTGTATATATTTCTCTAAGCCTGGGATACTTGTTTTTGTCAAAGGAAACCAACTGTGGCAAAGGACATTCACAAAGGCCAATAAAGTACTCAATTTCTACAAGAACCCTGTATTTGATTAATGCAGCCTCTGAAAAATAAGGAGATAAATTTGAAACTTTACTTGAATAACGACCATCTATAGGAGAAATGGCGTGTAATGCGTCTAATGCCATGATAAATTTATTAAGCGGCAAAGATAGGAAAAGCTTTATAAAGATCTTACACATTTAGCCCATAAGAAGGCTTGATTGGATTATTTATAAGCTGTTTTATGATCTATTATACACTTTATCAATAGGGCTATAATCAGTTAGAAAGTGCTATCTCAAAATTCGTGATTGATTTAGTGTAGGGTGCTTTATTTCTATGCTTAAAAATATGTATTTTTGAGTTAAAGTAAAATAACTAGTCATGAATAAATTTTTAAAGAAAGTGTTAATTTTAGTGACAATTGTATTCCTCGGAATGCAGTTTTACAGACCAGAAAAAAATATTTCTGAAACGTATAGTACTACTTATTTTGAAGATGAAACTGAGCCGCTAGCCCCTATTTTAGCTACACTTCAAAACAAATGTTACGATTGCCATTCTAACAATACAAACTATCCCTGGTACAATACTATTGCACCAGTATCTTATTGGATAGAGGACCATATTTCAGAGGGTAAAAAGCATTTAAATTTTTCTGAATGGGAGACTTATAGCACTAAGAAAAAGGACCATAAAATAGAAGAACTTGTAGCAGAGGTTCAAGAGGGAGAAATGCCATTGAAATCATACACCTGGACCCACGGAGGCCTTACGGAAGAGGAGCTTAAAGGCTTGGTGGCTTGGGCAGAGCGCAACAGAGTAATTTATCAATATGCGCTCAAATACAAAAATGGCCAATTGGCCCGTTAATTTTGGTAGGCGCTTCAAGTTATTTAACCAGACCCTAATGAATTAATTAGCTTCCAATAGCACTAGAGTATATGGAGTGTCTAACGACACTTTTCCATTAATAACTTCAGTGGTATTTCCAGAATAAGTGTCTTTTAGCGCTTGTCCGTTTTTAAATATTGACCCAACCGAAATGTTCTTTTTTCCTTCGGGTAAATCCAAACCAATAATTACTTTGTCTTCGAGTTTGTTTCTCAGATACTCCCTTGAAAAAACATAGGGAGTTGTACTTATGTCTTTATGTTTTCCAGCGCCTACAGCTATGTGATTCCCTTTAAACTGTCCAAGCATTTGCCAATGACGCAACAACTCTTTTTGAGTGTCTATTTCCTCCCAATTCATGAAGCTTCTCAAGGTGGCGTCACCCTCAGTCCCTTGTACAATTAAGTTTCTATTGGTCTCATCTCCATAATAAATTTGAGACCCCCCAGGGGTAAGTAATAATACATTTGCCGCTCTGAATCCTTTCTCTCTTAGCTTGTCATAAGGTTGTCCGTCGTCGTGGGAAGTGAGGTAATTTAAAACACTTTTTTCCCTAAAGGGACCATTTAAGAGGCTGTCGTATTTTTTAAATATCTCAGCGTAGGATTTGTCTGCGTCGTACTTAAGTTCAAAATTGATCAAAGAATGAAAACCATGTGCGTAATAATCTACTTTTTTATTGCCAAAATCATAGGATCTTCCTCCAGAAATGCCATAATTATAAACCTCGCCCATCATATAAAATGAATTCTGATCTAAAACTTTTTCAGGATTATTTTTTTTCCATGTATCAAAAGCAAAGGATGCTTCTGTGTACAACATGTCCCAGGCTGTTTCTGAAGCGTGTTTTACGGTGTCTACTCTAAATCCATCAATGCCAAAGTCTTTTACATAATCTGTGAGCCATTTAACAATATACGCCTGAGGTGTTCTAGGATATCCGGTTCTAGAAAAATAGTCATCTAAGGAGGCTAATTCTTCTTTTAGTCTACCTTCATTCTTCCATTTTTCCAGTAGAAAGTTAGGCAATGAAACTTCTTTGTTAGATTCTGTTAAAATATCAGGCAGGTTTTTCACAAGGGTACAAGCGGTAGTATTTTCATAGGAATCATAAGTACAAGCTGGGGAAGTTCTTACCCAATCCTCTGGCCAAACCTCATCCTTTTCAGTCACGGGTCCAGTATGGTTTAAGACAACATCCATCACGATTCTAATACCATTTGCATGAGCTGTCTCCACCAAAGTTCTAAGTGCTGCTTCTGTGCCAAAATTAGGTTCAATAGCGGTCCAATCTTTGGTCCAATAGCCATGAAATCCGTAAGTGTTTCCAGTTCCTTCATTTGTAGCTCCGTGAATTTGTTCAACGACAGGGGAGAACCAGAGCGCATTAATTCCTAATTTAGTGAAGTATCCTTCATTTATTTTTTGTGTGACACCTGCAAAGTCACCGCCTTTGAAACCCCTAAGTACCGCAGTTTCTTTGGTTCTATTGAAGTTTATGTCATTGGTTTTGTCACCGTTATTAAATCGGTCTGTCAATAGGAAATACATATTGGCATTCTCCCAAACAAATGGTGTATTTGAACTTTCTAGATTAAGGTTTTCTTTCTCTTTACAGCCGTTAAATAATAATAATAATAAAATGGCTGGACAGATGAAAATAGATGACTTCATTGGTGTTCTTTTAAGTAAAGCAATATACTAAAAAGGAATGTATTTTATGGGGATATGATGTAGATGAAGCTACCTGCGGATTAAAAGTAGTGATGGGTACTATTGAGCAACACTATTTCTGTCTGTTTAAAACTTTATACTCCTCATAGCAGCCACTTATGGCATCTAGAATTTGAAGGTCGTTAGCTGTTTTAATAAATGACTTGGAATAGTTGCAGTTACTTAGAATGTCTTGAATATCTGCTTCTTCAATTTGCAGTAATGCGGTGAGTGTTTCTCTGTCGAATTTAGAGGCGAGCAGGTCCTTAATGTTGTTGTCTTCTTTCATCTGTCTGAGCTTTCTCATTTGCTTTGGTTTCTTTCCGAACAAGTTTCTAAGCAGGTCTGCGGGATTTAAAATAGCTCCAAGAACCTTTGAAACAGATGATGGTCTCTTATTACCTGCCTCATAACTGACGTTTAGGCCAGATATGCTGTATTGAAATGCGGTATTGACGGGGAGTTTTCTAATGTCTATTTCTAAGTAACCCGTGAGTTGATATGGTTTTAAAACCACTTCCTCTAAGGCATATGCTAACTCTGTCAAAGCTATTTTTGTATTTTGGAAAGTCATCATATCATTGGTCACCCTAACCTTGATAGTTTTAAAACCTAAATAAGATAAAAGTAAGGTGTCATTGGCTACCGCAGGGACTGTGAAGTTTCCATCCTTATCTGTTATGGTTCCCTTTATTTGAGAAAGATTAATGACGTGAACACTTTCTAAAGCCTCCTGTGTTTGAGCATTTATAATAGTCGCATTTATCTCATCTGACTGCGCTAAGATAGATTGCAGTCCAAGAATAAAAGTAAATGTAAAAAGGACTATTTTGATTGTTGGTCTGTTATTTCTCATATCTTAAGCTTGGCATAAAGATAGGATGGAAAACAAAAAAAAGGCGCCTTGGCGCCTTTTTTTTAACTAAAATATATGATTACATAAATCCGTTTCTTCTCTTGCTTTTCTTGTTTTCCGAGAAAGGAGATCCGCCAAAGGATTTACCTCCATCTCCAGAACCCCTTCTTCCGGAATCAGACCTGTCTGAACTAGTAGATCTAGAAGGGCGATCTGATCTTGAAGATCCACCCCCTTTGTAGCCACCACGTTCTTTGCTTCTAAAACTGCTTCCGCCACCATATCCGCCTTTACTTCTGCCTTTAAAACCTCCGCCACCTCTGCTGGAACCTCCACCAATTGGATTGTTAGAGACTTCCACATTAACAAATCGGCCGTCGACCTTTAGGTCCTTAAAAGTATTTAAAATGGCTTCTTCAACATTAGCTTCAGAGTTAAAGAATGAAAAACTTTCTTTAACATCTACTTTGAAAATGTCGTCTTTACCAAGGTTGACAGTGTCTCTTAAAAAGTCTTTAGGGACATCCAATCATAACCGTCTTTTTCACCAATATTAATGAAATAACGGGTAGATCCGTCTCCACCGTAGTTTTTTGAGGCGCCTCTGTCTCTAGAGTCGCCAGAATCTCTACGCTCTCCTCTTTCAGGTCTTTCTCCTCTGTCCCTGTCATTTGAGTTTAAATCCTTAGCCTTATTGTAATAATTAAAGAAACGACCAAATTCAACGGAAACAATTTTTTGCACCAAGGTATCCTTATCAATACCTTCTAGCATCTCGTTAATGGCAGGAAGGTAGTTTTCTACATCTGCATTTACTTCTGTATCCTTAATCTTGTTTACTAAGTGGTACAGTTGGGTTTCGCATATTTCCATTCCTGTTGGAATAGGTTTTGCTATAAATTTCTTTTGAATTTTGTTTTCAATGGCTTTTATCTTTCTCATTTCTGAGCGGGTGATAATAACCATAGAAGTTCCTGATTTACCTGCCCTTCCAGTTCTTCCTGAACGGTGGTTGTATGTTTCTATTTCATCTGGAAGTTGGTAGTTAATTACGTGTGTAATGTCGTCTACATCTATTCCTCTGGCTGCTACATCTGTAGCAACTAACATTTGTATTTGTTTTTTTCTAAAAGCGTTCATGACCAAATCTCTCTGGTTCTGGCTTAAATCTCCGTGAAGTGCTCCTGCGTTGTAACCGTCTTCAATTAAGTTTTCAGCTACTTTTTGAGTGTCTCTTTTTGTTCTACAAAAAATCACAGAAAAAATGTTAGGATTGGTATCTGCCAATCTTTTTAACACAGGGTAACGGTCTCTTCCTCCGGCTACATAATATTCATGTTGTACTGTTGTTGCTCCAGAATTCTTAGTTCCCACAGTAATTTCTTGTGGGCTGTTCATGAATTTTTTAGCAATAATAGCGACTTCTTTAGGCATGGTAGCTGAAAACAACCAGGTCGCTTTTTCTTTTGGTGTATTGGATAAAATGTCTTTGATGTCTTCAAAGAACCCCATATTTAACATTTCGTCTGCTTCATCCAATATGCAGTAATCAATTTTAGAAATGTCTACCATTCCTCTGCTGATCATATCTTTCATTCTTCCAGGGGTAGCTACAACAATTTGTGCGCCTCTCTGAATTTGTCTCGCTTGGTCTTGAATGCTAGCACCACCGTATATGGCTACCGTATTTAAGCCTCTTTCATATTTTGAATACGCTTGAATCTCCTTTGTTATTTGTAAGCAAAGTTCTCTGGTAGGTGAAAGTATTAAACCTTGTGTTGTTCTGCTTGAAGGATCTATTCTTTGAATAAGTGGAAATCCAAAAGCAGCTGTTTTTCCAGTACCTGTTTGTGCTAGCGCCACTAAATCTATGTGGTCTGCTAATAATAGGGGAATGGCTTTTTCTTGAACTTCTGATGGGGTTTCAAAGCCTAAATCTTCAATAGCTTTGAGCAGGGACTCTTGAAGTCCCAATTCTGAAAATGGTATCATTTTTAAATGTTTAATCGCAAATATGTCTGTTGCATAGAGCGATTAACCTTTACTAACCTTTTACTCAGCGCAACACATGCTATACTAGCGGCGTTATTTGAAGTGGCAAAATTACAAAAAATAAACCAGAATACCTTGAAATGTAATACATATGTTATGTTGCGTTATGTATTGATTTTACTGGTGTTTTAGGGATTTTGGCGCAATTAATTAAAACTAGAGATTATTTAGATAGGCAATTAGCGCACTAATTGCCTTACCTCTGTGACCAATTTTTTGTTTTATGGCCAAGGGTAATTCGGCAAAGCTTTCGGAATGATTTTCAGGGATAAAAATAGGGTCGTACCCAAAACCGCCATTACCTTTTTTACTTAACGCAATGGAACCATATACTTTTCCTGTAAAGTATATTAAATCATTAGCGGTTTTAAGCGCAATGGTTGTTTGGAAGTACGCTTTTCTGTCTGTAATGTGCTCAAGTGCTTTGAGTAATTTATTCATATTTGCGCTCGCGCTTGCATTGGGCCCTGAATACCTAGCAGAGTGAACACCAGGTGCGCCATTTAGCGCTGGAACAAACAAACCAGTGTCGTCGCTAAAGCAAGCTTCATTAAAGCAATTGAAAATAGTATTTGCTTTTGTCGCTGCATTTTCCTCTAAAGTAAGATAGGGTTCTGGAATTTCTTGACTAAATGACAACTCTTTAAGCGATAGTATGTCAATATTAGTAGGGAGTTGAGACTTTATTTCATTGAGCTTGTTTTGGTTGTGTGTGGCGAAAATAAGTTTCATCTAAATATTTTTTTTCAAAGATACTTTAAATTTACCTCAGCTAGGGCTGTTGTAAAAGTCACAACAAAAGCCTCATTTTATTTTATAATTGTGTGTTTTTGCCCAATAAATTACATTTTTGTGAATATTGTTTAATATGTGTATAACTCCCTTAAAAATGAATAGACAAAGCGCTTATAAAGCGTAAATAATAGCTATTTTTATGCCTTAATTTAAAATTCCTTCTCGTGGGTAAGAAATACGTTTTTGACTTTGACAGTACTTTGACAAGTGTAGAAGCATTGGATGTTTTGGCAGAAATCACTTTGGCAAATAAGCCAGAGAAAGACGCAGTTGTGTCAGAAATTCAAGCCATTACAAACCTCGGTATAGATGGAGATATTTCCTTTACAGAATCTTTAGAGAGAAGGCTTTCGTTATTACACGCAAACAAGGCAGATTTGGCTACTTTGGTTCAAGAATTGCAAAATAAAGTGTCTGCTTCAATAGTGAGAAACAAAGAATTTTTTGAGAAGTATTCTGAAGATATTTATGTGATTTCATGTGGTTTTAAAGAATTTATTGAACCAATTGTAGCGCATTATAATATACCAGCACACAAAGTATATGCCAATACATTCACCTATGATGAAAAAGGTAATATCACAGGATTTGACAAAGAGAATGTATTGTCTTCGCACAATGGAAAGATTGAGTGCTTGAAGCGAATGAATTTAGATGGTGAAGTTCAGGTAATAGGGGATGGGTATAGTGATTATGTCATGAGAGAAGCTGGGATTGCTGACAAGTTTTTTGCCTATACTGAAAATGTTTCTAGAGACAAAGCCACGGCAAATGCAGATCATGTTACACCAAACTTAGATGAGTTCTTATATGTTAATGACCTTCCCAGAAACATCTCCTATCCTAAGAATAGAATTAAGGTTTTGTTGCTAGAAAATGTTCACCCTGAAGCTTTTAAAAAGCTTTCTAAGGATGGTTTTTCGGTTGAGTTGGTTAAAACCAGTTTAGATGAGACCGCTTTAATTGAGAAGATTAAAGGGGTGCATGTGCTAGGGATTAGATCCAAAACACAACTGACGCAAAAAGTTTTAGATGCTGCAGATAAACTAATGGCTGTTGGTGCTTTTTGTATCGGGACCACTCAAATAGATTTAGAGGCCTGCAAGAAAAAAGGGGTGGTTGTTTTTAATGCGCCTTACAGCAATACCAGATCTGTAGTGGAATTAGCTATTGGAGAGATTATTATGTTAATGAGAAGTATTTTTCCTAGAAGTACTGAGATTCATCAGGGTCAATGGAATAAGACAGCAGCAAATTCAAGAGAAGTTAGGGGAAAGAATCTAGGTATTATTGGTTACGGGAATATTGGCAAACAATTATCTGTTCTGGCTGAAGCTATGGGGATGCATGTTTATTTTTACGATGTAAATGACCAGTTATCCATCGGTAACGCCACCAAATGTGATCATTTAAATGAACTATTGGGATTGTCAGATGTAGTGAGCTTACATATAGATGACAACAAAGCAAATAAAGACTTTTTTAATAAGGCTGCTTTTGACGCTATGAAGCATGGGGCTTTATTAGTGAATCTGTCACGAGGATTTGTAGTGAATATTGAAGCCTTGGTAAGCGCATTAAAATCCGGCCAAATAGGTGGCGCTGCAGTAGATGTTTATCCAGAGGAGCCTATTAGCAATGGAGCCTTTGTAACGGCCCTTCAGGGTATGGAAAATGTTATATTAACACCTCATATTGGAGGCAGTACGGAAGAGGCACAAAGAGATATTGCTAATTTTGTGCCAAATAAAATAATGGAATACATGAATTCTGGAAATACGGTAGACGCTGTAAACTTTCCAAATATTAGACTGCCCAAGCAACAAAATGCCCATAGATTTTTACACATTCATAAAAATGTTCCAGGAATTATGGCCAAAATAAATGAAGTGTTGGCATCCTTTGATATGAACATTAGTGGACAGTTTCTCTCTACAGATGCTGAGGTAGGTTATGTGATTTCAGATTTAGATAAAGATTACAACAAAGAAGTGATTAAAGCACTTAAGGAAATACCTAACACCATTAAGTTTAGGGTATTGTACTAGTGTGGGTGCTTTCGAAAATATTAAATGATTTTTATCTGTGGTGGTAAGGTTCATTTTTTAAAATACTAAACCCTCTATACAACTGTTCTACCATGAACAATCGAATCATCTGATGAGAAAANGTCATTTTGGATAGGCTAATTTTTCCATGGGCTCTTTGATAAACTTCTTCGCTGAATCCATAAGGACCACCAATCACAAAAACCAATTGTTTTTGACCACTTAGCATTTGTTTTTGAAGGTAATTTGAAAATGCTACTGAGTCATAACTTTTTCCGTTTTCATCTAATAGGATAAAGATATCTGCGGGTGTGACTTGTTTTAAAATAAGCGCAGCTTCTTTTGATTTTTGCTGTGACTCACTTAAATTTTTACTATGTCTAATATCTGGGATAATGTTTATTTCAAAACTGACATAGTGTTTGAGTCTTGAAATGTAAACATCAATAAGGTGTTGTAGCTCTTTTTGGTCTGTCTTTCCAACAGCAATTAGTTTTATGGTCATTTTAATCAGATAAGTATACAAAGGTATTTGTTTTTATTAATTTAGCAGAAAGACTATACGTTTACCATGTCAAAGGAGATTGAGATAAAAATTCAAAAAATACCCCTACTTAGAAACTTGTTGTCTTTACTTAAAAAAGTTCAGCTCCCCGGATTCGAAGGTTTGTCTGCATATGATCTTATTGAGATGTATATGTTGGGGATAATCAAGGGAGCGCTTTCTACAAGGGCGAGTGCTATTTCTTTCTCGCTTTTTACGGCGCTATTTCCACTGCTCATTTTTATATTAACCTTGGTGCCGTACATTATTCCTTACATTCAAATAGGAGACCAGGCATTTGAGGAGCAATTGTTTTTGTTTATGGAATCTTTTTTGCCCACTGCCACTGGAGATTATTTTTCTGAGATTTTCAATCAGATTAAGCAGCAAAAGCAGTCAGGCTTGTTATCTACATCTTTTGTGGTTTCTATTTTTTTAATGGCCAATGGGGTGAACGCTATTTTCGGAGGATTTGAAAACTCATACCATTCAAAACTCAGCAGAAACTTTTTTAAACAATATGTATTTGCCTTAGCTGTAGGGCTATTATTATCCCTGCTTTTTATCTTGGGAGCCATTGGATATGTATATTTTGAATTTTATATTTTAGATTTCATGATTGACTTTTCAAAAAGCAATCCCTATACCTCTGCAGATCAAGAACTACAGTTGGTGTATTGGTTAAAGACCGCTTTTTTCGCGGGTGTTTTCTATCTGATTACAACTATTTTGTATTTCTTTGGAACAGCAGAAACGACCAAGACCAATTTTTTCTCCATTGGCGCTTTTATGACTACCGCTTTATTTTTGTTCACCTCTTATTTTTTTGGAATTTATATAGATAATTTCTCTACCTATAACCAGCTATATGGTGCGTTAGGGGGACTTTTGATTCTAATGTTTTATATATGGATTAACTCAAATATCTTGCTTTTAGGCTTTGAGCTCAACATGAGCTTATTTTCATTAAAGAGTGGTATTGTGAAAAATAAAGAGGATTCATGATCAGGCACTTTGTTTCCGTTATTCTTCCATTGCCTTTAAAGCAATTATTTACCTATGAGTTAGAAGAGGCGGAATATCAATTCCTTTTACCGGGCATGAGGGTTGCGGTCCCCTTTGGTAAATCCAAAGTGTATACCGCATTGGTTTATTCCCTTGAAAATACATTTGAAGGAACTTACGAACCAAAAAGAATACTCTCCATTTTAGATGCTACACCAATTGTTACTGAAATACAATTAAAGCATTGGTCTTGGATGGCAGATTATTATATGTGCGCTTTAGGTGAGGTATATAAAACGGCTGTTCCAACTGCACTGATTTTAGAGGGAGAGACACATCTCAGGCGTTCAGATATCTTGAAAAGGGATCATGATGCGCTCATAGCAGGTCTTTCGGACAATGCTTATATAGTTTTGGATGCACTGTCCTCAGACGTATCACTTCCTATTCAGACCTTGAGTACTCTTGTGCAAAATGACAATATTTTTAATATTATTGAGGTGCTTTTAAACCTTAAATTAGTTGTTGTTGAAGAGCAACTCACGGCACGTTACACCCCAAAATTTAGAAATGAGTACGCCTTTCCAAAGCATTTTCTTTCAGATGCTAGCCATGTAGAATCTTTGGAGTTAAAGCTTAAAAATGCCCCCAAACAGCTTGAAATAGTAAATTTCTTTATTGCTGCTGCATCGCATTCAAAAGTGATTACCGACCTAGATCTTAGAAATAATGGACTAAGTCCTGCCGCATTAAAGGCATTGGTTTCTAAAGGTGTATTGGAAAAAACAGCAAGAAGGGTAGACCGTGTTTTACTTGATCCGGATTTTAAAACAATACCAATTAAACCTTTAAATCCTCCACAAATAAAAGCATTGGCTGCAATTAAGTCTCATTTTAATGAACGAAAAGTGGCGCTTTTACACGGAGTCACTGCTTCTGGAAAGACAGAAGTATACGCGGCTTTAATTCAGGAAGCGCTTTCAAGTGGAAAGCAAGTATTGTATTTATTGCCTGAAATTGCATTGACAACCCAGCTTATCACCAGGCTTCAGTCCTATTTTGGCACTAGTGTTTCTGTGTATCATTCTAAATACAATTTGCAAGAGCGTGTAGAAGTTTGGCAAAATACAGTCAATGAAAGCCCAAAGGCGCAATTGATTGTTGGCGCTAGATCTGCACTTTTTTTACCGTTTAAGAAATTAGGTCTCGTAATAGTAGATGAGGAGCATGAAAATTCATTTAAACAGTTTGATCCAGCCCCTAGATACCATGCTAGAGATTCGGCTATTGTTTTGGCACATATTTCAAAGGCAGCTATTGTATTGGGCTCCGCTACCCCGAGTTTAGAATCAATGCAAAATGTATTGCAACACAAATACGGTTTAGCGGAATTAACCAAAAGACATGCAAATATTGCTATGCCTAGTATTAATTTGATAGACCTCAAGGAACAATACAAAAAGAAAAAGATGAAGCTTCAGTTTTCAGAGCCACTCAGGTGGGCTATTGAAGAAACTTTGTCTGCAGGAGAGCAGGTGATTTTATTTCAGAATAGGAGGGGATACGCTCCAATAGTTGAATGTTTTAGCTGTGGGCACACCCCTCATTGTAAAAGTTGTGATGTGAGTTTAACCTTTCATTCTAACGCAGGAGTGCTTCGTTGCCATTATTGTGGTTATGAAGAATACAAAAAGTCTCAATGTAATGCTTGTGGAAGTTTAGATGTGTCTACAAAAGGTTTTGGAACAGAACAAGTAGTCGCTTCTTTGGAGGTGCTTTTTCCTGAAGCTAGGGTGGGTCGAATGGACCTAGATACAACAAGGGCAAAAGATGGCTACCAACAAATTATTGATCGTTTTGAACAACATGAAATAGATATTCTTGTAGGTACCCAAATGTTGAGCAAAGGATTGGATTTTAGAGATGTTGGTTTGGTGGGTGTAATGGCTGCAGACGCGTTGTTAAACTTTCCTGATTTTAGAGCGCATGAGAAGACCTTCCAATTACTTACCCAGGTTGCAGGACGCGCGGGTAGGACAGAAAAAAAAGGGAAAGTGCTCATTCAGACTTACCAACCAGAGCATCAAATCCTTCAGCAGGTAACTAGCTATGAATTTCAATCTATGTGTAAGGAGCAATTGTATCAGAGAGAGATTTATAAATACCCTCCTTTTAATAAAATCATTAAAATAACCCTCAAGCATAAAGAATATAATAAGTTGAATGATGCCGCAGATTGGTTTGCCAAGGGTTTAAAAAATATATTTAAAACAGGGGTTTTGGGACCTGAATTTCCTGTGGTGTCTCGGGTTAGAAACCAGTATATTAAGCACATACTCCTAAAAGTACCTCCTCAATATGCACTTAAGCAAGTGAAAGATTCTTTGCTGAGGTTGGAAAAGTCATTTGAGGCAGTAGGACCATTTAAAGGGGTGAGAATTGTCTTTAATGTGGACCCGTATTAACCAACATTAACGGGCTAAGCGCTCAATTTATTACTAGCATTAATAGGTGTAATTTATTACTAGCATCCCTTAATAGGAATAATTTATTACCAGTTTTCTTTATTAGGCATAAAATGACCAGTTATTTTACATAAATTTCATGGCTTCTGATAGACAACTTTTCTTCGCTCTGCTCACCGGAATAACCTGGCCACTAATAGCAACTTCTCTT
>JGI26082J51739_10000965_pt1 | contig 18162 bp, 13 predicted proteins | sample SaaInl5LU_22_DNA_FD_51739 | JGI IMG/M metagenome (IMG submission 51739)
AGAAGCTCGTCACCCAGTTGGCCATAGACGTAGCGGTGAATATCGTGCAATTGTTGCAAGGTTTGTTCGGTAGAGTCTGATACCGGTGTAATAAATTCTAGTAAGGCTTCGCTGTAATCTGTGGTAATCGAGCCGTGTGTCAGTGGTGATCCCAAAGCTCTGGGATGATCGCTTTGGGCGAGCAGGCCGTTTGCATCAATGCGCAGCGCTTCCTTTTCAATACCGCGCTGAAAGCGCAGTAGCTTGCGCGCTTCGGGGGCTTGCCCAAGGGCGTCGAGTAAGGCAGCAATGCGTTTTTTCATGCGTGTATCTCCGCCCTTTGGTGTAAACTGTCACGGTGGCTGATTTCGAAAATTCGCCGCGCAGTGTAAAGGCTAGAGCACGTTAAGTATATGTTCGCGTGCGGTCCTTTTTTGCAATTTTGATATTGGATTTCAGTAGGGCACCCGAGTGCGGCGAGCTGCTGAGGTCAGGGTGGCGCAAGGTTTTATCGCGCCATCTGTGGTGAGGAGATAAGTATGTTGAAGTGGTTTCCAGTGCTTGCTGGCGTGCTCGGGTTGGTCTGGTTTTGGGTCGGTCCTGAGTCTGTCAATGAGGGGCCTCAGTTTGGTAGTCGAGCCACTCCTGTTAGCGTCGAGCTGGTCCAGCGCTCTCAATTTGCTGATGCTGTGATTGCGGTCGGCACGCTTGAAGCTTGGGAATCGGTCGATATTAGACCTTCGGTAGCTCAAATTGTAACCGAGCTGTTGTTTGAAGATGGCGATTCAGTAAACGCGGGGCAAGTGCTTGCACGCCAAAAGCAAGATGCCGAAAAGGCAAGGTTTTCTGAGCTTTCAGCCTCCTTGGTTGACGCTGAGCGAGAAGTAGAGCGTTTGTCTAATCTGGCGACGAAAAATCAGGTGGCGCAAACCGACTTGGACCGTGCGACCACTAGAGTGCAAGTTTTGGAGTTTCAGCTGGACGAAGTGCGGGCAAGGATTCAGGATCGCACAATTATCGCGCCCTTCTCTGGGCAGCTGGGGTTGCGTGAGGTGAGTCCGGGCGCGCTGATCACGCCGACGACTCGAATAGTCACACTTGACGATGTATCGCGTATGCGTCTCACATTTTCCGTTCCGGCAGTTGAGCTTGGTGTTCTGTCACTAGGNCAGCGAGTTACCGCGCGTTCAGCCGCATTCCCTGAAAGTTTCGTTGGGATCATCTCGGCCATTGACAGTCGAGTAGACCCTGTGACGCGGTCGATTCAAGTACGAGCAGAAGTTCCTAACCCCGAGGGACGACTGCGCCCAGGCTTGCTAATGAATACCCGCGTCGAAGCCAATCCCCGTATGGCGGTAGTCATTCCCGAGGAAGCGATTGAGTCGCGCGGCAAAGAACATTTTGTCTGGGTGATGGAGAGTGCCGATACCGCCCGTAAATCCCGTGTCAGTATTGGGGGGCGTTCAGCTGGTTTTGTTGAAATAGTTGATGGTCTGAACGAGGGGCAAAAAATTGTTGTTGATGGCGTAGGATTGCTGCGCATGAGTCCTGCTAAGGTGAAGCCCAAGGAGTAAGGCATGCTACTTTCAGACGTTGCAGTTAAACGACCGGTTTTTGCTTTGGTGCTGAGCGCCTTGCTGGTGGCGTTTGGCGTACTGTCGTTCGATCGGCTGCCGCTGCGCGAATACCCCGATATTGAATCGCCGGTTGTGAGTGTTTCGACGAACTATCCTGGCGCGTCGGCTGCGGTGGTTGAAAACCGAATTACGGAGGTGATAGAAGATCGGCTCGCAGGTTTGCAGGGAATAAAAACTATGCAATCTTCGAGCTACGATGGACGCTCGTCAATCCGTCTTGAGTTTCGGTTAAGTCGAGACATAGACAATGCTGCAAATGACGTTCGGGATCGAATTTCTAGTGTCTTGAATAATATTCCGCAGGAAGCTGAACCGCCCGAAGTTCGCAAAGAAGAAAGTGGAGAAGATGTGGTGTTCTGGGTGCACTTGGTTGGGCCCGAAATGTCACAACTTGAACTCACCGACTACGCGCGCAGATATCTAGAGGATCGATTTTCCGTACTGGATGGTGTGGCGCGAGTGCAAATATCGGGTGGAAAAATATACGCGATGCGGATTTGGTTAGATCCGCAAGAATTGGTGGCCCGCCAACTGACCGTTAGCGACGTCGAAAATGCACTCAGAACCCAGAATATCGAGTTGCCTGCAGGTACTCTGAATTCCGTGTCTAAAGATTTCATCATTCGGATTGAGCGCAGTTATTTGACCGAGGACGATTTTCGGTCGTTGGTGATCAAGCGTTCCGATGATGGCTATTTAGTGCGTCTTGGAGACCTAGCACGCGTTGAGCTTGGGAGCGCCGAAGATCGTCGTTTTTTTCGCGGTAACAGAGAGCCCATGGTGGGCTTGGGCATCGTCAAACAAAGCACAGCAAATGCCTTGTCTATTAGCCGTTTAGTTCAGGCCGAAATCGGCCAAGTCAACGAAGATCTGCCGCCGGGACTAAATCTAATTGCTAGTTATGACGACAGCGTATTTGTAGAGGAAGCTATTTCTGAGGTGTATTTCACCTTGTTGGTGGCGGCTGGCCTCGTGGTGCTCGTCATCTTTGTTTTCTTGGGCGATTGGCGCAGTTTGTTGATTCCTGCTCTGACGGTGCCTATCTCGTTAATTGCATCGTTCTCAGCCTTGTTGATCATGGGGTACAGTATTAATCTGCTCACGCTGCTGGCACTGGTGTTAGCCATCGGGCTGGTCGTTGACGATAGTATCGTTGTGCTTGAAAACATCCACCGGCGACTGACTTCGGGTGAATCGCCACTCGTGGCGAGTTTTCTGGGTGCTAGGCAGGTAGGATTTGCGGTCGTAGCGACTACCCTAGTGCTGGTCGCCGTATTCGTGCCGATTACCTTTTTAGAAGGTGATATCGGGCGTCTTTTTAGCGAATTTTCCGTGACCATGGCCATTGCGGTGGGTTTTTCGAGTTTTGTCGCGCTCACGCTGGCCCCAGTGATTGCCAGCAAAGTTCTGAAAACGGCCGATACCGAATCGCGCTTGGTGAAGTGGGTAGACACGGTGTCAGGACGCTTAGAGCAGGTTTATCGATCTTCATTACAATCCTTGCTTAAACAACCTTTATGGGCTGCGGCTATTATCGTAGTGTCGTTTTTTGGCGTCGCCGCTTTCTACCAGAGTGTTGAGCAAGAATACGCGCCCAATCAAGATCGAGGCATGTTATTCCTGCGCGTCAATGCTGCAGAAGGGGCGTCGTTCGAGTACACCAAAGAGGTACTGGAACAGGTTGAACAACGTTTAATGCCTTTGGTTGATCAGGGGGATATCAAGCGTTTACTGATCCGAGCACCCGGTTGGGGTGCTGGCGAGTCATTCAATAACGGTTTTGCATTGATGGTATTGGCGCCCTTTGACTCTGATCGACGCGATACCAACGAGATTTTAGCTGATGCACGTTCGCGTGTTGCCGATGTTGCGGGCGCTAGTATCTGGATTAGCGGTCCTCGCTCGTTGGGTGGGGGCAGTGGCTCGCCTGTCGATGTTGCTATTGGAGGTAATTCCTACGAAGAGCTTGCAGGTTGGCAAGATGTACTGTTAGAGAAACTGGCTCAGAATCCAAAAATGATTAACGTGAATACGGACTTCAAGCCCACCAAGCCTCAGCTTAGGCTGAGTATTGACCGTGATCGGGCGGGTGACCTTGGGGTAAACATCCGTGACATCGGTCGTACCTTAGAGACTATGATGGGAGGGCGCCGAGCAACGACTTTCTTGATGGGGGGGCGTGAATATGACGTATTGTTGGAGGCAGAGGCATTTAATCGACAAACGCTCGCCGATTTAGATGCACTTTATGTTCGCTCTATTAATACCGGTGAATTGGTTCCGCTGTCGAATATTGTAACGATTACTGAGGAGGCTGACGCCGCTAGTTTGAATCGACACAATCGGGTTCGTTCCTTTACGCTAACGGCTGATTTGGCCGAGGGGTACACCTTAGGTGAAGCCCTTGATTATGTTCGGTTGGCGGTTCGAACCGAGCTGCCGGATCACGCCAGTATTGCCTACAAGGGCGAGTCTTTAGATTATCAAACAGCAGGGTACGACGTGATGTTTACGTTCTCTCTCGCATTGCTTATTGTCTATCTCGTGATGGCAGCACAGTTTGAATCGTTCGTGCATCCTGCGGTTATTTTACTGACGGTGCCTCTCGCTCTAATAGGAGGTTTGGGTGGTTTGGTCTTGTTTGATCAGACCCTAAATATTTACTCGCAAGTGGGAATGGTGATGCTGGTTGGCTTGGCGACTAAGAACGGTATTTTGCTTGTTGAGTTCATCAATCAGCTGCGCGACGAGGGTCTAGCGTTTGAGGAGGCTGTGCTCGCAGGGGCCTCCAGACGGTTACGCCCGATCGTTATGACTGCGCTCACCACGGTGATCGGTGCTATTCCTTTAATTTTATCGAGTGGCCCGGGTCATGAGTCGCGAACGGTGATTGGTGTGGTTATTATGTGCGGTGTTTCGGTGGCAACACTTATCACTCTGTACGTTATCCCTATGGTATATGCTAAAGTGTGCCNGAATACTGGGTCTCCCAATGCGGTTGCGCGACNACTGGAGACTGAATTGCACCAGCAAGACGAGGCGGGCGTATGAGTCGCATACAGGAATGGTTAAAAACATTAGCGCGAGATAAGGGTTCTGATCTGTACTTAAGTACAGGCGCGCCGCCGTGTGCCAAGTTTCAGGGCAAATTGAAGCCAATAGCCAATGAAGTGTTGAAACCCGGTGAAATTCGCGAAATAGCTTACGAATTGATGGACAACACTCAGATAGCCGACTTCGAACGTGAGCTGGAGATGAACTTGGCGACGTCAATTTCGGGTTATGGGCGTTTTCGAGTCAACATTTTTATTCAGCGCTCTGAAGTCAGTATTGTTGCTCGTAATATTGTCGCCGAGATTCCCAATTGGCAGGACCTGCGTTTGCCCGAGATCATGCTTGACGTGATTATGCGAAAACGCGGCTTAGTGCTGTTTGTGGGCGGAACAGGATCCGGTAAGTCGACGTCGCTTGCGGCCTTGATTGACTATCGAAACAGTAACTCAAACGGCCATATTGTGACCGTTGAAGACCCAGTGGAATATGTGCATCGGCACAAAAAATGTATTGTGAACCAACGCGAAGTCGGAGTAGATACTCGTAGTTGGCACAACGCCCTTAAAAACACTTTGCGTCAGGCGCCTGATGTTATTTTGATCGGTGAGATTCGTGACCGTGAGACCATGGAGCACGCTCTGGCTTTCGCGGAAACGGGCCATTTATGCTTGTCTACCTTGCACGCAAATAACGCTAACCAAGCCTTAGACCGCATCGTTAACTTCTTTCCTGAGGAGCGGCGGCCGCAGCTTTTGATGGACCTGTCTCAAAACTTGCAGGCCTTTGTGTCGCAGCGGTTGATCCCCACAGTTGACAGTAAACGAGTGGCTTCCATTGAGATATTATTAGGCACGCCGCTAGTGTCCGATATTATTTTGCGCGGCCAATTCGATGGACTGAAAGAGGTCATGGAAAAATCAGAGAATCTTGGGATGAAAACCTTTGATCAGGCTTGCTTCGAGTTGTACCAAGAGGGTTTAATTACTGAGGAAGAAGCTTTGCGTAATGCGGACTCCGCTAACAACGTTCGTCTAAAAATTAAGTTTGCTGGCAGCAAGATGGGTGGGGAGCTTGAGGATGAAGACGATCTTGGCTTGTCGCTTGATGGTGACGACTTCTAAGGTTTTATGCTGCATGTATGAGTCCCGTTAGGGACGCGTGCTTAACGCGCCAGCGTAATGAGCTCGTCAACAATATACTCTAGCTGCCCTAATGTGTTGCATTCATGCGCGAGTTGGCACACCCTTTGGTAGCGCAACATCTCTGAATCGCCGCTGCCCCATTGATATTTGCCTTCTGGGTTTAGCCAAATAATTCTGCGACAGCGCTCGCTGATCTCGAGAAGGCGCTCGAATTTATGCGCGCCATAATTGTTGCGTGCGTCGCCCAGTATGATGAGGGTGGTTTGTTTGGTGATATCGGATCCTGCAAGTTCCCAGAATTTTTCTAAACTGGTGCCGTAGTCGGTTGCGCCGCCGTAGCGCCAGTTGGCAATCTCAATCGCTTTTTCAACTGGGTGCTGTTCAAAGAGTGAGGTAATTTCGCCCAAGTCGTGTGCGAAAGCGAAGGAGCGAGTTCTGGGTAGTACGTCCTGTAAGTAGTACAGCAGCATCAACAGAAACTTGGCGTAGGCTGAGACGGATCCGCTGACATCGCAGATTGCCATAATTTGAGGCTTCCGTTTTTCTGTCCGTCGCCAAAATGTGTCGAACATCACGCCGTCATGCACAATGCCGCGACGCATTGTTTTGATCATGTGCAGCTGTCCGCGCCGAGTCTGCTTGGGGCGTTTACGGTGTTTTTGGGTGAGCTTGCGAGCCAATTTTTGGATCAGCCCTTGCAATCTTTCGGTGTGCCGGCGCTCGACCGCGCTGAGTTTGGTCTTGCGCAATAGTTCGGCCATAAGTTGATCGTGCTGCCCCGCAGCATTGAGCGCAAACGCGCGCTCGATAGCCTGTTTGGCCTGTGCCTGTATTTCTTCTTGAAGTGACTTCAACGCTTGCTTTGCTTGATTATCATCCGACATTTCTGCCAGCGTTTGGCGTATGGGGGCGTCACCCAAAGCGTCTAGGAGGCGGCGGGTAAATAAACCTTTCTGAGTGAAAAACGACAGCTGCTTTAGCGGTAATGCACCTAATGCTTCAGCCATCTGAGCGTCAATTTCTGCTTGATTTTGACTTAGCAGTGCCTGAATAAACGTGGTCTGCTCCAGCAGTTGTTGTGCTTGCTCGTCGTTTTTTAAGGTATCGGCGAGTTGCTGGTGATCCGTTAAAGCGGAATTTGGATCGGTTGCGGTCGTCTTTGATTCCACTTGGGTCGCGCTGGCTGGATGCAAAAAAAATTGATCAAAACAGGCTTTGCAAATTGCCTCTTCTTCGATGGTTTTTGCGAGTGTCATTGCCATCGATTCACGCAGCAAGGCAGGGGAGTCAAGTCCCACGGCTTGTGCAGCTTGCAGGGCGTCCATACTTTCCGCCGGCGATATTCTCACACCCTGCTGTCGCGCCAACTGCATGAATCGTAGCAATTCAGTTTGCATCAATTAACGGCTCTGGATGCACTGCCCATTGCGGGCTTTAGAAGGTCAGCTAGTTTTTCGGTCGCTGCTTCAATATCGTGTTCGAATTTGAGGAGAACATTCAGGGTGTCGCGCACTAGCTGTCGATCGAGTTGATTCGCTTTGAGTAGCACCAAACTGCGCGCCCAATCAATAGTTTCTGATATTGCGGGTGCCTTCTTTAAATCTAAAGAGCGCAGTCCGTGGACAAAGGTCACTAGCTGTCTATTTAAATCGGGATCGATTTCTGGCAGCCGCGAGGCAACGATTTTTTGCTCTAGGCGTTCATCAGGATAAGGAATATACAGGTGTAAGCAGCGACGTTTTAGGGCATCCGACAGGTCGCGAGTATTATTGCTGGTCAGGAACACACGCGGTACAACCTCCGCTTTTATGGTGCCTAGCTCGGGAATAGATATCTGGTAGTGGCCAAGCACTTCCAGTAGCAAAGACTCAAATTCTTGATCGGCCTTGTCAATTTCGTCGATCAACAGTACGGCGCCCGTGCTAGACGTCAGAGCCTTTAATAGCGGTCGCGGTTCGATGAAATTATCGGAATAAAACACGTCGCCAAAGCTGTGCAGGCGTTCGATGGCACCGTCTAGGCCCTGGGTGCCCTCGAGTAATTCTCCAAGTTTTTCCTTAAGAATTTGGGTGTACAGTAATTGTTTACCGTATTTCCATTCATACAGTGCTTTGGCTTCGTCTAGTCCCTCGTAGCACTGCAGGCGAATCAACTCTTGCTCGGTAATCATTGCCATGGTGTTGGCAAGTTCAGTTTTGCCAACGCCCGGAGGCCCTTCGATCAGAATAGGTTTTTCCAGCGCATTGGCCAAAAAAACCGCGGTTGCAATCTTTTCGCTGCAAATGTAGCCGTGCTCAGCAAATGCGTTAATGATGGAGTCGATGCTGCCCAGAGTGCTGCTCATTCGTTATCCTTGTTCGAGGTGTGCTCATTTAACCGCCGGTGGCGTTCATAAACCTGAGAATTTGTGGCTGATCCGGGTCGTAAAAATGATGGCGCTCTGGCTTAAACGCGAGCGCGTCGATAATCGAAGTTTTCAATGTTTCTCTTGTATAACCCTTGCCACGAAGTATAGCCCTTAAATCCAGAGAGTGCTCGTTACCAAGACAAAGAAGCAGGCGGCCCTCTACCGTGATTCTGATACGGTTGCAGGTTGAGCAAAAATTGTGGCTGTGGGGTGAAATAAAACCGATACGCGTATTAGTGCCTGTTATGTTTTGATAGCGAGCGGGCCCAGCCACCGACTTTGGTGTGCTTGAGCTCTCGATGGCATAGTGTGATTTAAGGCGTTGTGCCAAAGTCTCGTTTGACAGCCAGCGTTCGTTGCGATTTATGTGTGGCATGCTCCCTAGTGGCATTTCTTCGATGAAGGCAATATCTAGGTCTTTTGCAATTGCGAAATCGACGAGCTCGGTCACGTCATTAAGATTGTAATTCTGTAATATCACCGAATTGAGGCGGATTTTCTCGATACCGGCCGCTTTAGCCGCATCGATGCCAGCGAGCACCTTAGCTAAATCACCGGTGCGGGTGATGGTTTTGAATTTAACGGGGTCTAAGCTGTCGAGACTAATATTTATCGAAGTCACACCCGCTGCAGCCAGCGTGTCAGCGTAAGAGGTGAGTTGCGAACCGTTGGTGGTAATCGCTAGCTGCTCAAGTCCGTCAAGCGCGCCTAGTGACGCTACGAGTCTGGTAACATCTTTTCGAATCAGGGGTTCTCCGCCCGTTAAACGAATTTTCTTGCCGCCTAATTCAACGAAAGCCGCACCAATCTCACTTAATTCCTCTAAACTCAGGATGTCTTGGCGCGGTAGAAAGGTCATATCCTCGGCCATGCAGTAAAGGCAACGGAAGTCGCAGCGATCCGTCACCGATAAGCGCAGGTACGAGATGGTGCGTTGAAATTGATCGGTTAGCATGAGCGATTATTGTCGCGTTTTTAAGCGCATGGTCCTTTACATATGAAATGGCTTTGGACAGGATAGACCAAGCGAAACATGATGGAAACGACAATGATAAAAATACTGGTAGTCTCTTTATTGGTCTTGTTAAGTCAAAGTTTGAAGGCCGCTAACGATTGCGGTGAAGGAGCCTCACTGCGCACTGTCTGTGGGTTTGCTGCACCAGAAGATATTGAGTTGGCTGGCGACGGTCAATCGCTTCTGATCGGCGAGATGGTGGCAGGTGGCCGCTTGCTTAGTCTCAAACTGGATGACTTGAGCGCGGCGCCTATAGAGCTTTACCCGGCTCTATCAGAAGCTGGCCCTCCCGATTGGGGAAGCTCGGACTGCCAAGATTACCCACGCCAAATGGTATTCCATGGCATTGACTTATCACTGCGTGCAGACGGCAGCTGGCAACTACTGGCGGTCAACCACGGGGTGCGCGAATCGGTCGAGTTTTTTCAGGTTGTTACGAATGAAGACGCAAGCCCTCAGGGTTTAATCTGGCGCGGCTGCGCGCTTGCGCCAGGCAGCGAGAACTTGAATGATGTGGCAGCGCTACCTCAGGGAGGGTTTTTAAGTTCTACGCCTTTTGTTGGCAGCGAATTGTGGTCGATTGCCAAGGCTTTGCTGGGTTTTAATACGGGGCATGTGAGACGTTGGGATCAAGCCGCTGGTTGGCGCACAATTCCGAATACCGAAGGACGCTACCCCAATGGTGTCATCACCGATCCGGATGGTCGTCGCTTTCATGTCAATATGTACATTGACGGTCTGGTCAAAACCTTTTTGCTTGATGGTACGGAAGTGGGGTCCGCGAAAGTCATTAATGGTGACAATTTGAGTTGGGGGGAAGATGGTAAGATCCGCATTGCTTCACACCGAGCCGGCATGTTGGATATGGTAAGAGCGCTTGAAACTCCCCCTGACACTAATTTGCGGGTGCCTTTTGCCATTGTTGAGTACGAGCCAATAACGGGGATGGTCACTGACAGCTTTGTTCATGATGGGAGTGAGTTTGGCGCTGCGACGGTAGCCCAGCAAGTGGGCGATAAGGTCGTTATGGGCTCGTTCAAAGGCACCAGAATCGCAATAGCTGAGGTTCTCTAATGGGGCTAGGCACTGGTCTGTGGTTTGGGCCTGTGCTCAGTATTGTGGCGTATGGTTTTACGGTGTTGAGTGGCGGCAGCAGTGAGATGGCTTTGGTGGCCGCCACCGCGTGCCTTTGTGTTGTCTGGTGGGTCTCTGAAGCTGTTCCCATACCTGTGACATCCCTGTTACCTCTGGCGATGTTTCCTCTTTTTGGTGTGCTGACTCCGGCACAAGTAGGGCAAGCCTACGGATCTCCCCTGATACTGTTGCTGCTGGGTGGGTTTTTGTTGTCGAAATCTTTGGAATACAGCGGCGCGCATCGCCGTATGGCTTTGTGGATGATTCGCGTGGTTGGAACGCACAGCGGCCCTAGGTTGGTTTTGGGGTTTATGTTGGCCGCGGCACTGCTAAGCATGTGGATATCGAACACGGCAACGACGCTAATGCTGCTACCTGTGGCCTTAGCCGTTATTGACGCATCCCGACACCCCGAAAAACTCGCCATACCTTTGCTTCTAGGCTTAGCGTATGGCGCCAGTGTCGGCGGTCTGGGTACTCCGATAGGCACGCCCCCGAATCTGGTTTTTATGCAAGTGTATGAAAACACCGTGGGTGAAAGCGTTTCCTTCAGTCGCTGGATGTCTTGGGGAGTCCCCGTTGTTGTTATTTTAATTCCCTTGATGGCCTGGGTGTTGTCCCGCCGGATTACTGAATCTGTCGATGTCGAACTGCCTCGTGTGGGTGTCTGGCAGATCGCTGAAAAACGGGTGCTGTGGGTATTTGGTTTGACCGCTTTAGCATGGATTACGCGCGGCGAGCCCTTTGGGGGGTGGAGTCAGTGGCTGGGGTTGCCGAATGCTAATGATGCCTCAGTTGCTCTGCTGGCCGTTGTTCTTATGGCCATGATAAGCGATGGGAAAGGTGGTCGCTTGTTGTCTTGGGAGCGTGCTGTCACGATCCCCTGGGGGGTGTTGTTGTTGTTTGCTGGGGGTATATGTTTAGCCAAGGGCTTTGCGAGCTCGGGTTTGAGCGACGCGATGGGGCAGTCGCTGGTTCAACTGACAGTTATGCCCTCGTATCTGCTCATTTTGGCGATATGTCTGATTGTAACGTTTGCGACCGAGACCACCTCGAACACGGCAAGCACAACCCTGCTAATGCCCATTTTAGCGGCGACTGCTATGTCGGCGGGTATCAGCCCAGAGTTGATCATGGTGCCGGCGGCAATGAGTGCGAGTTGTGCTTTCATGTTGCCAGTGGCAACAGCACCTAATTCCGTTGTGTTTGGCAGTGGTCGGTTAACAATACGAGAAATGGCTGTGGAGGGGTTTAAAATGAATTTATTGGCCGCCGGTGTCATTAGTGCCGTATGTTACGTGGCGTTGGCTTGAGAAAAGAGCGATGCAGAGCATCGCTCTGTGTATGCTTATAACGATTGCATGATCGTTTCGGCGGAGCTTACATCGACGCCTGGACCAGGTTCGACATTGAGCAGAGTGACCTTGCCGTCTTCAACGATCATGGCGAAGCGTTGGCTGCGTGTGCCTAAGCCGAAACCTGATCCATCCAATTCTAGGCCCAATGCCTGAGTAAGCTCGCCATTGCCGTCAGCCAGCATCAGTATTTCTTCGGCGTTCTGAGCTTTACCCCATGCGCCCATAACAAACGCATCGTTAACAGCCATGCATACGATGGTGTCAACACCAGCTGCTTTGATTTTATCGGCATTGACCACGTAGCCGGGAAGGTGGGTTACGCTGCAGCCGGGTGTAAAAGCGCCAGGCACGGCAAAAAGGACCACTTTTTTACCGTCAAAAATCTCNCCTGTGGTAATGTCGNCCGGACCCTCAGCGCCCATAGTTTTGAGTTTGCAAGATGGAATCGAATTGCCTACTTGAATTGTCATATCGTACTCCTAGATTGTGACTGATGTGTGATCGCTGATTGTAAATGATTTTCGTTCTCTGTTGCTTTTCTGGGACGGATTATTTTGCAAATTTTTACAAGCTTACGCGTTGTAATGAGAGCTAGATCACATCTTTAGTTTACGTGTGTCTGCCAAGTTACTAGACTCCTGTAAATGGCATGCAAAGATTGGGGAAATTCCGCTTTGGCGACGGTGAGTGATACATTAGCGCTTGCGTTTCGTGCGGCTGTTAAGCTGTGCGGTCTGCTTTTAGTGTTGTTGGCACTTATTTCCGATGCCAGTGCGCAGCCCGGTGATGTCAGGCTCAGCGTTTCGCAATTGGATAAACCTATTGTCGTTACTCGCGACTGGTCCCGCCAGCGCGGAGATTCTTTGGACTATTCAGCCGTAACGTATGACGACACGAAATGGGAGCAAGTGCCTTTGAATGCCGTTTGGCCAAGGGATGGTTTTCCTGAGTCCAATCAGATCGCATGGTACCGGCTGACTATCGATTTTGGCAGGCAGGCTCGCTTGAGTGCTGAGTTTTTGGGTAATTTGGGACTAAAAATAGGGCGCATTTACAGCGCCTTTGAGCTGTATGCAGGCGGGGAGTTAATTGCTACGCGCGGCGAGCTACCGCCCAAGGCTATTCCGGATTGGGATCGCGATTTGGTTGTGCGGGTACCGCCAGAGGCAATCGCAAAAGACGGTACTCTAGTTTTGGCCTTGCGTGTGTGGGGCGGGCCCGAGGCCGTGACATCGCGTTGGGGGGGAGGCGCGTACGGCGATACCCTGTGGTTGGGCGATTATTTCACCTTGGCATCTGCAGACTTTCGCACCGCGTTGGCTCCATTGTTTCTTGCTGCTCTATTTTTGTTGAGTGCTTTGTTTTCGCTTTACATCTATAGCCGCAGTGCCAGTTTGCGCTCGTATCTTTGGTTTGCTCTACTGTCCAGTACGCTGGCGCTCTATTGTTATTCCCTGTCGGATTTGCGTTACCTCGTGCCCCTTGATTTTGTGACGTACGAGAAAATCGAGTATGCATCGGTTTGTTTCGTGGCGCCTCTATTAGTGCGCACGGTGTGGTCAATACTAGAGGTCGAGCTCTCGTCTTTTGTGCGTGCGTTGACCAGCGCCTGCGCTGGCTTGGCCGCAGTGATTGTTGTGGTGCCGGGCTTAGAAATCAACTTTGCTGCGATTGATATTTTTAGAGTATTTGCCGCTGTTCTAGTGTTTCAGTATTTGCGAACTATTTATAGCGCGTGGCGGCAAGGTGACGATCGAGCGTTTGTTTTTATTTTGGGCAGCCTAGTCTTTATTTCGACCTCGGTGCACGATTTGTTTTTGACACTCCTGTTTAATTTGGCGCCTGGCGATATGTTATCAATGTATGGATTTTTCTCGCTCGTCATCTGCATGGGGGTGCTGATCAGTCGTCAGTACGCCGCCGTTCTGGATAATTTGGGTGAGTTGGTCAATCAGAGAACCCAGCAGCTGCGAGACGCCAATAGTAGGTTGGCGCGATTTGCGCGCGAAGATGCGCTCACACAACTTCTCAATCGCCGCGGATTCCAAGAGTCTGCGGAGGCTATAATTGAGCATGCTCAAGCGCAAGGTTCAACGCTGAGCCTGATTTTGTGTGATGTGGATCATTTCAAGAGGATTAATGATCGCTATGGTCACACCGTTGGCGATAGGGTGTTACAGCACTTGGCCCGGCACTTGGGTTTGAATATCCGCGACGTCGATATATTGGGTCGCTGGGGAGGCGAGGAGTTCATTCTTGTGCTTCCTGAATTGAATCTGTCGGGCGCCCAGACGTTAGCACAACGACTATGTGATTCTCTGCCATCTCAGATTTTCCGCATTGATGGTATCCGCTTGGGTTTAACGATGACCTTTGGTGTTGCCCAATGGCGTTGGGACGATTCCCTCGAGACTCTGACAGCGCGGGCCGATGCTGCTTTGTATGAAGGTAAGACTCGAGGCCGCTGCCAAGTGGTATCGGAAAGGCTGGTCTCTGCGCAAGGATCAAGGTTGTGATTCGCGCCGCCTTAACCTTGCTAATCTGGCTCGCGATCAGTGGTAAGGTATACTCGATGCCTTTAGCGTCAGTGCTTGATCATGGCCTATCGATCAATGACATGTGGGCCTTCATGCCACAAGATGATTATCGGTACGCCGAGCTGGGTTACGACCATTCGACATGGCCTACTAAGAATTTAACTGACGCTTGGCCTGACGCGGGATACCCTGCCAGTGGTAATGTGATATGGCTGCGTAAAGAGCTGCGTTTCGACTTGCCCCTGGACTATGCACGGGCCGCTCGGTTGGGTCTTCGCTTTGGGCCTGTCAGGCAGGCCGCCGATGTCTATGCGGGCGGCATTAAACTGGGTTCTATAGGTCAAATTGACGACCAAAGATTGCCAGATTTTCGCAAAGTGAATGTATGGCGAATTCCCGCAGAAGCCATTACTACCGATGGCCGTTTAGTGATTGCGGTTCGGATATGGGCTGAGCCTCTTCGGATGAGTGATCGGGGTGCGCGTTTCTCGGAGTACTCCCAGGTGTTGGGTGATTACGTCTCCCTCAAACGTGAGTTAAGAGGTAGCAAGTTACCCGCTTTGTTTATTTCTTTTGTTCTTCTTCTGTTTGCGATATTCGCCTTTTATTTGTATCGGCGCTCACACGCCTTGCGCGATTATTTTTGGTTTGGGGTGGTCACGCTCGGTACTAGCGTGTTTACCTTGATATTCCACGATTGGCGCGAACTGCTGGGCTGGTCGGTGCAATTATCTGAGCGCTTACTCTTCCTCTCGTTCGTTGGCTTGGTGCTTGGCGGGCAGCGTTTGTTGTGGAGTTTATTGATGGCGCCGTTCCCGCGATGGCTGACGATTTATCACCTAATAACACTCGGTGCTTGTCTCGTTATTGTGTTGCAACCCTCTCTACCCCTGCTGCTTGGAGTCAGAGACATTTTTTGGTTTGTTTTTTTATGGTCTGTACCCGCCGTCGTTGCTCTTGTGTGGGAGAAATTGCGCGCAGGTGTTGCTGAATCTCGCGTCGTCGCGGTGGCGGTTATTCTGTTTTTGGTGCTTGGTTGGCACGACATGGTGCGTGAATTATTTTCCTATCATAGTGCATGGGCCACTCTTTACCCTTATGGATTTTTAGTGCTCGCAGCGATGATGGCGATTTTGATTGCTAATCGATTTGGTGCTCGAATAGAGATTTTGGAGGCAGCCGTAGCGGTCAAAGTTGCCGAACTCGAGGATATTAACGGCAGGTTGAGATCACTGTCAGAACGCGACACGCTCACGCAGCTTGATAATCGCCGTGGGCTAGAAGAAAAGGCGCAGTCACTCTTGGCAAGACCGGCTGATGTCAATAAAGCACCAGTGTTCGTTCTGTTAGACATAGATCACTTTAAAACGTTGAATGACCAACACGGACACCAAGTGGGTGATCAGGTGCTGATTGAATTTTCTGAGCGACTGCGAGCATTTTGCCGTTCGCATGATTTAGTGGGACGTTGGGGTGGAGAAGAATTCATGCTTATCTTAGCCGGGCTAGAGCAAGCCTCGGCGCGAGCTAGGGTAAACGAGCTGCACTCATTAATAGAGTCTCGCCCTTTTTATTGCGAAGCGGATTCCGCGCCGCCACTGTACCTTGATGTGACAGCGACAATCGGTGTTGCATTTTATCGATCAAGCGACACCTTTGACACGGTGCTGAGTCGTGCCGATCGAGCACTCTATAAAGGTAAGGATTTGGGCCGCAATCAAATTGTTTGCATTGATTAGCGGCCCGAACCACTCGTTAGTGAAGGCGTTTTTTGTAGTCGCTGTATGCAAGCCCTGTCCAGCGGCGAAACGCTCGGTAGAAGGAGTTCGTNTCACTGTAGCCTAACTCGAACGCTAAGCACTTACCGGGTAGCCACTTTTTCGCGAGTATCTGCTCGCATCGGTATTGTCTGACGCGATCGCTCAGATGCGAGAAACTGGTGTTATCCTCTTTGAGTCGCCGCCTTAGTGTACTGGCACTGATCCCAAGAGATCGGGCGACATAGGGCGCATTGCAACAGCACAGCTTGTTGCTCAAAAGAGCCCTTAGTACGGCTTCAGTGGTATTGCTTGAGTCGTAATGACGTTTTACATGGGGAGCGCGGATGATTGGGGTCTTGCTGCACAATGTGTCGCGCACACTTAAAGATAAACGCTGCATCGTAACCTCCTTGTTAACGATAGTGCGGTCTGGTATTTAGGCTTCCTGCCTGACGATCATGTTGCACTAAAACCTATTTGCCCCGCAAGGCTGTGCGCAAAATTGATGACTTTGTTTGGCTGTTATAGCGAATCGGGTACACTGGTACAATGCAATAAAGGAGCAGCAGTATGGACTGGCTTACGCTATTAATTCCGCTAACGCTGACGGTCGTTGTTATTTGGTTGATCGCGACCTACAACAATTTGGTCGCACTAAAAAATCGCTTCAAGAACGCCTTTGCGCAAATAGAGGTGCAGCTAAAGCGACGGCACGATCTAATTCCCAATTTGGTTGAAACGGCGCGCGCTTATATGGCCCACGAAAGCGCTACTCTGGAAGCTGTGGTGGCAGCGCGTAATGAGGCCGCGGGCGCACTCTCTGCTGTAACCTCGGGTGGAGGTGTTGCGGCGCTAGCCGATGCTGAGTCGGTGCTTCAGTCGGCTTTGAGTAAGCTGAGTGTGACTATGGAGGCCTACCCCGATTTAAAGGCGTCGGCCAATATGCTGCAATTGACTGAAGAGCTCAGCAGTACCGAAAACCGTGTGGCCTTTGCTCGTCAGGGCTATAACGACAGTGTTCTTGCCTACAATACCTATCGTCAGGCTTTTCCTGCTGTGCTCGTTGCCGCAAAGGTTGGTCATGGCGTCGATGCCGAACTGCTGGTCTTTGCCGATTCTGCCGCGATTCAAGAGGCGCCCAAGGTCAGTTTTTAAAGCGTATGGATTTTTTTAAGGGTCAAGATCTGGCGCGACGTAATACTCGGCTGTTGATATTGTTGTTTGTTGTTGCGTGTGCAGGGCTTATTCTTGCGGCGAATCTGTTTGTCTCGGTCTTTGTGTTTATGGGCTTGCCNGCCGGGTCCACTGGATGGCTTGACTACTTTGCCACGCGTCAGTTTCTGTTTGTAGCCGGCGCAATGATCATTTTGATCGGTATTGTGATCCTCTTGCGTTGGGTAGAGCTGTCTGCGGGCGGCGCGGCAGTCGCGGAGATGTTGGGGGGTGTCCGAGTGCCACCTAATACCGATGAGCCCAAATTGCGACAATACCAAAATGTTGTGGCCGAAATTGCGCTGGCAGCAAATATGCCTGTGCCGGGTGTTTATCTGTTACCGAGAGAACGAGGTATGAATGCCTTTGCGGCAGGTATTGCGCCGCGTGATGCTGTTATTTGTGTCACTGAGGGTTTGTTAGATCACTTGCAGCGGGATGAATTGCAGGCGGTTGTGGGTCACGAGTTTAGCCACATACTTGAAGGCGACATGCGGCTTAATATTCGTTTGGCGGCAATGCTTAAAGGCATTACTTTTATTGGTGATATCGGTCGTATGCTGATGTGGTCAGGGCGCCGTTCCTATCGCTTTAAAGAGCGTAACCCTTTGCCATTCATCGGCTTGGGTTTATGGCTTATAGGCTCCTTAGGGGTGGGTGTTGCTAGCTTGATACAGGCTGCGATATCGCGACAAAGGGAGTTTCATGCCGATGCGAGCGCCGTACAGTTTACCCGTGACTCGGCCGCCGTGGCCGATGCCTTAAAAGTCGTCGGCGGGTATTTGCCTTCAACGCATGTGCAATTCCCGGGGGCGCGTGCGTTCGGGCACGCCTTTTTTGGTGCAGTAAAACCCGCGGTTTGGTCTTGGGCATCGACTCACCCGCCGATTGAAGAGCGAATAAGGCGCATAAGCCCGCGCTGGGATG
>JGI26082J51739_10001005_pt1 | contig 17738 bp, 18 predicted proteins | sample SaaInl5LU_22_DNA_FD_51739 | JGI IMG/M metagenome (IMG submission 51739)
ACCGGTCTCCTCGAGCACCTCGCGCACCATACCCTCAGCGAAGGTCTCGTTCTCTTCCAGATGACCAGCGGGCTGGTTAATCAGGCGTTCGCCTTTGATCACCTCTTCGACCAGTAAGAACTTGCCGTCGCGTTCGATTATCGCGGCGACGGTGCTACGCGGAGTCCAACGGTTAGAGTAGGGCGAATTGCTAGAGTTCGACATAGTGCGGACGTCAATGCCTGGCTAAAAGAGTCTCCGGAGGGGGTTGGCGCGCTGGTGACCTTCACCGGTTTGGTGCGCGAGCTCGATGATGCGGACCTTAAAGCGATGGAGCTCGAGCACTATCCGGGTATGACTGAGAAGGCGCTGCAGAAGATCATTGATCAGGCCCGCGAACGCTGGCCACTCAAGCGCGTTTGGATTAAACGTGACGCGCCTTTCTGGAAACGCGAAGTGAGTGATAAAGGCTCGGTTTGGGTGGAGCAGAAAGGCACCGATCTGGACGCCGCGAATAGCTGGGACTAACGCATTCCTGAGGTTGTAGGAAGGTTATGCGGCAAAGCCGCATGACGCGATTTCCTGAGGCTTGACCAGTCGCGAACATGCGCTGCGCGCAGGTCGCTCCTACCGTCTTCTCTGATTTCTCTGCGGTTTGCGTGGGCGCTCTGTCGGTAGGTTTACCTGCTCTTTGCGCCACTCGCCGGGCTGTAAACCATCCACTCGCCAAGGGCCGATCGCCACACGCACGAGGCGTAGGGTCGGAAAACCGACGGCGGCGGTCATGCGCCTTACCTGACGATTTTTACCCTCCGAAATGCGCAGCTCAATCCAGCTGGTTGGCTGGTTTTTGCGTTCCCGAATCGGCGGGTTACGCTGCCACAGCTCTGGTTCTCTTAGACGCTCAGCGTAGGCGGGACGAGTTTTGCCATCTTTGAGCTCCACCCCTCTGCGCAGTTGCTGCAGAGCCGTTTCGCTAATCTCGCCTTCCAACTGCACCCAGTAGCTCTTCTCGAATTTAAACTTGGGATTGGCTAGTCGGTGCTGCAGCGCGCCGTCGGCCGTTAAGATAAGCAAGCCCTCAGAGTCATAATCGAGTCGACCAGCAGCGTAGATATTTGGTGTGTCTACATAGGCCGCGAGTGTTTCTCTACCCTCGCTATCAGTAAAGGTGGAGAGCACATTGAAGGGCTTGTTAAGCAGGTAAATTTCGGACATTAAAACCTCGAGGCGCCGGCGCCTTCCAAGCGCTACTAGCCCCTAGTGCTTCCTGTCGATTCCACCCCGCATGAAAACCGGGGTGGTCATTAGTTTGCAGGACTGATGTTGATTGCGTGCATCCCTTTTGGACCGTCCTGCAGTTCGAAATGAACGGGTTGGCCCGCGCGCAGCGATTTAAAACCATCGCTCTGAACGGCCGAGAAGTGGGCAAAAACCTCACCTTCGATATGATCAGAGATGATAAACCCGTAGCCTTTAGCGTTGCTAAACCACTTTACGGTTCCGGTGTGCATAGCAGAAACTCCATCTGTGCTTGCAGTTTAATGACTCTCAATTACGAACAGTCATCAGCGATCCATACTTAAGGCTAAATCCGTTCTGCCTCTGTTTTCGTACCGATGTCAAAAAGGACATCTAAGCTCTAAGATACTGATATATAGTAAGAGTTCAAGAGAAACTGCTCGGATTAGCCGATAGGAACTTCTCCCATTGCGGCTCGGCTCGCACTGGAGTAGTTTTAAGAGGCGAGCGGTAGAGAAAGTGGTAACGGTTATCGGCTTACATGCAATTTCACCAAGTGAGAATTTTGCATGGGTTTCGCAGCCGGGGTTGCATAGCAAGGTTTCAATCACCATCTATACTGCTAAGCAGAGCCGATTAGATCGACACAGGCACTGTCCTGAAACTGAAGATAGAGACAACAGCGTTTTTGGAACAAGATGAATCTACGCGGCATTAAAGAGTTCGGAATTTACGACCAACAGGACGATGAGGAACAGGGGCCGGAGTACAACCCCCTTACGACTGTTGCAGAGGCAAAGCCCGAGTTAAAGCAGCCCCCAATGTACCGGGTGGTGCTGCTGAACGATGACTACACACCGATGGAGTTTGTCGTTGAAGTTTTAATGACCTTCTTTGCAATGAATGAGGAGAAAGCGACGCAGGTAATGCTCGCGGTTCACCAGCAGGGTAAAGGGGTCTGTGGTATCTATAGCCGCGATGTGGCTGAGACTAAGGCAACACAGGTAAATCAGTTTTCACGACAGAACAAGCACCCATTGCTCTGTGAAGTAGAGAAGGTGTAAGGGGCGAAATATGTTGAACCGTGAGTTAGAAGAGACACTCAGTAGTGCATTCCGTGACGCGCTTCACCGCCGCCACGAGTTCATGACAGTAGAACATCTGTTGCTAGCACTGCTAGATAACCGCCAAGCAGCCGAAGTGCTGCACGCTTGCGGCGTCGACTTTGAGCGTCTGCGCGAGCAACTGCAGCGCTTTGTCGAAGAGACGACGCCACTGTTGCCTGAGAATACCCCAGAGGCCGAGACTCAGCCGACGCTAGGGTTCCAGCGCGTGCTGCAGCGCGCGGTCTTCCATGTTCAATCCTCGGGCAAATCTGAGGTTTCAGGCGCTAACGTTCTGGTAGCGATCTTCAGTGAGAAAGAGAGCCACGCCGTTTACGTGCTGCAGATGCAGGGTGTTGAGCGCCTCGATGTGGTGAACTTTATTTCGCACGGTATCTCTGAAACTCAGAGCAGCGAAGAGCAGGCTGATGAGACAACGGAGACTGCAGAGGAGTCCCCCAATGACGCTTCGAGTCCGCTAAAACAGTATGCCGTGAATCTCAACCAGCAGGCTGCTGAGGGTATGATTGATCCGCTAGTCGGACGTGACTCTGAGGTTGAACGTGTCGTTCAGATCCTTTCGCGCCGCCGCAAAAACAATCCGCTGCTCGTCGGCGAGGCGGGTGTCGGTAAAACCGCCATCGCTGAAGGTTTGGCGAAGCTAATCGTCGAGGAGCAGGTACCCAGTGTTATCGCTGAGTCTGTCGTCTACTCCCTCGACCTGGGTGCGTTGCTGGCAGGTACCAAATATCGCGGTGATTTTGAGAAACGACTCAAGGCGCTGCTCAATGAGATTAAGAAGAAGCCTCATTCGATCCTTTTCATCGATGAGATTCACACGATTATAGGTGCCGGCGCTGCGTCCGGCGGTTCAATGGATGCGAGCAATCTGCTTAAGCCGCTGCTCAGCTCTGGTCAGATCNGGTGTATCGGCTCGACCACCTTCCAAGAGTTCCGCGGCATCTTTGAGAAGGATCGTGCACTAGCACGTCGTTTCCAGAAAGTTGACGTGATGGAACCGAGCGTTGATGACACCTACCAGATTTTGCGTGGTCTGAAATCGCGCTTTGAAGAGCATCACGAGATCCGCTACGAGGATGAGGCGCTGCGTGCTGCCGCTGAGCTGGCGGAGCGCTACATCAACGAGAAACATCTGCCAGACAAGGCGATCGATGTGATCGATGAAGCGGGCGCTTATCAGCGCCTGTTGAAGCCTGAAGACCGGGTTGAGGTTATTGGTGTTGAGCAGGTTGAGGCAATTGTAGCCAAGATTGCACGCATACCACCGAAGAGTGTATCGACCTCAGACAAGCAGCAGCTCGGCAAGCTCGACTCCAGCCTCAAAATGGTGGTGTTGGGCCAAGACGAGGCGATTGATACGCTGTCAGCTGCGATCAAGCTGTCGCGTGCTGGGCTTAAAGAGCCGAACAAACCGGTGGGTAGCTTTCTGTTTGCCGGCCCTACGGGTGTCGGTAAGACAGAGGTCACCGCGCAGTTGGCGCGTATCATGGGTATCGAACTGATTCGTTTNGATATGTCCGAGTACATGGAGCGTCACACTGTCTCTCGTTTGATCGGTGCGCCTCCGGGTTATGTTGGTTACGACCAGGGCGGCCTGCTAACCGAAGCGGTTACCAAGAATCCACATGCGGTGCTGCTGCTTGATGAGATCGAGAAAGCTCACCCTGAGGTATTCAACCTGCTGTTGCAGGTGATGGATAACGGTACATTGACCGACAACAATGGTCGCAAGGCCGACTTCCGTAATGTCATCCTGGTGATGACTACCAACGCGGGTGCCGAAGCGATGAGTCGTCCGAGCATCGGCTTTACCAATCAGGATCACTCGTCCGACGGGATGGAGGCGCTTAAACGTCTGTTTACGCCGGAGTTCCGCAACCGACTGGACGCTGTGGTGCAGTTTAAACCACTATCGCTCGAGATCGTTCGCGGCGTGGTCGACAAGTTCCTGACCGAGTTGCAGGCGCAGTTAGATGAGAAGCGGGTCATGATTCACGCAACATCTGAGGCGCGTGACTGGTTGGCTGAACACGGCTACGACGAGAAGATGGGTGCGCGCCCCATGCGTCGCTTGATTCAAGAGAAGATCAAGAAGCCGTTGGCTGAGCTGATACTCTTTGGTGAGTTGGCTGAGCAGGGTGGTGAAGTAGAGATTCGTGTCGGCGCCGATGGCGAGCTAACACTGGAGATAGAGGAGGTGGTCGCTTAGGCGGCCACCTGCTCCTGAGTCTTGGCTTAGCGAGCGCGGTAGACGATACGGCCTTTGTTGAGGTCGTATGGCGTTAGCTCAACCTTAACCTTGTCGCCCGTTAGAATACGGATGTAGTTCTTACGCATTTTGCCCGAGATGTGTGCGGTCACAACGTGGCCGTTCTCAAGTTCTACACGGAACATAGTGTTAGGAAGGGTATCTACAACCGTTCCTTCCATCTCAAAAGCTTCTTCTTTAGCCATTCACTCTTAACCTTAGGTGTTTGTCATCACTCCGGATTGGGCGCAAGTCGCTGTACCCGGATTTGGAAAGCGCCATATTCTGCACTAATCGCAGCCTAATGTGAAATGAATTGCCTGTTTTCTGAGCAATTTGTCGATTCGGTTAGAGAGACTCTTGGCGCTCAGCGTCGCCAACTCGGATCCAGACGCCCTGTTCGAGACGCTCAAGCGGGTAGAAGCGGGCTTTGTAGCTCATCTTGCGACAGTTTTTTACCCAGTAACCCAAGTAGAGGTAGCCGCCGCGCTGTTCACGCAGTTGCATCAGCTGCCAAAGGACTGCATAGGTCCCTAGACTGCGATGCTCATGCTCAGGATCGTAAAAAGTGTAAACCGCTGATTGCCCCTGCTGCAGACTGTCTGAGACGGCAACAGCTAGGAGTTTACCCTCAGCGTCACGCATCAGATGAAATTGGCTCTGTTGGTTGGAGTCCGCCAGAAATCCAGAGAACTGACCCGGCGAAGGGGGATACATATCACCATCAGAGTGGCGCTCTTTGATATAACGCTCGTAGAGTTTGTAGATCTCATCCGTAAGTGCGGGGTCGATGCTCTCGACGCTAAGATCGCGATTTTTGTTCCAGATGCGTTTCTGAGACTTTGACATCTGGAACTCATACGCCGGTATTCGAACGGATATGCAGGCATCACACTGGATGCAGTGTGGGCGGTAGATGTGCGAACCTGAACGGCGAAAGCCCATATCGGTCAGCTGGGCATAGATGTCTGCGTCTAGATCTGCCTGAGGGTCGACAAAGAGCGTGCGTGCCTTCTCATTATCAAGGTAGCTGCACTCATGCTCTGGGGTGGCAAAAAAACGCAGTGTTTGAAGGGTAGACATCTATTTGCTCCCGGACTGCTGGTGCCATATCGGATTACGCCAGACGTCCGTCTCAGGACGATCATTGCAGCTTAGTAGCAGCTGCTCAAACTGCTCGCGGTCAATCTCCTCTGCACCCAAGGAGTGCAGGTGTGGGTTATAGACCTGACAGTCGATTACAGCATAGCCTGCTTGGCCAAGTTTTTCAGCCAGATGGTAGAGACAAATCTTTGAAGCGTCAGGTATCGCTGAGAACATTGATTCGCCGAAGAATAACTTGCCTATGGCTAGGCCGTAGAGCCCACCAACTAACTCACCATCTGTCCAGAGCTCGACGCTGTGGCCCACACCCCGTTTGGCAAGCTCGGTGTAGGCGCTGATAAACGCCGGGCTGATCCAGGTGCCCTCTTGCNTTGAGCGAGGNGCAGCGCAAGCTCGCATTACCGCGGTGAAGGAGCTGTCGATGCGCACTTCATAATTGAGTTGGCGCATCCGTTTGCGCAGTGATTTAGAGGGGTGGAATTGATCGGGAAAGAGTACGCAGCGAGGCGATGGGCTCCACCAGAGGATCGGTTCGCCGTCGTTGAACCAAGGGAAGATGCCCTTAGGGTAAGCGGTTTGCAGCCAGTCCGCGTTAAGTTCGCCGCCGGCTGCGAGCAATCCGTTGGGCTCATCAAGAGCCCATTCGGTTGGCGGAAAGGCCGGGAATCCCGGATCCAGCCAAGGGAGCATATTACTTCTCGAGCGAGTCGAGGTAGCGCTCTGCGTCTAGGGCCGCCATACAGCCAAAGCCCGCGGAGGTGATCGCCTGACGGTAGATGTGGTCGCACACATCACCGGCCGCGAAAACACCCTCAACGTTGGTTTGTGTCGCATTCCCGTCAGTCCCAGAGTGGATTTTCAGATAACCATCTTTCATATCCAACTGACCTGCAAACAGATCGGTGTTGGGCTTGTGGCCAATCGCGATGAACACGCCCTGTGCATCCAACTCCTGAGTCTCGCCTGTTTCGGTGCTCTTTACACGAATACCGGTAACGCCAGATTGATCGCCCAGAACTTCGTCTAACTGGTGGTTCCAAATGATGTTAACGTTGCCAGTTTCAGCACGCTCAAACAATTTGTCCTGAAGAATTTTCTCTGAGCGCAGAGAGTCGCGGCGGTGCACCAGCGTCACCTCAGCGGCGATGTTTGAGAGGTAGAGCGCTTCTTCCACGGCTGTATTACCACCTCCGACCACGACAACTTTCTGGTTGCGGTAGAAGAAGCCGTCACAGGTTGCACAGGCGCTGACGCCTTTGCCCTTGAACGCCTCTTCAGAGTCCAGCCCAAGATATTGCGCCGATGCGCCGGTGCAGATAATCAGCGCATCACAGCTGTACTCACCCATATCGCCTTTGAGGATGAATGGGCGACTCTGCAGCTCAGCAGTGTGGATGTGGTCAAACACAACCTGAGTATCGAAGCGCTCCGCATGCGCCTGCATGCGCTGCATCAGTTCAGGGCCCTGAACCCCATCAACGTCACCCGGCCAGTTGTCGACATCGGTAGTTGTGGTTAGCTGGCCACCGGCCTGCATACCGGTAATAACGATTGGATTGAGGTTGGCGCGCGCGGCATAAACAGCAGCTGTGTAACCCGCAGGGCCGGAACCCAAGATAATCAGGCGGTGGTGTTGAATTTCGCTCATTGCTAGGAGTCCAGTGGAGTAAGTTAGAAATATAAGTTGTGGCATAGTTTATGGGGCTGGCGGGCCGCAATTCAACCCCAGATAGGGCAAGACCTTCACCCCCTGTTTATGCTATTTTGGCGACTAATAGATCCTGTTCGACATAAGGGATGCTCGTTGAGTACTCAGGAAAACGCTAATACACCTACCGTTGCCCAGCAGTTGGGCCGCATCGCGCGTGAATCAGCTCTGGTTTTAGCAATCGGTGCCAACGTACTGCTACTGCTCGCTCTCTTCAGTTACGACCCGCGTGACCCCGGCTGGTCACACTACGCTTATCAAGCCAAGGTAAATAACTGGGTGGGTAATTTTGGTGCCTGGATAGCTGACTATACGGTCGCTTGGTTGGGTGCCGCGGCTTTCCTGCTGCCGCTGCTCATTATCGTGCCGGCCTGGCGCTGGTTACGCCGTCGTCAGTTGGGTACGTTGCAACAGTTACCCTTTATTCTTTTGCGCCTCTTCGGGGCGACCTTGATGCTGATCTCGCTNTCAGCACTTGCTTCGCTGCACTTCTCCAACGAGGCGCTGCAATTTCCGTTCTCGGCGGGAGGCCTTTCGGGTCAAGCGCTTGGNGAGTTTGCAGTACATTGGTTGAACTTGATTGGCGCCACCGTCGTGCTTTGGATTGCACTGTTGTTGGGCCTGACACTCTATGTTGATACCAGTTGGGCGCAGGTGTTGGATGGTCTAGGTAACGCCGTTTACTGGGTGACCGATAAGCTGACCTCTGTGAAGGTCTCGGTGCCTGAGCGACCCAAGGCCAAAGTCGCGGGTGCCGGTGCCGAGCGTCCCGTTGAAGTGCGAAAAGTGGATCGCATCGAACCCGAGATGGACCTTGGCCCAGCAACCGATCCAAATCCGGCTGCTAAGAAACCTGCACCTGTCTCGATTGCGCCAGATGTTACCCAAGCAGAGATAGCGAAGCCGGCGACTACTCCAGTTGCTGCGCAATCGGCTGCTGATACCCCGCCTTGGGACACGCCTACCAAAGCGGCCGATGCTGATGCAAAGCGCAACGTTAAGATTGTGCCGCTGTCACAGACTCACAAGCCGCTAGAGAGCGATGACGATAAGGATGTTAAACCGAGCGCACCGGCGAAGATGAAGCTGCCGAGCCTCGAACTGCTTGATCCACCGGAGCTACAAACCGACCAGGGCTACACCGAAGAGGAGGTGGAGCAGCTTTCGCGTCTGCTAGAGCAGAAACTCAAAGACTTTGGCGTTGTTGCCGAGGTGGTTGAAGTTAACCCCGGACCGGTGATCACCCGATTTGAAATCCAACCGGCACCGGGCGTCAAAGCGAGCAAGATCTCTAACCTGGCGCGCGACCTGGCACGCTCCATGGCAGTTGCCGCTGTGCGTGTTGTAGAGGTGATTCCGGGTAAATCGGTGGTGGGTATCGAGATTCCAAATCACTCTCGTCAGATGGTGCGTTTGTCAGAGGTTCTCAACTCCAAACCTTACTTGGATGCGGCTTCGAAACTCACACTGGCGCTGGGCAACGATATCGCCGGTAACCCCGTTGTTGCGAACTTGGCGAAGATGCCACATCTGTTGGTGGCGGGTACCACCGGGTCGGGTAAGTCCGTTGGTGTTAACGCGATGCTGCTCAGTCTGCTNTACAAAGCGACGCCCGAGCAGGTGCGTCTAATGCTGGTAGACCCGAAGATGCTCGAGCTCTCTATCTACGACGGTATTCCGCATCTACTGACGCCGGTTATTACGGATATGAAAGAGGCGGCAGGTGGNCTACGCTGGTGTGTCGCCGAGATGGAGCGACGCTATCGTCTGATGGCAAAAGTAGGCGTACGTAATATAGCCGGTTACAACGATAAGGTGCGCGAAGCTGAAGCCGCTGGCACACCGCTCAAAGACCCGTTGTGGAATCCGATGGAGATGGGCTTGTCGCCGAGTGAGCCCGCGCCAGACCTTGAAACCCTGCCATATATCGTGGTGGTCATCGACGAATTTGCCGACATGATGATGATTGTTGGCAAGAAGGTCGAAGAGCTCATTGCACGTATTGCACAGAAAGCGCGCGCTGCAGGTATCCACCTGATTCTTGCGACTCAGCGCCCATCGGTTGATGTTATTACCGGCCTCATCAAAGCCAACGTACCAACGCGTATCGCCTTCCAAGTCTCATCGAAGATCGACTCACGTACGATCCTCGACCAGGCGGGTGCCGAGAACCTCCTCGGTAACGGCGACATGCTCTATCTACCGGCGGGCACTTCGGTGCCAAACCGTGTGCACGGCGCGTTTGTTGGTGATGATGAGGTGCACCGCGTCGTTGAGGCCTGGAAGGCGATGGGTGAGCCGGTGTTTATCGATGCCATCCTCAACGAAGGTGGCGGTGATACTGGCGCAGCGGGTGGTGGTGCAGGTCTGTTCGACGATGAGTCAGATGCGCTCTACGATGAGGCGGTCGCCTTTGTCACTGAGTCACGTAAAGCGTCGATCTCGTCGGTGCAGCGGAAATTGAAGATCGGCTACAACCGTGCCGCTCGTATGATCGAGACAATGGAAGCGGCTGGTGTTGTCAGTGAGGCGGGCAGCAATGGTCAGCGCGAAGTTTTGGCACCGCCCCCACCCAGGGATTAATAATGAGATATCTGCTTGTTTCACTGTTAACGCTTGCGCTATCTGGAGTAGCTAAGGCACAGGACGCGGCTCAGTTACTCGCTGATCGGCTCGGTGAGCATCAGCGATTCACTGCTGAGTTTCAGCAATACACGCTAGGCGACGGCAGTAGTCGAGAGGAGTTGAGCCAGGGGCGGATGTGGATTGAGACACCGAACCGCGTGCGCTGGGAGACAGAGCAGCCCTTTCCGCAACTGATCGTTGGTGATGGTGATAATCTGTGGATTTACGATCCTGACCTCGAACAGGCAACTCGCCGTTCACTGTCCGAGGAGTTTGCGTTTACCCCTGCGAGCGTTCTCGGAGCCAGCCGCGCTGAATTAGAAGCACGCTTTTTCGTCAGTCAGATTGAGGCTGGCGGCGCAGACAACCTATTCGAATTAAGGCCCAAAGCGTCTGAAAATGCCGAGTTCGAGCGCTTGCGTATGCTCTTTGGTCCGCGCTCGCTTAGTGAGATCTTAATTGAAGATGGTCTGGGGCAACGCTCGCTGATAATGTTCAAAAATCTGAGCTTTCCTGTTGCGATAGACCCCGCTCGCTTCGTTTTCACGCCGCCACCAGGTACCGACCTGATTGAGGCGCAACCGCTCCAGTCGCCGGCCAACTGATGGACCTGTTCGATGCGAGCCCAGCGGGCTATGAGCCTCTTGCATCACGCATGCGCCCGCGCAAGCTGGAGCAGTACCTTGGACAGGAGCATCTGTTTGGCGAGGGTAAGCCGCTACGCAAGCAGTTAGAGCAGGGCAACATCCACTCGCTTATTCTTTGGGGTCCACCGGGCGTTGGAAAAACAACCTTGGCGCGCCTGATTGCCGAATATGTTGATGCTGACTTTATCTCTATTTCAGCCGTAATGGACGGGGTGAAAGAGGTGCGTGCCGCGGTTGAGCGCGGGCGCCACAANCGNATGCAGGGCGGACGTAAATCGATCCTGTTTGTGGATGAGGTGCACCGCTTNAATAAGGCGCAGCAGGACGCTTTTCTTCCCGTTGTTGAGGAGGGTACGCTGATCTTTATTGGCGCGACCACCGAGAACCCCTCATTTGAACTCAACAACGCGCTACTGTCGCGCGCTCGCGTCTATCCGCTCAAATCCCTCGGTGAGCCTGTGTTGTTGAAGTTGATTACTCAGGCGCTTAATGACGTGGAGAACGGTCTGGGTGAGCGTAAGCTGGAGTTCGAGGATGGAGTCTTAGAGTCTCTGGCTCGTACGGCTGACGGTGATGGTCGCCGCGCCCTCAGTCTGTTAGAGATCGCTGCCGATCTGGCTGAAGAGCGCGACGGTGTTGAGTACGTAACGCAGCAGTCGTTGGTAGAGGTGCTCGGTGCTGGAGCGCGGCGCTACGATAAGGGTGGCGACCTGTTTTACGATCAGATCTCAGCGTTTCACAAGTCGGTGCGCGGATCCAACGCTGACGGTGCGCTCTACTGGTGCTGCCGCATGCTAGATGCGGGCTGTGATCCGCTCTATATCGTGCGCCGTTTGGTTGCGATCGCCTCTGAAGATATTGGCAACGCCGACCCGCGTGCGATGCAGGTGGCGCTCTCGGCCTGGGATGCGTTTGAGCGGGTTGGACCGGCTGAGGGTGAGCGAGCGATTGCGCAAGCGGCAGTTTACTGCGCCATGGCGCCCAAGAGTAATGCACTCTACCGAGCTTACAATCAGTGCCGTGCTGATGTGGCGAAAGATCCCAGTTACGAGGTCCCAATGCACCTACGTAACGCCCCAACTGAATTGATGAAGCAGCAGGGTATGGGCGAGGGTTACCGTTACGCTCACGACGAGCCTAACGCTTACGCGGCAGGTGAGGTCTATCTGCCTGAGGTGATCAGCGAACGGCGTTACTACGAGCCAGAGAATCGTGGCCTTGAGATTAAACTTCGAGAGAAGCTAGAGCGTTTGCGTCAGGCGGATGAGTCTAGCCCGAAACGCCGTTACTCCCGCTTCTCTAAAACAGGAGGCAAACCACATTGATGCACGTATTGAGTGTGGCACTGGGTGGTGCCCTGGGAGCGGTGGCACGCTACTGGTTTAGTGGCTGGCTTAATGCTGGCGACTCAAAACTGCCCTGGGGAACGCTGAGTGCCAATGTGCTGGGTTCGTTTCTGATGGGGGTGATGTTTGTGCTGATTTTAGAAAAGGCCAAACTTCCACCTGAGATGCGTCCGCTGTTGATGACCGGTTTTCTCGGTGCATTTACCACCTTCTCCACTTTTTCGCTCGAAACCCTGACGCTGGTCCACGAAGGCCATATAATCGGGGCCCTCTTTTATGTACTATTGAGCGTCATTTTGTGCATTGCGGCACTGGCCTTAGCTGTTGGCCTGACACGCATGTTCTGAACCGTTTTTTAAGGAATTAATAGATCCATGTTAGATCCACGCCTGGTCCGTGATAACGCTGAAGCTATTGCTGAACAACTGAAGAAGAAAGGCTACGACTTTCCGCTCGACGCTTATAACGCGCTCGAAGCTGAGCGCAAGCAGGTGCAGGTAGATACTGAACGTCTACAGGCCGAGCGTAATACCCGTTCTAAATCGATTGGTAAGGCGAAGGCATCGGGTGAGGATATCGCTCCGCTACTGGCAGAGGTAGGTGCTTTAGGCGAGCAGTTAGATGCCGCCAAAGAGCAGCTGAGTCAGATTCAGACCAAGCTTGATGAGATTCTACTAAGCACTCCGAACCTGCCCGATGATTCAGTTCCTGCGGGTGCAGACGAAGAGGACAACGTCGAGGTACGCCGCTGGGGTACACCGGCTGAGTTCGATTTCGAAGCACAGGATCACGTCAGTATTGGTGAGGGTCTTGGCGGTCTGGACTTTGAGACCGCAGCTAAACTGACCGGATCGCGCTTTGCCGTAATGAGCGGCAACATGGCAAAACTGCACCGCGCGCTAGCGCAGTTCATGCTTGATACTCAGTGTGACGAGCACGGCTACACTGAGATCAATGTTCCATTTATGGTGAACTCTGAGTCTCTGGTTGGTACCGGGCAACTGCCAAAGTTTGAAGAGGACCTCTTCAAAGTACCTTTCGGTGAGCGCCACTACTACCTGATTCCAACGGCTGAAGTACCTGTGACAAACGTGGTGCGTGACTCGATTGTTGAAGCAGAGAAGCTGCCGATGAAGTACGCTTGTCACAGCCCCTGTTTCCGCTCGGAGGCAGGTTCAGCTGGGCGAGATACCCGCGGCATGATCCGTCAGCATCAGTTCGAGAAAGTTGAGATGGTGCAGGTGGTTGCGCCTGAAACTTCATGGCAAGCACTCGAAGATATGGTTGGCCATGCTGAAGCGATTCTGCAGAAACTAGAGCTGCCTTACCGCGTCGTGACGCTCTGTGGTGGCGACCTAGGTTTCTCCGCAGCTAAGACCTACGACATTGAAGTCTGGCTACCAGGTCAGGCGAAATACCGCGAGATATCTTCGGTCTCTAATATGACCGACTATCAGGCCCGCCGCATGATGGCGCGCTGGCGTAACCCCGAGACAGGTAAGCCAGAGCTGGTACACACGCTCAACGGTTCAGGCCTCGCTGTGGGTCGCACGCTAGTAGCGGTGCTAGAGAACTATCAGAATGCCGATGGTAGCGTGCGCGTACCAGAAGTTCTGCGTCCATACCTGGGCGGTCTAGAGCTTCTGCAGGCTTAAAAACGATGGGCGAGCAGTATGATCTGGTCGTAGTGGGTGGTGGCATGGTCGGTGCCGCCACTGCGCTTGCGCTCTCGCAGACTGGTCTGAAGATTGCCCTCATCGAACATCAAATACCTCAGCCCTTTGATACTGATCAGCCACTGGACCTAAGAGTCTCTGCCCTTAGCCCGGCCTCAGTCGAGTTGCTGGATCAGCTGGATGTCTGGTCGACGATTCTCAATTGGCGCGCCTGTCCGTACCGCCGTATGCGTGTTTGGGAGCTGGATGAAGACGCTGTCGGTCTGCAAGGTAAACTGGCCGATAAACTGGCGACCGAATTCAACTCCGATGATATGGGGCTCAGCGAGCTCGGCTATATCGTTGAGAATCGTTTGATTCAGCGAGCTTTGATCGAGCAGCTACAGCAGAGTTCAGTTGAGCTGCTCAGCGAGCAGGTTCGCTCTATCGATTATTCGCCCGGTGCGAGCCTGGTTGAGCTGGCTAATGATCAGGTGCTGGTGGCACGTCTGCTGGTTGCGGCTGATGGCGGCAATTCGATGGTGCGCAGTGCGGCAGCTATATCGGTGCATCAGTGGGACTATGCGCAGAAGGCGATGGTGATCAATGTCACCACCGAGGCGCCGCAACAGGATATCACCTGGCAGCAGTTCACCCCTTCAGGCCCACACGCTCTTCTGCCCCTGCCGGGTAATCATGCATCTCTGGTTTGGTATGACTCTCCGGCACGCATTGATCAGCTGTTGAAGCTGAGTGATGCAGCGCTGGAAGAAGCTTTGGCGCTTAAGTTCCCTCGGCGTCTCGGTAAGCTCCAATCCATTGATGCGCGCGGTGCCTTTCCGCTGCGCCGCCTGCATGCCCTGAACTACTATAAGCCGGGCGTGGTTCTGGTTGGTGACGCTGCACACCAGATCAATCCCTTGGCCGGGCAGGGCGTTAATCTGGGCTTCCAAGACGTGAAGGCGTTGACGGAGTCGCTCAAAGAGGCGCTCGATCAGGGTCTGCGGATCGACGACCCAACACCTCTGGCCCAGTATGAGAAACAGCGCCGCAACGCCAATCTACTTATGGTGCAGGCGATGGATGCCTTCTACCGTGGCTTCAGTAACAACCTTGGCCCGCTGAAGCTCGCTCGAAACCTAATCCTCGGCCTCAGCGGCAACCTACCACCCCTGCGCAAACAGATCATCAAACTCGCCTCCGGCCTGTAAGAGCGATCTGCGCGTGTCGGGTAATCCGCCTTTGGCGGACAACCCTCCTACAGCGGACAACTCCCTTACACCACATATCCGTCCCAGAAAACCTTGAAAAAATCGGGTGGGTGCCCAATCTTCGTACTAGGTGAAGAAATGAGAGGTGCTGTTATGTTTAGAACTGCTCTGATTACACTGATGTTGGGTTTGGGTTCGATGGCTAACGCGGCGCTACCGTTGGCTGACTCTCAGGGGCAGGAGCTGCCGACTCTGGCGCCAATGCTGGAGCGGGTGAATCCGGCTGTGGTGAACATTGCCACCTATTCGACCCGCCGGGTAGGCGTTAACCCGCTGCTGAATGACCCTTTCTTCCAACGCTTCTTCAACATTCCTCGCCAGCAGCTCCAGCCGCAGCAGCGGCGTTCGCAAAACTCAGCTGGCTCCGGCGTCATTGTCGATGCTGCTGAGGGTACGATCGTAACCAACTTCCATGTGATCAAAGGCGCTGATGAGATTCAGATCCAACTGACTGATGGTCGCAGCTATGAAGCAACTTTAATTGGTGCGGATCCTGAGGTGGATATCGCTGTGCTTGATATTGAAGCGCAGTCGCTGACGCAGCTGGATTTGCGCGATTCGGATCAGGTCCGCGTTGGCGATTTCGTGGTTGCTATCGGTAACCCCTTTGGTCTTGGCCAGACAATTACGACTGGCGTCGTCAGCGCCCTAGGACGCTCAGGCCTCGGAATTGAGGGGTATGAGAACTTTATACAGACCGACGCATCGATCAACCCGGGCAACTCCGGTGGTGCACTCGTCGACTTGAACGGCCAGTTGGTGGGTATCAACACTGCGATCATCGCACCAGGCGGCGGTAACGTCGGGATCGGATTCGCGATTCCGTCAAATATGATGCGTCAGGTGGCGGATCAGATATTAGAGCAGGGCAGCGTATCACGCGGTCAGATCGGTATCTCAATCCAAGAGATTACGCCGGATCTGCAGAGCGCCTTCAAAATGCGTAACGGCGAATCAGGCGTGTTGGTGACCGGCGTCAGTGATGACTCCCCAGCACAGCAAGCGGGTTTGCAGCCAGGTGATGTGATTATCAGTGTCGACGGGAAAGCGACTCCTGATATTGGGCAACTGCGTAATCAGATCGCTTTTGCACCGACCGATCGCTCTGTACCTCTGCGGGTACTGCGCGATGGCCAACGTATCGATCTACAGGTTCGGGTAAGCCGCAGCTACACCAACGAGACAGCAGAAGATGTCCATCCCTTATTGGAGGGGGCGCGCTTTGATAATACCCCCGATGGACGCGGAGTACGTGTCGTCAGCCTCGCGCCGGACTCGCGTGCAGCGCTGGCGGGGCTGGAGATCGAAGACCGAATACTGAGCATCAATCGTCAGCGCATAAATAATGTCGGTGAGTTGCGTTCGATGCTGGCAGGGCGTCGAGGAGAGCTGCTACTGCAGATTCAGCGGGGTCGTTCGGCCTTTTATCTGGTGCTGCGATAAGCTTGGCGTTGGCGTTCATCTGTGACACTATCGGAGTGACCAGTTAATAAGTGTTCCATATGTCACAGATGAACATTAAACAACTCGCACTCTGCAGCTTGCTGCTCACCCTAGTGGGCTGCACCTACAATCCGTTCAAAACTGAGCCGGATACCACTGCAACTGTCGCTGAACCTCAACCTGTCTGCTCTGAGGCATGCAAAGCCGAGGCGGTAAAGCCGTTGCTAAAGGAGTACGTAGAGCGGGAGTCCTCTTCAACCGGTCTACAGCTTGGCGCGTTTAAAGAGCCCATCGGTGCCAGTAAACTGATTCAACGCCTCAGCACTAACTATCCTGTTGTTTTTGAAAGCAGATCTCCAATTATCCGTGCAATCGAGCGGGACGGGACTACACTTTATAGAGTCATTCTCGGACCTTTCAGTGATCCTAGTGTCGCCGATGCCTTCTGTAAGTTGCTGCGCCAGCACTCTGAAGCTTGCTTCGCCACCACCTTTGATCGAGTGGATCTGAGAGTCGATCTAGTAGCGGATAGCTAATAACGACGTAAAGGATGCGCAATGAAGGGTGTGGTTTTCAATATCCTTGAGGATATGGTCACCGAGAAGGGTGGCTTGATGATGTGGCAAAAGGTTATCGATAAGGCCGGTGTCGACGGTGGTTACACCGCGGTATCGACATACAACGATGACGAGCTGTTCGCTATAGTCGGTGCCGTGGTGGAAGAGCTTGAGCTGCCAGCCCAGACCGTGATCAGCGCCTTCGGGACCTATATGTTTGGCCAACTGGCCAGCCGCTACCCCGTCTTTGTCGACTCCTGCGATGACCTGTTCAGCTTTCTTGAGAGTATCGACTCGGTGATTCATCTCGAAGTGAGGAAGCTAATGACCGAGACGAACCTTCCTTCCATAAAGTGTGAACGTATCGGCGATGAGCAGTTAGTTATGGACTACCGCTCGCCGCGCCGCCTCTGTGTATTGGCTGAGGGGCTGATTTATGGTGCAGCAGAACACTACAAAACACCGATCAAAATAGAGCACCCTGTCTGTATGCATAAGGGCTCAGACTACTGTGATATGCGGGTAAGTGTAACGCATGAGTGATGAAGCCGAGCTCTATCGCAAGGCCTACGAGCGTGAGCGCGAGGCGCGTAAAGCTGCAGAACAGATCGTAGAGAACCACACGCGTGAACTCTACCTTCAGAACCAAAAGCTGGAGGAGTCGCTTAAGCAACTCAAAGAGCAGCAGCGCGTGCTGGTGCAAAACGAGAAGCTAGCGATGTTAGGGACTTTGGCAGCTGGTATTGCCCATGAGATCAACAATCCTATGGCGTTTGTTCATGCCAACCT
>JGI26082J51739_10001021_pt1 | contig 17583 bp, 18 predicted proteins | sample SaaInl5LU_22_DNA_FD_51739 | JGI IMG/M metagenome (IMG submission 51739)
TGCACCGAGTCACTGATCTCACGGGTCAGCTTCAAATCAAACCCAGACTTGGTGCCATCCCTGTCCATACTCGTCAGCAAGATCTCACCCGCCCCCGCAGACACCATTTTAGCCCATTCGACCGCGTCTAGACCGGTGTTTTGACGTCCGCCGTGGCTATAAACATCCCAACCCGGTCCGCGCAACGCGAGCTCATCGCCGCCGCGCCGTTTGGCATCGATGGCCACCACGATACACTGCGACCCATATTTGGCCGAGGCGTCATTGATGACATCGGGATTCGCAATGGCAGCGGAGTTGAAGCTCGTTTTATCCGCGCCAGCGTTCAGCAGGCGTCGCACATCCTCGACCGTGCGTACGCCGCCCCCCACCGTCAAGGGGATAAACACCTGCGAGGCCACCGACTCAATCATATGCAGCGTGAGATCACGCCCGTCACTGGTTGCCGTGATATCTAAAAACGTAATTTCATCCGCGCCCTGCGCGTTATAGCGTGCGGCAATTTCGACAGGGTCACCCGCATCTCGCAAGGCCACGAAGTTGACGCCTTTCACCACGCGCCCACCCGCTACGTCCAGACAAGGAATGATCCGCTTTGCCAGCATTAGCGCACCCCACTTATCGGCGGTACAACATCAACCATTCAGATCATCCGCAAGCGCTTGTGCCGCTTCAAAATCCAAATCGCCTGAGTAAATGGCGCGGCCACAAATGACACCCTCAACACCCTCTTCCTCGACGGCACACAGGGAGCGGATGTCGTCCATATTGGACAGGCCGCCAGACGCAATCACCGGGATTTTTAGCGCTTGGGCGAGTTTCACCGTGGCGTCAATATTGATGCCTGACAGCATGCCATCCCGGCCAATGTCGGTATAAATAATGCCTTCGACGCCGTAGTCTTGGTACTTAAGCGCAAGGTCAACGACCTCATGTCCCGTCAACTTACTCCAACCATCGGTCGCCACTTTACCGTCTTTGGCATCTAAGCCCACAATAATGTGTCCGCCAAATGCCGAGCAGGCGTCTTGCAAAAAGCCAGGATTTTTCACGGCGGCTGTGCCAATAATCACATAAGCCAAACCCGCATCCAAATAACGCTCGATGGTGTCGAGATCGCGAATACCGCCCCCCAACTGCACATCGACCGTATCACCGACTTCGGCCAAGATGCGCTTAATCGCCAACTCATTTTTGGGTTGCCCAGCGAACGCTCCGTTGAGGTCCACCAAATGAATGCGACGCGCGCCCTTATCCACCCAACTGCGTGCGACTGCGGCAGGGTCTTCTCCGAACACGGTGGTTTGGTCCATATCACCCTGTTTTAGGCGAACACATTGACCATCTTTTAGATCGATAGCAGGAATCAGCAACATGGCTATTTTTTGGTTAGGTTGAGAAAGGGCGAGGCAAAAACGGGTGGGCACGAAGGCCTCACGGGTTCCAGTTTAAAAAGTTTTTGTAGAGTGTCAAACCTTGATCGGCACTCTTCTCCGGATGGAACTGGGTCGCAAACAGGTTGTCACGCGCAATCGCGGCGCAAAACCAATCCCCATAATGGGTCTGTCCTGCGCAGTGCGCAGGGGTCTGCGTTGCTGCAAAAAAGCTGTGCACAAAGTAAAAATGTGAGCCATCTGCCACGCCGTTAAATAACGGGTGAACCACGCCATCAGCCGAGTAATGGACCGTATTCCAACCCATTTGAGGTACTTTAAACCGGCTACCATCCGCCTGTAACGCACCTTGCAATTGAAATTTTCTGACGCTGCCGGGAATCAAGTTCAATCCTTGGGTGTCATTTTCCTCGCTGTGTGACAACAACATTTGCATCCCCACACAGATNCCNAACAGCGGCTTACTCTCTGCAGCGCGNAGAACGACGTCGCGCATACCCGACCGNTTGAGCTCGGCNACACAGTCGCCCATGGCGCCTTGCCCGGGTAACAAAATACGGTCGGCGTTGGCGACATCAGCGGGTTCATTGGTTATTTTGACGTCCAGCCCACTACCCTGCGCCACAAAAGAGAGCGCGTTGTAAACCGAACGCAGGTTGCCCATGCCGTAGTCGACGATGGCCACAAAGGGGGCGGATTTTGAAGAAGACGACACCGTTCAGACTCGCATTTAAAGGAGGCCACGTCTAGGTAGAGGCCGCGCTTGCCAGGTAATTACAGGCTACCCTTGGTAGAAGGCACCGCCGTCGGCGCACGTGGGTCACGCGTCAGGGCGGACCGCATCGCACGCGCAAAGGCCTTAAACACCGTTTCCGCTTGGTGGTGCGCATTCTCACCTTTGAGGTTGTCAATGTGCAGTGTCACACCGGCGTGATTGACGAAACCTTGGAAAAACTCAAATGCCAACTGGGTGTCAAACGCGCCGACCATGCCACTTTTAAACGGCACGTCCATATGCAAGCCAGGGCGACCCGAGAAGTCAATGACCACGCGCGACAAGGCCTCATCCAGCGGCACATAGGCATGGCCATAGCGCATGATGCCCCGCTTTTCGCCAATGGCTTGCGCCACCGCTTGACCTAAGGTGATGCCGACGTCCTCCACCGTGTGGTGGCCGTCAATGTGCAAATCGCCAACCGCTTGAATATCCAAGTCAATCAAGCCATGGCGAGCGATTTGATCCAGCATGTGGTCAAAAAATCCAATGCCCGTCTGCAAATGTGCCTGTCCCGTGCCATCTAAATTCACTTGAACGCGGATTTGCGTCTCAGCGGTGTTGCGGGTGACATCGCCCTTGCGGGGTGTCTCTATGACCGGGGCGTTCATAAGGCAGCTTTCAAAGCAGTCAGCAGTTGGGCGTTTTCGTCGGGCGTACCGACCGTGATGCGCAAGCAATTACGCAGTAATACGTGCATTGTAGAAACATTCTTCACCAAGACCCCCGCCGCCTTGAGCGCCTGAAAGGTCTTTGTTGCGTCTGGTACACGCATCAAGATCATGTTGGCCTGACTCGGATACACCTCACAACGGGGAAAAGCCGCCAAGCTAGCCTGTAGCTGCGTTCGATCAGCGCGAATAGCCGACGCTTGCCCGGCAAAGACATCTGCGTGCTCCAGCGCAAACAGAGCGCACTCGGCATTCAGCACACTGATGTTGTAGGGCGGCCGCAATTTATCGATTTGAGAAATTAAAGCGGCGGCCCCGACCATATAGCCCACCCGAACGCCTGCCAAACCAAATTTAGAGAGCGTTCGCATCAACAAAACATGTTGGTTAGCGGCAGCATCTCGTCGTATTTCATCCAACCAAGTGGTGTCCGCAAAGGGCTGATAGGCCTCGTCGACGACCACCAATCCGGGTGCCGCGGCGATGACCTGGCGCATCGCATCCACATCCCAAGCATTCGCCGTTGGGTTATTGGGGTTGGCAAGGTAGATGATGGCGGGCTGATGCTGGTCTATCGCCGCCAACATCGCATCCACATCCAAGGAAAAATCGGGCAGCAAGGGCACACCCACATAGGTCAAACCTTGCAAGTTGGCGCTGACGGCGTACATCACGAAGCCGGGCTCTGGGGCTAACACGGCCGCATGTGGGCGGTCACAGGCCAATGCCAGCAGTGCAATGAGCTCGTCCGACCCATTGCCCAACACAAGGCCCATGTCAGATGGGAGATCCATGTACTGTGTCAACGCCTGCTTCAACGCATCCACGCGCTGACCAGGGTAGCGGTTCACCGCGACGTTGGCCAACCGCGCGCCGAGCGCTGCTTGCAAGGTGTCCGAGAGCCGGTATGGGTTCTCCATGGCATCTAGCTTGACCATGCCCGCTGCATCTTGGACCACATAGGCGTGCATAGCCGCTAAATCAGGGCGCAAGACGCGCATGGCCGACGCCAAGGTCGCCCGATTGCCGTCGGCACGCGTTGCCGTAGGTGCCTCGGCGGATGCCTTTGAGAGCGCTTGGCTGTGGTTATGAGTTTGGTTATTAGCGGACATAAGCGGTTAAACAGAGAAAGGGCAATGAGGTGCAGACTCTGCCATCATTTTTTTAAGCGCATCGCAGCAGATTGCGCATGGGCCTGCAAACCTTCGCCCATGGCCAACGTCTGCGCAATCCGACCCAACACCTGCGCGCCCTCCACACTCACCTCAATCAGACTACTGCGCTTTTGGAAGTCATATACGCCCAGCGGTGAACTAAATCGCGCGGTGCCAGAGGTGGGTAAGACGTGGTTGGGACCCGCACAGTAGTCGCCGAGTGACTCGCTGGTGTAGGCGCCTAAAAACAGCGCACCCGCGTGCTTCAAAAGGGGTTCCCAGTCGTGCGGTTGCGCGCTGGAAACCTCTAGGTGCTCAGGGGCAATCCGGTTGCTGATGTCGCAGGCTTGGGCCATATCGCGCGTAATCACCACCAGACCTCGGTCATTTAATGAGCGCTCAATGATGGCCGCCCTTGGCATGGTGGGCAACAGGCGGGTCATGGCCGCAAGCACCGCTTGCGCGTAGTCAGCGTCAGGCGTCAGCAAAATGCTTTGTGCCAGCTCATCGTGTTCGGCCTGACTGAACAAGTCCATGGCCACCCAATCGGCCGGCGTCGACCCATCAGCGAGGACCAAGATTTCGCTTGGCCCGGCGATCATGTCGATACCGACTTGGCCAAACACACGGCGCTTCGCGCTGGCCACATAGGCGTTTCCGGGGCCAGTGATTTTGTCAACCTTTGGAATTGTCTCTGTGCCATAAGCCAAGGCGGCAACGGCCTGCGCACCACCAATGGTGTAAGCCTTGGTCACCCCTGCCACGTAGGCGGCGGCGAGTACCAAGGCATTTTTTTCACCCCGCGGCGTCGGGACGACCATCACAATCTCGTCGACACCAGCCACATGCGCGGGGATGGCGTTCATGAGCAAGCTGGACGGATACGCGGCCTTCCCGCCCGGGACGTAAATACCGACACGGTCTAGCGGTGTCACCTTCTGACCCAATAAGTTACCTTCCGCATCAAGGTATTGCCACGACTGTCCGTTAGCCGCCTTTTGTGCCTCGTGGTAGCTGCGAATCCGCCCCGCCGCGTCAGTCAGGGCCTCGCGTTGGTCGATGGGCAACCCCTCGTAGGCCGCGCGCATCTCCCCTTGCGTAATCTCCAAGTCACGCATCGTTGGCGCCTGCAGGCTATCAAATTGATGTGTGAACGCCAATACGGCCGCGTCACCATCTGCCCGCACAGCCGCAATGATGTCCGCTACACGCGCTTCAATCGCATCGTCTGTGTCACCAGACCAGTGCAGGCGCGCGTGAAATTGCGCCTCGAAATCTGTCTGCGACGTATTCAGAACGGGGATGTTCAAGACACCTGACATGGTTGTTAAGTCTTTCTATTTCGCGTTAAGGGCAACCGCATCGCGTATGGCCTGCACGAGGGGCTGCAGGGTCTCACGCTTCAACTTCAAGCTCGCCGGGTTCACGACGAGGCGTGAACTGATGTCCATGATGTGCTCCACCTCAACCAAGTGATTGGCCTTCAGTGTGTTGCCAGTGGAGACCAAATCAACAATCGCGTCGGCTAAACCGGTTAGGGGCGCAAGCTCCATACTGCCGTACAACTTAATTAAATCAACGTGCACACCCTTGCTAGCAAAGAACTCACGTGCCGCGTGCGTGTATTTGGTTGCAACCCGCAGTCGTGAGCCTTGCTTCACGGCACTCGCGTAATCAAAATCCGCACGAACGGCGACACTCAATCGACACTTGGCAATGTGCAGGTCAATGGGCTGATACAGATCATGGCCACCGGTCTCCGCTGCATGCTCAATCAAGGTATCTAGACCAACCACCCCCACATCAGCGCCCCCTTGCGCCACATAAGTAGGGACATCGGTTGCGCGAACGAGCACCACTTGCACATCCGAGCGCGAGGTCGGCAAAATCAACTTACGGGAGGTATTTGGATCCTCCAGCACAGAGATATTGGCGGCAGCGATAAGCGGCAGCGTTTCATCAAAAATACGTCCCTTGGACAAGGCCAATGTAATCACGGGCTTACTTCCTCATGCGCGAACGCGTTCAATGTGGGCACCCAATGCACGGAGTTTTACCTCCATGCGATCGTAGCCACGATCCAAGTGGTATACCCGCTCCACGATGGTCTCACCATCCGCGACCAGGCCCGCAATAACCAAGCTGGCCGAAGCCCGCAGATCCGTCGCCATCACGTGCGCACCGCTCAGCGCAACACCGCCATTGATGATAGCCGTCTTGCCTTCCACCGTAATGTGGGCACCCAGGCGCTGCAACTCCTGCACGTGCATAAAACGATTCTCAAAAATCGTCTCTGTGACCGTACTCGGTCCCTTAGCAGCGACGTTCAACACCATGAACTGCGCCTGCATGTCCGTCGGGAAGCCCGGGTATTCGGTTGTCCGAAAAGACTGCGCCTTCAACGCCAAGGCGCCCGCNCTGCGCACCCGCAGGCCATCCGACTCGGGCTGCACAGACACACCGGCTTCTCTTAATTTATCAATCACCGCATCCANGTGNGCNGCNTGCGCATGACGCAAAAACACGTCGCCACCGGCCGCCGCCACCGCACACAAAAAGGTACCCGCCTCAATGCGGTCAGCCACTACCGTATGCGTGCAACCAGTCAGCTCGGCAACACCGCGAATGCGAATGCGACGGGTCCCATGGCCCACAATATCGGCCCCCATGCCGATCAACATTTCCGCCAAATCAGTGATCTCTGGCTCCTGCGCCGCATTCTCCAGCACGGTTTCCCCGTCGGCAAGCGATGCCGCCATTAGGAAATTTTCTGTCCCCGTCACCGTCACCATGTCGGTGGTGATATGCGCCCCTTTGAGACGGCTTTGGCCCGGTGGCAAGCTGCCTCGATGTAACCATGCGCCACGGTAATGACCGCGCCCATGGCCTCTAAACCTTTAATGTGTTGATCCACCGGTCGCGAGCCAATCGCACAACCACCGGGCAATGACACGCGTGCGCGACCGAAACGCGCCAGCAAAGGCCCCAAGACCAAAATGGAGGCTCGCATGGTTTTAACCAAGTCATAAGGCGCTTCAAGCGTCGCGACCTGGCCAGCGTTTAGGCTCACCGTGTGGTCTTCGCTTCGCTCTGCGACCACGCCCATATTCTTGAGCAACGTCAGCATGGTGCGGACGTCTTGCAGCTGCGGGACGTTGCGAAGCACCACCGGGTGGGACGTCAGCAACGCCGCGCATAATTCTGGCAGCGTCGCGTTTTTAGCACCCGCGATATCAATCTCGCCTTGGAGATCGCGTCCGCCCATAATCTTTAGCTGGTCCATGGATTTAAGCCACTAAATAAATATTGTGTAAGTGCATCTGGGCAAGGCTTTACGCGCTGGCCCACTCAGCCGGTGTCAATGTGCGCATGGACAAGGCGTGCACCTCATCGGTTGCCATGCGCTGCCCCAGCGCCGCATATACTTTTTGATGTCGCGCGATCGCGCGTAGCCCCTCAAAAGCGGGCGACACAATAACAGCCGTCCAATGGCGACCATCGCCGCTCACTTCTAGGTGAGAGCAGTCCAGGCCGGCGGCGATAATTTGATGTAGTTCTTGATCGGTCATTGAATTGGTTCTCGCTTAATAGGTAAGGAATCGCATGCTCATTGCCGCACTTTGTAGCCCGTGCGCAGCATACGCTCAGCGACGCCACCCGCAATTAAAAACGCCGTCCCCACAACCGACAAGCTCAACCACGGCGTCACATCACTGTGACCAAAAAAGCCGTAACGAAACCCATCAATCATGTAAAAGAAGGGGTTGAAATGGCTCACGGTTTGCCACAACGGTGGTAACGACTGTATGGAGTAGAAAACACCACTTAAAAAAGTCATTGGCACAATCACGAAATTTTGGAACGCCGCCAACTGGTCGAATTTTTCTGCCCACAACGCGGCAACAATGCCCATGGCGCCCATCAAACCACAGCCTAAGGCTGCAAACATCAGTATCCACAGCGGGTGTTCGAAGTGCGGCTGCCCGTACCAACTGGTCACCAGCATCACACCCACGCCAACGGCTAAGCCACGCACTACCGATGAGGCAACATACGCCCAGAACCACGCCCAATGAGACAAGGGTGTCAGCAAGATAAAGATCAGGTTACCCATCACCTTGCTTTGTATTAGCGATGACGAGCTGTTGGCGAAGGCGTTCTGCAACATACTCATCATGACCAGGCCAGGCGCCAGAAATGCGGTGTACGACACACCATCAAAGACCTCAACCCGACCTTCCAACACATGACCAAAAATGAGCATGTACATCATGGCCGTCAGCACCGGCGCCGCGACCGTTTGGAAACCGACCTTCCAGAAGCGCAAGACTTCTTTATAAAAAAGCATTTCCCAGCCGTTCATGATGGGTTCTCCATAACCGCCAGAAAGACATCCTCGAGATCAGCTGGTCTGATTTCAACCTGCTCTGCGATGCCACCCGCCGCACGCACTTGCGCCAAAATCTGCTCGACGATCTCTGCATTTGGGTGCGGGCAACTGCACCACACGCCCGGTAACGCGCGCCTGCGATCGCAACCCCTCGGGCAGCGGGGTATCGAGCTTGAAACGCAGCACGCTCGCCGATGCACGCTCTAACAAATCACTGGTTTTCTCTAACGCAACGAGTTGTCCCTTCTTTACCATCGCGATACGCGCGCACAAGGCCTCGGCCTCTTCTAGGTAGTGTGTCGTTAGCAGCACCGAGGTACCGTTCTTATTTAGCTGACTGACGAATTGCCACAGCGTTTGACGCAACTCCACATCAACGCCGGCAGTGGGCTCATCCAAAACCAGAACCGGGGGCTTGTGCACCAAAGCCAGTGCCATGAGTACGCGGCGCTTCATGCCGCCGGACAACTGACGCATATTGGCCGTCGCTTTGTCCGCAAGCCCAAGACCTTGCAGCAAATCGTCAATCCACGCACCGTTGTTTCGAATACCAAAGTAACCGCTCTGAAAGCGCAAGGCCTCGCGAACCGAGAAGAATGGGTCGAACACCAACTCTTGAGGCACCACGCCCAGCGCACGTCTGGCATTGGCATAGTCGCGAACAACATCAAAGCCATTCACCGTGACAGCTCCTGCTGTGGCACGTGTGAGCCCCGCCAAAATGCTGATGAGTGTGGTTTTACCTGCCCCGTTGGGGCCAAGTAAGCCAAAAAACTCCCCTGGCTCTATGTCAAAGCTGACATGGTTCAGGGCGTTGAATGGGCCTTTGGGAGTGAGATACGTCTTAGAGACGTCTTGAAAGGAAATAGCGGTCATTAGCCGCTTATTTTAGTCTGTGCGGCCACCTAAAGCGCGGTCCACGCCGTAAGCCACCGCCAACTGCTGTAATTTAACGGGGAGCGAGGCGACCTCAAACGACATCGACTGTGCGACCGTCAAGCGCCTGAGGCCTAAAAGGACGCTCAACGCGCTTGAGTCGAAGACCTGAAGCGCGCCTGCATCGACGACCAAGTGCTTGCTGCTTGCTGAAGCCAACAGCCGATTACCGAGCAAGTCCAGCGCCTGCGCGCTGGTTTCGTGCGTCAGGCTTTGAGGGAGTGCGATGGTGACAGGGAGCGACATAGGGTGCGGGCTGTTTGGTGTTTCTAACGTGTACGGGAGCCGATTTGGGCTCGCCTGCCCCGCTTATCCTGCGGTCGCTTCGTTCGCCGCATTCAAGGCCTTAAGCGCATTGAGAAGCATCTCAACGTCCCCGTCCGGGCCGCTCACGGAAGAAAACTGGGTACGGTAGGTCTCAACCAACCACAAGCCCAGTACATTGATGTCATAAATCAACCAGCCATTCGGCGTCTTCTCTAAACGGTAATCTAATTGTATTGGCTGACCACCACCGACGACCTCAGAGCGCACAATCACGCGCGCGTCGTCAGGCAACACCCGCAAAGGCTTCACGGCTACCCGGCGGTCTTTCATCTGGCGGACCGCACCGGCATAGGTCCGGATAAGCAAGGTTTTGAACTCGGTTTGCAGAGCCGTCCGTTGTGCGGGGGTCGCCGTGCGCCAAGACCGCCCGACCGTCGCTGCCGTCATGCGCTGAAAATTGACATGCTGCATGATTTGCATATCAACGACACGTTGCAGACCCGCTACGTTCCCAGCAGACAAGCTGGGGTCGGTCTTGACCGTCTCGATGACCCGATCAGCAATGCGTTGAATCAGGACGTTGGGNCCCTCCATCTCTNCCGCGCTCGCCTGGANGGNGCCCAACGCAGTGAGTGCGAAAACAACAACCCGCGCAGGGTAGGCAAGACGTAAAAAAATATTTTTCATGNTTTAGCTTATCAGGTTATCGCCCGGCGCTGCCACGCTGCCCCACCTACCAGTCGGCAGGATCGTCCGAATCGGCCTGATCGGCTTTGGGTGGGTCGCTGAACATAGACTGGGTTGCCAGCTCGCGTCGCTTCAAAAACACAGTCCGTGTGAAACTGTACTTATCTAAGGCGATCGAATCAAGCGCATTCGTCGCTTGCAANAGGCTCGCGCGCGNNTCNAGNGCACCAACCACACGCAGGGTATTGCGGGTTGAGACGTCGTCCACCTGTGCGAGCGCCGGGTTACCAGAGATCAGCACGAGCCCTGCGGTGTCACGCAACGTCGAAGGCCCTAGCAAGGGTAAAACGACATATGGCCCCATCGGCGCTCCCCAGCGACCCAGTGTTTGACCTAGGTCATGCTTGGAGCGCGGAATGCCCATGGGTGTCGCCCAATCAATGAGGCCCACCACACCCACTGTCGAATTAACCAACACGCGTGCGCCATTACTGACAGCTTCTTTAGGGCGCAGTTGCAGGGCCGCGTTGACCGTGGACCATGCGTCTTCTAAATTATCAAAAAAGTTGCTCACCCCCGTTTGCACCACCTGGGGTGTCGCTTCAACGTAGGTCTCGGCGATGGGTTTTAGCGCGGCCTTGTCAATCGCTTGATTGAACGCGTCCACGCGGCGGTTAAATGGCTCAAAAGGATCTTGGGGATTGGCCTGGGGACCCGATGCGCAACCCACCACCACCACACTCAAAAGCATGGACGCCAAAAATCTCATGTATCGTTCGGTCATGGACAGATCATAACGCGGTCGCCACCCACGGCGCAGGGCGTCATGACACTACTTCGCAGGCGCGCCGGCGGGTGTCTTGCCCGCTTGGTTAAAGATGAACTGACTAATTAAGTTCTCTAAAACAACAGCAGACTGGGTCTCCGCCACCCGGTCGCCGTCAGCCAAGAAGTCCTCGGCATAGCCGGGTTGAATACCTATGTACTGCTCGCCCAACAGACCGCTGGTTAGAATTTTTAGCGAACTGTCCTTAGGGAAGGTGAACGCCTTGTCCATCGCAATAACCACATTGGCTTGGAAGCGCTGGCTATCAAAGCCTATGGAGCGCACGCGCCCGACGACGACGCCTGCGCTTTTAACGGCGGCCTTGACCTTCACGCCACCGACGTTTTCAAAACGGGCGTGTATCTCGTAGGTTGACTGAAACCGTGTCTGAAGCAAGTTCGCAGACTTCAACGCCATAAACAAAATGGCGAGCGCCCCGATGAGCACAAACAAACCCACCCATACATCGTTACTATTTTTTTGCATTCCCAACCCCTTTAGGCCGTTTTCAAACAGGCCAATCTGCCGTCGTTAAATACTAAACATCAACGCCGTCAACAAAAAGTCCAACCCCAGAACCGTCAGGGAGGCAATCACCACCATGCGCGTTGTTGCACGTGAGACGCCTTCTGGTGTCGGCAAAGCCGCATACCCCTGCAGGACGGCAATGAAGGTGACGGCAACCCCAAAGACAACGCTCTTGATAATGCCATTACCGACATCCCGCCAAAAATCAACGCCACCCTCTATCTGACTCCAAAAGGCGCCGGTATCGATGCCGATCAAAACCACCCCTACCAACCAGCCGCCTAGGATACCCACCGCGCTAAAAACAGCGGCGAGCAGAGGCAAGCTAATCACGCCCCCCCAAAACCGCGGCGCCAACACCCGTGTGATCGGGTCAACCGCCATGATTTCCATGGCCACCAGTTGCTCACCGGCACGCATCAAGCCAATTTCGGCTGTGAGGGCTGTTCCTGCTCGCCCAGCGAACAGCAGGGCCGCGACAACAGGCCCCAACTCCCGCACCAGGCTGAGCGTCACGACCAAGCCTAGGGCTTCGGAGGCTCCGTACCGTTGCAAGGTGTAGTAACCCTGCAGCCCAAGGACAAAGCCAACAAACAGGCCTGACACCGTGATGATGGCAAGTGAGTGGTTGCCTAAAAAGTAGATTTGATCTCGTATCAGACCAAAGCGCCTAAACGACGCGGGCGCAACGCGCAACAGGGCGACAAAAACGCGACAAGCGTAGCCGATACCCACCAACTCTCGGCGGGTTGCAAAGCCGATCTGGCTTAACCGTTCAACGATATTCATGCGTTGGCCTCGCCCAATAAGTCGGTGACCAAATCGACCGCTGGGTGATGAAACTGCACCGGCCCCGTGGCATGCCCGCCAATAAACTGCCTAATTAACGGATCGTGGGAGGCGCGGACTTGGGCCGGGGAACCCTGTATCGCTACACCGCCGTTGGCCAAAATAACGACATGATCGGCCATGGCAAGCGTCTCGTCTACGTCGTGCGAAACCAATACCGACGTCATACCCAGCGCGTCATTCAACTCCCGAATCAGCTTGGCTGCCGTTCCAAGGGAGATAGGATCCAAGCCAGCAAACGGCTCGTCGTACATCATGAGTTGTGGGTCAAGTGCGATCCCACGCGCTAAGGCCACACGTCTCGCCATACCGCCAGATATCTCGCTAGGCATCAAGTCGCGCGCACCACGCAAGCCCACCGCATTCAGCTTCATCAGCACAATGTCCCGCACCATGGAGTCCGGTAACTGGGTATGCTCACGCAAGGGAAACGCGACGTTGTCGAACACCGACATGTCCGTAAACAAAGCACCAAACTGAAACAGCATGCCCATGCGCCGACGCAAAGCGTAGAGGGCCGCGTGCGGCAAGTCCGTGACATCGGTGCCGAACACATCAACACGTCCAGCATGCGCACGGTACTGGCCACTCAACAACCGAAGCACGGTTGTCTTCCCACCGCCAGACGCACCCAACAAGGCCGTCACTTTACCAACGGGTATCTCTATAGATACGTCGTTCAATATTGGACGACCGCCGGCCGTGTAAGCAAAGCTGACGCGGTCTAGTCGAATGCGTTGTGAATCGGTCAAGCAACTCCCCACAGCTATTAGATGGAAATCAATAAGAGACTAGCAGGCTCAGCGAACGCTTGCAACGGCCCGCCTTGCCAGGCGATCGCCCCCAGTTTGCGCCGCTATCGCGGCAGCACGCTGGCGCCCATCAGGTACTGGTCAACCGCCCGTGCGGCCTGCCGGCCCTCGCGGATTGCCCAGACAACCAAGCTCTGTCCACGGCGTATGTCGCCTGCAGCGAACACCTTGTCGACATTTGTCAGGTAGCCACCCACCTCATCGACACCCGCCTGTGCGTTGCCACGCGCATCAACATCGACCCCAAAGGCAGACATCACGGTCGCAACGGGGCTTACAAAACCCATGGCAAGCAGCACCAAGTCCGCCTTAATCAGCTCCTCGCTTCCTGCCACCTCGACCATCTTGCCATCTTTCCACTCCACACGGACGGTCTGCACACCCGTCACTTGCCCTTTTTCGCCAACGAAGGCCTTGGTTGAAATCGCAAACTCGCGCTCACAACCTTCTTCATGACTAGAACTTGTGCGCAGCTTCAGCGGCCAGTACGGCCATACCATGGGCTTGTTCTCCTGCTCGGGTGGTTGAGGCATCAGCTCAAACTGCGTCACTTTCACCGCGCCGTGGCGGTTGCTGGTACCCACGCAATCGCTACCGGTATCGCCGCCACCGATCACCACCACGTGCTTGCCATCAGCGCGCAGTTGCCCCGTCAACTCATCACCTGCATTGACTTTGTTTTGCTGGGGCAAAAATTCCATTGCGAAATGAATGCCGGCAAGATCACGCCCAGGCGCTGGTAAATCGCGCGACTGCTCGGCCCCACCGGTGAGTAGCACGGCATCAAACGACGCTTGCAGCTCTTCAGCAGAGACGACGGTTTTTGCCCAGTTGGTCACCACACTGCCTTCAGGCATTGCACCGACCAAAACGCCCGTCTTGAACACCACACCTTCCGCTTCCATCTGGGCAACGCGGCGATCAATATGGATTTTCTCCATCTTGAAGTCGGGGATGCCATAGCGCAACAAACCACCTACGCGGTCATTTTTCTCAAATACGGTCACCAGGTGCCCCGCGCGCGCCAGCTGCTGTGCCGCGGCTAACCCAGCGGGTCCGCCGCCAACAACGGCCACGGTTTTACCGGTTTTTGTCGCACTGGCTTGCGGCTGAACCCAGCCCTCCGCCCATGCCCTGTCGATAATGGCATGCTCAATCGACTTGATGCCCACCGCATCGTCATTCACGTTCAGGGTGCAGGCGGCCTCACACGGTGCGGGACAAATTCGACCCGTGAACTCCGGGAAGTTGTTCGTGCTGTGCAAGACATCGATCGCGTTCTTCCAATCGCCCTGAAAGACCAGTTCGTTGAAATCAGGAATGATGTTGTTAACCGGACAACCGCTATTACAAAACGGCGTACCACAGTCCATGCACCGCGCAGACTGCTGCTTTGCGCCTACGTCATCCAACCCAATGACAAACTCTTTGTAGTTTTTCAAACGCTCTTTTGTGGGCAAGTAGCCCTCTTCAAGACGCTCAAATTCCATGAAACCCGTAATTTTTCCCATGCTGTTCTCCTAATGGTGTCTACCGCTTAAGCGGTCACACCCGGTTTAGCTTTTGACTCAGTCGCCTTCGCCACCTTAGCGGCGTGCAGTTCGCCCAATGCACGCTTGTACTCGTTGGGGAAGACCTTCACAAACTTGCTGCGTGCCGTCGCCCAGTTGTCTAACAACTCACGTGCACGACGCGAACCGGTGTAGCGCAAGTGGTCGTTCAACATGGCTTTCAACTGACTCTCGTCGGCTTGGTCACGGTGCCAAATCGAGGGGTCAATCGCATGGCGTTGCTCCGCCTCTGACAACACCCGCTCCAAAGACACCATGGCCTTATTGGCACGTGCGTCAAACTGGCCGTCCTCGTCGTACACATAGGCGATACCGCCACTCATGCCTGCCGCAAAGTTCCGGCCCGTGCGACCCAGCACGACCACCGTACCGCCTGTCATGTACTCACAACCGTGGTCACCTGTTCCCTCAACCACAGCAGACGCGCCTGACAGACGAACGGCGAAGCGCTCGCCGGCCACGCCGCTAAAGAAGGCCTCACCCGTGGTTGCGCCGTACAAAACGGTGTTGCCCACGATGATGTTTTCCTCAGACCGACCGCGGAAATCCAAGCTCGGGCGCACCACGATCCGTCCACCGCTCATCCCTTTGCCGGTGTAGTCGTTGGCCTCACCAATTAAGCTCAAGGTAATGCCCTTGGCCAAGAACGCGCCAAACGATTGACCGCCTGTACCCTCTAATTGAATGTGAATGGTGTCGTCAGCCAAGCCATCTGGGAAGCGCTTAATCAACTCACCGGACAACATCGCGCCAACCGTGCGGTTGACGTTGCGCGCCGTGTCCATGAATTTCACTTTCTCACCACGCTCTAGGGCTGCCTTGGACTTTTCAATCAACCGCACATCCAGCGCCTTCTCGAGCGCGTGGTCTTGCACATCGTTGTGCAAGCGCGCGACATCTGCAGGCATATCTGGCATGTAGAACAAGCGCGAGAAGTCCAAGCCCTTGGCCTTCCAGTGCTGCAATCCTTGGCGGGTGTCCAGCAAGTCAGCACGACCGATTAGCTCGTCAAAGGTGCGCACACCCAACTGCGCCATAATTTGGCGCGCCTCTTCGGCGACAAAGAAGAAGTAATTCACCACATGCTCAGGTTGCCCTGAGAACTTCTTACGCAATGTCTCATCTTGCGTTGCCACGCCGACGGGACAGGTGTTGAGGTGACACTTACGCATCATGATGCAGCCCTCCACCACCAGCGGTGCGGTGGCAAAACCGAACTCATCTGCGCCCAACAAGGCACCGATCACGACGTCGCGGCCTGTCTTCATTTGGCCATCGGCTTGCAAGCGCACGCGGCCACGCAAGCGGTTCAACACCAAGGTTTGTTGGGTTTCAGCCAATCCGATTTCCCATGGGCTACCCGCGTGCTTGATAGACGACCAAGGTGAGGCACCCGTGCCGCCGTCATGTCCCGCAATGACGATGTGGTCTGACTTGGCTTTCGCTACACCGGTGGCAATCGTACCCACACCAATTTCAGACACCAACTTCACGCTGATGCTGGCGGCGGGATTCACGTTTTTCAGGTCATGAATCAACTGCGCCAAGTCTTCGATGGAGTAGATATCATGGTGGGGCGGCGGAGAAATGAGGCCAACCCCCGGCACCGAGTAACGCAAGGCACCGATGTACTCGCTAACCTTGCCGCCGGGCAACTGACCGCCTTCGCCGGGCTTGGCACCCTGCGCCATCTTGATCTGAATCTGGTCGGCACTGGTCAGATACTCGGTGGTCACACCAAAGCGCCCCGAAGCCACCTGCTTGATGCGAGAACGCAATGAGTCCCCCGCCTTCAGCGGGATATCTACCTCGACGCGGCTCTCGCCAATCACGGACTTCAANGACTCACCGTCGGTAATGGGGATGCCCTTCAGTTCATTACGGTAGCGCGCCTTGTCCTCGCCGCCCTCGCCCGTGTTGCTCTTACCGCCGATGCGGTTCATGGCGACTGCCAACGTGGCATGGGCTTCCGTCGAGATGGAACCCAACGACATCGCACCAGTAGCAAACCGCTTCACGATTTCGGTGGCGGGCTCGACGTCATCAATTGGTATGGCCTTGGATGGATCGAGCTTAAATTCAAACAAGCCNCGCAACGTCATATGGCGACGCGTTTGGTCGTTGATGATTTGGGCGTACTCTTTGTAACTATTCCAGTTTTTGGAACGCGTGCTGTGTTGCAATTTTGCAATTGCATCTGGCGTCCACATATGCTCTTCACCGCGCGAGCGCCAAGCGTACTCTCCACCGGCGTCCAGCATGTTGGCCAACACGGGGGAGCCGCCAAAGGCGAGCTCGTGCATGCGCAGGGCTTCTTCGGCGACCTCGAAAATACCGATGCCCTGAACCCGGCTTGGTGTGCCGGTGAAGTACTTGTTAATGAGGTCGGAGTTCAAACCAATCGCTTCGAACAACTGCGCGCCGCAGTAGCTCATGTAGGTCGACACGCCCATCTTGGACATGATTTTCGACAAACCTTTGCCTATGGCCTTCACGTAGTTTGCGATGGCTTTTTCCGCCGACAAATCACCGGGCAACTGCGCATGCAAGCTGTTGAGCGTCTCCATGGCCAAGTAGGGGTGAACCGCCTCGGCACCGTAGCCAGCCAGCACCGCAAAATGATGTACTTCGCGGGCTGATGCCGTCTCCACAACCAAACCCGTCGAGGTGCGCAAGCCCTCGCGCACCAGGTGCTGGTGCACCGCGGACATGGCGAGTAACGC
>JGI26082J51739_10001032_pt1 | contig 17484 bp, 14 predicted proteins | sample SaaInl5LU_22_DNA_FD_51739 | JGI IMG/M metagenome (IMG submission 51739)
AGCTGATTACGTGATGAGTCGGTTTGATGAGCAGCTGGTGCGCGAGGTGGGCGCACGGATTAACCCTACTAATTTACTGGTCACCGTCACCGCTCCAGAGGTCCAGGCGACTGCGATCAGCAAAATGTACCAGACGCCTTACGCTGTTAAAACGGTTGATGAAGCTATTTTGGCTAAGTGGAAAGCGCCCGCAGATTACCCTGAGTTGTTCCTGCCCGCGCCCAATCCGTACATTCCCCAGAGCCTAGAGTTGTTGTCTGATGTTGTGGTTGGTGAGACGCCTGCGGTGCTTGTGCAGAGCGATAGAGTGACCGCGTGGCACTTCCCCGACACGCGNTACGGGGTGCCCAAGGCGCATATCATCGTCTCGTTGGAGACCGATCAAATCGACTCGCTGNNGAACTTCACTCAGTTGGAGTTATATCTCAGCTATATCCAAGATCAGCTCTCTGCCCAAGTTTATCCTGCCAGTGAAGCGGGGTTAAATTTCTCACTGCAGCCAAAGTCTCGCGGCATTTCGATCGTTATCGGCGGGTATTCAGATCGGCAGATAACGCTTCTGCGCGAGATACTGGCCGAGCTTGCCGCGCCGCAGTGGGATCAAGCGCGTTTTGATCGCGTGAAACAGGCGTTGGTGCGCGACATGGCGAACTTCCGCCGCGAATATCCCTTCCGTCAAGTGATGGCTAATTTTAGTGAAATGATGACAGGCCAATGGACGCCGCTGCAAAAGAGCGCGGCTGCAAGCGACATTACCATGGCGCAGTTGCAGGCATTCGGTGCTGGTCTGGTGGACAACTTGTCGTTAAAAGTGCTGATTAGTGGCAATCACAGCGCCAGCTCTGCGGCGCAAATCGTTGACAGTCTCACCACCTGGACGGAGCTACAGTCGGCCGCACTTACCCAATCTGTTGCAAAATTGGCGGTGGGTGAAGTGCGCGGGCAGGTGCCGGTCGATCACAGCGATGCCGCGGCCTTGCTTTATTTGCAGGGACGTAATGATACCCTTGCCGAGCGCGCCAATACCCTGTTGATCGGTGAGATGATCTCTGCGCCGTTTTACACCAGCCTGCGTACGGAAAAGCAGCTGGGCTATGTGGTTGCAGCGTTCGCAAGTCCTCAGGGCAGGGTGCCCGGCTTGTCTCTGCTGGTGCAGTCGCCCACCGCCGATGTTGCGACCTTGCACGCTGAATACAAGCGTTTTTTGGGTACATATCTTGAGCAAGTCATGCAGATGACGNACGATGATTTGGCTCGCTATAAAGCCTCCGTGTTGACCAATTTGCAGGAGACCCCGAAAAATCTTGGCGAGCTCAACAGTCGGTTTATGGAGTCAGTCGTTCTGGGTTATGCTGACTTTGATTTTCGCCAGCAGCTGAGTGCGGAGGTGTCCAGCGTCACCATTGAGCAGTTGCAGGCAGCGTATAAAGCCATTGCTGTCGATGAGGTGCGTGGATTAGTGGTTGAGACAGTGACACAGGAAGCGGCAAATACTGCGGTAGACCTGCGCGAGAGCGGATCGAGTTACCGCTACACATTTTAATGGCACTAGAATCGGTCAATATGTAATTAAACTAACTTTTTAAAAATGAAATAAAATCAATTTAAATCAATAAGTTATATAAAATGTATTTTTTTACAACAAAATATAAACTTTTTTTGGCGGTTTTAGCGCGTTGATTTTGTAATTTAACTACATTAAAATTGCCCACAACTTTTTATGCTGTAAAACGTAAACAGTAAACCTGATCTCCCTGCGCTGGGGAGCGGGTAAAAAGACCCTTCAATTACTGGCTGGTGAAGTATGACTCAGGATGTAGATCCCTTTGAAACGCAAGAATGGTTAGACGCTTTTGACTCTGTATGTAAAGCCTATGGTGAAGACCGCGCAACCTTCTTACTTGATCAATTGCAGGCCCATGCCAGCGGTCAGGGGATAAAACTCCCATCCTCGGTAACTACGCCGTACCACAACACGATTATGCCGCTGCGCGAAAAGCGCATGCCCGGCGATCTTTTTATGGAGCGACGTATTCGCTCGTTGGTACGCTGGAACGCGCTGGCCATGGTGATGCGAGCCAATAAAAAGAGCGAGGGTATAGGTGGCCATATCGCCAGCTTTGCCTCTGCTGCAACCCTATACGATGTTGGCTTTAACTACTTCTTTCATGGTGCTGATGGCGATCATCTCGGCGATCTTATTTTTTTCCAGGGCCACAGCGCGCCTGGCATGTACGCGCGCTCGTTTTTAGAGGGCCGTATCAGTGAAGAGCAAATGGATAACTTCCGTCGCGAAGTTGACGGTGGCGGCCTATCGTCCTACCCACATCCCTGGCTGATGCCTGATTACTGGCAGTTCCCGACTGTGTCTATGGGTCTTGGCCCGATTCAAGCGATCTACCAAGCACACGTGATGCGCTACCTCTCTGCCCGCGGCATGGTGGCCCGTGGCGACCGCAAAGTGTGGGCGTTTTTGGGTGACGGTGAATGTGACGAGCCAGAAAGCTTGGGCGCAATTTCGCTTGCAGGTCGCGAACAGCTTGAAAACTTGATTTTTGTCGTCAACTGCAACCTACAGCGACTCGATGGCCCTGTGCGTGGCAACGGTAAAATTATCCAGGAACTCGAAGGTGTGTTCCGTGGCGCCGGCTGGAACGTGATTAAAGTCATCTGGGGACGCCACTGGGATCCGCTATTGGAAAAAGACAAGAGCGGCCTGTTGATTAAACGCATGAACGAAGTGTGTGACGGCGAGCTGCAGAACTACAAGTTTAACGGCGGCGCCTACACCCGGGAACACTTCTTTGGTAAGTATCCAGAGCTTCTCGAGTTGGTTAAGGATATGACCGACGACAAATTATGTACCTCAATCGCGGCGGTCACGATCCGTACAAAGTCTACGCAGCCTATGCTGAAGCAGTTGCCCACAAGGGCCAGCCGACGGTGATTCTTGCGCAAACGGTTAAAGGTTACGGTTTGGGTAGCGCCGGCGAAGCAGCCAATGATACGCACTCCGTGAAAAAACTCGATTTGGACAGCCTGCGTCGTTTCCGCGATCGTTTTGCTATTCCCGTGTCGGAAGAGCAGTTGGAAAATGTCCCTTACTACCGTCCTGAGGAAAACAGTCCAGAGTTAGAGTATCTGCGCAAGCGCCGCAAAGCGCTGGGCGGTCCACTCCCTGCTCGTCAAGCGGACTTCAAAGCAATGACTGTGCCGCCGCTCGATGCCTTCAAAAAGCAGTTAGAAAGCAGCGGTGAGCGTGAAATTTCCACCACCATGGCTTTTGTGCGCGTGCTGTCGACCTTGATTAAAGACAAAGAGATTGGCAGTTCGGTGGTACCGATTGTGCCAGACGAAGCACGCACCTTCGGTATGGAGGGCATGTTCCGCCAGCTNGGTATTTATACCTCAGCCGGTCAGAAGTATGTGCCACATGACCACCAGCAGATCATGTATTACAAAGAAGACAAAAAGGGCGTGATTTTGGANGAGGGCATCAACGAAGCGGGTGCGATGTCTGCTTGGTTGGCGCTAGCGACGGCTTACAGCACCAGCAACTGCCCGATGATTCCTTTTTATATTTTCTATTCCATGTTTGGTTTCCAGCGGGTTGGCGATTTGGCCTGGGCAGCGGGCGACAGCCAAGCGCGTGGCTTCTTGATTGGCGCCACCGCCGGCAGAACAACGCTGAATGGTGAAGGACTGCAGCACCAAGACGGCCACAGCCATATTTTGGCCAACACCGTGCCGAATTGTAAAAGTTATGATGCCGCCTACAGCTATGAGCTAACCGTGATTATTCAGGATGGCGTCAAGCGCATGTATGCGGACAAGGAAAATTGTTTTTACTACCTCACGACGATGAACGAAAACTATGTTCAGCCGGCCATGCCAGAGGGTGTGGAAGAGGGCATTATTAAAGGCATCTATCCGTTCTCTAAAGGCGCTGACGCTAAGTTGAAAGTGCAGTTGATGGGTTCGGGCACTATTCTCAATGAAGTGCGCGAAGCTGCGACTATTCTGCGCGAGTCTTTCGGTATTGAATCTGATATCTGGAGTCTCACCAGTGTCAACGAGTTGACTCGCGACGGCCAAGCGGTCGATCGCTGGAACCTGTTGCACCCTGAGAGCGCGCCGAAAAAAGCCTATATTACCGAACAGTTGGAAGGCAGCGCCGGCCCAGTCATTATTGCGACTGACTATATGAAAAATTATGCTGAGCAATTGCGTAAATATATTGAGCGACCGCTTTATGTTCTCGGCACCGACGGTTTTGGTCGCAGTGACAGTCGCGCTGCGCTGCGCAAGTTCTTTGAAGTTGACCGCCACTTTGTCGTGTTGGCGGCGCTGAAAGTACTGGCTGATGAGGGCAAAATTAAGACCTCTGTGCTCAGTCAAGCTATCAAGACATTTGCAATTGATCCAGACAAACCCAACCCACTGTATGTGTAAAACTGGGTGCAGCATCAAGGCTTCAAAAGAGGCTGAGCGCGTTGGGCATAAGTTAATATTGGGTCAGGGTTAATAAAGGAAGAAATGTGACAATACAAATAGTAGTGGTTCCTGATCTCGGTGGTGCCGAGACCGTTGAGGTAATTGAGCTNGGCCTCGCCGCTGGCGANGCAGTTGCGGTCGAAGATTCGCTGCTCGTACTCGAGTCTGACAAGGCGACCATGGATGTGCCGAGCNCTGCGGCGGGGGTATTCAAAAAATACCTNGTTGCTGANGGCGCTACCGTGCGCGTTGGCGANGCGATTGCTGAAATTGANGTCGCNCANGAGNCCGATGTTGCNNTTGCTTCAGATGAAAAAGTAGAGCAGNTTGCCCANGCTAGTNCAGNTGCACCGGTGGCTGAAGAGGTCNCTAAANAGCCTNNTNCANNAACNACTGTGGCTGAAAAGCCCGCTGCCACTGCAAGCCAGCCCGCAGAGCTTATGATTCAAGTGCCGGATATTGGCAGTGATGACAAAGTTGAGGTTATTGAAATTTGTGTTGCTGTGGGTGATCAAGTTAATGAGGGCGACACCCTGGTTATTCTTGAGTCCGACAAAGCCACCATGGATGTACCCGCAAGCCATTCAGGCCGCGTTGTAAAAATCCTGGTGTCTGAAGGCGACAAGCTTGGTACCGGCGACGATGTCGCGCTATTTGCTATCAGCCCGCAAGACTCTTCCGCGACGGAAGTCCCCGCACCGGCCGCAGCGAAAGCACCAACGGCTACCCCAGTACAGCAGGCTCCAGTCGCTGTTCCGGAAGAGATAGCAGCGCCGGAACCGGTGCGAGCTGCAATTACTTCCCCCGTCGAAAAAACGGCGCCAGTTGGAAAAACCGCCGCCGAAGTCTATGCGGGTCCCGCGGCACGTATGCTTGCCCGTGAGCTTGGCGTGACGTTGGCAGATGTCCCTGGAAGCGGCCCCAAGGGACGTATTTTAAAAGACGATGTGAGCCACTTCGTTAAACAAATCATGACAGGAAAAGCCGCTGGAACAGCTCCGCAAGCTCTTTCTGGTGGCGCTGGAATTCCGCCAATCCCAGTGATTGATTTCAGTCAGTTTGGTGCCGTAGAAAATATCAAACTAAGCAAAATCCAAAAGCTCACCGCCGCCAATATGCAGCGCAACTGGCTGAATGTTCCCCATGTCACGCAATTTGACGATGCGGATATTACTGACCTCGAAGAGTTCCGCAAGGCACTTAAAGCGGAGTCGGAACAGCGCGGTATTCGTGTCACACCGGTGGCGTTTTTGATCAAGGCAATCGGTGCTGCACTGCAGGCCAACCCAGAGTTTAATCGTTCACTGGCCGCAGATGGCGAGCACTTTGTGCAAAAGCATTATGTCCATGTGGGGATGGCGGTCGATACGCCCCGCGGGCTTGTGGTGCCGGTGATTCGAGACGTCAACGAAAAAGGTATTTGGGATATTTCAGCGGAAATTGCCGAGCTAGCAGGCAAGGCGCGCGACGGTAAATTGACGCCGGCCGAAATGCAGGGTGGCTGCTTCACGCTGTCAAGCTTGGGTGCAATTGGTGGCAATGGCTTTACGCCAATCGTCAATGCGCCGGAAGTCGGCATTCTGGGCGTTTCAAAGTCGCAGATGAAACCTGTCTGGAACGGCAGTGCGTTTATTCCGCGCCTAATGCTGCCGCTGGCGCTGTCATACGATCATCGCGCGATTAACGGTGGTGATGCGGGTCGGTTTATGACACATTTAGTTAAATTGCTCAGTGATATCCGTTATTTGGCACTGTAAGCAGCAGAGCGTAGGGCCAGTACCGCGCTTAGGGTTAACAATACGTCCACAGTAAAACAGGGGGAAAAGCGATGCGTTATTTGCACAGCATGGTTCGAGTTACCGACTTGCAGGCCTCGCTCAAATTTTACTGCGATGCGCTGGGATTGGTTGAACTCTATCGCAATGACGTGCCCGCAGGCCGTTTTACACTGGTTTTTCTCGGCGCCGACGCTGATGTTGATCGAGCAAAAGAGAGCAAAGCGCCGCTGCTAGAACTCACCTATAACTGGCCGTCCGAAAATGGTGAAGCTGAGACGTACAGTGGTGGTCGCAACTTCGGTCACTTAGCCTACCGTGTCGACAATATCTATCAGACCTGTCAGCGATTGCTCGATGCCGGTGTGGTGATCAATCGACCACCCCGNGACGGTCACATGGCATTTGTCCGCTCGCCAGATAATATTTCTATAGAGCTTCTTCAAGAAGGCGCCGCTTTAGCGCCGCAGGAACCCTGGGTTTCGATGCCCAATGTCGGCGCTTGGTAAAGCGTCGTATTTACTTTATTCCACAGCCGGCGCTGGATCGCGGTAGGGCAGCATCTCGCGGGCTTGCCGCAAGTGCTGCTCAATTGATAGGTGTTCCTGCTGTAAAAATCGTGCAATAGCATCGCGAAATTGTGGGTGCTTTATCCAATGCAACGAATGGGTTTCGACCGGTTCAAATCCTCGCACAATTTTGTGCTCTCCTTGAGCGCCGGCATCGTAGCGCTGCAGGCCGCGGTTAATGGCAAATTCAATCCCACTGTAGTAACACAGCTCGAAGTGCAGGTAGGGAAATTCATCGACACTGCCCCAGTAGCGCCCATAGAGCGTTGTACTGTCGAAAAAATAAAGGGCACAGGCCACCGCTTGCCCGTCGAGCCATGCAACCGCCATGGCAATCTGCTCTGGCATAGTTGCTGCAATCTGATTAAAAAACGCCTCTGTTAAATAGCCTCGTGTGCCATTGCGCTTGATATATGTCCGCTCATATAACTGATAAAACAGCCGCCAAATATCGGCACTGATCGCTGCGCCAACTTCCACCGTGACTGAAATACCCTGATCCGCTATAGACGCGCGCTCTTTGCGCACCATTTTTCGTTTGCGCGACATCATGGTCGCAGTGAAGTCATCGAACTGCTCATACCCGCGATTGTGCCAGTGGTATTGCACACCGCTACGTTGCAGCAGACGCGGATCCTGAAATAACTCAAGATGCTCTGNTGAGGGAAATAAAAAGTGCCAGCTTGAGGCGCCCGTTTCCTCGGCGACGGCGAGGATTTCGTCAACCAGCAGCCTGCAATCCTCTACCGTTAAAGCGGTTTCCGCTCGCACTCTCGGGCCAGTGGAAGGCGTAAAGGGAATTGATGTGACCAGTTTTGGGTAGTAATCCAAGCCATTTTGCTGATAGGCATTAGCCCATGCCCAATCAAATACATATTCACCCATGGAATGGGTTTTTAGATACAGAGGAAGAAACGCGTCGCCATGGGCTGCTGAAAGATCTTTCTCGGGGCCAAGGGGCAGCTGCAGATGAATAGGGTACCAACCACTCTTGTCACAGGCGCTTTCGCTGTCTTCTAAAGCCTGTAAAAACTCAGGGCGCAGGAAAGGGTAAGGCAGGTGAGTTGATGTCAATTGTTGGGCTCTTCAGAGGAGTATTGCCCATTGTACGCAGGCCAGCGTTAAAGACGATTAAAAAATACCGTTAACGACGCAGATAGAGTGATTTTTAGCGCTTAATTTTTGGGGAAAAGTAGCCAGTAGGGTATCATTGCCGGCTCAGAAACCTCATCGGCAAAGTACGGAGACTTAAAATGATTATCAAGCCCCGCGTTCGCGGTTTTATGTGCATCACAACCCATCCTCTTGGATGCGAAACGAATGTCAAAAATCAAATCGATTTTATTAAGTCACAACCGGCTATCGACGCGCCAAAGCGCGTTTTAGTGATTGGGTCTTCAACCGGTTATGGACTGGCTGCACGCATTGCTGCGGCTTTTGGCAGTGGCGCAGCAACACTGGGTATTTTCTTCGAAAAGCCTGGCTCTGAGAGCAAGCCGGGCACTGCTGGTTGGTACAATTCCGCTGCGTTCCACAAATTTGCCGAGCAAGACGGTCTGTATGCCAAAAGTATCAATGGCGATGCGTTTTCTGATGAGGTGAAAGCTAAGACGATTGCTACGATTAAAGAAGATTTAGGTCAGATTGATTTAGTTATCTACAGTCTTGCCGCCCCCCGTCGTCAGCATCCCAAAACCGGNGAGGTGTTTAATTCGACGCTTAAGCCCGTGGGCAAAAATATCACCATGCGCGGTATCAATACCGATAAAGAAACCATTCAGGAATTTAGTCTTGAAGCAGCCAATGAGCAAGAAATTGCTGACACGGTTGCTGTGATGGGTGGTGAAGACTGGCAGATGTGGATCGATGATTTGTCTGCTGCCGGAGTGCTCGCGGAGGGCGCAAAAACCACAGCCTTTACCTATATCGGCGAGAAAATGACCTGGGACCTTTATTGGGACGGCACCATTGGTCAGGCCAAAAAAGATCTCGACAAGCGCGTTGTGTCGATTCGCGAAAAACTGGCTGCACAGGGCGGTGATGCTCGCGTATCAGTGTTGAAAGCAGTGGTTACTCAAGCCAGCTCAGCGATTCCAATTATGCCGCTCTACCTCGCCATGCTGTTTAAGGAAATGAAGCGCGACGGCAGTCACGAGGGGTGTATCGAACAGCTTTATAGACTCTTCACCGAGTGTCTCTATAGCGACTCACCGCGTACCGACGCTGAAGGCCGTTTGCGCGTTGACGAACTTGAGCTGCGCCCTGAAATACAGACGGCCGTTGCCGAAGCTTGGTCAAAAATAAGCACAGAAAACCTCGCTGAATTAACTGACTTCGTCGGCTACAAGCACGAGTTTCTGAAGCTGTTTGGTTTTGATATTGAGGGTGTCGACTACGATGCCGATGTCGATCCCGATGTGCAAATTGCCCATCTAATCTAACCGCCGGACCGTTCACGTTAGAGTGTACTTATGAGTTCAAAAGCCACGCAGTTTAAACCAGTGCTGCTGCACCCGCGGTACTGGATAACCTGGTTTGCGTTTGCGATTTGGTGGCTAGTAACGCTCCTGCCGTTTCCGATACTCTTGGGTATTGGCCGAGTTATAGGGCTGATTTTTTACGCGATTCCGAGCCGCCGTAAAGTGATTGCGCAGCGCAACATCGATCTTTGTTTTCCTGATATGCCTGCGGACGAGCGCAAGGCTATGTTACGNGCCAACTTCATTAACACCGGCATCGCTGTGATGGAAGTGGGTATAGCGTGGTGGTGGCCAAAGAAACGCTTCAGCAAACTTATTCAGGTTGACGGGCTGGAACACCTGGAGGCGGTAAAAGNTCGCGGTGTGCTGCTGTTGGGTATTCACTACACCACGTTGGAGATCGGCGCCGGTGGTATTTCCTCGGTTTGGGAAATGGACGGCATGTACCGCGCCCACGGCAACCCTGTATATGATTTTCTGCAGGCCCGCGGCCGGTTGAATCAGAGTGATAAAAACGGCAGCAGCGTTGTCTATGAACGCAACGATGTTCGTGGAACCATGAAAGCGCTAAAAAATGGTCGCTCGCTCTGGTATGGGCCCGATCAAGACTACGGCTTGCGGCAGGGTCTGTTCGTGCCATTTTTCGGTGTTCAGGCAGCTACTGTCTACGCTACTGCGCGCTTTGCGGAAAAAACGGGGGCCGCTGTGGTGCCGTTCAGCCACATTCGTCTGCCGGGCCACCAAGGCTATAAAATTACCGTTTATCCTGCCCTAGAAGATTTTCCGACAGGGGATGATGAGGTGGATACCACCCGCATAAATAAAATCGTGGAGTCTCTAGTGCTGCTGCAGCCAGACCAGTATCTCTGGGTGCACCGTCGATTTAAAAATCGGCCTGAGGGTACGCCCGATCTCTATAATTTGCCGGCGAAAGCCAAGCGTCGGAGAAAAGTCCGCTAGGCAAGGGCACATCGGCAAAGGTTTAGCTTGTGTAGCCTCAGACCCATCAGTACCATTAGGCGTTTTTATTCGATAGCTGAAAAAAGGAAGTAGGTCATGATTCGCGGAAGTATCGTCGCACTCGTCACTCCCATGCACACAGGTTCACTTGAAGTGGATTGGGCTGCGTTGCGAAAATTGGTTGATTGGCATATCGAGCAGGGCACCAACAGTATTGTTGCCGTTGGCACCACTGGGGAGTCTGCGACACTGGATGTCGAAGAGCATGCCAAAGTAATCAGCGCGGTAGTCAAGCAGGCCGCCGGCCGCATTCCAATTATTGCGGGCACGGGTGCGAACTCCACCCGTGAGGCAATCGAGCTGACGCAAGCGGCCGCTGACGCAGGTGCAGACGCCTGTCTACTGGTCACGCCCTACTATAACAAGCCAACGCAAGAGGGCTTGTACTTGCACTATAAAGCGATTGCTGAGGCCGTCGCGATTGATCAAATTCTCTACAATGTGCCGGGCCGCACTGCCTGCGATATGCTGCCGGCAACTGTGCAGCGTCTCAGTGCGATTGATAATATTGTTGGCATCAAAGAGGCAACCGGCGATCTCGGTCGGGCGCAGCAAATATTGGATATAGCCCCCGAGGGTTTTGCCGTGTACTCCGGCGACGATGCGACGGCTCGACAATTCATATTGATGGGTGCTGATGGCGATATTTCAGTGACGGCTAACGTTGCGCCAAAACTGATGTCTGAAATGTGCGCTGCGGCGCTTGCTGGCAATGCTGAACTCGCAGCGTCTATAGATGCGCAGCTGTCTGCACTGCATAAAAACTTGTTTATTGAAGCCAATCCAATTCCAGTCAAATGGGCAGTCTCACAGCTTGGCCTTATCGACAACGCGCTGCGTCTGCCGATGACACCGCTGTCGGCAGACAAATATGAGGTTGTGCGTGCAGCTATGCGCAGTGCAAAGTTACTGTAAGGGTAAAAAAGCCAGTTGTTGACGTCTTTCTGGCCATCGAGTAAGTACATTAAATGTGAAATATGGGGTTACCGATAACAATGAAACAACTGATAAGTGCACTGAATATCTTTGTCATCCTGAGCTTGAGCGGATGCGGTTGGCTAGGGTTGCGCGATCGCAGCAACGACTACTTGCTGGCGGAAGAAACTGAGGTGACTACAGTTCCCGCTGAGCTTGATGACACTGCCCTCGGCCAAATTTATCCCATTCCTCCTATTGCCTCTGGCTCTGTCGAACTCGTTGAATTTGAAGTGCCGCGTCCACAGCCGGCCTCGGTCAACACCTTTGAACAGACAGTCAAAATTCAGAGCCTCGAAGGGCGCCGCTGGGTCTTGATCAATATCCCGCCGAGTGAAGTCTGGCCGCGTGTGCGCAGTGTCCTTAATCGCAGTGGCGTACCTGCCGCTGTCGCCAACGGCTCGAAGGGTGTTATCGAGACAGTATGGGTTAAATTTAACAACGACGAAGAGAGCTCGCACCGCTTCCGTTTCCAGATTTCGCCCGGCGTGCAGATCGACAGTTCGGAAATTTCTGCACTGCATAATCAGATTGCTCGTGGCAGTGAAGAGGGCGCCCAGTGGCCATCCGTCTCGGACAGTGATGAGCGCGAAAAAGATATGTTGACCCTGCTGGCTGGAGAATTGGCGGATGCCTCAAACTATGCCTCGGTGTCCATGATTGCTCAGGAAATTGGTGGCGCAGCAAAGGTTGAAGTGATCACGCCAGAAGTCGCTGATCCATTTATTCAAGTGAAGCTCAGCTTTGACCGCGCATGGGCCTCCGTGCTTTATTCTGCAGAGCGCGGTGGATACGTGACGATCGATCAGAATCGCTCCGAAGGTGTACTGTATGTGAATTACACCCCTCAGGGTGATGACGAGAAAGGCTTCTTTGCACGCTGGTTTGGTGGCGGTGACGATAAAATCACCGAGGTTAACTATCGAATCTTGGTAGCGACAGTGGGTAATAACGTCGAAGTGCGCGTTGTTGGCCCCAACGGCGAAGGTCTTAACCGAGCGGAAGCACTGCGCCTGTTAACTATTCTGCGCAGTAATATGTCTTGATGATGGCATTGCGTTAAATGCGGTTTGCCTCACTCGGGAGTGGCAGTAAGGGTAATGCCACTCTAGTTGAGTGGCGAGACACCTGTCTTATGATCGACTGTGGGTTCTCCATTCGAGAAACTACTCAGCGACTGGCAAAACTCGGCAAAAAACCCGAGCAGATCAGCGCGATCTTAGTGACCCATGAACACAGTGACCACTGGAAAGGCGTGGTGCCGCTGGCAGCAAAGTACGGGATTGACGTCTATGTCACCGCCGGCTGTCTCAAAAGTCGGAAAGTTGATAGTTCTGGATTCCCCTTTCGCATTATCGACAGCCATACAGGCTTTACGATTGGCGATATTGGTGTGACGCCCGTTCCTGTGCCGCACGATGCGCGAGAACCTGTTCAATTTGTCTTTAAAAGCGAGCTTCACCAGCTTGGTATACTCACCGACGTCGGTTCCCTAACACCGCATATTGAATTGCACTACAGCGCCTGTGATGGCCTGTTGGTTGAAGCAAACCATGATTTAGATATGCTGCTGAACGGACCGTACCCTGAATTTCTCAAAGAGCGCGTTGCGGGCGCCTGGGGTCATCTAAATAATCAGCAGACGGCAACGCTATTGTCAGGTATCGATCAAGAGCGTATTCAGCAGATCGTTATTGGCCACATCAGCGATAAAAATAACAGCCTCGAAAAGGTCAGAGAAGCGATTGAGGCGGTTATCAACTCCCCAGATAAAATCTACTATGCCTGTCAGCAAGAGGGCTTTGATTGGCTTGAGCTGCGCTGAGGGCCGTTGTCTGCGCGCGATTCTTGGCCTGCCTTCTTCATCATTATTTACTGTTCAGTGCAATACTTTTTGCGTAAAGTCGTAAAAATAAATGTTGATCAAATGCTATTTTTCCACAGATAGCGATGAATCTTGCAATATCTTTAAAGAAAGTCACCTAAGTCATTGATTCTTGGATTTTTACAAGCTAACCCATTGATTTATATAGTAATGTTAATGTGCTTAAATTTTGACCAATTTAACAAATATCGCCACTGGTGGGGGCGGCAGCACACTCAATCCCTAACTTATGCACAAAGTTATCCACAGGAATTGTGGGTATCTTTTGGTACTTTCTTGGTGGCGCCAGATTTATTGCGAGCAAGCGTTGGCTTCAATGAGTGCAGAAGGCAGCAGGGTTTCTAGAGACGCAACATCTTCACAGACGACATTGGGATTTTCGTTAAGATTTACGGTGGATAATTCAGCCATGAATAGCAACGGTTGAATACTTGCCAATTGATTATTGCTCAGGTTGATCGACCTAAGCTTGGAGAAAACAGCAATACCGCTGAGGTCTTTTACGCCCGCAAACGTGCAACTCAATGTGGACAGTGCCGTCGGTTCCGTCACCTTTTGATCTGCGATAGCTTGTTTAACACAGGCAGCGAGACCCTCGTCGGCAATTTTATACCCTTTGTACAACGGTGCAGGTGAATACACCGGCTGATTATTCAGGGTGACTGCATATCGCTGACAGCTGGCGATGGCAGTGACAACACAGAGGGTGAATAGCAGTTTGGACTTCATTGATCGCTCCATCAGCGCTGACGCGTAAAAATCGGGGAAGGTATAAAAGTGGTGCGCAGTATAACAGCGCTGCAGGCGCAGCCACATGCGCAAGTGACAGCCGCGGTAATATTTTTTAATAACGACAGCGAGTGCAGTTTCGGTGATTTTAATAACACCCACTCAGGCATCAGTGATTAAATAGCGCCATGCCAATTATTCATATCGCCTTAGATACGAGCGCCTCCGCTTCTGATGTTGAGTCGCTTATTCATAAGCTCGGATTGCCCATCCACACTGACAACGCCGAGTCTTGCGATTACTTGCTCAGCGCTGCCACTAGCGGCTTATCGCTGGTGCCCGCTGCAGGTCAGGGCTATGGCGCTATAACCTGTGATTTTGTCAGTGGCGCCCACAGCCATCGGCGACGCTTTGGCGGGGGCAACGGGCAAGCAATAGCGAAGGCCATAGGCGTGTCCGGTAAATTTACGCCGCAGGTCTTGGATCTCACGGCAGGTCTCGGCGGTGACGGCTTTGTACTCGCGTCTTTAGGCTGCTCTGTGACCTTGCTTGAGCGCAATCCCATCGTTCACTGCTTATTGGCTGATGGTCTGAGGCGGGCGTGCAGCGCCGCTCAAGACGACTCTGAACTGGCGGCGATTATGGCGCGGTTGACGTTAATTGAAACGGATTCTGGCGATTATCTCGAGTCCTTAGTTCAGCGGAAAACGAGTTGCGACTTAGCGGGTGATGGACGGCGTGATGCGCTGCAGCCGGACGTGGTGTATATCGACCCCATGTTCCCCGAGCGCAAAAAAACAGCGAAGGTTAAGAAGGAAATGCAGGCGTTTCACGCTATCGTTGGCGCGGATATTGATGCGTACAATCTGCTCGAAAAAGCGCTCTCCGTTGCCGTCTATCGAGTCGTGGTTAAACGCCCCTCAGGCGCGGAATTCCTCAACGATAAAAAGCCAAGTTATTCTCTCGATGGAAAGTCTACACGCTACGACATTTACACGCTGAAAAAGCTGCCTAGCTAAATAGCCCGCAAATACCGTATTTTTAGCCGCGACAGGGCTGCTTGTTCGCTTCGTTTACCGCCTAACGATGACCAGATAATTACCCGCTGCGACAAAACAAAACCCAGCCACGGCTAAAGGTGTCCACTGATAATTTTCAAAAATAGTCGACAGAATAATCGCCACAAAAGGCACAATCAGCGAACCATAACCTGCTCTGCTCGGGCCAATACTAACAAGTAATTTCAGATAGGCGCCAAAGGCTAGAATAGTGCCAAAGACCGACAGGTAGATCAGNGACGCAACATATCCCACTGNNGCCTTNAAGGTGAATTCAACGCCAGTAGCAAGAGCAATAACAAGCAAAACGCTGGCGCCATAGAACATGGACCAGGCATTAATCGCCCACACCGATGTTCCAGTATTGCCATTGCGCGTGGCGATAATATTGCCCCAAGAAGCGAGCATGACGCCCATCAGTGCCAGCCCAAAACCGAGCAGAGCTGTCTCTGACGTGGAAAACTGGGCAATTTCTGGATAGAACAGCATACCTAAGCCAGACATGCCGATAAGACCGCCCACCACCGTCTGCATACTAATTGCATAGCCAAGGAATAGACGCCCGTTAATAATATTAAACAGCACGAGCAGGGAAAAAATTACCGCAACGATGCCGCTGGGGAGGTATGTTTCCGCCCAGTAAATATTCCAAAAGTTCAGGGCAAACAAAAAACAGCCCTGAGCAAACATAAAGCCGTGATTCCGCAGGCTGAGAGTCAAAGGTATCTTGCGCAACCAACACCAAATAAACAGCAGTGCAGAGGCGAGGCCAATCCGGTAAAAGACTGAAATCAAAGGGTCAACTTCACCCAGCTGGTAGGTGATAGCAAGCCATGTAGAACCCCAAATAACGATGGTGGAAATGTACAGAAACGTATTGAAAGGAGTCACATAGTACCTGGCTTTTTGAGCGTTGTGCCGCTTGCAAACGACGGCTATTGTTATTTTATCTCTGTGTCGGTCGAGCCAGAGCCCCAAACAGGCAGATCTACAGCATCAGCTTGCGCAGTAGGTTATGGTAAATGTCGGTGAGCACATCGAGTTCAGCAATATTAGTGTTCTCATCAATTTTATGAATTGTCGCATTGGTCGGACCCAACTCAATCACCTGCACACCGTATGGCGCGATAAAGCGGCCGTCGGAGGTGCCGCCTGCCGTCGACAGCGCAGGGGTTAAGCCAGTGACCTCCTTGATGCTGGCAACCGTAGCACTTACCAGCTCACCTTCAGCGGTTAAAAAAGGTTGCCCGCTTAAATTCCAGTCGGCAGTGTAATTGAGAGAATGCTTGTCGAGAATGGCCTCAACACGAGCCCTAATGGTTTGCTCAGTCAGTTCAGTTGAGAAGCGAAAATTAAACACGACCTGCAATTCGCCTGGAGTTACGTTGGTGGCACCCGTGCCTGCCTGGATATTGGATATCTGAAAGCTAGTGGCGGGGAAGAACTCATTGCCGCTGTCCCACTGCTCACTGGCCAGTTCCGCCAGCGCAGGTGCCGCTCGATGCACTGGATTGTCTGCCAAATGCGGGTAGGCGACATGGCCTTGCAGGCCCTTCACTGTGAGTGTGCAGCCGAGGGATCCGCGACGCCCGTTTTTAATTACATCACCACAATATGTTGTGCTGGAAGGCTCACCGACCAGACACCAGTCGGGCAGGCTATCGCGTTGCGCCAACCATTCGACCACTTTTACTGTGCCATCCGTTGCCACACCTTCTTCGTCGCTGGTAATCAGAAATGCGATGCGACCATTGTGGTTGGGCTGCTCAGCAACAAACCGCTCTGTCGCAACGACCATCGCCGCCAGAGAGCCCTTCATATCGGCTGCGCCGCGGCCAAATAAAAACCCGTCTCTGATAGTGGGTTCAAAGGGCGCAGACTGCCAGAGACTTTCAGGGCCGCTTGGCACAACATCAGTGTGTCCGGCAAAGCAGAGTGTTGGTCCTTGAGTGCCGCGAACGGCCCAGAAATTGTCAACGTCACCAAAACGTAATTTCTCCACATGAAAGCCTATGGCCGACAGCCGCGCAATCATTGCCGCTTGGCAGCCGCAGTCCTCAGGAGTGACAGAGCGACGGCGCATAAGATCAATCGTGAGTGCAAGGGTGGCGGAGTAATTTTCAGTGGAATCTACAAACATTGACGGAGCCTTTTTCAGTTGCTGGCTATTGTAGTGATCATTCGCGCCTCACGCTATATATGTGGCGATTGTTTCAGGCTACCATCGCGAACTTGAGCATAGGGCTTGAGTGAGGAGATGTTTTTGAACAAATCAACCAGCGATCGCAACTTTGACGATCTCAGCGAGAAATTTGCCCGCAAGGTCTATGGCGGCCTTAAAGGTGATATTCGACTGGCCGTGATTTGGCGCGATCTTCTCGCCGCGCTGCCCAGTCCTGATTCTGACGATGGCGCACATCGCCCGCTGCGTATTCTCGACGTCGGCGGTGGTTTGGGTCAAATTAGCGTGGCTTTGGCGGAGTTGGGACATTCAGTTGT
>JGI26082J51739_10001042_pt1 | contig 17395 bp, 10 predicted proteins | sample SaaInl5LU_22_DNA_FD_51739 | JGI IMG/M metagenome (IMG submission 51739)
ATTATTGGAGAGGTAAAAGCACCAGGAACCTATGCCTTAAATTCATTGTCTACGGTTTTAAATGCCTTGTATGTGGCTGGAGGTCCAAATAAAATGGGGACCTTTAGAGAGGTAAAGTTAGTTCGCAAAAATGAAACCATTGCTACCTTAGATATTTACGACTATTTATTGGATGGCACACAAAAAGGGAATTTTAAATTACAAGACCAAGATGTTTTGTTAGTAGGNCCTTATCAAAATTTAGTTACTGTAGAAGGTGCTGTAAAAAGAACAGGTATTTACGAGTTAAAAGAGGGGCAAACCTTATCTGATTTGATCGCCTATTTTGGAGGCTTTACTTCTAAAGCTTATACTGATTTATTAATTTTAGAACGCTTAGACGGTACACAAAAAGTGGTAAAGGAAGTAAAATTGTCTGAAGCCTCACAATTTGAAATCAAAGCAGGAGATAAAATAGTAGTGCAAGAAGTTTTAGATCGTTACAAAAATAAAGTGACCGTTTCAGGAGAAGTGTATCGACCTGGAAACTATGAGCTACTTCCCAACATGACCTTACGAGGTCTTTTGTTAAAGGCTGATGGGATAACGCCAGAAGCTTTTTTAACTAGAGGGATTATAACTCGAAATTATGATAATACTTACCAAGAAAATATACCCTTTTCTGTGGCAGCCATTTTAGCTGAGAAAACAGACATTGATTTACAAAATAATGATGTAGTTCAGATATTTAACAAAGATAATTTGAGAGAACCAAGAACTATTCTTGTTCAAGGAGCGGTTAATAAACCCGATACGCTTGCTTTTGTTTCTAAAATGCAAATAGAAGATGTAATTGCCTTGTCTGGTGGGCTTAAGGAGGGGGCTGATCCCAATAACATCAGTATTTCTAGGCGCTTAAAAGATGGAAGTTTTAAAACCTTGAGTAAATTGTTTACCCTATCTTCTGAAACTAATTTAGCATTAAACAACGGGACTCCGTTTTACATAGAGCCTTTTGATCAAATAAACGTACGTTCTTTGAAAGGCTATGTAGCGCAACAATATGTAAAGGTTACTGGACAGGTAAATTATAGTGGTGCTTATGTGTTAGAAAATAAAAATGAACGTATTTCTGATTTGGTAAAGAGAGCAGGAGGGCTTACCGAATTTGCCTATTTGAAAGGCGCAACCTTGTTTAGAAAAATTGAAGATAACCCTATAAAAAAAATAATTTATAATGTAGAAAGTGAAGATGTGGGGGTTGATAAATTAAAGGAATTTTCAAAAAGTAATGTTACTTCTATTGGTATTGATTTAGAAAAAATTATGCAAAATCCAGGGGCCGATAGTGATTTGATCTTGTTAGAGGGTGATGAGTTAGTGATCCCAGAAATTAAAGAAACCGTACAGGTATCAGGAGAAGTATTGGTACCATCTTTAGTAAAATATAGAAAAGAATATCGTTTAAAAGATTATGTAAATAGTTCTGGAGGTTTTACAGATGCGGCAAAAAAATCAAAGATATTTGTACGCTACAGTAACGGTCAAATTAAAACCGTATCTCGATTTTTATTTTTTACATTTTACCCTAAACTAGCGCCAGGTGCAGATGTTTTTATCCCCACAAAAGTAGCTAAGGAAAAAATGTCTACCCAAGAAGTATTAGGAATTACTTCGTCGATTGCTACTTTAGCCTTAATTATTCGATCTTTAACTCAATAACTAAAGATGTTTTATAAAACTTTAATGCACTATTTATGAATCAAAACACGAATCCTGTTCTAGAAGAAGACACTATCGATATCATTGCCCTGTTAAAAAAGTTTTGGAAAGGACGTCGTTTTGTTATTAAAACCCTTGTTATTTTTACAATTATAGGTTTTTTTATTGCTATTTTTTCTAAAAATACCTACACGGCTTCTTCTACGATAGTTCCTGTAACTGAAGGAAAATCTGTGAGTAGTAATTTAGGAAGCTTGGCCTCTTTGGCAGGAATTAATTTATCTGGTGCTGGAAGTTCAGCTGCTGAAATTTCTCCAACATTGTACCCTAAAATTGTAAATAGTATTCCTTTTCAGTTAGAGTTATTAAAAACTCCCTTGACTATTGAAGGACAAGATAGTTTAGTTACTTACCAAGAATATTTTGAGACCATATATAATCCAGGAGTGCTAGCGACTTTAAAAAAATATACAATTGGTTTGCCAGGTCTACTCATTTCATTCGCCAAAGGTAGTGATGATGAGGCAGGAATAGGCACTTCTAAATCTAACAATCAAATTATTAGCATTTCTGCAGCAGAAAGTGACTTGATAAAACTGTTAGAAAGTCAGATTAACCTTGAGATAAACGCTAAAGAAGGGTTTATTTCTATTGCAGTAACGCTGCCAGAACCAGAGGCTAGTGCACAATTGGCTTTGAGGTCTCAACAGTTATTACAACAATATGCTTTGCAGTTTAAGACACAAAAATCGAAAGAGCAACTAAATTATATAGAAGAACGCTACTTAGAAAAGCAACAAGAGTTTAACGATATCAAATTAAAGCTAGCTTTATTTCAAGACCAAAATAACGCTATAAATACGGCTGTGGCAAAAACTAAATTATTGCAATTACAATCTGATTATGATTTAGCTTTTACGGTGTATACTGAATTGGCAAAACAATTGGAAACACAGCGTTTACAGGTAAAAAAAGATACACCTATTTTTACCATATTAAAACCCGTAACAATACCTAAAGAGAAAACGGGTCCTAAAAGAGCACTTATATTGATTATTTATATGTTTTTAGGAATTGTTTTTAGCCTAGGCTATCTTCTTTTAAAAGATTGGTGGATTGACTTTAAAAAACAATGGACGGCTAAGGAAGCATAAATTCTTAACCCATAATTATAATTGTTTTCTTTTACAAACCATATATTTTAATTTTACACATTTATTTTATAGCGAAAACGATTGAAGTTTTTTAGCCTGTTGTTTTGTGAAAGAAGTTATTATATCTTTGATTTAAATTTTTTTAGATATGATTTTAATTGCAGATGGTGGCTCTACAAAAGCAGATTGGATTGCTATAAATGATGAGAAAAATGAAGTGTTTAGAGTACGAACTCTAGGGCTAAATCCGGCTGTTGTTCCAGAGGAAGAGTTGCATAACAGAATTATTAATATGTTTCAACTTATTCATATTAAAGAGGATGTTACAGAAATTCATTTTTATGGAGCTGGATGTGGTACTCCAAAGCCCACAGCTATTTTAAAAAATATATTAGAAAACATTTTTGTAAATGCAAGCGTGGTGGTTTCTGAAGATATGTTGGCCGCTGTATATGCCGCTACCGGTAAAGACCCTGCAATGGTTTGTATTTTAGGTACAGGCTCTAATAGTTGTTATTTTGATGGGCAACACATGAATATGTTAGTGCCTTCTTTAGGATATATTTTAATGGATGAAGCTAGTGGGAATTATTTTGGTAAAAAATTACTTATAGATTATTACTATAAAAGTATGCCCGCAGCTATTTCTAAAAAGTTTGAAAACGAATTTAATTTAGATGCAGATCATATAAAAAAGAACATTTATAAAGAAGCAAACCCTAATATGTATTTAGCAACCTTTGCTAAATTTATGTTCGATTTTAAAGACGATGACTATATCAAGAGTCTCATTAAAAAGGGATTTCAAGAATTTTTTAAATACCGAGTTTTACCCTATGATATCAACAGTCAAACATCTATCTATTTTATAGGCTCGATAGCCCATTATTTTAGCGATATTTTAGAAAGTGTTGCCAATACTCATGGCTTACAAATTACCGAGGTAATACAAAGGCCTATAGATCGTTTGTTAGCATATCATAAAAATAACATTAATCTATAAATTCTAAAACTCTTTCCAATTTCATACCTCTAGAACCTTTAATTAATATAATTTGGTTTATTAGAGGTTTTTTTTGCANATNATTTTGCAACTCTTCAAAACTTTTAAATTGATNATTTTTAGTAGTACTCTTATCAAAGTTTTCTCCCACATAAAAAGTATTTTCAAAAAGTTTACTGTCTGCTAAGTTTACTATTGCTTGATGTTCTTTTTTACTTTCTACTCCCAATTCGAACATATCTCCTAAAATAACCGTTTTAGGCGATTCTTTTAAATTAGAAAAATGATCTANAGCTACCTGCATGCTAGATGGNTTTGCATTGTATGCATCTAAAATTATTTTATTGTTTTTTTTCTCAATAATTTGAGATCTATTGTTTCTTGGAATGTAGGCTTCTAAAGCTTCTTGTATCTGTTTGTTGTTTANCTTAAAGTAATTTCCAATGGTAATGGCTGCAGCAATATTTGTGTAGTTGTATTTTCCTATTAAATTAGAATTGATAAATTGGGTACTGAGTTTTACAGTTACCAATGGGCTTGCTTTNACTAGGCTTACATCATTTAAAAAATAAATGGTTTTACAACGTTTTGTTTTTTCAACTTGAATGGAATCCTCAGGATTNACAAAAGCTGTTTTTTTATGTTCAATTAAAAANTCATACAACTCGCTTTTACCTTTAATAACNCCTTTAACGCCNCCAAAACCNTCTAAATGAGCTTTTCCAAAATTAGTGATATACCCATAATCGGGTTCGCAGATTGTTGCCAAAAAAGCGATTTCTTTTTGATGATTTGCCCCCATTTCTACAATACCAATTTCTGTTTTGGGAGTCATAGATAATAAGGTTAAAGGTACACCAATAGCGTTGTTTAAGTTGCCTTTTGTTGCAGTTGTGTTATACTTTTTTGAAAGTACACAATTGATTAGTTCTTTAGTAGTTGTTTTACCATTACTACCTGTTAAACCAATAATTGGTATCGCTAATTGCCTTCTATGGTAGTTGGCTAACTGTTGCAACGTTTTTAAAACATCCTCTACTAAAATAGTTCTATGACTAGAGTTGTATTTTTTTTCATCTATAATGGCATAACGCGCTCCTTTTTTTAAAGCTTCTTCTGCAAATTTATTTCCATTAAAGTTTGCTCCTTTTAAGGCAAAGAAAATGGTGTTTTTTCTAATAGCTCTAGTATCTGTATCCACCAGAAAATCTTTCGTATATAAGTTGTAAATTTCTTTAATATTCATAAAATAAAGATAAAAAAAACCTCAATGAAAAAAAACATTGAGGTTTTAAAAATTTTATTAAATAGACTANCTTATGGTATGTCTAGCTGTTCTTTTATTATTGGTCATTGGGCCTAATTTATCTGTAACACATCTAAAGCCAATAAAATTAGTTGCCATATACTCTGGCAAATATCTTCTTTGTGCAGGGTCTAACCAAAANTCTCTATCTGCCCAAGAGCCCCCTTTGTAAACTCTTGTTTCATCACTAATTAAAGTTCTACGTTTCTTAGCGTCAATTTCTAAAGANTCTCCTTTAAATTTAGGTTTTTTGGGTGCATTATACATGTTGGGTCTAGATGCAAATCGATCAGCATCATCTTGGTAAAAACGTGTAGAGTTTAAATCTCCATCTCCAATATTTCCATTTTCAGCTTTAGAGAAGTTTGTTCTAAATGCGGCATCACTTTTTGTAATTGGTATGTATTTTATAGCGCCAGGTAATTGTTTCGGAATAACGCTTCCATTAGGTAACGTATCGTATTCAACCTGTGCACCCTTACCAACAATAACCACTTTACCTTCTTGATTAATCATTTTTTTGGTAAACAAGTTTCCTCTAAAATAGTTAAAATCGTTTGCTTTGTCATCTATAATAGGCCTGTAAATATCTGCAACCCATTCTGAAACATTACCAGACATATCATACAAACCAAAAGCATTTGGTGGGTACGATTTAATTATATTAGGAATATCAGCACCATCAGAACTCCAGCCAGGTAACCCGCTATATTGTCCTCTACCTTGTTTAAAGTTTGCCAATTGATCTCCTCTAGAACCTTTTGATGTTGCTCTGGTGTATTTTCCATNCCAGGCATATTTTTTTCTACCTCTAATATTATTATACTCTCTGTTTTCTAANATTGCTTTTGCTGCAAATTCCCATTCGGCTTCNGTAGGCAATCTAAATCTCTGTTGTAAAATACCGTCTGCTTGGGNAATTTTTCTTCCTTGAAAAGAGCCAGAACCTTTTTTTCTTGAAGACATTCTAGATTTAACACCTCTTTGGTAAATTGTAGTATCTCCTTCAAAAAGATTTGAATCATCTGCTAAAAACACATCTGTATCAAAATGATTTCTAATAGAATCCATTTCAAAAATGTTTTTGATGTGCCCTTTGTCTATTAATTTTTTAAGATTTACTGCATTTGTTCTCCATTTGCAATATTCGTTTGCTTGTAACCAAGTTACGCCTACTACAGGATAATCTGCATATGCTGGATGGCGAAAATAATTTTCTGTTAAAATGTCTGTATTTCCTAAACTTTTTCTCCAAACCAAAGTATCTGGTAAAACAGCATTATAAATATGTTTGTATTGTTCTTCAGAAGGAGGAAAAACATCTTTTATATACTGTACATACAAAAAATATTCAGAGTTGGTAACTTCTGCCTCATCCATAAAGAAAGAACGTACATGAATTTTTTTAGGTGTCGTGTTCCAATCAAACATAACATCATCCTGAACTTGCCCCATTGTAAAAGACCCACCTTCTATGGCAACCATTCCTATAGGAGGTTCTTGCCCTTCAAAAGAACTATTTCTAATATACCCCCCGTTTTTAGGATCATTAAAAGACAAACCTGTTAACCTAGATTTACCACTTTTAGCTCTATTACAGTTTGCTAAAAGTACTGTTGTTAAAACAATTAAAGATATTTTTACTATTTTTTTCATTTTCTAATAGAAAATTATTTAGTGTTTTATTTAAGTGATGCAATTTACAATAAATATCATTGAGTACAAGAAAAATATAAATTTTAATGCATCATGTTTTCAATTACTTTTTATCAAACGTATGCTTTATCAATTTAGTATAATTTATCTTTGCAAGGATTAAAATATCTCTTATAAATTTGCGTTATTTGATTAGTTATTCATGAAAACCTATTTACAGCTACTTTTTATTGTAATTTTTGTGCAAATTACCACTGCACAAACTGCTAATTCTGTACTTTCTACTGGAGATTGGTATAAATTTTCTGTAGATACTACAGGTGTTTTTAAAATTGATAAAAATTTATTAGAAAATATTGGTATTTCTACCAATAACTTAGATCCTAGACATCTAAAAATTTTTGGGAATGGTGGTAATCTCTTACCCGTTTTAAATAGCGATTTTAGAAACGAAGACCTGCAGGAAAATGCAATTTATATTGAAGGAGAACAAGATGGTGTTTTTAATAATAGCGATTTTATTCTTTTTTATGCAAAAGGACCACATGATTGGGTGGTAAACCCCTCTTTAAAAACCGCAAGACATAGACAAAATATTTATTCTGATAAAGCCTACTATTTTATAACGGTTGGCAATAGTGAGGGTAAAAGAATAACAACCAAACCAGCAATTACCAATCCAGGACAAGAAACCCTTACTACTTTTACTGATTTTATTTTTTATGAAAAAGAAGAATTGAATCTTTTAGGAGCAGGGACCCAATGGTTTTTTAATGATAATTTTAATATTGAAAACACGCAAACCTTTACCATTCCTTTTAAAAATGCCGTTGCCAACAATCCAGTTTTTGTAAGAACAAGGGGGGTTAGTAATTCTGTGGTGTCTTCTGAATTGGCGGTAAAAGTGAATAATACAGCTATTTATACGATAAATTTCCCAGCAGTTTCAGGTGGTTTAACGAAAGCGTTAACAGCCGAAAGAAGTGCTTCTTTTGTAAATACCTCTGAATCCATACAAATAGAAATGTCTTACAATAACAATGGGAATCCGTCTGCAAATGCCTATTTGGATTTTATAGAAATTGTGGGCGAAAAAAAATTAGCAGCCAACAATAATCAATTTTCATTTAGAAGTTTTCAGCAGTTTCAGGCTTCTACTTCAGTAGCTTTTCAAATAGCCAACGCCAATCAAATTTACCAAGTTTGGGATGTTTCCAACCACTTATCTCCACAAATAATTACCAATGAAGATACAGGCAACAATTTTATGTTTACAGATATTGGTGGTATTTTAAAGGAATATATTGTGTTAAATGCAACTGATTTTTATACCCCAGAAACCATTAAAAATGCTAAAGTTGCCAATCAGAATTTACATAGTTTAAAAGACATTAATTATTTAATAATAACAAATAATGAATTATCTTCTCAAGCACAACGATTGGCAGATTACCATCAAACTAATTCGGGTTTAACTACAAAAGTGGTTCATTTAGAAGAAATTTATAACGAATTTGCATCGGGCTCGAGAGACATTACTGGNATTAGAGATTTTTTAAAACATTTATATACCACAAATACATCCGAANATACAAAACTACAATATGTATGCTTTTTTGGAGATGCTTCTTACGATTATAAAGACCGAATTTCATCCAACAATAATATTGTACCCGTAAAATTATCTGAAAATAGTTTTAATTTAGCAAGTTCTTATGTAACAGACGATTTCTTTGTGATGTTAGATGCTCATGAAGGTACGATGTTAACCTCTCATACTTTAGATGTTGCNTCGAGTAGAATTCCTGTTTCAGATGTTGCNCAAGCCAAAGATGTTGTAGATAAAATTTTAAGTTATTANCATAAAAANTCNATTGGAGATTGGCGAAACACGATTACTTTACTAGCAGANGATATTGATGATACTGGGGAAGAAGTAATTCAACAAGGTGTAGAATCTATCGCAGATGAAATTACCCNAAANAAACCAATTTTTAATTTAAATAAAATTTATGTTGATGCATTTGTACAGCAAAATTCTTCTGGAGGAGAACGCTATCCAGAGGTAAATGAAGCCATTACAAATGCCATAGAAAAAGGAAGTTTGGTTTTCGATTATTTTGGCCATGGAGGAGAAGATGGTTTTGCCTCTGAAAGAATTTTAGAAAAACCACAAATACAAGAATTTAACAATGCTAACACATTACCCCTTCTAATTACTGTTACTTGCGATTTTTCTAGATTTGATAATCCTAGTAGAATTACTGCAGGCGAGTTAACATTGTGGAATAAAAATGGTGGTGCGGCAAGTATGATTACCACGACGAGAGAGGTGTATATTTCTGTTGGTCAGCGTTTTAACGAAATTTTAATACGACTGCTTTTAGAGTTTAATAACGAAGATTACACAATTTCTGAAGCCTTGTTACAAGCGAAAAACCAATTTACAAACTCTCAGAAATTTTTTATTTATTCTTTTGGAGACCCAGCAATGAAACTAGCTGTACCAGAACCCAACGTGCAAATCACAAAAATGAATGGGGTAGCTATTACCCAATCTTTAGATACGTTAAAAGCACTTTCTAAAGTAAGTTTTGAAGGTGTGGTTTTAGACAATACAAATACGATTCTAAATGATTTTAATGGCACTTTATCGACCACAATTTTTGATAAACCTTTAGACAAAACCACTTTAGATAACGATAATTTTGGTGTTAAAATGAAGTTTGATACGCAAGATAGCAAACTATTTAGAGGAAAATCTACTATAGAAAACGGTGTATTTAAATTCGATTTTATTGTACCCAAAGATATCAAAATTGCTTATGGTAAAGGAAAGTTAAGNTTTTATGCAGAAAATGGAAATATAGAAAAAGCGGGTTCTAATTTTGATGTTGTAATGGGGGGNATCGATGAAAATGCACCAGATGATACTGTGGGGCCAGAAATTCAGCTTTTTATGAACGACGAATCTTTTGTAGATGGAGGCAATACCAATAGTTCNCCTAATTTAATAGCAGTACTGTCTGATACTAGTGGAATTAATACTTCTATCACCGCTGTAGATCATGATATTATTGNNNTTTTAGATGGAGATACCTCGAATCCCATCATNTTAAACGACTTTTANGAAACCGAATTAAACGATTTTACCAAAGGAAAAGTAACCTATAGATTAAGAGATTTAGAAGTGGGACCACACACCTTAAAAATAAAAGCTTGGGACACTTACAATAATTCATCAGACCACGTTACATTTTGTGGTTGTAAGCGATGCCATTCTAAATTTAGAAAATGTTTTAAATTATCCCAATCCATTTGTAAATTATACAGAGTTTTGGTTTAACCATAACAAACCAAACGAGCCCCTAGAAGTACAAGTACAAATATTTACAGTTTCAGGTAAATTAATTAAAACAATTAATAGAAATGTGCAAACTACTGGTAATTTGTCTAGAAATATTACTTGGAATGGTTTAGATGATTTTGGAAATAAAATAGGAAAAGGTGTCTATGTTTACAAGTTAAAAGTAAAATCTACAATGAGCAATTTAGTTGCCGAAAAGTATGAAAAATTAGTAATACTTCAATAAAAAGTAGATATTTGCAAGAGCTTTAAATTAATATAAATTTTAAAAATGAAGAATTTAGGAATGTTTTTATTGGTTGTTTGTTTGGCAACATCAAAAATGGTAGCACAAACAAATACACCTGTTACTGGTGGTATAACTACAGCAACGCCTTTTTTGTTAATTGTACCAGATGCTAGAGCAGGTGGTATGGGAGATATGGGAGTAGCTACAACTGCAGATGCATGGTCATTGTTTCATAACCCTGCAAAAATAGCGTTTAGTAACAGACAAATAAAAACAGGTATTACCTATTCGCCTTGGTTACGTAATTTAACAGACGATATTTTTATTGGAAGTGGATCTTACATAAACAGGTTTAGCGAAAATGCTGCTTGGGGTGCAGATTTTAAATATTTTTCTTTAGGTCAAATAGATTTAACCGACAATCAAGGAAATTCAACTGGTTCTATNAATCCAAACGAATTTGTTGCTACNGGTTCTTACTCNTTAAAATTAAGCGAAACCTATGCAATGGGTGTTTCTTTAAAATACATTCGATCAAACTTGGCATTTAACGGAACCGCAGGTAATGCATTACAACCTATCAATTCTTTTGCGGTAGATATTTCTGGATATTATCAATCTTTAGAAGAAAATTATGGAAATTTTAATGGTCGTTATAGATTCGGTTTTAATATTGCGAATATAGGGCCAAAAGTATCTTATGTTCCTGGAGAAGAAGACTTTATTCCAACAAACTTAAAATTAGGTGGTGGTTTCGATTTTATTTTAGACGATTACAATACCATTTCTACTACAGTAGAATTTACAAAACTTNTAGTACCAACNCCAGATCCAAACAATCCAACGGCAAACGATGAATCAGGTTTTATTGAAGGTATNTTTTCTTCTTTTGGTGATGCCCCAGGAGGTTTTAGTGAAGAGTTAAAAGAAATTACCTATGCTTTAGGAGCNGAGTATTTATACAATAATGCATTTGCTTTAAGNGCAGGATATTTTCATGAAAGTGAAGATAAAGGAAACCGACAATATTTTACTTTAGGNGGNGGTTTTANAACCAATGCTTTAAATATAGATTTATCCTACTTGGTNAATTCTTCAGATGTAAATAATCCACTAGAAAATTCTTTGCGTTTTTCTCTATCTTTTGATTTAGGAGAACTTTATGAAGACTTTTAAAAACTAGTAAATTTTTACTAAGTTTATCCTATTATTTAAAGCAGTCATTTTAAGACTGCTTTTTTTACCAAAAATATGAAGGAAATTAAAATTACAGCTTCAGCAGCGCTGTATAAAAACATTACAGAATTATCTGGTGAAGATACTTTGTTAATGCAAAAAGCCATAGAAGCAAGACACAATGCGTATGCACCTTACTCTAAATTTAACGTTGGTGCAGCTTTGTTGTTAGAAAACAATCAAATTGTTTTAGGGAATAATCAAGAAAATGCGGCATATCCATCTGGTATGTGTGCAGAAAGAGTTGCAATATGGAATGCAGGTACAATGTTTCCTGGTGTGAAAATTAAAAAACTAGCTATTTCAGCAAGTTCTACCATTTCTAAAGTAAATAAACCTGTGGGACCTTGTGGGGCTTGTAGACAAACATTGTCAGAATTTGAAATTAACCAAAAACAACCTTTCGAAGTATTATTTATGGGGGAAGTTGGTGAGGTTGTAAAAACAAAATCTTTATTAGATTTATTGCCTTTTTCTTTTGATAGCTCTTATTTATAGAAAGAATTTTATTTATGAAATTACCGATTTCTCCAAGAAAAAAATAAGGTAAATTTTTAGTAGAAACTACTTTTTGATGCTAAAATGATTCCTTTTTTTAAGCAGATTGTTATCAATAATACATTAGATCATCACTTAGAAATGATACTCAATTTTTCGAACGATATTTTTTTTTGACACCACAACCTATAAAAACAATACCGTGCAAAAACACCTAGATAAAAATGCTTTTGTGCAATTTTAAAATAACATTTTACTCGTTGGACATCGTATTTATTTTAAATAATAAGTGCCAGTTTTAAGACAGAAAATATAGAAAGAATGAAAAAGAAACATCTCTATAGCCACTGTATGCCATTAAAAATGAGNTTGTATCAAAATTAAACTTCTTTTTTAATACCTTTAAATTCTTTTTTTTTCTTTTTGAACTTTCCATTACTATGCGTGCATAGTAATTTTTTAAGTTACTTTTTTATATTTTTGATTTTATAAATTTTATTTTTTTATGATTTCTTCAAAAATTACCGGAACAGGAAGTTTTATACCCACTATTAAAAAAGAAAATAATGCTTTTTTAGATAGTCATTTTTTAAATGAAGATGGTAGTNCTTTTTCGTCAGAAAANTCTTCTATCATCGAAAAATTTAAAGATATTACAGGTATTGTAGAAAGACGCTATGCAAAACCTGAATTTAAAACTTCTGATTTGGCATTTTTTGCCGCCGAAAAAGCCATTAAAAATGCACATATAAATCCAGAAGAAATAGATTATATTATTGTAGCACATAATTTTGGAGATGTGCAACATGGAGCTATACAGGGAGATACGTTACCAAGCATTGCAACAAGAGTAAAATATAGACTGGGTATTTCAAACCCCAATTGTGTGGGGTACGATTTACTTTTTGGTTGCCCAGGTTGGATAGAAGGCGTAATACAAGCACAAGCTTTTATTAAAGCTGGTATTGCAACAAAATGTTTAGTTATTGGCGCAGAAACTTTGTCTAGAGTTGTAGATAAACACGATAGAGATTCTATGATTTATAGTGATGGTGCAGGTGCTTGTATTGTAGAAAAAACAACAGATGATTCAACAGGAATTATAAGTCATGCAAGTCAAACTTTTGCAAAAGACGAAGCTTATTTTTTACATTTTGGNAAGTCGTTCAATACAAATGAAGATAAAAATATACGTTATATAAAAATGTATGGTAGAAAAATTTATGAATTTGCCATTACAAATGTACCAGCTGCAATGCAATCTGTTTTAGACAAAAGTGGCATAGATATTAAAGATGTAAAAAAAATATTTATACATCAGGCAAACGAAAAAATGGACGAAGCCATTATTAAAAGGTTCTACAGACGTTATAAAATGAAAGCCCCAGAGGGTGTGATGCCAATGAGTATTCATAAACTAGGAAACAGTTCTGTAGCCACTGTGCCTACTTTATTAGATTTGGTTTTAAATGGTAAAATAGAAAATCAAGAAGTACAAAAAGGCGATGTTGCTATATTGGCTTCTGTAGGAGCAGGTATGAATATTAATGCTATTGTGTACCGTTTTTAAAAAATAGCATTCATTTTTTGTAAACTATTAGTCTATAGAATATCTTTAAAAAAATAGCATCTAATAACGTAAATCTAATATCAAAATATTATTTTTGCGCATGCAACAACACAACGTACTTATTTTAGATTTCGGTTCGCAATACACACAGTTAATTGCGAGAAGAGTAAGAGAGTTAAACATTTATTGTGAAATTCATCCCTACAATCATCAACCAGAAAATGTATCAGAATTTAAAGCAGTTATACTTTCAGGTAGTCCAAATTCAGTAAGAGGAGACCTTGTTTTACATCCAGATTTATCTCAAATTAGAGCTAAAAAACCAGTTTTAGCAGTTTGTTATGGTGCCCAATATTTAGCCCATTTTTCGGGTGGTAAAGTAGCCCCATCTAACACGAGAGAATATGGTAGAGCTAATTTGTCATATATAAAAGAAAATGAGCTTTTCTTTGAAAATATTTCTCCAGGAAGTCAGGTTTGGATGAGTCATTCAGATACTATAAAAGAATTGCCAACAAAGGGTGTTTTATTAGCAAGTACAGCAGATGTTGCGAATGCTGCTTATAAAATTGAAGGAGAAGAAACGTACGGAATTCAATTTCATCCAGAAGTATATCACTCTTCAGATGGCAAGCAATTATTAGAAAATTTCTTAGTAAAAATAGCAGGTGTTGCCCAAACTTGGACAGCAGATTCATTTGTAGAAAGTACCGTGGCTGCAATTAAAGAAAAAGTAGGAAATGATAAAGTTGTTTTAGGCCTTTCTGGAGGTGTAGATTCTACTGTTGCTGCAGTTTTACTAAACAAAGCTATCGGCAAAAACCTGTATTGCATTTTTGTAAATAACGGTTTATTGCGTAAAAATGAGTTCGAAAGTGTATTGGCACAGTATGAAGGAATGGGCTTAAATGTAAAAGGGGTAGATGCCTCTGAGCGATTTTTAAAAGCTTTGGCAGGTGTTTCTGATCCAGAAAAGAAAAGAAAAGCCATTGGTAACGCTTTTATAGAAGTTTTTGATGATGAAGCACATCAAATTACAGACGTAACTTGGTTAGCNCAAGGTACTATTTATCCAGATGTTATAGAATCTGTTTCTGTAAATGGTGGNCCTTCTGCAACTATTAAAAGTCATCATAATGTAGGTGGTTTGCCAGATTTTATGAAATTAAAAATNGTAGAACCTTTAAAAATGATTTTTAAAGATGAAGTAAGAAGAGTTGGTGCTTCTATGGGAATAGATGCTGAGTTGTTAGGACGTCATCCTTTTCCAGGACCAGGTTTGGCAATTCGTATTTTAAGTGATATNACANCCGAAAAAGTTCGTATTTTACAAGAAGTAGATGCTATTTTTATCAACGGATTAAAAGAAGATGNTTTGTATGATAAAGTTTGGCAAGCAGGTGCGATNTTATTACCCGTAAATTCAGTAGGTGTTATGGGTGATGAAAGAACATACGAAAAAGTGGTTGCTTTAAGAGCTGTAGAAAGTACAGATGGTATGACTGCAGATTGGGTAAATTTGCCGTATGAATTTTTACAAAAAACATCCAATAAAATAATAAATCAAGTAAAAGGCGTTAATAGAGTAGTGTACGACATTAGTTCTAAACCACCTGCAACGATAGAATGGGAATAAAATATATGAAACATCTTACATTTTTTGTTTTTCTGTGTATCCTAACATTTACTGTTTCTTGCGGACAGCAAAAAAAATACATAGAGTATAAGGTTAAAGAAGGAGAAACCATGCGTGTTATAGCCAATAAATTGGATATGAAAACGAAAGATTTACTTCGCTTAAACCCAGATGTTAGTAGAAAACCAGGTGCCAATACTATAATTATTATTCCTAATAAAGAAATAAAGACGGCACAAAACAATACAAAAAATATAGAATTAAACACTAAAAAAAATATAAAGCAGCCAAAAGATACTATTAAAAATACAGTGGTTACTAATAAAGAAAAAGAAAAACAACTTTTAATAGCAACTTTAGAAAAAGAATATAAAATTTACGAAGTAAAAAAAGGAGATACTTTTTTTAGCTTAACTAGATTCTATAATGTAACCCAAGAAGATTTACTTACTTTAAATCCAATTTTATCAGAAGGCTTAAAACTAGGGCAGATTATAAAAATAATGCCTTTAGAAGAGGTTTTTGATGAAGAAGATTTAATTTACGAAGATCATATAGCAAAAGATGTTGTTATAAAAGCAGCAATATTATTGCCTTTTAGAGCAGAAGAATTAGATACTTTAAGTGCTCAAGAAATTTTTGGTAAAAGTAAATTGGCTACCATAGTAACCGATTTGTATTTAGGGGCAGCATTAGCNATAGACTCCTTAAGAAAACAGGGGGTACAGATAGATCTAAAAGTTTANGATACAGGTAGAAACAGTACAAAAATTAAAGCTATAATTGCTACAGAAGATTTAAATGAAAATGATGTTCTTATAGGCCCTTTATATTCGGAAGAAGTTGTTTATATAGCAGAAAAAGTAGAAACACCAGTAGTTTTTCCTGTTTATTCTAAAAAACAAAATAATTTTAATTCTAAATTAATTGTCAAAACAGCGCCCAATAAAAGATTATTTAGAAAAACACTTTTAAATTATTTAGATGAATCTGTTACAGATGGTAATATTATTATTGTGGGAGATGGAAAAGCTGAATCTGATTTTAATGCAAAACAAATTACAAATGCCTTATCTAAAAAAGATTCTATAGATACCATTATTAAAATTATACCAGAAAATGGGTATATCAAAAAAGAAAAATTCACAGAAGTTTTAAAGCCGAATATGAAAAACATTGTGGTGCTAACCACAGACGATAATGTAATTGTAGCAAGTGCTATTAACAGTCTAATTAGTTTGCCAGANGAAGTTACCGCTTCTGTTTTTACGTTTGATAAAATTAGCGCATTCAATAAAATTGANAACTCAAAATTAGCGCAACTAAACTTTACTTATGTTAGTAATGAGTATNCTAGAGATGANTCTTTTAGAAGTAGTATGTTTCACAAGGCTTATTTAAAGAAAAACCATGTATTACCGTCTTATTATGCAACCAGAGGTTTTGATGTAACTTATGATGTTTTAATGCGTTTAGCCTCAGGTAATAGTTTAAAATCTACTTTTGATGAAGGTTATTCCTATAGAGTAGAAAATAAGTTTGATTATACAGATAAACTTTTTAAAACCCCAGAAAACAAAGGTTTGTATATTGTAAAATACAATGAGGATTTAACCTTGACAAGAATTAAGTAAGTTTCAAGTGTTTAAAATATAAAAAAATCCGTTGAAATTTTCAACGGATTTTTTTTTATAAAGAAAAATGAATGAAACCTAGATTTTTTTCATCTGTTGTTTCATCATTTGCATTTGCTCTTTTAACATACCATGTTTGTCTAATTTTTTAGCCTCTGCCATTAAATTAGTAGCTTCACGTTTACGTCTTTTGGTCATTGCAATACCAGCCAATTGTAATTTTGCCATTGCTAAATCATGATCCATAGACAAACCTAATTTTAAAGCTTTACGTAAAAACTTTTCTGACTGTGTAATGTTAGTTTGGCTTAGCATAATACCATGTAAATAGTTGAAGTAACCTTGTTGCTTTGTTATTAAAGCAGCCTCAGGGTTTTTAATATAACCTAACCATTTTTTTGTGCC
>JGI26082J51739_10001046_pt1 | contig 17379 bp, 18 predicted proteins | sample SaaInl5LU_22_DNA_FD_51739 | JGI IMG/M metagenome (IMG submission 51739)
GGGATGATTGCGAGATGCCGAGTTCACGACTGGCCAGTGAAAAATTTTGCCTGTCTGTGACGGCGATAAGGGCACGCAATTGAGTTGATGAAATCTGAGTGAGCTGCTGCTGGGCTTTTGCATGACGACCGCTTGAGTGTGTGCCTTGAATATCGGTTAACCCCTGCAATAACCACTCGAGACAGCGCTTTACGCGCTCTAACCAAATAGCCCCTTCTGCCGTAAGGTACATACCCGATGCCTGGCGATTAAACAATACCGCATCAAGCTGCCCTTCTAATTTTGCTATCGCTTGAGTCATCGCCGGTTGAGATAAAAACACCCGATTAGCGGCCTGACTGATGCTGCCAGACTTGGCAACCTCTGCAAAAACTCTAAGGTGTCTTAGATTTGGAAAACGTTCGATTTTCATGGATAACTCAGTGTGTTTTTTTATAAGTCTATATCAAAAACCAATAGCATGTTGATCAAATTCAAATAGCTGTATGAGGCGCCAAAAAAGATACTGTAATGAAGAATACTTTCGACATTACAACGCGGAGTCCTGAGCCGCGGCGCACCTAATTTTTTAAGGAAAACTGATGATTATTGATTGTCATGGACACTACACAACAACGCCACCGGCTGTAGGTGAGTATCGCGATGCACAAAAGGCAGCGGTTGCTAAAGACCCTGGATATGTGGGTGAAAAGGGGCTTATTAAGCTAAGCGATGATGAGATTAGAGATTCTATTATCAATAACCAATTGCGTCTTCAGCAAGAACGCGGCACTGACCTAACCATTTTTTCGCCTCGTGCTAGTTGGATGGGTCATCACGTAGGCAACGAATATACCAGTCAATATTGGACCGAACATCAAAACGACATCATTCGACGGGTCTGTGACCTCTTCCCTGAGAATTTTGTACCTGTTGCACAACTGCCGCAGTCACCCGGTGTGGCCCCGTCTAAATCCGTCGCTGAGATCGTGCGAACAGTCGAAGAGATGGGGTTTATTGGCATCAATCTCAATCCAGATCCCTCGGGTGGTCACTGGAATGGTAGCCGCTTGTCGTCGAAGGATTTTTACCCCATCTATGAAAAGATGTGTGAACTTGATATCCCGGCAATGATTCATGTGTCAGCTTCATGCAACCATAATTTTGATACTACAGGCTCTCACTACCTTGGCGCAGACACCACCGCATTTCAGCAATTAATGATGTCTGAGGTATTCAAAGACTTCCCTACATTAAAAATCATAATTCCACATGGCGGTGGCGCTGTACCCTACCACTGGGGACGCTTCCGCGGCATGGCATTAGATCAGGGGTTTGAACTCGAAGAACGGGTATTGAATAACATCTACTTTGACACCTGCGTATACCATCAAAAAGGGATCGACCTATTACTGGACGTGATTCCCGCTAAAAACATTCTTTTTGCGTCAGAGATGATAGGTGCGGTTCGCGGCATAGACCCCGAGACTGGTCACTATTTCGATGATACTAAGCGCTATATGGATGCAACAACAAAAGTAAGCGCTGAAGAGAAAGCGATGATTTTTGAGGGGAATACCCGACGCGTCTTTAGCCGATTAAATGTATAAGGAGCAGAANATGGCCGATAATATCGTTGTACAGCACATCGAACGTGCAAACGCTGATGTAATAGCGGGGTTAGCCAAGCTTGGTGTCGCTACCGTTCATGAGGCTCAAGGCCGTAAAGGGTTGTTAGCTCACTATATTCGTCCTATCTACCAGGGCGCTGCAATAGCCGGTAGTGCGGTCACTATTTCGGGTGCTGCGGGTGACAACTGGATGATGCATGTAGCCATAGAGCAGTGCCAGGCGGGTGATATTATGGTGTTCGCACCTACATCCCCTTCTGTTGATGGCTTCTTTGGTGATCTGCTTGCTACCTCAGCTCAAGCCCGTGGTGTTCAAGGGTTAATCATTGACGCAGGGGTACGTGATACAAAAATATTGCGTGAGATGCAGTTTCCGGTCTGGTCAAAGGCAGTCTACTCTAAAGGCACGATCAAAGAGACGCTGGGGTCGGTGAACGTGCCGCTCGTCTGTGCAGAGGCACTTATTTATCCTGGCGATATTATTGTTGCTGACGACGATGGCGTCTGTGTTGTTCGTCGAGATGAGGCTCAAGCCGTGCTTACAGAAGCTCTAGCGCGTGAAGCGCGCGAAGAGGAAAAACGTGTTCGTATGGCAAATGGAGAGCTTGGCCTTGATATTTACAACATGCGCCCACGCCTTAAAGAGAAAGGCTTAAAATATGTCTAAGGGCGTGCCGTGCATGTGGATGCGCGGCGGTACATCTAAGGGTGGATACTTTTTAAAATCGGACCTACCCGAGGATATTGCCGTTCGCGACAGGTTCTTGTTGAGCATCATGGGCTCACCCGATGAACGCCAGATTGATGGCATGGGCGGCGCCGATCCTCTGACATCGAAGGTGGCTGTTGTTTGCCGCTCTAACCGCCCTGAAGCTGATGTCGATTATCTATTCCTGCAAGTATTTGTCGATCAAGCTATAGTGACTGATGCCCAGAACTGCGGCAACATTCTTGCGGGTGTTGGACCTTTTGCCATCGAACGCGGTTTGGTTGCAGCACAACCGCATGAGACTCAGGTCCGTATTTTTATGGAAAATACTGGCCAGATCGCAATCGCTACCGTTGCAACCCCTAACGCAGTGGTGAGTTATAGTGGTAATGCCTCAATTGATGGCGTGCCTGGTCAGCATGCAGCCTTACCGATAGAATTTCTTGATACAGCGGGTTCCTCTTGCGGTGCTCTACTGCCATCAGGCAATACTGTTGATCTTATTCACGATGTGGAGTGCACCTTAATTGATAACGGCATGCCTGTTGTCGTGATGCGTGCAAGCGATCTCGGTGTTACAGGCTATGAGAGCCGTGAAGAACTTGAGGCAAACGATGAGCTAAAAGCAAAGGTAGAGGCGATTCGTTTACAAGCAGGTCCGCTAATGAATCTGGGCGATGTAAGCCAAAAATCAGTTCCTAAAATGACACTTGTTAGTCCACCCACCCAAGGCGGTGCGATCAATACACGTACATTTATCCCTCATCGTGCGCACGCATCGATTGGTGTTTTAGGAGCCGTAAGCGTTGCCACAGCCGCAATTCTACCAAACTCACCTGCAGCGACAGTGGCTTCAGTACCAACGGGCAACCGCAAAATACTGGCTGTTGAACACGCCATTGGTGAGCTATCCGTTGTTCTTGATCTAGATTCATCCGGCGCGCCGAAAAGCGCTGCACTTTTACGAACCGCACGAAAACTCTTCGATGGAGAGGTTTTCGCCTAAACGAGATATAACCATGGATGCCGATTACTTACCCTTTCACCCAAGCCCTAAAAAGCCAAGTTTCGTTGCGCCCGCTGGCGCCNTAGATGCACATTGTCATGTTTTTGGGCCAGCGGATCAGTTCCCNTATCATCCAAAACGTAAATACACGCCATGCGACGCATCAAAGGAGCAGCTCTTTGCACTTAGAGACTTCCTTGGTTTTAGCCGTAATGTCATTGTACAAGCCTCTTGTCATGGAACCGATAATGCTGCGCTTATTGATGCGCTAGAGAGCGCAGGTGAACTCGCTCGCGGGGTTGCGTTCGTAGGCCCAGAGGTAACTGAAGACGAGCTCAAAGCAATGGATGCAGCGGGTGTTCGTGCCGTTCGTTTTAATTTTGTTAAACGTCTTGTTGATACCACGCCACGCGAGGATTTTTATACAATCGCTAATAAGGTTAAAGCGCTCGGGTGGCACATTGTGGTCTACTTTGAAGCCCCTGACCTAGAAGATCTAATACCCTTCCTTAATGATCTTAATACCACCATAGTTGTTGATCATATGGGTCGACCTGATGTTTCAAAAGGTACTGATCATCCCGATTTTCAGCGCTTTATGCAGTTAATGCGCGATAATAATAAAATCTGGACCAAGGTCAGCTGCCCTGAGCGTCTAACATTGCAGGCCCCCGACTACTCTGATGTCGTTCCTTTTGCTAAGGCACTCGTTGAGGCGTTTCCTGATCGCGTACTCTGGGGAACCGACTGGCCCCATCCAAATATGAAATCACATGTTCCAGACGATGGTGCGCTGGTTGATGTTATTCCGATGATTGCAGACACTGCCGAACTTCAGCATAAACTGCTAATCGATAACCCAATGCGCCTCTATTGGGAGCGTTAGGAGAAAACTGATGAGTAACTCAATNCCCGAGGGTACATACAAATTTGACGGTGAAATGGCTACCCTTGGCTTCAACCTCAACCGTATGTGCTTCACCTTCAATGAATCGGCAAGTCGCCAGGCGTTTAAAGATGATGAGGCCGCTTACTGCGATAAGTTTGGTTTAAATGAGGTACAAAAAAAAGCGATACTCGAACGCGACATTATCGCTTTGCTACGTAATGGCGGAAGCATCTATTACCTAGCTAAATTCGCCGGTGTTCTTGGACTGAGTGTTCAAGACCTAGGCGGTATTATGACGGGTCAGACAACGGCCGAATTCCAAGCGTATTTAGATTCACAACAGGTGGGCAAACCCAATGGCTAATATTATTGGCATGATCGGTACTTCACACATACCCGCAATAGGCCGCGCAATGGATCAAGGTCTAGAAGAGACACCCTACTGGGTTGATTTCTTTGATGGCTACAAGCCTATGCGAAGCTGGTTACAGCAGGAGCAGCCGGATATTGCGGTTCTATTTTATAATGACCATGGTTTATCGATGTTCCTTGATAAAAAGCCAACCTTCGCAATTGGCTGTGCTCCTTCATATGAAAATGCTGACGAGGGTTGGGGAATTCAACCTATTCCGCCGCTCACAGGAGAGACAGAGTTATCCTGGCACATCGTTAACCATCTAATAGAAAACGACTTTGACCCAACTGTTTGTCAGGATATAAAAGTGGATCACGGTGCAACCGTACCCATGTCAGTGCTATACCCGGGCAAGGCCTATAAAGGCGTTAAAGTGATTCCCATATCGATTAACTGTGAACGTCACCCCATGCCTAAACCCGCTAGATCCTATGCATTTGGTAAAGCAATTGGCGATGCAATTCGTAGCTGGAACTCAGATCAGAAAGTGGTCATATTGGGAACAGGTGGTCTTTCACATCAATTAGATGGCGAAAGGGCTGGATATTTAAATACTGACTTTGATCGCGACTGTATGGACAAGTTGATTACAGACCCTGCAGCTCTGTGCCAATACACCAATGACGATTTGACTAGAATCGGTGGTGCACAGGGTGTGGAACTTGCTATGTGGTTAGCAGCACGCGCCTGTATCAACGTTCCGGTTAAAGAGATCGAACGTCGCCTTGTTGCCCCCATATCAAATACCTCTGCAGGTTTACAACTTTTAGTTCCAGCCTGATTGTATTCACATAGGCCATCCTAATAGCCAAAATTAGGATGGCCCTAGCGTTAAATAACGGAGCTGTTTTGCGCGTTAGGTCTCTGCCAGTGTATGTGTGTTGAAAAACAGGTCTGATAGTCCTAATGAATCAGGGCTCGCTCCAACTATCAATCTGACTAGGAATTTACTGATATACTTTAGCTCCATTTAGGCTCAATATCGGTCGCCTATCGGGTGTCAATTTGGCAACTNAACCCACTTTAGCTGGAGANTTATTTGTCGCTTAAACGAATATACTGTATTGATTCAAATCCTGCTGACCTAGCAAGTCTGCAAGTCATCTTAGGGGGGCGCTATCAGCTACTGCTGCTGACTGATCCATCCTACGCATTTCGCGAAATTCTAATGAATCAGCCCAACCTCCTGCTTGTTGATCAAGAGGTAAGAGGTATTGGCGCTTTACAGTTTATAAAACGTATTAACTCGGCAGAGCCCTCATTAATGCAACGAACGCTACTGATTACAAAAGATCCTAACGCGGCTGAAGTGAAAGCAATTACGGATATGGGTTGCTCAGGCGTCTTACTTAAGCCATACAATGCTGACCTTATTTTAACCAGTGTGAAAATGGTCATTTCACGCCCTAACNCGTACACCTCACAGAAACGATCTCCCTTTTCTGAGCCAAACGAGTACTAAGCAGGTTTTCCAACAGTGCTGTCAGGTTTGTAAGTGTAGTTTTGCGCCTCTAACTTCAACATGGCCATAATAGCCTCTACATCACGTACCGTTCGAAGCTTAGTAAAGAGTACCTTGGCTTGTGGAAAGTGCCAGGACAGCATACTGACCCACTGCTTTATTCTGCCGTGTACAAAACGATCATCGGTAACCGAGCGTACATCTTCGAAGAAGTTGAATAGATAGGGCTGCAAGCGAGCCCAGTTAACATCCGTGTCTAGGCAGGCGTCTTTGTTGCGAATCTGTTCAACCAAGAAAGGATTAGCGACTAAACCACGACCAATCATAATTCGGTCACAACCACTCACGTCTTTGCATTTGAAGTAGTCTTGAGCGGTCCAAATTTCGCCATTTGCAACGACGGGAATGTCTACCGCCTCGCGAATCCGTGCTATCCACTCCCAATGAGCAGGTGGTTTATACCCCTCAACTTTGGTGCGTGCATGAACGGTAAGGTAAGCTGCACCGCCCGCCTCTATTGCTTGCGCATTTTCAATCGCCAGAAGTTTATCTTCATATCCAAGACGCATCTTACCACTGACTGAATACTCATGTGCGAGGGCATCACGTACGCCTTTAACAGCCGCATATACAGACTGTGGATCTTTCAACATCACCGCCCCGCCCTTACTTTTATTGACAGTTTTTGCTGGGCAGCCGAAATTCAAATCAATAGCAGGAGCGCCTAATTCAATCGCCCTGACAGCATTAATACCGAGTGCTTCGGGATTCGATCCAAGAAGTTGTAGGGTAAGCGGGATATTGCCATGCCCACAAAAAGATTGTTGTAGTTCAGGAACTAAGCGGTGGAAGACTTTAGGGGGTAGTAAAGTATCCGTGACACGAACAAACTCTGTGACCATGGCATCTGGACCACCAATGGCGGCTTGAAGCCGCCGCATCGGTGCATCAACGACACCCTCCATAGGGGCAAGCACTATTTGCATAGGATTATATTGCGTCGAGACCTAACTGTAGATCGGCTTTAATATCATCGATATTTTCCAAGCCTACAGATACGCGAATCAAATTGTCATGAATACCCGCAGCCGCGCGCGCTTCAGCAGTCATGCGACCGTGTGTAGTGGTTGCAGGGTGTGTAATAGTCGTCTTTACATCACCTAGGTTGGCTGTAATGGATAACATACGGGTTGCATCGATACAGCGCCAAGCAGACGAACGTAGGTCATCCACAGCGGCATGGGTTTCAAATGATAAAACACCACCGAACGCCGATTGCTGCTCGCAGGCCAATGCATGTTGTGGATGTGATTCCAGACCAGAGTAGTAAACACGTTTTACCTGCGGCTGAGCTTCCAGCCAACGGGCGAGCGCAAAGGCCTGTTCAGAATGTGCCTTCATACGCAGTGGCAGAGTCTCTAAACCCTTCTGAAATATCCAAGCATTAAATGGGCTCATGCAGGTACCAGCGGTACGCACAAATCCAAACACCTCTTCCATATCAGCATCGTTACCGACTAAAACACCGCCAACAACACGTCCCTGACCATCGAGGTATTTAGTGGCTGAGTGCATCACTATATCGGCGCCAAGCAGGAGTGGTTTTTGTAACGCAGGTGTTAGAAAACAGTTATCAACGACTAGCTTAGCGCCCGCCGATTGTGCAATCGCTGCCACCGCTGAAATATCTGTTAACTCTGCTAATGGGTTGCTGGGTGACTCAAGAAACAGCATGCGCGTGTTTGGTCGTATCGCTGCCTGCCATGCATCAAGATCGCAGGGGTTAACGAAGCTTGTTTCTATACCGGTACGGCTGATGTACTTGTCAAAAATGGATACAGTTGACCCAAAGACAGAGCGCGAGCAGACAATATGATCACCTTGTTTCATCAACGCCAACGTAAGACTTAATATTGCAGCCATGCCCGACGCGGTTGCAACGGCGCGCTCGCCCTCTTCCATAGCCGCTATTCTGCGCTCAAATGCTTGTACGGTCGGATTAGTGAAACGCGAGTATATATTGCCAACCTCTTCGCCCGAAAAACGTGCCGCCGCTTCGCGCGCGCTAGTGTAGACAAAACTAGACGTAGGGAAGATCGCATCCGAGTGTTCACCCTCTTCACTTCGCCATTGACCCGCACGTACAGCTTGCGTCTCGGTTGCATACTCAGAACCCGAAAACTGTAGACGCTCTGGACGCTCAAAACCCTTCTTTGACATAATTTTTCCTAGAATGCGCTATGTAAGTCAGCCGATTCGTTACCGCCAGTGTCCTGCTTATCATCATCAGACACCTTAGCACCATCATTACGCTTGGCATCTATACGCGCAAGATACTCTTCAGACACCGTGCCGGTGACATACTTGCCATCAAATACACAGGTATCGAAATCATCTATCTTAGCGTTAAATTTAGTGATTGACGCTTTCAGGTCGGCTAACTCTTGATAGAGCATCCAGTCGGCACCTATCAGCTCACCAATCTCTTGCGCCGTTCGCTCGTGCGCAATCAACTCAGTTGGCGAAGGCATGTCGATACCGAAGACGTTCGGGTAACGAACCTCAGGTGCCGCTGAAGCGAAATAGACCTTGCGAGCACCTGCTTCGCGCGCCATCTCAACAATCTGGGCAGATGTTGTACCGCGTACTATAGAATCATCGACAAGCATAACGACCTTGTCACGAAACTCAGCGGCAATAGGATTAAGCTTTTGACGCACTGAACGCTTACGCTGAGTCTGCCCAGGCATTATAAAGGTTCGACCTATGTAGCGATTTTTAATGAACCCCTCACGGAAATTAACATTGAGTATATTGGCCATCTCCAATGCAGCCGTTCGACTTGTATCAGGTATGGGTATGATGACGTCGATATCATGCTCAGGCCTCTGGCGCATGACACTCTCAGCCAGCTTTACCCCCATCTCCATGCGAGCATGGTGAACGGAGATACCGTCAATAATTGAGTCAGGACGTGCAAGGTATACGTATTCGAATAGGCAGGGAGCTAGGATGGATTGAGCTGCACACTGCTTAGTGGCGATATCGCCCTCTTGCGAAATAAAGATAGCTTCACCGGGTGCTAGATCACGGACAAGTTCAAAACCCGATGTATCAAGCGCTACACTCTCAGATGCAACCATGTATTCTGTTCCAGCCGCTGTCTCGCGTTTACCGTAGACGACTGGACGGATTCCAAATGGGTCACGAAAGGCAACAATACCGTAACCTGTGATAATGGCAACGACTGCATACCCGCCTTCACAGCGAGCATGTACACGTTCAACCGCCTGAAAAATATCATCTGCGCTAGGAACGAGTTTACCCAAGGCTTGAAGCTCATGAGCAAAGACATTGAGTAACACCTCAGAGTCGGAGGTCGTATTAATATGTCGAAGATCAGAACGGAAGACTTCGTCAGCTAACTGCTCAGCATTTGTCAAATTTCCGTTGTGAGCCAGAGCAATTCCGTAGGGGGAGTTCACATAAAACGGCTGCGCTTCTGCGGAGCTTGAACTGCCAGCAGTGGGATAACGAACATGACCGATACCCATGTTGCCGTTAAGCTTCTTCATGTGGCGCGTACGAAACACCTCATTGACCAAACCGTTATCTTTGCGCAAAAAGAAACGCTGTCCATCGCTGGTTACAATACCGGCGGCATCTTGACCACGGTGTTGCAACACCGTAAGCGCATCGAAAATGGTCTGGTTTACAAAACTTTTGGCAACAACACCAATAATACCGCACATCAGTCGAACCTCTATGAAGAAAGCTAGGCTTAATTACCCGGCGCTACTCGCGCTCCAGATGGCTATTCCAAGTTGTTTAGCCATCTCTTTTGTCCACCCTTCAAGCAGCACAAAGTGCGGTATCAGTGTAGACCCTTGCCACCAGTCGTTGGAAGCGACTGGTGTCATTCTTAATAGTGCAACAATAACAACGATAACAAGACCGCCGCGCACTACACCAAAGCCTACACCCAGAAGTCGATCAGTCGCCGACAGACCTGTTGCACGAACTAAGGCAAAAATAAGGAGTTGAATTAATGAGCCAGCTAACAGCGTCAATATAAAGAGAACTGCAAATGCAGCCATAAGACTTGCTGACGGATCAGGCATAAAAGGCGTTATTTGCACACTAAGAACAGGTGAAAAGAGGCGCGCTAAGACAAACGCAGCAATCCATGTGATCAGTGACATAGCTTCGCGCAAAAAACCGCGCTTAAGGCTCAACAGTCCTGACAGGGCGATAATGCCAATAATCACCCAATCTGTCCAAATCATCTGGCGTGTCTCAAAAAATTACAATTTGCATTTTAGCAGAGGCTTGCAGTTAACCCAATCAACTATTCAATGGTAAAGCGGGTAATCATGCCATCAAGTGCATATTCACGTTTGACGCTATCTTGCAGAGCCTCTAATCGCGATCGCTGCATTTCGGGACCAATATACACTCGCACTAAAGAGTCAGAGCGACGTATGTAAACCTTATGGCCTGCCTTGAGGAGATCGGCCTGCAGTGCACGGGCATTTCGTTCGTCTCGAAAACTTGCAAGTTGCAAACCCCATGCAACCGGCAAACCATCCTGATCGAGTCCTGGGGTATCTTCAACCACACTTGGCGCTGTCGAAATCTTAGCGGCTTCCTGCTCAACCCTATCGGGTAAAGGCGAGAGCACGACTGTCTCGCTGGGTGTCGCTGGAGCCACTTCGATGGGTGTAACCTCGGCCGAAGGATTAGCAGCGGCGACCTCTAGCGGCGTAAAGGGTTTTGGAACTGGCGGGATACGATCAACCAACTGACGCTCTTTAAAACCTGCAGCATCGAATAGCAGAGGGCTTATCGCAAGAGAGATGACGATAAGCGCTACCACGCCAATAATTCGACGTTTTAATCCCTGGTTTAGGCTTGGCGTGTCAGCCACTTTAGCGCCTCCGTAACTGTCAAAAATGAACCACACACTAATACTAAATCATCTGACGCTTTGAAACCTGCCCTGTGCTGAGATTCATATTCAATTGCACGTGCGACCTTTTCAACGGCATCGGCAACATTTGCATGTAAAAAAGTAGCTGAATCTAAGGATGAACTCGCTAATGATGCTAGTGACTGAGCGCTACTTGCACGCGGACCTTTCAAAGATACAAAGTGCCACTCACTCACCACCGGTGCAAGCGCGTTTATCACAGCCTCACGATCTTTATCGGCAAGCATGCCTAAAATGAGACGCACCTTGCCAGCCGTTTGCAATTTTAAAACACGCTGCGCTAGATAGAGCGCAGCTTCTGGGTTGTGCGCCACGTCAAGGATCATGGGCGTATCACCAAGACTTTCAACCTGCATACGACCCGTCATTTTTGAACGGCTTAGGCCGTCGTTAATGATCTTAGGATCGATTGTTGGAACCATTAACACAAGCGCCTGAACAACACTCGCTGCGTTTTGCAAAGGGAGTGAAGGAATTAATAAATCGTCAAAAACAACCGGTTCAGATTTTGCATTTATACCTTGCCAGCGCCAATGACTCGCCTGCTCTTGCATATCAAAATCAATACCGCGTCGATAGAGAGAGGTGCCTATAGACTGTGCATGATCAATGACTGATCGAGGGGGATCAAACATGCCACACACAGCAGGACGATTCGTACGAAACACGCCTGCCTTCTCATAGCCGATTTTGTCAAGGGAATCGCCTAACCACTCAACATGATCAAGCGAAACACTGGTTAGAATCGCAATATCTGCATCGATAATATTGACAGCATCTAGACGGCCACCTAATCCCACTTCAAGAATAATAAAATCGAGTGCCGTGTGTTGAAATAACCAGAAGGCTGCCAGCGTTCCATATTCGAAATAAGTTAAAGAAACATCGCCACGACATTGATCTATAATAGAAAAAGCGTCACATATATCTTCATCGGATGCATCACAACCGCGAATACGTATGCGTTCGTTATACTGCACAAAATGCGGCGAAGTATAAACACCGGTTGCAAAACCCGCTGCAGATAGAATGCAGTCGAGCATTTTGGTGGTGGACCCTTTACCGTTTGTACCGGCAACGGTAATTACTTTAGCGAACGATAGATCGATCTGCATTGCACGCGCAACCTCGGCTACGCGCGATAGACCCATCTCAATCTCAGTAGGATGACCCGCTTCGATGCGAGCCAACCACTGATCCAGAGTCAGTGGCTGCGACACTGGAAACACTCCTAAATGACTCAGACGCTTTTGCTTTCAGAATCAATCTCGTCTTGAGCGGGTAGACCCTGAAGCTGGCGTAGAATTTTAGCCAAACGACCGCGCATATCTTTACGGTGAATGATCATATCAACCTGCCCATGTTCCAGCAAAAACTCAGCCCGCTGAAACCCTTCAGGTAATTTTTCACGAACAGTTTGTTCTATAACACGCGGTCCTGCAAAACCAACTAATGCATGAGGCTCGGCAACATTAAGATCACCCAGCATAGCCAATGAGGCAGATACACCGCCGTAAACAGGATCGGTTAGAACAGAGATAAAAGGAACACCCGCTTGGCGCATCTTCTCAAGAATTGCACTTGTGCGTGCCATCTGCATTAGCGAAAAGAGCGCTTCCTGCATACGGGCACCACCAGATGCAGAGAAACAGATCAATGGAATGCGCTCGGCTAATGCCACTTCAGCGGCACGAACAAACCGCTCACCCACGACGGTACCCATTGATCCACCCATAAAACGAAACTCGAAGGCGACAGCAACCACTGGGTTAGATTCAAGCATACCGCGCATAGCGATAAGCGCATCGGTCTCGCCCGTATCGCGCTGCGCTGCTGTTAAACGATCTTTGTACTTTTTTGAGTCTTTGAACTTAAGGCGATCTATGGGTTCTATCTCGGATGCGATCTCTTTTGTGCTATTAGCATCAAGGAACTGCTCAAGACGTTTGCGCGCACCAATGCGCATATGATGATCACACTTAGGACAAACCGATAGATTCTTTTCAAGCTCAGGCCGGTAAAGTACTGACTCGCACTTTGCACATTTTTCCCACAAGCCCTCTGGAATGCTATTTCGCTTTTTTTCAGACCGAACAAGACTCGGTACAATTTTCTCTAACCAGTTACTCATATCTCTTCCCTGTAATATCAACCAGCGTCTATAGCCACACGCATTTCGTGGATGATGGAAGCAACCGATGCTGGAACCTTATCGGGTGTTTGGGCAAGTGCAGCTATCTGATTTACCAGGACACTACCCACAATAGCACCATCAGAAACACGGCACACTGACGCAGCGGTAGCACCATCACGGATACCGAAGCCAACGCACAGAGGCAAATCAGTATCATTGCGCATCTGTTCAATATAGTCAGCAACCTCACCGACATTAAGTGCAGATGAACCGGTAACGCCTTTAACGGATACGTAGTAGAGGTAACCCGATCCTTGCTCACATATGGCTTTACGGCGCACGGGTGAGGTGGTCGGTGCGATCAAAAAGATAATATCCAATTCAACCGCTTTTAGTGCAGCCATTAAACCACCCGACTCAATCGGTGGCATATCGACCGTCAGAACTCCATCTACACCAGCCGCTTTTGCTCGAGTAGCGAAATTCTCATAGCCTATAGCCTCAATGGGATTTAAATAACCCATCAATACGACCGGTGTAAGCGAATCTTTCTGGCGAAACTCTTCAACCATTGAAAGCACATCTAAAAGGCGTGTGCCATGCAATAGCGAGCGTTCGCAAGCTAACTGAATAACTGGACCATCGGCCATCGGATCAGAAAACGGCACGCCTAGCTCTATAATATCTGCGCCTGCATCTACAAGCGCATGCATCAATGGAACGGTTACAGACGGCTGTGGATCCCCTGCCGTCACGAAGGGGATAAGCGCTTTACGACCATCAGCTTTTAGCTGGTTAAAACGCGCTTCAATACGATTCATTGCTGAACATTCCCTAAATTGACATATCTAGACCATCGATCTGTGCGACGGTATGAATATCCTTATCACCACGACCTGAAAGATTGACCACAATCACCTGATCTGGACCCATATCTTTCGCCATTTTCATTGCATGAGCAACAGCGTGTGCAGTCTCTAGTGCAGGCATAATGCCTTCAATTTGAGTCAGCTTACGGAACGCGTCCATCGCTTCATCATCGGTGGCAGAGACGTACTCAGCACGACCTATGTCTTTCAAGTAGCTATGCTCGGGGCCTACACCTGGGTAATCAAGACCTGCTGAAACTGAGTGTGTACCTAAAATCTGGCCAGCATCGTCTTCCATTAGATACGTCCGCATCCCGTGTAGGACGCCCGGACGTCCCGCCGATAGCGGCGCTGCATGCTGACCGGTCTCAATACCGTAACCACCTGCTTCGACACCGATCATGCGGACCGATTTATCATCCATAAATGGGTAGAACATACCAATCGCATTTGAACCACCACCAACACAGGCAACAACTGCATCAGGTAATTTACCGATCTGCGATAAGGACTGCTGTTTAGTTTCGCGCCCAATCACTGATTGGAAGTCACGTACAAGTTTAGGATAGGGGTGAGGACCCGCGGCAGTACCGATGATGTAATAGGTATTATCAACATTAGTTACCCAGTCACGCATCGCTTCATTCATAGCATCTTTGAGCGTGCGCGTGCCGGATGTTACAGGAATGACTTCGGCACCCAAAAGTCGCATACGGTAAACGTTCAACGCTTGACGGCGTACATCTTCTTCACCCATGTAAACCTTGCACTCAAGACCTAAACGGGCGGCTACGGTTGCCGATGCAACGCCATGCTGGCCGGCGCCTGTTTCAGCTATTACACGCGGTTTACCCATGTACTTAGCCAGAAGCGCCTGACCGATGGTGTTATTTACTTTGTGCGCACCGGTGTGATTTAAATCTTCACGCTTTAACCAAATCTGCGCTCCGCCACAATGGGCACTTAGGCGCTCGGCGTGATAGAGAGGTGATGGACGACCGACGTAATGGGCAAGATCTTTGTCAAACTCGGCCTGAAACGCCGGATCTTTACTTAGTTTATCGTAGAGCGCTTCAAGCTCTTCGAGTGCACCCATTAGGGTCTCTGATACGAAACGACCACCGTGCTGACCAAAGTGGCCATTGGCGTCAGGTACTTGAACTTCGGTGTTATGCTCAGCTGTTGTAGACACGGTAAACCTCAGCAATTAATTGTTCTATTTTGTTGGCGTCCTTGATTCCCTTCGACTGTTCAACACCACCGCTCACATCAACCGCATAGGGCCGAACATGGGTTATGGCTTGTGCCACGTTTTCTGCATCTAATCCACCAGCGAGTGTAATCTCGCGAGCCAATGATGCAGGTATTCGTGACCAGTCAAAACGCTCTCCCGTACCACCTGGTGTGCCAGGCGTATAGGCATCAAGCAAAACCCCTCTCGCGTTAGGATACGCGACAATCTCATTATTCAGATCTAAATCGGGTCGCATTCTTATCGCCTTGATATAAGGCCGTGAGAATGTACGACAAAAAGCGTCTGTCTCATTGCCATGAAACTGCAAAAGATCGACACCAGCTTCGTTAATCACTTGATTTATAAAATCGGATTGCGCATCAACGAAGAGAGCAACGCTCGTTACAAATGGAGGAACTCGCGCGATAATCTGCGCCGCTGTCGCTATGGATACAGCGCGCGGGCTTTTATCATAAAAAACAAAACCTAGCGCGTCTGCACCCGCCTCTACAGCGGCAAGGGCATCCTCGACTCGGGTGATTCCGCAGATCTTAATACGTGTTCTCAAATCCAGCACTCGAGCGCCAATAAATTGAGGCCATATACTAACGCAGCTAGTCGACAAGCGAAAGTCGACTACCCCTTATCAAGCACTTATAAACCATTGATTTAGTCATTTTAAGCCGCTGAACTGAGTGGGTACCAATACCCATTAGAACGAGTAAGCTAGTGCTGATAGCTAAAGGGCGGCTTGATTAGAGAAAAAAGGGCCCCTGGTTACCCGCTGGAAGATCAAATTGATCGGGATACCTAACATCTACGAAGTAGAGCCCCCAAGGAGGTGCAGTTACCCCGCCGAGCCGGCGATCACGCGCATCCAATACGGTTTTACTCCAATCTACCTGTGCTTCACCGGCTCCGATTTTCATTAAAACACCGGCCACGTTGCGCACCATATGATGTAAGAAAGCATTGGCGCAGATGTCGATCACAATCAACTTACCTTTAGGGTAAACATCAATGGATTTTACCGTTTTAACGGGGCTCTTTGCCTGACAGGCAATAGCTCTGTAAGAGGTAAAATCATGCTCACCAAGCAAATGCTGTGCAGCGGCTTGCATACGCGATAACTCAAGCTCTTTATGCGTCCAACTTACACCGCGACTTAAAATGGCAGGCTTTACTGGCGCAGAGTAGATAACATAGCGATACCGCCGCTCCATAGCCGAAAAACGGGCATGAAACTGATCGGATACAGGCTTTGCCCACAACACAGCTATATCATCTGGCAAGTGAGTATTAGTGCCTCTTACCCAAGCCCTTTCAGGACGCTCAATTTGAGCATCAAAGTGAACGACCTGATAACAGCCATTAACACCTGTATCGGTTCTACCTGCACAGATAACACCGACAGGATGGTTGGCTATTTTGCTAAGTGCACTCTCTAAAGTCTCTTGAACCGTAGCGACCTGATCGTCACGTTGTGATTGCCAACCGTGATAATTAGCACCGGCATACTCTATACCCAGCGCATAACGAAAAGGGGCGACTTGCGCCACCCCTTCTTGAATGTAAGAACTGCTCATTAACTCATCTTATCCAACAGAGACTGTGCTTCAGCTTGTTGTTGTGCATTGCCATCACGCACAACTTCGCTAAGGATATCACGAGCACCATCAGTGTCGTCCATCTCAATATATGCTCGCGCAAGATCAAGTTTAGTTTCAGATTCATCTGCACCATCAAGCATATCAAAGGAATCGTCTGCATCACTCAGATCATCACCCTCTTCTATAAGCTCGATATCGCCATCATCACTGGCTAGCAGTTCTTCTATCTCATCATCAAGACTCATATCAAGATCATGAGCAATATTCGCTGTAAGCTCCTCCTCAACGATTTCGCCTGGCTTTTTGGCCCGTAAAGGCTCGTCCATGCTAACGGACTCATCTAACGCCCTGACCATCTCATCGAGATCTGTGCCCCTGTCAGCGTCAGTGTCCATAGACATATCTAAATCAACGGGATCATCCTCTAGGCTGTCATTATTAAGACTGCTCG
>JGI26082J51739_10001053_pt1 | contig 17347 bp, 16 predicted proteins | sample SaaInl5LU_22_DNA_FD_51739 | JGI IMG/M metagenome (IMG submission 51739)
GAGCCTACCTATGTCGAAGCTTCGCGCGTACATGTTGTAGTATACGACAGTATTACACGTGCACCTTTAAGCAATGCAGTTATATTATTTGATCGCACTAGCGATACGTTGCAAAGCAGTATTGATGGATTGGCAGATGCAGGTACCCATTTGGATGTAATGGATTCAATTAGTGTTAAACTTGCAGGATTTGTACCGCATAGATCGGCGTATCAATGGCAAGCCGGTGTGTTCGATACCGTAAAAGTAGCGTTGCTAAATGTGAACAACGTAGGTACTCAAGATGTAGCGAATTCGGCGGTAGTGCTGCAGCCAAATCCTAATAATGGAATCTTTCAACTGACCGGAGTTGAAAACGGAACGTATCAACTTATTGATAGCAAAGGCAGCATGCTAGAGCAGGGCGTTCTATTGAATGATTGGGTTGAATTGAAAAACAACTATGCACACGGATCGTATTACCTCCGTGTACAATGGGAAACCCAAGCAAAAACATTCCCAGTTATGCTACTGCCTTAAATGAACAGGTTTTAGAAATTAGTGGTGAACCCTTTGGTTTTATAAAATTCCTCAATAATACCTACAACTTCTTCCTCACTGTTGGCTACGTGCATAAGGTCGGTGTCGTTTGGGCTGATTTTACCCGTCGCTTTCAGCGTGTTTTCGATCCATTGTTTTAATCCTTCCCAAAAATCACTTCCATAAAGAATAATAGGGAATTGATCAATTTTTTTGGTCTGAACCAATGTGATTGCTTCAAAGAGTTCATCGAGCGTGCCAAAGCCTCCTGGCATTACTACAAATGCTTGACTGTACTTTACAAACATTACTTTGCGTGCGAAGAAATAGTCGAAATCTAGATTTTTATCGTGGTCAATAAAGGGGTTGCTACTTTGTTCAAAAGGTAGGTCAATGTTAAGGCCTACGCTGGGACCTTTGCCTAGTTGTGCACCTTTGTTGGCGGCTTCCATGATACCGGGGCCACCGCCGGTAATAATACCAAAGCCTTTACTGGTTAGCTGGCGTGCAATTTCCGTAGCTGCGTCTAAATAGCGTTGTTCGGTGGTGTCTCGTGCCGACCCGAAAATACTAATACATGGGCCAATACGACTTAGACTTTCGTAACCCTGTACGAATTCCGACATTATTTTAAATAATGCCCAACTGTCTTCTGATTTAATCTCGGTCCAGGTTTTTCTTGAATGAATCTTCATAGGTATACTAGTTTCTTACCTATAAGATACGCAAAAGCGCTGATGAATTATTTTAATTCGGCAGCTAAAAATTGACCCGTAATACTTTCTTTGATCTTGATGATTTCTTCGGGTGTCCCTTCAGCAACAATGCGCCCCCCGCCTGATCCACCTTCAGGCCCTAAATCGATAATATGATCGGCTTGTTTAATGACATCCATATTGTGTTCTATGATAAGCACCGTATTTCCTTGATCTACCAGACGTTGGATGACCTCCATTAACACTTTTACATCCTCAAAATGTAGCCCAGTGGTAGGTTCATCCAGAATATACATTGTGTTGCCCGTATCTTTCTTGCTCAGCTCGGTGGCCAATTTGACCCGCTGTGCCTCACCACCACTCAATGTGGTAGAGGGCTGTCCTAATCGGATATAACCTAATCCTACGTCTCTTAGTGTTTGTAGCTTTTGGTTGATCCTAGGTACATGTTCGAAGAACGGTAGGGCGTCCTCAATGCTTAAGTTTAGTACATCCGAAATACTCTTTCCTTTGTAGCGCACTTCTAACGTCTCGCGATTGAAACGCTTACCTTGACAGGATTCGCAATGCACGTAAACATCGGGTAAGAAGTTCATCTCAATCACGCGCAGTCCTCCACCTTCACAAGTTTCACAACGGCCGCCTTTTACATTGAAAGAGAATCTTCCCGGCTTATACCCACGTACCTTACTTTCTGGTAAGCCTGCAAATAGCTGCCGGATTTCTGACCATACGCCCGTGTAAGTTGCAGGATTCGAACGCGGCGTGCGTCCAATGGGACTTTGATCGATATCGATAATTTTATCGATTTTCTCAAAACCTTCAATACTTCGGTACGGCTGCGGTTTACCCACCGCACGAAAAATCATGTGGTTAAGGATAGGGTATAGGGTACCGTTGATTAATGTTGACTTCCCGCTACCACTTACTCCAGTAATACACGTCAATACGCGCAAGGGGATTTTTAAATCAACGTTTTTCAGGTTGTTTCCTGTCGCACCAAAAAGGCCAATCCAACCGTCCGCCTGACGTCGTACATTTGGCACTCCAATGCCAAGCTGACCGTTTAAATACTTCGCTGTAATGCTGTCGCTTGCGAGAATATCTGAGAGATCGCCTTGCGCTACGATTGCTCCACCATGCACTCCTGCGCGGGGGCCGATATCAAGAATGTGATCCGCAGTTTCAATCATTTCTCGGTCGTGCTCCACCACTAAAACACTGTTGCCAATATCTCGCAATTGCTGCAGGGAATCTATGAGTCTTGCATTATCGCGCTGGTGCAATCCTATAGAAGGCTCGTCTAAAATGTACAGGACATTCACCAACTGTGACCCTATCTGGGTCGCCAACCGGATTCGTTGTGCTTCACCTCCGCTCAGACTACGTGCACTCCGGTTTAAATTCAAATAGCCTAAACCTACATTTAGTAAGAACGCGCTTCGCGCGCGCAATTCTTTTACAATTTCCTCCGCAATGAGCCATTCTTTAGGTGACAAATTATGCTCCAACGAGTCAATCCATTGGCCAAAATGTATCAAGCTTTGGGTACTCACCTCTGCGATGCTTTGACCCGCTACCTTGAAATGCAGGCTTTCCTTTTTCAAACGTGCACCTTCACATTTTGTGCAAGCTACATGTTCCATGTATTCGTCTGCCCAACGCTGAATACTTCTGCTTTTCGCTTCTTTACCCTGAGACTCTATGAAGTTAATAATGCCTTCAAAGTTCAATTTGTATTCCTTTGTTACGCCAATGGCCTTATGCTCAATGGTCATCACCTCGTTGCTGCCGTTGAGAATAATGTCTAAGGCTGCTTCAGGAATGTCTTCAACGGCGGTATCCATGTTAAAGCCGTGCTTCAGTCCAATAATTTCAAGTTGGTTGAACATCCAATTCTTCTTGTATTCTCCAACTGGTGCAATACCGCCCTTCCTGATTGTTTTCTTTGGGTCCGGGAATAGCTTTCGTTCATTCACTTGTTTCGTGGTACCCAATCCGTCGCAACGGGGACAGGCACCTTTGGGACTGTTAAAAGAAAACGTGTTTGGCTCGGGCTCTTGATAGGCTATACCACTGGTAGGACACATGAGGTGTCTAGAGAAATAAGCCAATTCATCTCTTTCCAAATCCAAAACGGCTATGGTCCCGCCACCATGATTCATTGCGGTCTCTACACTTTGAGCAATGCGCGCCTCCGCTGTTGCGGCAACAATAATGCGATCTACAACAATTTCAATATCGTGTGTCTTGTATCGGTCCAATCGATACCCGCTGCTCACTTCAACTACTTTACCGTCCACACGGGCTCTAATAAAGCCCATTCGCGTAATCTGTTCAAATAATTCCCTGTAATGCCCTTTCCGCGCTCTAACGACTGGTGCTAAAACCGCAATTTTTCTGCCAACATAACGTTCGGCAATCAATGCTACAATTTGAGCATCGGAGTAAGAAATCATCTTCTCACCCGTATTGTAGCTAAAGGCTGTTGAAGCCCGTGCAAATAGTAAACGCAAGAAATCACTCAATTCCGTTACCGTTCCTACCGTCGAACGTGGGTTTCGGGAGGTGGTCTTTTGCTCGATAGAAATCACCGGCGATAGTCCTTCAATCTTATCGACTTCTGGACGTTCCATATTGCCCAAGAATTGACGCGCATAAGCACTAAAAGTCTCCATGTAACGCCGCTGTCCCTCNGCATAAATGGTGTTGAAGGCTAAAGAGCTTTTTCCAGAGCCACTTAGGCCGGTAATCACGACCAATTTATTTCTCGGGATGGCAACATCAATGTTTCGCAGGTTATGCGCTCTTGCGCCAAAGACTTCTATGTATTCGCTCATTTAGAAGGAACCCAAATTTGGTATGCTTTGTTTGTCGAATTCGATAATTGCTGGCTTTGAATCCAAGGATTATATGTTCTCAACGTTTTATAAGTAACCCCTTGTGATTTCGCCCAGCTTACCCAGTCCGCAACGCCTGTATTGACTAAAATAGTATCCATTTTAGGAAAGGAATAGCCTTGATCCTGGTGGTAGACGTAGCCAAAGTCTGCGAGGTTTTCGTGAATGTGCTTTACGGCGGCGATACGATAGACGTAGCGCGCAGTCTCAGTATTTAATAAGAGATCGTAATAACTATCAACGCCTTGCTCGTTAAGTCGTCTTGCTGTCCCGGCCATCCCCATGTTATACGAAGCTGCAGCTAAAGTCCAATTTCCAAACCTCTCGTATGCTTCCTTTAAATAAGTGCAAGCTACCTGGGTCGACTTTTCGATGTGGTACCTTTCGTCTACCTCTTTATTTATTTCCAGACCGTTTTCAAGTCCTGTACTCTTCATGATTTGCCAGTATCCACTGGCACCTGCTGGACTAACAACATTTTGCAGTCCACTTTCAATCAAGGAAAGGTATTTAAAGTCTTCAGGAATTCCGTTTTTCGCAAGAATAGGTTCGATGATAGGAAAGAATTTAGCGCTGCGCTTGAGCATTAAAAGATTATTACTCTGCCAATAGCTGTTCACGAGCATTTCGCGGTCCAATTTTTCTTTAACATCGGCTTCAGCCAACGGCAATGCTTCTCCTGCGAAATCTAGATTCTCAGGAATAGGAAATGGCTTCACCGTGCTTGGACGTACCTCCACAGGATGCGGCGCTTCGTTGGATTGAGCGCTTCTGAGACCTACAAATGCAAGTGTTAATCCTACTGCCCCAAATAGGACAATTTTATTTTTCATAGATAAAGGGCGAATTAAAGTCTGCAAAAGCAGGTCCATCTTGATCCTTTGCACTCAGTATGGGAACATCGACGTTCCAATCAATGGCGAGCAATGGATCATTCCATAAAACACTTCCTTCGTGTTCTGGACTATAGGTATCTGTACATTTATACAAGAAAACCGTTCCGTTTTCAAGGGTTGCAAAACCGTGGGCAAAGCCAGGCGGTATCCAGAGCATGCGCTTATTTTCGCCACTTAGCTCAACGCCATAATACTGGCCATAGGTAGGGGAGCCCTTGCGAATGTCGACAGCGACATCCCAAACCTTACCGCGCTGCACTCGAACTAGTTTTCCCTGTGCCTTCGGCGGCGCTTGGAAATGCAGTCCTCGGACTACGCCGCGATCAGATAAGCTTTCGTTGTCTTGGATGAATTCTTCTGTAATGCCTTGAGCGGCAAACACATCACGATTATAACTTTCAAAGAAATAGCCGCGTTCGTCCCCGAAGACGCGCGGTTCGATAAGTAGCAAGCCTGCTAATGGTGTCTCAATGATTTGCATACCCCAAAAATAGCAGGATAAGCTTACGAAAGCATAGGGTCGACCTTTTCTTTCAAAAGAGTTGAAATTTCCTGTGCGTGCGTTAAGAAGCTCAAATGTGTCGCACGACTAAGCGTCCAGCAGCGGTCGGAAGGTTCGCACTCAGGAAAAACAAGATCCCAGTCGCTTGTTACGCTATCTACGGGACATTTGGGGGTAGGTCGGTCCCAATTCAATACGGATTTTAGGACCCAACGGTAATAGTCACAAGGAAATTGCTCCATCATTTCAATCACGCCTTCAAAATGAGCCGATGGGCGACTGTTGAGTCGTGCCATGAAGAAAATTAACTTGCGAATACTGCCCTTCGGGGCCCAATTTAAAATACCTGTCGCAGCAATTCTCTTAAAAAGAGGACGCAGTGGCGTACTGTACTGAAGCGAATTGAGTAAAACAACGCGCTGCACATCGGTGACGGCTTGCCCAATCCTGCGCAACGATTCCACCAAAGCTGTAGCCAAATAGCAAATCGTGCTCTTGAATATCGTGCGGTGCCAGCAAACGATCCGCGTAAGACGATAATGACTCACCAACTTCGGGCAGCGTCCATTCTAAAAAAGTTGCTGACCATGGGAATTCAAGATTTCTAAAAATTCTTGAATCGGCACCTAATCCCGGTAATACCCATACTCTAGCTTCACGCATTGCCCATGTTTTTACGAACTACTTTAAAAACGCTTGGGTAGAGTCTTTTGTTCGTTGCAATAATGCTTTTTGATGCAATAGCCTCAGGGCCACCGTTAAAGTCTGAAATTTCTCCGCCGGCTTCACGAACTAGCACGATTCCAGCAGCCACATCCCACGGACTTAATCCGTATTCAAAATATCCGTCAAAGCGACCGCAGGCAGTATACGCGAGGTCTACTGCGGCTGTGCCTATGCGCCTCAAACCACGGGTGGATTTGTAAAATGTTGCAAGTGTGTTTTGAAATCCGTCGATGTGCTCAAAGTCGTAATAAGGGAAACCTGTTGCCAGCAGACTGTTTTCGAGCGATTCGGTGGTGGTTACTGTGATAGGAACGCCATTTAGCCTTGCGCCACCTCCTTGAAAGGCAGAAAAACATTCGTCCATACCCACTTCATACACCACACCAATAACTAAATGTTCTTTGTGCTTTAACGCAATAGAAACGCTGTATATGGGCAGGCCGTGTACAAAATTAGTGGTGCCGTCCAAAGGATCTATTATCCAAACCAAATCCTTTTGAAGTTCTTGAACCGTGGTTTCTTCCTCTGTTAAAAATCCAGCCTCTGGTAACAACGCAGAAAGACGTTCCACTAGGAGACGTTCGGTATTTTCATCCACATCGCTGACTAAGGCGTTTAGACTTTTTAAGCTTACGCGTTCTTGAGAAAATGTGCTTTGTTGCTTTCGTAGGAAGGCGCCGGCTTCCTTTGCTATGGCTTCAACGGCGCTCGTGATATCGGTGAGGTTCATTCGTTATTTTCGAAGGGCCGCGTATTTAAAATGAATGCTTTTACAAATGGTCTGCATGCCACTTTGGTCTTTTCGGTGATCTGTGTAGAGTGTGAGTATTTCTTCCCTGTGGTTCGGATTGAAGTCAATCATTCCAAGAAACATTCCTTCTCTTATTTTGTACAATTCTGAATTAAGCATTAATCCATCTTTCATATGCGAGGCCCGGCAATGGTGCCAATGTTTAATGAAAGCGTCTTCGCCCACTAAGGGCTTATATTCGATGAAAATTTGTGGCATTGATGGCGTTCTTAGGTACATCTAAGATAACAATTCCATCATTGTTAATAGTTGACAATGAGAATGTTTTGATTTTGTTCGCCCATTCAGGGTTCCAAAAAGTCTTTACGCGGATGTAATTGTCAGTGTATCCGTACATGTAGCCTTTGCGATTTTCACCTTCAAAAAGTACCGGTCTGGACTGACCTAATTGGTTTTCATAAAACTGTCGCGTCTTCTTTTCACTTAAGATACGCAGCATTTTATTCCTGCGTTTACGCTCGGGAATGGGTACTACACCGTCCATTGCTGCCGCAGAAGTGTTGCTTCTTTCACTGTAAGTGAACACATGTAAATAGCTTATTTCTAAGCTATTGATAAAATTATACGTCTCTAAAAAATGTGCTTCCGTTTCGCCTGGAAACCCCACGATGACATCAACTCCTATTCCAGCATTGGATGCGCTTTTCTAATCGCAGCAACGCGTTGGCGGTACAGTGCGGTCATGTAGCGCCGCTTCATCTTTTTTAGAATTTCGTCCGATCCGCTCTGAAGCGGGATGTGAAAATGCGGAACGAATTTTTTGCTTGTTCCTGTGAAGGCAATGATTTCATCGCGCAGAAGATTTGGTTCGATCGAAGAGATGCGTATGCGGTCGACCGGAACTTGCTCGTCAAGCGCTTGAACCAATTCCAAGAAGGTATTTTCATGACGTTTATTACCAAATTCACCTTTGCCATAATCGCCAACGTTCACCCCCGTCAAAACTATTTCAGGAATGCCTTTAGCCGCGATTTCTTTTGCATTCTTAACTACATTTTCCAAGGTATCTGAACGCGAAATTCCTCGCGCTAGTGGAATGGTACAGTACGTACACTTGTAATCACAGCCGTCTTGAACTTTTAAAAAAGCTCTTGTGCGTTCTCCTGCACTGTAAGAACTAACGAAAGAATTGGCTTCTGCAATTTCGCAGCTGTGGATTTCCGCAGGACCCTGTTGTTTCTCAAGAGCACCTAAGAATTGAGTGACATTAAATTTTTCCGTTGCGCCTAAAACAAGATCTACGCCGGGCATCTCCATAATTTGCTCAGGCTTTAATTGGGCATAACACCCTACTACCACTATAAATCCATCGGGATTAGCACGCAGTGCTCTGCCGACAATGTTCCGGCACTCGCGATCTGCATTTTCAGTAACGCTGCAAGTATTGATGACATACACATCTGCCTTTTCTGCATAGGGTACGGTTACAAATCCTGCGGTATCAAAGTCCTTCGCGATGGTTGAGGTTTCTGCAAAGTTGAGTTTGCAACCTAGCGTGTGAAATGCGACCGATTTACTCATATCAAGTTCACTTCTGCTTGCAGTAGAATTCCGAATTTCTCGTGAACGCTGTTAATCACAGAATGCGATAAGGCCAGAACTTCTGCACCAGTTGCACTTCCGTAGTTTACCAAAACCAACGCTTGATTTTTATGAACACCGACATCACCGTCTTTAAATCCTTTCCAGCCGGCTTGTTCAATCAGCCAGCCCGCAGCAATTTTAACCCCACCTTCAACGGCATAGGTGGGCATGTCCGAATACTGCTCTTTCAATTCATTTGCCAATTCCTCGCTCACCACAGGGTTTTTAAAGAAGGATCCACTGTTGCCGATTTCCGCTGGATCTGGTAGCTTTTTTTTACGAATCGCAACCACTGCATCGCTTATGGCTTTTGGCGTAGGATCGGAAATCCCATTCGCAGCCAATTCATCTTTAATAGCCCCGTAATCAAGACGAAGTATATGATTGCGTTTTGTGAGCCTCAGGGTGATCCGGGTAATGATTGCTTTGCCTTTCCACGCATTTTTGAAAATACTATCTCGATAGTTGAACTGGCAACCGTCAAGGTCCAATTCAAAGTAGCGCTTTTCATCGATATGTACTCCCTCACATGAAATAAAGCAGTCCTTCAATTCTACGCCATAGGCTCCGATATTCTGCACTGGTGCCGTACCGCAATTTCCAGGAATTAAGCTTAAATTTTCTAAGCCACCGAGCCCTTGGTTAAGCGTCCATAGGACGATATCATGCCAATTCTCACCAGCACCAAATCTTATGTGTACTTCATCATCGTTTTCAAAAACGACCTTTCTACCGTGAATATCCACCTTCAGTACGTCGCCTGTAACATCCTGTGTGAGGAGCATATTTGAACCGCCGCCTAAAACAAGCGCTGGTGCACCGTGATGACGCACGTAATTCAAGATCTCTTCGGCACTGTGTGCCCAAATTAATCGCTCGGCCTTTTGATCGATACCAAAGGTGTTGAGTTTCTTCAAGCTCTTGTTAATCTGTACGATCAATGGACGATTATTTTATGGTTCCTGGATATACTTGCAAAGCATGTCTAACGATTTCTATACATTCCTTAAGGTCTTCAACATTCAAGACATATGCAAGTCGTGCTTGTTGCCTGCCTAATTCTGGTTTTGCGTAAAACCCAGCGGCAGGGGCCATCATTAAAGTTTTACCGTTATGATCAAATTCACTGAGCAGCCATTCTGCAAAATGCTCAGCGCTTTCTACTGGGAAAGCTGCCACGGCATAAAATGCCCCTTTTGGTTTAGGACAAAATACCCCATCAATACTGTTCAGTCCATCAACTAAGACATTTCTTCGCTCCACGTATTCTGTATTAACGGTATCAAAATAAGATTGTGGTGTTTTTAAAGCTGCCTCACTAGCAATTTGCGCATAGGTTGGGGGCGACAGGCGCGCTTGCGCAAATTTCATAGCAGTTGCCATAAAATGCCTGTTTTTACTCACCAAACAACCAATACGGGCGCCACACATACTGTAACGCTTTGAGAAACTATCTACGACAATTGCGTGTTCCTCAAGCCCTTCTATTCCCAAGATAGAATAATGTTCCGCTCCATCGTATGTGAATTCGCGGTATACCTCATCTGCGATAAGAAATAGGTCGTGTTTTAAAACGATGGCTTTGAGTTGATTGAGCTCTTCTTTACTGTAGAGGTAGCCAGTTGGGTTTCCTGGGTTGCAGATCATAATTCCCTTTGTTTTGGGAGTTATGGCTGCTTCAAAGGCGCTTACAGGCGGCAACGCAAATCCATTTTCAATATTCGACTCTACTGGTATCACCTTTACGCCGCTCGCCGTGGCAAAGCCATTGTAATTGGCATAAAATGGTTCAGGAATAATCACTTCATCGCCTTCGTCCATTGCCGAGCCAAAGGTGAATAGCAGTGCTTCTGAGCCCCCGGTTGTAACAATGATTTCTTCGCTCGTCACCCGTAAATTTTTGCTGTGGTAGTATTCTGAAAGACCTGCTCTTAAGCTCGCAAATCCCGCGCTGTGACTGTATGCTAAAACAGGAACATCGGCTTCTTTGATGGCCCTTTGAGCCACTTCAGGGGTGTGGATATCTGGCTGACCAATATTTAGATAGAATACTTTCTTACCAGCACGTTCGGCGTTCTCAGCAAAAGGAACAAGTTTGCGAATAGGACTTGAAGGCATTGCTTCCCCTTTTCTAGATACAGTCGGCATAATTCAGTCGTTTTTTAAATGCAAAAAGCCCCGCAAAAATACGGGGCTTTCTTTAAACTTTCGAGGTGTACTGGGTACGCCTTTAAACTTAATTTGCAATAACGCTACCTCCAGTCTTGGTGGGCGTCGACGGCTTTGAATCAGGATTCATTACCTGTCCTTTGATCGTGAGCACCACAGTTTTGTTGCTCGCGTTGGATTGAACGGTTACCGTTTTGTGGAAATTACCTAAACGGTTCGTATCATACTTTACAGTGATTTCACCCTCTGCGCCAGGTGCGATAGGCTCACGTGTCCACTTTGGAGTTGTACAGCCGCACGAAGCGCGAACGGAATTTAGAACCAACGGCTCAGTACCTTCGTTTTTAAATTTAAAAACNCGCGTTCCGTTTCCACCTTTTTCGACTTTTCCGTATTCCATTACCTTTNGGTCAAATGAAATTTTGGCGCCACTGGTGTTTTCTTCTTGTGCCTGNGCNACAAATCCAAATAGGGCAACGAATAGCGTTAGGAATAACTTTTTCATAATGTAATTAGATGAATTTTTCTTTTTCAAATGTAAGAGTAGTTTAAGCACTTTCAAAGGAAATTAACAAACTCTTAGCCTATGGGTTCATTGAATGCGTGAAGCCTTGTATTTTTGCAGCTTACATAAGTCAATTATTTCATGCGCGAAATTGGAAAATATACTCCGGGAGATATAGAGTCTAAGTGGTACGGCCATTGGTTGGAAAACAACTACTTCCATGCTGAAGTCAGTGAAAAAGAGCCCTATACCATTGTCATTCCTCCCCCTAACGTTACGGGTAAATTGCACATGGGACACATGCTGAACAATACTATTCAGGATGTGCTCATTCGACGTGCGCGCATGCTAGGCCTCAACGCATGTTGGGTGCCAGGTACAGACCATGCATCTATCGCCACAGAAGCAAAAGTGGTGAAGCGCTTGCGCGAGCAAGGCATAAAAAAATCGGACTTAAGTAGAGAAGATTTCCTCAAGCATGCTTGGGACTGGACCGACGAATATGGCGGCATAATTTTAAAGCAATTAAGACATCTTGGAGCCTCATGTGATTGGGATAGAACAGCCTTCACTTTAGATGAAACACGCAGCGAGCAGGTTATAAATGTCTTCATAGACTTGCACAAAAAAGGGATGATTTACCGCGGTTTACGCATGGTGAATTGGGACCCTGTAGCACTTACAGCAGTTTCTGACGAGGAGGTCATTCATAAAGAAGAAAACAGTCGTTTGTATTATATGAAGTATCAGATCGAAGGGTCTGAAGAGTCTTTGCAAGTGGCGACGACGCGTCCTGAAACCATCTTCGGAGATACGGCAGTTTGTGTGAATCCTGAGGACGAACGCTACCAGCACTTAAAAGGTAAAAAAGCTGTAGTTCCACTCGTAGGCCGGGCGGTTCCTATCATTTTTGACGACTATGTCGATATTGAATTTGGTACGGGAGCGTTAAAAGTGACGCCTGCGCACGATACGAACGATAATATGCTTGGCGAGAAGCATGGATTGGAAGTGATCGATGTTTTTGATCAACATGCAGCATTGAATGAAAACGGTGGTGTCTTTGCTGGTATGGACCGATTCGATGCACGAAAGGCCGTCGCTAAAGCATTGGATGAAGCTGGATTTTTGGTAGAAACGAAGGATTTACGCAATAAAGTCGGACGCAGTGAACGCACGGATGCAGTAATAGAACCAAGACTGTCCATGCAATGGTTCTTAAAAATGGCTGATCTAGTGAAGCCTGCTATTGATGGTGTGAAGTCAAAAGATATAACGCTTCATCCACCACATACTGAGAAAACCTATTTGTACTGGATGGAAAACATCAAGGATTGGTGTGTTTCTCGTCAATTATGGTGGGGTCACCGCATTCCTGCTTGGTACGATGCCGAAGGTAATGTTGCGGTTTGTAAGACACGTGAAGAGGCCGCAAAAGCCTTGGGGACCGACAAGGTACACCAAGACGAAGATGTGATGGATACCTGGTTTAGCTCATGGCTCTGGCCGTATAGTGTTTTTGCAGGCAATAAGGAAGAGGAGGATTATTTCTACCCTACCAGTACCTTGGTCACCGGACAGGACATTATTTTCTTTTGGGTAGCTCGTATGATTATGGCAGGATATGAGTTTAAAGGCAAACGTCCTTTCAAAGACGTGTATTTTACCGGAATGGTACGCGATAAAAAGCGCCGTAAAATGTCCAAACAGTTGGGCAATAGTCCAGANCCGTTGGATCTCATCGCGCAATACGGTGCCGACGGGGTGCGCGTGGGCATGTTGATGACTGCGCCGGCAGGAAATGACCTGCTTTTTGATGAAGATTTGTGTGCGCAAGGCTCCTTCTTCGCCAACAAGGTTTGGAATGCCTTCCGTTTGGTGGGGATGTGGGAGACTGGAGCGGATAAGATGAGTCCTTCTGAAGCCCTGGCGGTGAATTGGATGCGCAATCGTATCGGTGAGGCATTGATAGAATTAGAAAACAGCTTCATAAAGTACCGTTTGTCAGAGGCGTTAATGACCACTTATAAGCTTGTTTGGGACGATTTCTGTTCTTGGTATTTAGAAATGGTAAAGCCTGCGCGCGGTGAGAAGGTTTCGGCTGAGGCATTGGAGGCTACTAAAAATATTTTCAATACACTCTTGGAAATTATGCATCCGTTTATGCCTTTCATAACAGAAGAATTGTGGCAGAATTTAGCAGATCGCAAAGAGGGTGAAACGATCAACTTCGCACCATGGCCCTCTTTGAAAGTAGAGGATGATGCGATATTGAAAGCATTTAATCATTTCGCGGAGGTAGTTGGTGGCGTGAGAACCGTAAGAAACGAAAACGGCATCGCACCAAAAGAGGTCTTAACACTTGAGATAGCAAAGGGTACGCCGCACAGCAGCGCATTTGATGCATTGATCAAGAAGTTAGCGAATGTTGATGCTATTGTCGAAGTAAACGAAGTTCAGAAATCGGCATTCAGTTTTGTCGCTGGGGGCGTTAATTATACCATACCAGCCGACGCCTTTGTGAATGTTGAAGAGGAGATCGTTAAGCTCGAAGAAGAATTGGCCTACACGCAAGGATTTTTAAAGGGTGTTGAGAAGAAGTTGAGCAATGAACGCTTCGTTTCTAATGCGCCTGAGGCCGTCGTCGCCTCTGAACGTAAGAAGCAAGCGGATGCCGAAGGTAAAATNNCCNTGATTACACAGCGCTTGGAAGCCTTAAAAGGATAACCGTGAGTCAAGACCTAAACGCCGGAATTCATAGCCACATTGCAGGACTCGAGAAGAAAACGGGCCAGCCTATTTCGTATTGGGTGGACATGGTCCGCTCTTGGAACGAGCCGAAGCACATGGCCAATGTGAAGCGATTAAAAGAGGAGTTTGGTATAGGTCACGGACATGCGAATATGATCGTTCACCTAACCAAGGAGAATACTTCCCTACACATGGATGAAAGCCAGCTAGAGGATAGCGTTTTCAAGGGCAAGGAGCATTGGAAGCCGTTGTGCGAACGCATCGTTGAGGGCTTGCAAGCCACTGGTTTGGAATTCGAGCTCAGCGGTAAAAAGAAGTATTATAGCATTCGTACCTCAAAGCAAATTGCTTGTTTAGTTCCGGCTACCAAGGGGAGGTTCGAAGTTTGGATCAACGTAAAAGGTCAGGAGCCAGTAGGAAATCTGCAACTCATGAAAGCGGGCAGTATGTGTTCGCATGCCATTCATGTAATGGAGGAGGATGCTGATACTTCGGAAGTGCTCCTATGGCTTGAAAGAGCTTTAAAAATGACTCTTTGATAAAAAAAAGCCCGGCGCACAGCGCCGGGCTTTTTTTGTTACGGACCGCCTCCGCTTACTAAATAAATTCAATCCTCGGNATGAGNCGTTNNCTCAGGTCAAGGGCTGGTTTAGATATTTAGTTGGGTTGAATGCTTACGGTGAACAATGCTTTACATACACGCTTCGCTGTCCTTCCTTTCTTACGTCTACTCACATAAATTTTTAAGTCGATTGTTCGCTTACCATTAGGCGCAAAGCTGCTCTCCACAAACAGGTCTTCATTCAATTCCGCGGCGCTATACATTTTCACGTCCAATTGTTCGAATTTCTCTTTAAATGATGCATTTAGAAGCAGCTGTTCCATTCGGCGACTTTTAACTTCATTTAGGATCTGCATCAAATTCCATATGGATAATTCACCATTGGCATCGACCATGGACGCTGTGATGTTGTAACTGTCTTTCGTTCTGAGCGGTCCAGTTTTTCTAGCGGTATTGATGAAATTCTTCATTCGTTTTTTAATCAAAAAAAAACGCCCTCACAATGTGAAGGCGCTTCCGTTATAAAATGGGTTTATTGGTCTATATCACTGCCTTCACGTATACATATAGCAACCCTTCCACATATAATTGCGGTTCTTGAAGTTGACAATATGTTTGGTTGTGTGTTGCATTGAAATAAAAGTAAGTGTTTTTGAGAATTTCAGCTTTCAAACGACTGAAAATTAACAGAAAAGTCTCTTTTCATTTAATTTCTGCGCCAATCGAGCCAGACTTGCCACATCTCTGCCGGTTTTTTACCCTGCAAATCTTTGTGTAATTTTTTCAAAGCAGGTCTTGGATTATCCATCCCAGCGAAGAGCTTAAGCGTATTTACACTGCTTTTTCGATACGCATCAAGCATTTGCATTTTTTGGCCTTCCGCGGGGCCCTTAGGCTGGTAATTCGTAGTATTCAAATTTTGCCAATACCATTCTAAATCCTTGGTGGAGACCAATTTCATGGCTTGTAAAGAAGCATAAACATCGCCTTTTACACGGTAAAGTTCCATCAGCTGCATGGCTGCATTGCCATTGCGAGGAGCAATCTCAATAACGCGTTCGTATAAATCAATTGCTTCACCAATACTGCTGTCGTAGCGTTTTACGGCCGCTAATTGGTTAAGGGATAAAATATGGTTAGGGTGAATGCGCAACGCTTCTGTAAATGAAGTTTCCGCTTGTGCTAGTTTCTTCTCTGAGGGTATCTGTCCATTCGCCGCACGCATGTGGCCAAGACCTTCGAAATAGGCCATGGGATTATTGTAAATGTCCATTTCGAAACAAACATTCTGTGCCTTTTCGGCATTGATTTGCATGCTTCTTACATTTCCTGACATGTAGCCGTCTAAGCAGTTTTTTGCTGCACGTTCACCTTGAACGCGGTTTTGCCCAACATAAAGCGCAAATAATCCCGCTACACCAGCGGATAACATACCCACCATTGCGCTAGTTTTTATTGTTGGTTTAGAATGGGCTACAGCAAAACCTAAGGCAGTAGCCAGAGGGAGTAACATGGTTGCGCGCTCCAAAGGGAATTCACCGAAGCCATAAACAGTAAAACCTACAATGGTGAGCGAAAAAAATAAGCCCCCATCGTGTCTTATCGTCTTTGTAAAGCCTAGAACGAGTAGCGCTAGGAAGAGTATAGCACCCGCAATACCCGTTTCACTTAGCATCCACAACAAGTCGTTGTGTGGTCGAAGAATAGACGTTTGTCCACTCATCACACTTTCATTTGTGCCTTTTAGCCCAGTACCGGGGTATTCTATTTTCCACTGGCCGCCACCAACACCGGATACAGGCTGGTCCATAAACATTTCCCACGATGCATTCCAGTAGTGTAAACGGCTCTGAATAGTGTCGCTGTTAAATATTTTTTCACTCCCTGCGGCAAAAATGGCTACAACAATTCCAATAGATATCACGCCCATTGCCAGCAAGCCAACGCTTCGACGTTGTGCATTTCCTTTTAAGGTATAGTAGGCTACCGCTACGGCCGTCATGGCGAAAGCACCAAGCCAAACCCCGCGAGTCCTCAAAAGAAGAATGCATAAAATAGCTAGACCAACACTAATTCGTTGCATCCATAGACCTAGTGGACCATCCTCTTTTGCATTTAAGGCGAGCGGAACTAGCAATAATAAAGTGGCTGCAGCATAGTTTTTATGGGTGAAAAGTGGTCCATTGGCCAGGTAGATGTTTGATGCCTTATAGGCCTCAACTAGCGAAGGGAGGATGCTTAATCCGGCGATCAACAACGCGACCTGGGCACCAGTAGCCAGGGCGAGAATACCACTAGATTTTTCTTTTCGAAATAAGGCAGCGCTTAATTGGACCCAAGTAAACAAAAGAGCGATTCGAGCGCCAAAACCAAGCAACTCTGAGACAGCACTGACATTTCCAATCTTCGCCAAGGGAAGGAGGAGTATCAGGATAAAGAGTGCAATACTATTTAGGCCCTCACCACCATGCTTTCGCGTCAAAAAGCTACCGATGCCACCTACAGCCGCAAGAACCGTAATTCGCAGCCAAAGGCCGATGTCCTGACTGCCGGAATCAACAGCAAGTAGCAGTAGCAGAGGCATGTAGAAAAAGAGGGAGCGCAAAGACTTCATAAAAATCGATTTGTTCAAATATAACGAAAGGAATCATTGCCCGATTCTACCTTATCTTAGAGTCCCAAATACTTATCACAGACTATGGAAAA
>JGI26082J51739_10001061_pt1 | contig 17309 bp, 14 predicted proteins | sample SaaInl5LU_22_DNA_FD_51739 | JGI IMG/M metagenome (IMG submission 51739)
TAGCCACAGAATTGGGCATGGGTGTGAACGCTGGGCATGACCTTAACCTGCTAAATCTCGGAAAATTCGCCACTATTCCCGATCTGCTAGAGGTCTCGATTGGTCACGCATTTACCGTCGACTCGCTGGAGATGGGCATGGCCAGCNCAGTGCGGGCCTACAAAGCGCTGCTTGGTTAATCTTGAGTAGCGCGCCAACGCAGCTAACTCTCTCGTGTATAGGCGCTGGCCGCCTGGGTAAAACGCTGTGTAAACTGATGTCAGCGGCCGCGTTGGGCCCTGCCCTCAAGTTGCAACAAATCATCAATACCTCGCTACGCAGCGCAGAATCTGCGGTCGCTTTTATTGGCAGCGGCACCCCTACAACTAGCACTGACAGCCTGTTGCCGGCGGATATTTGGCTTATTGCTACGCCGGACCACGCCATTGCACCAGTAGCGACAGCACTTACCGAAAGTGGCGTGCTACGGGCTGGCGATATTGTTGTGCACTGTTCGGGCGCGCTTTCCTCCGAGATTTTAGGGGTACCAACAGAGGTTTTGCGCGCCTCTGTTCATCCGAGCCACAGCTTCGCCAACCCAGAGGCCTCGCTGCTGAGCTTTGCCGGCAGCGCCTGTGCGGTGGAAGGTGATGATGTGGCCACGCAGCGCTTGATGGGCCTTTTTAGCGCCATTGGTGGCCGCTGTTTTACCCTCGACCGTCAGCACAAAGCCCTCTACCATGCCGCGACGGTAATGGCCTCTAACAATCTTGTCAGTCTGCTGGCCGTTAGCCAACAAATGCTGGAAGCCGCAGGCGTGTCTGCACAGGAGAGTCGGACGATTCTCCAGCCGCTGATGCAAAATACTTTTTCTAATTATCTCAAGAGCAATCCTGTTGCCGCGCTGACCGGACCTATTTCTAGGGGCGACANCAGCACGGTGGCCAGTCATTTGGCGAGCCTTGAGCAGCACCCAGACTGGCGTGCCATCTACTCAAGCCTCGGCGCGGCAGCGCTTGGCATTGCCGCTCAACAGCCCTATGCCAGTAANGCACAATTAGATGCCATCGCCCGCTTATTAGATCGAGACAGCCCCCATGAATAAACCTGATAGCGCCGAATATCTGGCTCGCAAATCCTTCTTTAATCGACTTATTACCGTGTATGGACGCAATCCGGTCTATGAGATTTTAACTGACACATCGCTGCAAGTATTTCGCTTACATCTGGCGGAGTCGAATCGCACGGGCGGCATTATTGATCAAATTAAGGCTGCCGCGAGTCAGCGCAATATAGAAATTTGCTACCACAGCCGCGAGCAGCTGGCGCGAATTTCCCGCAANAGCAAACAGGATCAGGGCGTTGCCTGCGATATTCATTGCGCGGGCTACGAGCCCTACGAACAGGCCTTGGCGAACATGCCTCACGCGGGGCAGCGCCCCATTATTGCCCTCGATGGCATTACTAACCCGCAAAATNTAGGCATGATTATTCGCAGTGTCACTGCCAGCCCCGCACATGGCATATTGCTGCCGAGTAAAGGCTGCGCGGATTTTGGCCCACTGGTGATTAAAGCCAGTGCTGGCACACTCTTTAAAGGGACAATTTTGCGCTGTGACGGTTTAGTCGCTGCCCTGAAGGCGTTTAAGCAGAAGGGTTTTGAAATTTGTACGCTGTCGTCCCATCAGGCTGTTCCCTTGACAGAATTCAAACCAAAAGCGCCTATTGTCTATGTCCTCGGCAATGAAACTGAAGGGGTAAGCCGCGAGGTTGCGGCCCTCAGTGATCACCGTGTCGGTATTCCTATGGCGAACGGTGTTGAGTCGCTGAATGTGGCAATTACAGCCGCATTAATCGCTTTTAACGGTCTTTAAATGCCAGAGCGGCGAGCCCAACGCCGCGACGATCGATACGACCATGGTCATAACAGCAATCGCGGTAAATGTCTGGGTAAGACCGACATGTTCGATGGCAAATCCACACGCCCACGCGCCGATCGGCGCGCCCCCAAACAGACACAGCTGATAGACCGACGCCGCTCTTGAGCGGTGCGAATGGGGAACTTGGTTGTGTAAAATAGTGCGCCCGAGCGTCATGGACATACCTGAGAACGCGCCCCAAATATAGATTGCGGGCAACAGTAACCAAAAATTTGGCGCGGTCGCGATAACACANACCAGTGCGCCACGGCCAAGAAAACTGATAATCATCAGTCGACCCGGTCGTTTGAACGTGTCTTTTCGGCGACTGACGAGGAAGTTAGCGGAGACGATGCCTAGCGTAAAAATGACCTGAAATGTCGCATAGAGACCCGCGCCGCCCATGTAGGACTGGCTCGCGAGCAATGGCATGCCCACGAGGTAGACGCCGAACCCCAGAAAACCGGTCGCCGAGACCAACAGCAGTAGATGCAGCAGCCGTTTATCGGTTAGAAATAGTGCGAAACCGGCGCGTAGATCACGCAGAGTTTGCTTGTTATTGACCGCTTTAGTATTCGCCTCTGTCTCATCCTGTTGACGCTCAAGTGTCGCCAACAGTTCCGCATCGACTTCCTGCTCGGGGTGACTGCGCTTAATCAGCAACGAACTCAACACAAACATACTGATTTGCACACACAACAGTGTGGTCAAACCAATATCATCGATCTGTCCCGCCAGAATAAAACCGACACCCTGCGCGAGAAATTGCACCATGACCGCCTTGGCCACCGCCTGATGCATACTATTTTGCGGTGCATAGCCGAGCAGGCTCTCCCGCGCAGGCTGAACAAAGGCCGACACAGTGCCATAAGCCATACCAAACATCAGCAAGAGCGAAAATGTTAGTTCACCGGAAGCGGCGGCCCCAGCCAAAATCGCAATTGGAAATGCGTACAACAGATACAGCCGCGACAGCCACGAGCCNCGATGNCGACGGTCAGAGATGACACCACCGGGCAATATAAAGAGTAAATTTGGCAATAGAACAGCAAGTTGCGCCAAACCTAAGCGGCTCGGCGATTCGTTGAGTACGCCTATCACCAACCACGGGTAGAGAACGGTGTGCAGGCCCATAGCCAAGTTGCTGGTGCCGATGGTTGCCAGATAATGGCGAAATGAAAAGGCTTTTGAATCCACCTATTTACGCCAGCGGCGGATAGCCGCCAGTAGCCAGACAAGCGTCGCGGCGCTGGCGAGAATTATGCCGAGCACGAGCAGTGCCGTGAGTAAATTACCCCATAATTCGCCGAGCGAAACATGGTAAATTTTTACCGCCATCACTAAAAATGCGGCGCAACCAAACATGGATGCGAGCCATGCTGAGCGCTGCCTGATGGCGTTTCGTCCGGTTTTTTTCAACCCGAGTCCCCTTTCTGTTTTCTCTTTGCCACTGACAGTGGGCAGCGGCTGACTTATGCTAACCGGCCTCTTTGACCCATTCGCAGCGAATTTGAATATCCGATTGATTGGGCTTGTGGCCCATGCCATTGGTGGCAAATACAAAGGAGTGGACACCTGACATCTCAGTTTCCAGATGTACCGTGGCACTCACCCAGTACATTTTACGCAGCAACCCTTCAAACTGTTCTAACCAGTATTTCCACTCATGCTCTACGCCGATATAAGAGGCGCCAAAATGCATCACTTCGGTGGCTAAACTCAAGTCAATCGACTGTTGCTCTGGCAGAGAGAACATTTCTCTGTTGACCAAACTCCAAGATTCTGCGGAGGGCAGCTGCTCCATCGCCCGACGATTGTGGTGGCGATGCTGCGCGACGTCTTGGTCGGCAATGTTTTTTATCACACCGTAAACTACGGACTCTCCTCGAACATCACTATTCATTTACTTCTCCCTTTTTCCCTGCCTCTCTGTCAATGCCAGCCTAGCATAACGGTGCTCTCTGGCTATGTTTTAATCCGCGCCAAAAAGGCGATAAAGTCCGCCTCGTCCATCACTGGAATATTCAACGATTCTGCTTTATTCAGTTTCGAACCTGCGCCCGGCCCGGCGACAACTTGAGTGGTTTTTGCGGAAACACTGCCGGCGACTTTGGCGCCTAAATCCTGTAATCGGTCCTTGGCCTCGGCGCGACTCATCACGTCCATGGCGCCGGTCAGAACCCAGGTCTGACCTTTGAGCGGTTGNGAGTCCTGCGCGGTGACATCAATATCCGACCAACTCACACCTGACTCACGCAACGCNTTAATAATGGCCACATTGTCAGGATTGCGGAAGAAATCGCGAATAAAGTAAGCCACCACCGGCCCNATATCATCGACCTCCAACAACGCCTCTAAGTCAGCGTCAAGAATGGCCTCGAGCGAGCCAAAATTTTTCGCCAACGTTTGCCCCGTCGCCTCGCCTACTTCGCGAATGCCCAAGGCAAAGAGGAACTTGGCCAGCGTGGTCTGTTTACTTTTTTCAATGGCCTGAATGAGATTGGTCGCTGACTTTTCGCCCATGCGCTCGAGACCGGCAATTTTCTCAACCGTCAATTCGTAGATATCCGCCACAGAGTAGATTAAGCCATCATCCACCAGTAATTCGACGAGTTTGTCGCCGAGACCGTCGATATCCATGGCCTTGCGCGAGGCAAAATGTTTGATGGCTTCTTTACTTTGCGCGCCGCAGAAAAGCCCGCCTGAACAGCGAGCAACCGCTTCTCCGGGTGTTCGTCGCACGGGGGAATGACAAACAGGGCAATTTTCCGGAAAGAGAATCGGTCTGGCATCANCGGGACGTCTGTCCAAGACAACTTTGGCGATTTGCGGAATNACATCTCCCGCGCGGCGNATAATCACTGTGTCGCCAATACAGACACCNAAACGCTGAATTTCGTCGCCATTGTGCAGGGTCGCGTTACTGACGGTAACGCCTCCAACAAAAACCGGCTCAAGTCTGGCGACGGGTGTAATGGCGCCGGTTCTGCCCACTTGAAACTCCACATCGAGCAAGCGCGTCATCTCTTCCTGGGCCGGAAACTTGCGGGCGATTGCCCAACGCGGCGCTTTGGCAACAAAACCAAGCCGCTGCTGCAGCTCTAGGTCATTGACCTTGTAGACAATGCCATCAATATCGTAGGGCAGCTGATCTCGGGTCTCTTCTAAGCGCCGGTAATAGTCCTGACAGGCGGCTATGCCCTGTGCAACCTCGGTGTGACGATTGATCTTAAAACCCCAAGTGCCGAGCATATCAAGCATATGCAGGTGACTATNGGGCTTACTGCCGCCTTGAAATTGGCCAACACTGTAGGCGCACATTTCCAGAGGCCGGGTTGCGGTGATTTTAGAATCTAACTGTCGCAAACTGCCGGCTGCGGCATTGCGTGGGTTAACAAAGGTTTTTTCACCGGCGGCAATCGCCGCGGCATTGATTTTCTCAAAGCCCGCGCGCGGCAGATAAATCTCTCCGCGGACTTCCAACAGCTGGGGGAAATCGCTGCCGCTAAGCTTTAAGGGAATACTTTTGATGGTGCGAACATTGGCGGTAATATCCTCGCCCACTTGTCCGTCACCCCGAGTCGCGCCGCGCACGAGCGCACCGTCGCGATAGAGTAAACTGACGGCTAGGCCATCCAATTTGGGTTCGCAGGCATATTCAATTAAGTCGTCGGGCTTGCGGTTGAGGCGATCTTTGATGCGACGATCAAAGGCATCGAGCTCTTCGTCACTGAAGGCNTTATCCAAGGACAACATGGCAACATCGTGTTTCACTTGCGCGAAAGACTGTAGCGCCGCGCCACCGACTCGCTGGCTGGGGGAATCGTCGCTGACAAGCTGGGGGTATTCTGCTTCTATCGCCTGCAAACGCNGCATGGCGCGGTCGTATTCACTGTCCGGGACACTCGGGTCGTCGAGTACGTAGTAGCGATGATTGTGCTGATTTAACTCGTCCTTGAGCCGTTCATACTCTGCGCGAACCTNCTCTGGAGTGTCTGCCATTTAAACGCCTATAAAATCAGTGTTCGCGACTGCGCCGAAATGCAACGTCGCGGGCGCGCTGTCGATAATGGTCTAGGGTCTGGCGGGTCATTGAGCTGCGGGTCTCGTCAAGAATAAACGCCTCAAGGTCGGCGGCCATACTGTCGACACACTCAATCATGATATCCAATGCACCGGCCGGATCGTCAAGATCATCCAGCGCCATAAAGAAAGTGACACCGGGCGTAGTCATTTGATCGATGGTTTTTAAATCGAAAGTACCTGGGTTGACCAAATTGGCCATGCTAAAAAGAACCTCGCCCGATCCATCAAGCTGCAGGTGGCGTTGAAATATTTTCATCTCGCCAAAGCGCAAACCATTTTTGAGTGCCACGGATTGTAGATCTGTCCCCGACAATTTCTCGCCTTTGGGGGCCATTAGGTGCATTACCAATATTTGCTGTAGCTGGCTTGGGGTCTGAACTGGCTCGCGCTCAACTTTTTTGACGGGTTCCTGCTTTGCTGCTGTCGCGGCCTGCGGGCGCGGTTTTAACGCCGGAGGTGGTGTATCAATCAGATCGAACTGTTGCTGCCGAGGCTGCGAAAAGCCAAAATCGGGCTTTTGCGCCAGTGCTCGGCGCAGGTTTTCTTCCACTTGTAAAATATCGTCGTCGTCGCGAATTCCGACCACACGGGATCCACCGGAAGGGAACTCACTGTCCCTGATAAAATCATCGTCGTCATCTGGCCGCGAGTTTTTTTGCAATTTGCGCGACGACATATGCAAGTTTTCATAGCGGTGATGTTTCAGGCGGCGAGCGCCATCCAGAATAATCGCTAGCAATACCAGCAGACCCACAGCGATCAGTACTTCTCTTGGTCCTATTGAATCCATAAAGGCAAACTACTCAGGTTTTCGTTTTTGAATCTATAAGGGTAGGCCATTGCCTGCGCAATAATCTACTCCAGCCCTCTTAATCTCTATTCTGCATCTCTAGTGTGCCGATCAAGCGTCAGCTAATGCCGCCGCTTGATTGACGTCAACACTAACCAGACGCGACACGCCAGGCTCATGCATTGTTACACCCATCAATTGATTTGCCGCTTCCATTGAAATTTTGTTGTGCGTGATAAAGATAAACTGCACGGTATCTGACATCTCTTTTACCATCGCGGCATAGCGGCCAACGTTGGCATCATCCAATGGCGCGTCCACTTCGTCAAGCATACAAAACGGCGCAGGATTTAGGCGGAATATTGCAAATACCATGGCGATGGCGGTAAGTGCTTTTTCACCCCCGGAGAGCAGCTGAATCGAGGCATTTTTCTTGCCGGGCGGCCGCGCCATAAGGGTGACACCAGTATCTAATAAATCATCGCCGGTCATTTCAAGGTAGGCGTGACCGCCACCAAACAGTTTCGGGAATAGCTCTTGAATGTGGGTATTGACCAGTTCAAAGGTTTCTTTAAAGCGCGTGCGTGTTTCGCGGTCAATTTTTTGAATCGCTGTTTTTAAGGTGTTTAGCGCTTCTTCCAATTCGAGGTTCTGTGCGTCGAGATAGTCTTTGCGCTCGGACTCTACTTTATATTCATCAATGGCTGCGAGGTTGATCGGCCCCAGTCGTGAAATACGATTGGCCATCATCTGCAGCTGCTCTTCCCAATCCAACAATTCGGCGTCGTCTGCAAGATTTTCCAACANGGCNTGAAGATCTGCCTGTTTTTCGGCAATTTGCTCCTCGATGGTGCGGCTTAACGTCTTGATTTCGGACGCTGCAATACGCTTTGCCTCAAGNTTGGCGCGCACCACCTGCAGCTCTTCTTCAAGCTCGGAGCGCAGTTTTTCCTGCTCGCGCATCTGATGATCAATGTCATCTAGNGCTGCTTTAGAGGCGTTCATTTCCGCCTCAATGGCCAGTCTTAACTCAAGCTTTTCAGCGAGTTCTTGCTTATAGTTTTCCGATGGATCGTCTTTAATATTGAACGCTTCACGCAACTGTTCACGGCGCTCTTGCAAGCGCGCCACTTGCACCGTTAGGCGCTCAATGCCGTCGCGAATTGATTTCAACTGCGTGGTCAGCGACCCCTCGCGAACGGCGAGACTTTGACGGAGATCGCGGTCTTGGCTGGCGCGNCGGCGGCAGGNGTCTAACTGCTCGCGCTGNTTGTCGCGCTGCGCTACCAACTGCTCNCGGCGCTGGGTATCCGCTTCCATCTTTTCAATCGACTGCTGCAATATCTCGCGCGCTGCAGCGAGGTTTTCCTGCTCAGTGGCGTGTTGCTGCTGGACGTCGGACAACTCTTTTTCCGCACGCTCTTTGCGCGCTTTTAACTGTTCTATCTGCACTTGGAATGCGCTTAACTTTGATCGCAAATCCGCATAGATACTCTGCTGACGGGCAACCTTTGACGCTATTTCCTGACGCTGCGCTTCAAGTGCACGCAGCTGCTGTTCGTTGGCTTGACGCTGCTCGGTNAGTTCGGCGACCTGCTGTTCAGCCTGCTGCTTATCGCGACCGATCACTTCAAGCTCTTGCTTGCGCTTNAGCACGCCGGCAGTGGCATCTTTGTCGCGAGCGACACGCAACCAGTTGTTGCCAAGCCAAATACCCTCGCGGGTCACCACTGACTCTGTCGCTGACAGCTGTGGCTGCAGGGCCAGCGCGTCGGCGAGGCTTTCGGCAGCATAAACATGGCTTATCAAGCCCTGTACGGCATCNCCACTGACAAATTCACTAAGTAGACGACCTTTTTTAGCGCTGACGTTAGCGGCACTGGTGGCTTTGCCAATCAGCAGCAGCTCGCCTTTTTTGAAGTCGTCGATCAAACCAATATTGGCTGCCACATCATCCACGCTAACCGCTTGCAAATAGCTGCCCAGCACGGTTTCGGCCGCAATGTCCCAGCCTTCCGCGGGCTGAACAAAATCCGCGAGGCGGGGGTTTTTGCCAAGACCTTTTGCATCGAGCCATTTTTTCTCGTTGCCATCACCCATGGCTGCCTGCTGCAGGGCTTCCAGCGAAGCGCGTCGGCCCTGGAGGGTTTGCAGNCGACTGCGGGCTTGATCAAGCGCACTGCCCAGCTGCTTTTCGCTGCTGCGCGCGGCATCAATTTCTTGACTGTTTTCGAGGCGCTGCGCCTCAATTGTTTTGCGTGAGAGCTCGGCATCATTGAGCTGATCTTGTATCGACGCCATCTCTTCTTCAGCGGGACTGGCTTGAAAGCTAGAGGCTTCTGCGCTCAGATTTTGTTGACGCTCGCCCAACCGTCGCATCAACTGCTCGAGATGCTGAATGCGCGACTGCTGGACTTCGGCCTGCTGGCGCGGCGCTGCCGACTGCTGGTTGAATTCGTCCCACGACTGCTGCCACTGCTGCATGGACTGCTCGGNNGCCTGCAGGGCCTCTGCGGAGATCTTCTCTGCTTCAATGGCTTTCTCAAGCGCGGGGGTCAGCTCGTTAAACTCTGCTTGCCAGCCGTTGGCTTTTGCAAGGTCGCTGTTTAAGTGCTGCTCGGCTTCAGTGAAGTTGCGCTCGGTCTGTTCAAGATCTTTGTGCAGCTCAGAGGCGCGCTGCTGGGCGTGTTCGATGGCCTGTTCAATTCGCGCAACATCACCACCCACTTTGTAAAAACGCGCCTGCACTTCGTTGAAGGCATCGCCGAAATCCGTCGCTTGACTGCGCAGTTTTTCGATCGCGGTATCACAGCCGCTGCGTCGAGCCTGAACTTTTTCCTGCTCGATCTCTAGAGCGTTGATGATCTGCTTTTGCTCTACGGCAGAGGCGTTGTAACCGCGCCACTTGAGGGCCAGCAGTTCTGCGGATATNTGCCGCTCTTCTTTTTTGTACTCAGTGTATTTTTCTGCTGANTTGGCCTGACGCTCAAGGCGACTCAGCTGACGGCCGAGCTCATCGCGAATATCCGTCAGTCGCTCCAAATTTTCCATGGTGCGAACCATGCGACTCTCGGTCTCGCGGCGACGCTCTTTGTATTTAGAGATGCCCGCAGCTTCTTCAATATAAATTCGCAGTTCATCGGGACGCGCTTCGATCAGCCGGGAAATCATGCCCTGTTCAATAATCGCGTAACTGCGCGGCCCAAGGCCTGTGCCCAAAAAGATATCGGTAATGTCACGGCGGCGGCATTTGCTGCCATTGAGATAGTAGTTCGACTGACCGTCTCGAGTCACTTTGCGCTTGATGCCAATCTCAGCGTAGGCGGCNTATTCACCGACAATGCGGCCTTCTGAGTTGTCGAAAATCAGCTCGATGGATGCTTGGCCAACAGGTTTGCGACCACCAGAACCGTTAAAGATAACGTCGGACATAGACTCGCCGCGCAAATTCTTGGCGGAGCTTTCACCCATGACCCAACGCACGGCATCGATAATATTCGACTTGCCACAGCCATTGGGGCCGACAACGGCGCAGAGGTTGCTCGGGAAATTGACGGTAGTCGGATCAACGAAGGATTTAAATCCTGCAAGTTTTATCGATTTAAGCCGCATAAGTCATGATTCTATGTCTGTTTGGTGCATCGCTGCGGCCCAAAGGGTGACCACAATTCGTAACCTCGCATTCTACACACTAAGGGGCTGACACAAAATAGAAATAACCGCCACGCGGGTGCACAAAAGGGATTAGTGGGCCATCTTGCGCAGGGATTAATTCACTGCGTCTGCGCGCTGTCGCAGCCTTACATAAGCGCCGCAAAACAAGTACCCTACGCGCTTACAAAACCACTCCGCGAATCCGCTATGTCAGAGACTAAAATCCGCCTCACACAATACAGCCACGGTGCTGGCTGCGGCTGCAAGATAGCGCCCAGCGTGCTGGAAACCTTTTTGCAAACCGACTTTATTGCCCCCGATGACCCCAAGCTTTTGGTGGGCAACGACACCAAAGACGACGCCGCGGTCTATGACCTCGGCGATGGCACAGGTGTTATCAGCACCACAGATTTTTTTATGCCAATCGTCGACGACGCCTTCGAGTTTGGCCGCGTCGCTGCCACTAATGCGATCAGCGATATTTATGCCATGGGCGGTACGCCTATGATGGCCATTGCCATACTCGGCTGGCCCATTAACAGCCTGCCGGCAGCGGTGGCCAAGCAGGTGATTGAGGGCGGTCGTCACGCCTGTCGCGATGCGGGGATTAGTTTGGCGGGAGGCCACTCCATCGACTCGCCGGAACCCATTTTTGGGCTCGCCGTCACTGGTCGCGTTGCCCTTAGTCAGCTAAAACAAAACAGCACGGCAGAGGCCGGCGACCAGCTCTTTCTGACCAAGCCCATTGGTGTGGGCATTCTGACCACGGCAGAAAAACAGGGCAAGTTGCGCCCAGAACACAGCCGGTTGGCGGTTGAAAGCATGATGAAAATGAATAGTGTTGGCGCTGAACTGGGCCCCGTAAAAGGCGTTTCCGCAATGACTGACGTCACCGGCTTCGGCTTGCTGGGGCATCTGCTGGAAGTGTGCCAAGGCAGCAACCTCTCGGCCAAACTGAACGCACAGGCAGTGCCATTATTGGATGATGCCGTGCTCGATTACCTCGCTCAAGGTTGCGTGCCCGGCGGTAGCAAGCGTAATTGGGAAAGTATTAGTCATGCTGTTTCCGGCACTGACAGCGTAAGTGAAGCCTTACTCTGCGATCCGCAAACCAGTGGCGGACTATTAATTGCAGTGAATCCAGACAGCATTGATCGAGTGAGTCAGTTGTTGCTTGCGGCGGGCTGTTATCACAAGCCCATTGGCGAGCTCTATCACTCAGACCAGCCTCCCACCATTGAGGTCATCCGTTGAATCGGCCACCACTGCCATTGGTCAACCACTATCGGGAACTGCTGATCGCAGACACTCCGATGATTGATGTACGCGCACCCATTGAGTTTGCCTCGGGCGCGCTGCCTAGTGCGGTCAACTTGCCCTTGATGAGCAATGAAGAGCGCCACCGTGTCGGTATTTGCTACAAAGAGCAGGGACAAGCCGCGGCGATAAAACTGGGCCACAGCTTAGTGACGGGTGCACTTAAAGATCAGCGCATTGATGCGTGGCGCGCGTTTATGGCAGAAAATCCCTCGGCGGTACTCTATTGCGCCCGCGGCGGGTTGCGCTCTCAACTTAGTCAGGACTGGTTGGCTGACGCAGGCATCATCTGCCCAAAGGTTGAGGGCGGTTTTAAGTCGCTGCGCGGATTTTTATTGAACTATATCAATGACTTCTGCACTCAGGGCCAATTGCTGATTCTCTCCGGCATGACCGGCACCAGCAAAACCGACATTATTCGTCAGCTGCCCAATGCGGTCGATCTTGAGGGCGCGGCAAACCACAAGGGCTCAAGTTTTGGACGTCCTCTCGACGGCCAGCCCGCACAAATTGATTTCGAAAATAGAGTTGCCATCGATCTTCTTCGCGTCGAAGCCCAACACCCCCATCGAACAGTGGTACTTGAGGACGAAAGTCGCAGTATTGGTGGGCGCCACTTGCCTCCCTGTTTAGCCGATAAAATGGCACAGAGTCCGCGCGTGGTGATTGAAGTCCCGTTCGCAGAGCGCATTGAAAAGCTTTGGCAAGAGTATGTGGTCGAGCGCCATCAGCAGACACTGGCTTTTTACAGCGCGAGCGGCGAAGGCTCTGAAATAGCCGAGGGCTCTGAAAGGGCCGAGTACGCGTTTGCGCAGTACTTAATCGACAGCCTTATGCGTGTGCAAAAACGTCTTGGCGGACAGAGAACGAAGGAAATTTTGGCCTTAATGGAAGCCGCTATTGCACGGCAAGCAGAGGACAAGTTTGCCAGTCACCGCGATTGGCTCACGGCGCTCACTCAAGATTATTACGATCCCATGTATATTTATCAGCTCGAAAAGCGCAAAGAGCNGGTGGTATTTCGCGGCGACCGCAGTGCCGTGATGGAATGGTTAGCNAGCGCGGATAATCGCTAGGAGGCGNGCAAANACTTGTGCTNCCAGCGNGTCAGAGATATCCATCAACGCTTCGCCAATATACAACTCAAAATAACAGCTGTTCGCGCTATCGCCCTGATTAGCCTTGTTAAACAACCACAGCGAAAATTCCGCAGCAATCTGATCGCGAGCCGCGTCGGCCCGTTCTGGTGTGCAGGGCAAATAAATATGCAGCATATTAACCTGCGGAAGAGGAGGCATAATCACAAGATCGTCGAGCCCTTCTATAGCCTTAACCAGACTGATTGTTCGAGCGAAATAAGCAGGAAACCGTGCGATAGCGCTATCAAATTTCATCGCTGCCGAGGCCACATTAGCGGCCAGCGTCTGCAAGGTTCCACCCGCCCGCCGCTGCCACAACTTAGCCTCAGCAATAAAATCCTCTGGCCCCAGCAACATAGCGCCAGGCAGAGCGCCAATACCTTTGTAAAAGGAGACGTAGACAGAATCAAAACCGGCACAGATCTCGCTGTACTCGCGATTGTAAAATTGTTTAGTTTCCCACAGGCGCGCACCGTCCAGATGCAGGCGCACACCTCTGGCTTTAGCGCTGTGCTTGAGTGCCTCCAACGCCTCCCATGTGGGCAACTGCCCGCCTGCCTCACGGATTGGCAGTTCAATAAGCAGGGTTGAGAAGGTCTCTGTTAACGCGTCAAAATGGTCTGCCAACAGTGGCGATTTGTGCGGACCCACTAAGGTAGCGGTAAGACCATAGAGGTGACGATAGCCGGACTCTTCGTGCAGTTCGATATGCGAGGTAGGATGCATGGCGAAATGCGAGCAGCCCGACCGATCACTCCAGATTCGCAGCGCTGTCAGCTGAGCCAACACACCACTAGGCATAAAACGCGCCGCAGGGAAGCCGAGTAAATCGGCTATTTTGCGTTCAAACGACTCAATTAAATCACCGCTGCCATAGGCTTCAAACTCACAATCGCGCTGTTTGCACCAATCCGCAATCTCTGCCAGCACAGCTGCTGGTTTACTGAATCCATGGCCACTCAAGGAGCGGCACTGGGATTTAAGCGATGATTGGACTGACGTCATGTTTGAGGCCTTTTGCCTTTTTAGCGCGGTTGCATTCTCACGCCGCCGTCGAGGCGAATGGTCTCGCCATTCAGGTAGCTGTTTTCGGCAATATGCACCACCAGCTGGGCGAACTCGGCGGGGTCACCAAGGCGCTTGGGAAAGGGGATATTTGACACAATCGCATCTTGCACATTTTGCGGCATGCCCATCATCAGCGGCGTCGCCATAACACCTGGAGCAATGGTATTCACGCGAATGCCCTCGGAGGCCAAGTCGCGCGCCATCGGCAGAGTCATTCCGACGATACCGCCCTTGGTTGACGAATAGGCGACCTGCCCCATTTGGCCATCGAACGCAGCAATAGATGCAGTGTTAACGATGACACCTTTTTCAGATTTCTCATCGGGCGTGTTGCGCGCCATCGCGGCGGCAGCGCAACGGGCGATATTAAAGGTACCAATTAAATTGACTTCAATCACTTTGCGGTAGAGATCGAGATCGTGGGGAATGCCCTCGCGGCTAATGGTTTTGACGGCGATGCCAATACCGGCGCAGTTAACGCAGACGTCCACACGACCAAGGTCACTGACAATCTGTGCAAAAGCCGCCTCAACATCTGCCCCGCTGGACACATCAAGCTTCATAAACCGCGCCTTTGATGCTCCCAGCTCTTGCACCGCAGTCTCGCCCGCCGCTGCATTCATATCAAAAATAACCACTGTTGCCCCGCGCTCAACCAGCGCCTGTGCCGCTGCACGACCCAAGCCCGATGCGCCGCCGGTGACGACGGCTACTTTATTGTTCAAATTCATAATCGACTCCTAGATAATCTCTGATAATAATTCGCGGGCAATAATAATCCGCTGAATTTCACTGGTACCCTCGTAGATACTGGTTATACGCGCATCTCTCGACCAGCGCTCAAGCGGATATTCAGCACTGTAACCATTTCCGCCCAACATCTGCAACGCGGTGTAACAGGCCGCGTTCACTTTTTCGCTGGTAAATACTTTCGCCATCGACGCTTCTTTGGCAAAACTCAAGCCGCGCTCTTTGCGTGACGCTGCTTGCATTAACAATAATCGCGCTGCTTCCAGGTTGGTGTAGGCATCGGCCAGCTGCCATTGCAAGCCTTGAAAATTAGACAGGGGCTGGCCAAATTGCTGGCGTTCAGTTAAATACCGGCGCGCGTAATCCATGGCCGCCAANCCTATACCAAGNGCAAACGAACCGACNCCAATGCGCCCACCCGCCAGCTCACCCACAGCAATTTTGAAGCCCTGATTTTCTTGCCCCAAAATAGCCTCTGCAGAGACACGACAATCAGTGAAAATCACTTCATTAGTAGAGGAGCCCTTCTGCCCCATTTTTTGTTCCGTTTTGCCGATAACAACGCCAGGATTACTCGCTTCAACGAGGAAACAGGTAATACCTTTGCCTTTTTTGGCCTGNGGGTCTGTGACTGCCCANACAACNAACAATCCTGCGTATTCGGCNCTGGTGATGTAGAGCTTNGTACCATTCAACAGCCAGTCATCGCCCTCTTTAGTGGCGCGACATTTCATGCCTGCGGGGTCGGAACCGGCACCTGANTCGGTGAGACAGAAGCCTCCTGCGGGATACTCGCCCGAGCAGAGTTTGGGTAGATAGTGCTGTTTTTGCTGCTCTGTGCCACAGGCCTGAATCACTTCAGCAACCATATTGGTAACTGAAACGGTCACCGCTGTGGAGGCGCAGCCGCGACCCAGTTCAGTCAGCGCCACACTAAAGGCTACCGAGCCCGCTTCGGTGCCACCATAATCGCTGTCAATGTTGAGGCCCATAAAACCGAGATTGGCGAGTTTTTGCAGATTGGCGAGAAGTAAGTCGCGCCCTTCGCCACGGTCGAGTATTTCTGCGACCGGCAGCAGTTCATCGGCAGCAAATCGCGCCGCTGTCTGCTGGATAAATTGTTGTTCTTCAGTCAGTTCTAAATACATTCTGCAACTCCTTTGCTGCTGCTTTTTTAATTGAGTGAACGGCTGTCTCGCGGCGATGTAATGGCCTGCGCCGCAACCGCCTGAACCAAGACAAAGGGTGGAATAACCAAAGCCCAGACAAGGGTATTTTGTTCATGCCAATCAAGGGCCTGCTGATCGCTAACGTGAAAAACCACGTGCTCTGCGAGCCACTGCTTCACCCGCGCTGTATTGTCGTTATGCAGTGCCACAGCCACTTGAATTAAATCGCCCTGCTCTGCAACGGCGAGAACATTGCCCGCGGCATAATGTGTCTGCAAGTCATGCCACGAGATCTTTGCGGTTTCGCTGTTGAGTCGCGCAATCAGCACTTGCTCAGAGGATTGCTCCATGGTCTTCAACCCATCCAATGGCAAAAATTGCGCAGTAGTTGGAGTCCGGCATCGGCGCTTTTCTCTGGGTGAAATTGCACAGCGAAAAGGTTGTTGTAACTCAGCGCGGCAGCAAAATTAACTCCGTAGTCGCAGCGGCCTGCAATATGCTGCGGCTCGCTTGGCGCCACAAAATAGCTGTGAACAAAATAAAAGCGGCTGTCTTGGTCGATACCCTGCCACAGCGGATGATCAATGGTTTGGTGAACATTGTTCCAACCCATATGCGGAACTTTGAGCTTGGCCCCTGCGGCATCGACATGCTGGTTGCCAAAAAATTTAACACGCCCCGGCAGTAGCCCAAGACAATCGACACCACCATTTTCTTCACTGTGCTCCATCAGCGCCTGCATACCGACGCAGATCGCCAGCACTGGTTTGGTTTTCATCGCCTGACTGACCACATCGCCCACGTTGAGCCGACGAATTTCACCCATACAGTCGCGAATAGCACCGACACCAGGAAAGACCACGCGGTCGGCGTCTTCAACAACGGCGGGATCGGCAGTAATCGACACTTTCGCGCCAGGACAGACATGTTCCAGCGCTTTGGCAACCGAGTGGAGGTTGCCCATGCCGTAGTCGATCACAGCAATATGACTTCGAAAATCGCTCATAGAGATTACTTTGTTATTCCGCTAACACCCGCGCCAAAAGCGGCGAGATTAAAGAGTGCCTTTGGTCGATGGCATAACGCCGACCATTCTTGGGTCTTCGCTGGCAGCCACACGCAGGGCACGGCCAAAGGCTTTAAAAATGGTCTCAACTTGGTGGTGAGCATTGGCGCCGCGCAAGTTGTCGATGTGCAAGGTTACTAGCGCGTGATTGACAAACCCTTGGAAAAATTCCCGCGTCAGATCGACATCAAAATCACCGACATGGCTGCGGACAAAATCGGCTTTCATAATCAAGCCTGGACGACCGGAAAAATCCATCACCACCCGAGACAGCGCTTCGTCCAGTGGAACGTACGCTGAGCCGTAGCGGGTCAGGCCTTTTTTGTCGCCAATGGCTTTGGCCACCGCCATTCCGAGGGTGATACCAATATC
>JGI26082J51739_10001068_pt1 | contig 17281 bp, 17 predicted proteins | sample SaaInl5LU_22_DNA_FD_51739 | JGI IMG/M metagenome (IMG submission 51739)
TTGTCCGGCGTGCTTGGTGTACCAGGGAATTGACTCAACACGGATGCCATCACTTCGTCTTGTTCGACTCGTAGAAAGGGATTGACGGCACACTCAATCGCAATTGAGCTCGGTACCGTTGGGATATTATTTTCGCGCTTTTTTGCACAAGCTTCACTGTAACGCATCAAGGCAGTGTTACCGGGCTCTACACGCCGGGCAAACGCTAAATTAGCCAAGGTGTACTCATGGGCACAGCACACGTTGGTATTGCCGGGTAGCGCGCTTAACTTGGCGAGGGATGCCCGCATTTGCGCGGGAGTTCCTTCGAATAAACGCCCGCAACCACCTGAGAATAGGGTGTCACCGCAAAATAAGGTGGGTGCCATGCCCGCTGGTTCACCAAAATAGGCAATGTGCCCCGCGGTGTGGCCCGGTACATCGATGACCTGCCAGTGGATTCCCAAGGCGGTCACGCTGTCACCCTCTCCTATCCTTTGATAGGCCATCTTGCCCTCAAAAGGCATGGTGTCCAAGGCGGGGGCGAACACCTTTGCACCGTATTTTTCGTGCAAAGCCATCACGCCGCCGGTGTGATCGGCGTGGTGGTGTGTAACGAGTATGCTTTCTAAGTTGAGATTGAGTTTGCGCAGTGTGTCTACGATGGGTGCGGCGTCCCCTGGGTCAACGACGAGTGCCTTTTCTCCGTCATGTAATAACCACAAATAATTGTCATTAAAGGCCGGGACGGGGAGTAGCGAGAATGAATTCATAAATAATAACGGTTAGAGTCTCGAGGGCGGCACGTTCGTTTGGTTGCGGCTGCTGGCTAGTTGAGCGCTAACATTAACAGGAAATTATAAATTTGACTGAATGGGTGGATGACGCCGTTAGGCGCTACTGGCTAGCGTGGTTGCAAGACCATATAGACCGTTCGGTGGTTGACTTGTTTGGTTACCATGCGGTTCAAATAGGCGAGCCCGATCTGGACGGTTTACGGGCGAACCGTATGCCTTACCGGTGGAATATCGACCCCGCGGGTCAACTCGATGCCGTTGCAGAGGCCCTCCCATTTAAAGACCGTAGTTTGGACTTGGTGCTATTGCCCCATACGCTGGAGCGCAGTGTTGATCCCCACCAAGCCTTGCGAGAGGTTGAGCGGGTGCTGGTGCCGGAGGGGCGCGTTGTGATCGCTGGTTTGAATCCATTCAGTGCCTGGAGTTTGCGCCAGTCTCGTTACGATTTAGGCGTGCGTCTAGGGGTGAAGGCAGGGGCCAGTGTGCCGCCTTTTGGGGCCTCAGCAGGGCAGTGGCTTGGTCTTTGGCGGCTACGTGATTGGCTGAAACTGCTTGGCTTCGAGGTTGAGTTGGTGGAGCGCGGTCTTTTTCGCCCTGCGTGCGCAACCCAGAAGTGGTTGGATAGGTGTGCGTGGATGGATGCGGCGGGCCATGCCTTGTGGCCATGGGCGGCGAACGCCTACCTGCTGGTCGCCGTTAAGCGTGTGCGCGGGGCCAAGCTCATGAGCGCGGCATGGAAGCAGCAGCGTCGCCTCGTTAAGGTGCCCGCGAAGTCTTCCGCTAGGGTAGGATCCACCTCTCAAAAAGACAGTCTTAACAAAAGCAATGCGACCCCACATGAGTAACAGGCATGAATAACGTGACGATTTATACCGATGGTGCCTGCAAAGGTAACCCAGGCCCTGGCGGCTGGGGAGCGCTATTGATCGCCGACGGGGTCGAAAGAGAGCTGTTTGGTGGCGAGGCCCTCACCACCAATAACCGCATGGAGTTGATGGCCGTTATCCAAGGGCTCAGCGCTTTGAAGCGCCCGTGCAACGTCACCCTGTATCTTGATAGCGAGTACGTCCGTAAAGGCATCACCGAGTGGGTAAAAGGCTGGAAGGCGCGCGGGTGGAAGACGGCATCCAAACAGCCGGTTAAAAATGTGGATCTATGGCAGACACTGGACACCTTGGTTGCGGAATCCGAGCATCGCATTGACTGGCGCTGGGTGAAGGGGCACGCGGGCGATCCCGGTAACGAACGCGCCGATGGCTTGGCTAACCGGGGCGTACCGGCGAGCTAAGCGCGCGCTTAGCGCTTCTGCAAAGGCAGTGCCCGTAAGGTTAGCAAGCGTCACCCGCCAATGAAACTCATTTCTACGCGGCGCTCCGCGTTTCCAGCAGGCACCATACCCGCTTGACGCAGTGCGGAGTATTGGTCGGTGCGTTGTTGCCACAAATAAGCCAGATATTGCGCAACCGTGTCAACGCCGCCGTCAGGCGCGCCGCGCAGAAGGTCTCGCACATTGGCCCCCTCTGTGGCGAACAGGCAGTTAAACAAACGGCCATCGGTCGATAAGCGGGCCCGATTACAGTCTCGGCAAAACGCTTGCGTCACGCTGGATATAAATCCCACCTCGCCCAGTTGCGGGTCCAAGGCCCCTTGCGCGTTTAGGTAGCCGTAACGGGTCGCGGTTTCGCCGACGCTCTTGGGTGGCAAGGCTTGCAACGGCCAGCGGCTTTGTAGCAAAGACAGCACGTCGGCTGTGGGTAAGACCTCGTCCATACGCCAACCGTTGCTAGCGCCCACGTCCATGTACTCGATGAAGCGCAGTGACACACCCGTACCGCGAAAGTGCGCCGCCATGGGTAGGATTTGGTCCTCGTTGGTGCCCCGTTTGACGACCATGTTGACCTTGATGTCCTCAAAGCCGACTTGGCTTGCCATTGCGATACCGTCCAGTACGTCCGCGACCGGGAAGTCCATGTCGTTCATTTGCCGAAAGATGGCGTCATCCATGGCATCCAAGCTAATGGTTAAGCGCTTGAGGCCTGCGTCTTTGAGGCTCTGCGCTTTTTTCTTTAATAAACTCGCGTTGGTGGTCAGTGTCAGGTCCAAAGGCTTGCCATCAAGGGTTCGCAGTTCGCTGAGCTGAGCGATCAGGATCTCTACATTTTTCCTCAACAACGGCTCCCCACCCGTAATGCGAATTTTCTTCACGCCCAACTGCGTAGCGGCGGCTGCAATGGTGGTGATCTCCTCAAATCGGAGCAACTCTTTTTGTGGCAAGTACGCGTAGTCGCGGTCGAAAACGCTTTTAGGCATGCAATAGCTGCAACGGAAATTACACCGATCCGTGACACTGATGCGCAGATCTCGTAAAGGGCGCCCCAAGGTGTCGAGCGTGGGTTTGCTCAGATCTATATTTTTGATGGTTTCCAGTAATTCCTGAGACGTCGGGGCGGGACGCTGGCGGACATCTATGACGGGAATAACGGGTTTGTTCATGGCGCTATTGTCTCTAATTTATCGGTGCGTCTCAAGGCGATAAAAAAAAGCGCAAAGCCACGGGGGCTTTGCGCTTCAAAAATCAGCCGGAGTGGACTAGCCGCCGTGTATTTGCATCATCACGGGCACGATTAACAGGGCCACGATGTTGATGATCTTGATTAAGGGGTTAATGGCAGGGCCCGCTGTGTCTTTGTAGGGGTCACCGACCGTATCACCCGTAACGGCCGCTTTGTGGCTTTCTGAGCCCTTGCCGCCAAAGTTACCATCTTCGATGTATTTCTTGGCGTTGTCCCAAGCGCCACCACCGGTGCACATGGAGATAGCCACAAACAAGCCGGTCACGATTGTGCCCATTAACAAGCCGCCCAATGCGGCTGGCCCGAGGATCAAACCAACCAAAATGGGGGCCACCACTGGCAAGAGCGATGGAATCATCATTTCTTTGATAGCCGCAGTGGTCAACATGTCGACTGCGCGGCCATACTCTGGCTTGCCCGAGCCGTCCATGATGCCTGGNATCTCTTTGAACTGGCGACGCACTTCCACCACAACCGACCCGGCAGCNCGNCCCACGGCCTCCATTGCCATAGCGCCGAACAAGTAGGGAATCAAGCCACCGATAAACAAGCCAATGATGACCATTGGGTTGCTCAGGTCAAAGGTGACGACTTTTCCGTAGACCTCTAGCTTGTGTGTGTAGTCTGCAAACAAGACCAGTGCGGCCAAGCCAGCTGACCCAATCGCATAGCCTTTTGTCACGGCCTTCGTGGTGTTGCCAACGGCATCCAATGGGTCCGTGATGTCGCGCACGCTGGCGGGCATTTCTGCCATTTCAGCAATGCCACCGGCGTTGTCGGTGATTGGGCCATAGGCATCCAATGCCACCACAATACCCGCCATGCTCAGCATGGAGGTGGCGGCAATGGCAATACCGTACAGGCCTGCCAATTGGTAAGCCGTCCAGATTGCCAAGCAAACAAATAGCACTGGCCATGCCGTTGACCGCATTGACACACCCAGACCCGCGATGATGTTTGTGCCGTGTCCCGTGGTAGATGCTTCAGCGATGTGCTGTACGGGACGGAATTGCGTTCCGGTGTAGTACTCGGTTATCCAGACCAGCGCCGCGGTTAGCACCAAGCCGACGATGCAAGAGCCGAACAAGGCATTTTGGCTGCCGCTCGCTGCAATGGCGTTATCGGGCATGATCCACGTCGTTACGAAATAAAACGCAATCAAAGACAAACCACCTGCCACCGCTAACCCTTTGTAAAGCGCGGGCATGACATTTTTCATGCCGGGTGTGGCTTTCACAAANAAGCANCCAATGATNGAGGCCACGATAGAGACCGCGCCTAATGCCAACGGGTAAATGACCGCACTGGCGCCTGCGTCGCCGACCATGAGTGCACCTAACACCATGGTCGCAATCAAGGTAACGGCATAGGTTTCGAACAAGTCTGCTGCCATACCCGCACAGTCGCCCACGTTGTCACCCACGTTGTCNGCNATCACCGCNGGGTTACGGGGGTCGTCCTCTGGAATACCTGCTTCGACTTTGCCGACCAAATCAGCGCCAACGTCCGCACCTTTTGTAAAGATGCCGCCGCCAAGGCGCGCGAAAATTGAAATCAGTGAGGAGCCAAATGCAAACCCAATGAGCGGGTTCATTTGTTCGGCAAGCGTGGCACCGGTGGCCATCGTGCCGTTACCGACGAGAAACCAGAAGAAGCCTGTAACGCCCAGCAGGCCAAGCCCGACCACCAGCATACCGGTGATGGCGCCGCCGCGGAATGCAACGTCAAGCGCGGGACCAATGCCTTTGGTTGCCGCCTGTGCGGTACGCACGTTGGCGCTGACGGAGACGTTCATACCAATAAAGCCACACGCGCCAGACAAGACGGCTCCAATCACGAAGCCGATGGCACTCATTGGACTCAAGACGACCGAAATTAAGATGGCCAAAACAATTCCCACAACGGAAATGGTTTTGTACTGTCGTGCCAAGTAGGCAGCGGCCCCGGTTTGGATAGCCGATGCAATTTCCTGCATGCGCGCATTTCCCGCGTCTTGCGCAAGAATCCAACTGCGGGCCCAAAACCCATACCCAACAGCTATCAAGCCGCAAAGTATCGCTAACGTTAACGCTGAATTACCAGCCATAAAGATCTCCCATGTTGTTACGGCGATCTGGTGGTGCAACGCAAGCGCCACCAGCACTGCGTTGCTTCCTTACCACCGTGCCTCATATGGGACAGGTAATTGGCCAACAGNGGAACTTTAAGCCGAATTGCATACTTAGCGCCATTCTCTTTGGCTGATCGGTTGTAAATTCAGGGTAAGCGCTAATAGGTAAAATACCTAGATTCGCTTTTTTCAACCCCTCTATCAACAAAACGGAAATATGTCACTCAATATTGTGTCGCCTGGTGCAGATGCCCCCAACACGTTCAACGTCATCATCGAGATCCCTATGAACGCGGATCCCGTCAAATACGAGGTGGATAAAGAGACCGGCGCCATTTTTGTTGACCGCTTTATGAGCACGTCAATGCACTACCCGACCAACTACGGTTATGTGCCGCAGACGATTTCTGGTGATGGCGACCCCGTCGATGTGTTGGTTATTACGCCTGTTCCGCTGATTCCTGGCGTCGTTGTGCCTTGCCGGCCAATCGGTATTTTGAAGATGGAAGACGAGGCTGGCGAAGACGGCAAAGTCTTGGCCGTGCCAATAGACAAAATTCTGTCCATCTACACGCAGTGGCAAAAGCCCGAAGACTTAAACCCTATGCGCTTGAAGACTATTTCGCATTTCTTTGCGCACTACAAAGATTTGGAAGAAGGCAAGTGGGTCAAGATTTTGGGTTGGGAAGGCCCTGATGCGGCACGCAAAGAAATTAAGGATGGCATGGCCAACTACGTCGCTGGCAAGTAATCGTCGCTGAACCGACTGGTGTCCAAAAAGCCCTGCATTGCAGGGCTTTTTTTGTGCTCGGCTATGGCGTTAAGGTGCGGGACCTTTAAAGGGGCTGCGCGCTGATAAGTGGTCCACATAGTCCGCGATGCCCTCACGCTCACGGTCTAGGTACCGACCAACCGCTTCGGCAAAGGAGGGGTGTGCGAGCCAGTGTGCGCTGTACGTCGTCACAGGCATCAACGCTCTGGCCATCTTGTGCTCGCCTTGTGCGCCGCCTTCGAAGCGCTTAACGCCGTTGGCAATACACCAGGCAATGGGCTGGTAGTAGCAGGCTTCGAAGTGCAGGCAGTCCACGCGCGCCAAAGCGCCCCAGTAGCGGCCAAAGGCGGCCTGTACCTCCCCCGTTTGCGCATGGGTTGCCAACCCAATCAGGCTGGTGGCAAATGGGGTGCCATCCGGCGTGTAGCCAACGAAAAGAAGCCAGTTTTCAGGCATCTCGTCTTGCATGCGTTGAAAGAAGTCGCGGCTCAAGTAGGGGGCGTTGCCGTGCTCAAGGTAGGTCTGGCTGTAGCACTGGTAGAACAGCTCCCATAAGTCGGTGCTTATCTCGCCGCCACGGTAGGCTTTGAAGGAGACGCCCGCATCGCTAACTTTCCGTCGCTCTTGTTTGATCTTTTTCCGCTTTTCCTGATTGAGCGTAGACAAGAAATCATCAAAGTCGGCATAGCCGCTACCTGAGTCATTTGGCGCGCGATTCGTCCAATGAAACTGCACGGTTTGGCGCGTCATCAGCCCAGCGCTTTCGCATACCGCTAGGTCTTCTTGGTCGCCAAATAACAGATGCAGTGAGGAGACCCCCAGAGACTCGCAGGTGGCCAACACGGCCGCTAATAGGGCGTGCTTTGCCTCGCTATTGCTCGCCAATAAGCGTGGACCTGGTACGGGTGTAAACGGCGATGCGATAAGTGCCTTGGGGTAGTAGGGGACTTGGTGTTCTTGGTAGGCCCGTGCCCACGCCCAGTCAAACACGTACTCGCCGTAGGAGTGCACCTTCAGGTACAGCGCGCACGCACCCACGAGCGTCTCGTCAGACCACAGTGTGACAAAACGGGGCGTCCAGCCGGTTTCTGGCACGGCGCTCTGGCTTGCGTGCATGGCGTGGAGATACGCATACCGCATAAACGGATTCCGTGTGTCACCTGCCTCACAAGCGCCCAATAGCCCATCCCAATCGGTGGACGCGATCTCGCTGGGATCGTTGACCACGCGGGTGAGATAATTACCATTGACTTGCCGCATTGGCGAGTCGCCCGACCGGTCCTCTCTCGAATGATTTGATTCCATGTCCATCCGAATTTCTGTTGCTCAATTAGATTTTGTTGTTGGTGACATCACAGGGCAATGCCCAACGCATTGTTGATGCCGCTCAGCAAGCGCATAGCGATGGCTCGCAGCTGCTACTCACCCCTGAATTGTCGCTCTCTGGCTACGCCGCAGAAGATTTATATCTGCGTCCCAAATTTCTGGCTGACTGCGATGATGCGCTCAAATGGGTAGCCGCGCAGACGGCGGGCCTTAAAAACCTGACACTGGTTGTGGGCCACCCGCGATTGCGGTCGGTTGCGGGGTGAAGACGGACAGTATTTCGTTGCCGCCTTGTGAAAATGCCGCAACGGTTTTGCGCGAGGGTGAGGTGATCACCCGTTACGCCAAGCAAATGCTGCCCAACTACCAAGTGTTTGACGAGCGGCGTTACTTTGCGCCCGGGACAGAGGCCTGCGTGTTCGAGGTCGCGGGCGTTCAGGTGGGCCTACTTATTTGCGAAGACGCTTGGTTCCCACAACCCGCATTGCGCGTGAAGGAGGTGGGTGCCGAGCTGTTGGTGGTTATCAACGCATCACCGTTCCACCTTGGTAAAAGTGCACAACGTGAGCAAGCAATGGCTGAGCGTGTGCAAGAAACCCACTTGCCGCTGGTGTATGCCCACCTTGTGGGTGGCCAAGATGAGGTGGTGTTTGAGGGGCGCAGTTTTGCCCTCGATGCCGATGCAGCGCTGGTTGCGCGTGCACCAGGCTTTGAGGAGTGTGTGACCACATGGACGATCGCGCTGGGTCGCGACAAGGCGCTNGGTAACGTGANCCCTACTGAGGTGTCGCAGAATACCGTNGCCGCGNTGGGATCGGAAATGGCGGATTTGTGGCAAACACTGGTGATGGGCCTGCGGGACTATGTCGAGAAGAACGGCTTCCCAAGTGTGGTCTTAGGGCTTTCAGGTGGCATTGACTCTGCGGTAGTGTTGGCAGTGGCTGTCGATGCGCTAGGCGCTGATCGCGTGCGTGCGGTGATGATGCCGTCTCCCTATACGGCGGATATCTCATGGATAGACGCACGGGAAATGGCCAAGCGTTTGAATGTGCGTTACGACGAGGTGGACATAGCGCCCCATTTTGAGGTGTTCAAGGCATCGCTTCAGGCCGAGTTCTCGGGCTTAGCCGAGGACACGACCGAGGAGAATTTGCAGGCCCGTATCCGCGGGACCTTGCTCATGGCCTTGTCCAATAAATTTGGCAGTATCGTGCTCACCACGGGCAATAAGAGCGAGATGGCCACGGGCTACTGCACCTTGTATGGCGACATGGCGGGCGGCTACGCGGTGATCAAGGATGTGTTCAAGACCAAGGTCTTTGGCGTGGCCCTTTGGCGTAACGCGCACAACCCGTTGGGAGGCGTGTCGGAGCCGATTCCAGAGCGCATCATTACGCGCCCACCCAGCGCTGAGTTGCGCGCGGACCAAACGGATCAGGATAGCTTGCCAGTCTATGAGGTGCTCGACGCTATTTTGGCGCGCTATATCGAAGAGGACGAATCAGCGGAGGACATTATTGCGGCAGGCTTCGAGGCGACCGATGTGAATCAGGTGTTGCGTTTGGTGCGCCTCAATGAATACAAGCGCCGCCAGTCACCCGTAGGTATTCGGTTGACGCACCGTGGGTTTGGTAAGGACTGGCGCTACCCCATTACCAACGCGTATCGCTAGGCGGTCTCAGGACATCTGGAATACTGCGGTGGTGTGTCCCACCTCGTGACCAGCGACGTTGCGCAGGGGGCCTGGCACGTAGCTTTTTAAAGCGTGGCGTGCGGTGTCTGTCATCCAGCCCATTTGCTCAAGAACCGTCACCACAATGAGCATCAGCATGGGTAAATCGCCATCAGCAATTTTTACGGTGATGGCCGTTTGGCGTGAGCGGCTAGCAATGGCTTGGACCCCATCTGCCCCCAACTTTGCAATCCAGTCGCCCCCACCCGCACGGTTGAGGGCGAGGTCGTTGCGCCCCATGCCACTGACCAAGGCAGCATGTTGACTCATCGCTTGGAAAATACGCATTGGCGCATTGCCGTAAATCTCGTCGGGCTCTGCGCGGGTAAGCCGGCTGTAGGCGTAGGCTAGCGCTGGCAAGGGTATGGCGTAGTTGGGTACGCTGCACCCGTCGATGCCCGTAACCAATTTTCCGCTGGCGACCCCGCTGAAATGGGCGACGCTGTCTGCAATGGCCTCTTGCACACGGTGGGTGCGCTGGGTATAGGTGCTCGCGGGCTCCCCCAACGCGTTTGCCAACATCAGCATGCCGGCATGCTTACCTGAGCAGTTGTGCTGCAAGCGGCCATAGCTCCCCTTCTCTGGTGGGGGAAGGTGGTTGCTCGTGTAGTAGTAGGGCACGTGGATGCCGCATTGCAAATCACTGTCTGAACGCCCGGCTCGTTTGAGTAGCGAGGCCACGCGGGTGCTGTGTGCGGCTTCGCCGTTGTGGCTGGCGCATAACACCGCGATATCTGCATCTGATAGGGCGTATTGGTCAGCGAAGCCGGCGACCAATGGCATGGCCTGAAAGGGCTTCAGGGCTGACCGGGTGTACATGGGCGTGCGCATGTCTCCGACGCTGGATAGCAGGCGACCATTGGACAGAACGACCGCGACTGAGCCATAAAAGATATTCTCTGGTTGGTCTCCACGGATGGTGGCGATCAAGGGTACGTGTTGCGGCAGGGCGTTCATGGTGTGCTTAATTATCGGCCAAGATACCGTGGAAATTACCCCCCGCCTGCGCGATGCCTTTATTCGCTTATGGGCATAATGTATGCATCGACATTACTTGCCAGAAAAGAGGACCTACTGTGAAGCAAATAACCGCCGTCATTAAGCCGTTTAAGTTAGAAGAAGTCCGTGAGGCCCTAGCGGAGCAGGGCGTAACGGGCTTGACGGTTACCGAGGTAAAAGGCTTTGGGCGTCAGAAAGGACACACCGAGCTGTATCGCGGGGCCGAGTACGTGGTTGATTTTTTACCAAAGGTGAAGATCGAGGTCGTGGTGAAGACCGACGACGTGGAGCGCTGTGTGGAAGCGATTGTTGACGCGGCGAGGACCGGTAAGATTGGTGACGGAAAAATTTTCGTCACGCCCGTCGATCGGGTCATACGTATTCGTACGGGCGAAGAGGACGAGACAGCGATCTAACCCCGAGGTCGTTACGAGGACAGGTTTAATCGAAGCGTTTTAAAACAGCCGAGAAACCAGCCTGCTCGATGAGCTCGGGCAATAAAGTGGCCATATCAGACTGGTGTTTGATCATGGCCATTTGTTTTTGATCCATGAATTTGCTGTCGACCGCATGCGCGATGAACTGCAGCAATGGGTCGTAGTAGCGGTTGACGTTCAGCAGGCCGACTGGTTTGTTGTGGTATCCCAGCTGTCGCCACGTCCAGATCTCAAAAAATTCTTCAAACGTGCCTATGCCGCCCGGCAGGGCTAAAAATGCATCGGCACGATCTGCCATGATCTGTTTGCGTTCATGCATGGTTTGCACCACGATGAGCTCATCGCAGTTGTTGTTGGCTACTTCCCGATCGACCAAGGCTTGCGGCATCACGCCGACCACTCGTCCGCCTGCTGCCTGGCATGCACGGGCGATACAGCCCATCAAGCCCGTATTGCCGCCGCCATAAACCAGCTGGCCACCATGGCTACCAATCCAGTGTCCCGTCGCCTCGGCCGCGGATAAAAATGCCGGCTCGGAGCCGTCGCGTGACCCGCAATAAACCGCTAAAGAAAATGTGGGGGCTACTTGAGACATACGTTGCTTATACGGCGGATTGTTGATGGTTGATTGATTAAGCGGCAATGAAGCGGGTGTAGAGTGCGGCCAGCCAGACACCGCCGCACAACAGCAATGCGAGCATAACGGCGGCGCTACCCACATCTTTGGCTCGCTTGGAGAGCTCGTGCCTTTCCAGCCCAATGCGGTCAATGGCGGCCTCAATGCCCGTGTTCAAGAGCTCAGTAATCAGCACCAAGACCACGACACTAACCAATAGGCTGACCTCTACCCACGTCTGCCCCAGCCAGAAGGCCGCCGGAATCATGATGACCGCAAGAATGGATTCTTCTAAAAACGCAGGCTCAGTGAGCCCTGCCTTCAGTCCTTGTGCCGAGTACCCAAAGGCGTTGATGACGCGACGTACGCCACGCACAGGCTTGCTGTGCATAGGCGTTTCTGCGTGGGGGGTGGGGTCTGACTGNTTCATGTACAGGGCCTCTTTTCAATAGCTCAACTGATCAAGACTTACTTCTGGAACGGCGTCTCGCCCCTTTGNGAGGTAGAGATGAGGCGTGTGCCTGACCACTGGTCGTGCCAAAACTGTCGATTTTTATTGAGGCGACTAGAGAGCGCCCAGATNACAACCCACGCNAGCATGNCCCACATNGTGGGGGTGGTGCCCAGCCCATAGGCATTNGCCACCANCAGTGCGGGAATGAACCACAGGTAACTGAGNGCGTAGCGCAGGAGCGCTTGCTTGCGTGTGATGGGTTCATCGCCGGNGGCGCTCACCACTTTGATATGCCAGGTTTTCATGGCCAGTGTCTGCCCGTTCCGCCGCCATTGCCAGACAAAATAGAGGGCGAGTCCAAGGAAGAGCGCCACTTGCTGACCCAGTCGGTGCTCCAAGGCATGGCGGGTGTTGGTGAGGACGCTAAAGACGTANGCCACAGCGAACAAAACGCCGAACAAGAGCATGCCTTCATAAAGCCACGCGGCCATACGGCGTCGCAGGCTGGGCACAAGGGTTGGGGTCGTCATGGGCGTTTCTCTGCAGGCGGGTGTTGTATTCAAGAAAAAGATTCTCTATATTGTCGCATTCCATCCCCGCTGTTAGCCCCTAATTTGGGGGTTTGTACCTAATACGCCGGAAATTGGTGTAATAATTCCGGTTGCACCGATTACTTGCAAACGGATGACAGTCGCGGTGGGGGTACAAGTACCATCCAATGGCTGTTGTCTCAAGTCGCAACCTGACCTCAAAAGGGTTTCGGAAGCGGCACCCACGGTTTTTCGTTAGAGAAAATCTCAAAGGTTCATCATGAAACACAATTCTGCAGAGAATGCCTCTGCTGCTATGGCCGACACGGCCGCAAAAGCCCCTGAGTTAATGGGCGCTGAAATTCTTGTTAAGGCACTACAAGCCGAGGGCGTGAAACAGGTCTGGGGTTACCCAGGCGGCGCTGTTTTGTATATCTACGACGCGCTCTACAAACAAGACACGATTCAACACGTATTGGTCCGTCACGAGCAAGCTGCCGTGCACGCAGCCGATGGCTTTGCGCGCGCGACTGGCGAAGTCGGCGTGGCCTTGGTCACCAGCGGTCCCGGCGTGACCAACGCGGTGACGGGCATTGCGACGGCCTATATGGATAGTATCCCCATGGTCATCGTGACCGGCCAAGTGCCGACGGCGGCCATTGGCTTGGATGCGTTCCAAGAGTGCGATACCGTAGGTATTACGCGTCCCATCGTGAAGCACAACTTTCTTGTGAAAAACGCCGAAGACCTTGCACTGACCATGAAGAAGGCTTTCCACATTGCACGGTCGGGTCGCCCCGGCCCCGTGGTGGTGGATATCCCCAAGGACGTATCGTTCAAACGCGTTCCGTACACGGGCTACCCTGAGAGCGTCGAGATGCGCTCTTACAACCCCGTTCGTAAAGGACACGGCGGTCAAATTCGCAAGGCATTGCAACTGTTGTTGGCAGCCAAGCGCCCCTACATCTACACCGGCGGCGGCGTTCTTTTAGGCGATGCGGTTGCCGAGTTGCGCGAGTTGGTTGACTTGTTGGGTTATCCCGTGACCAACACCCTCATGGGCTTGGGTGCGTTCCCTGCAAGCGACAAGCGCTTCTTGGGCATGCTGGGTATGCACGGCACGCTAGAGGCCAACAACACCATGCAAAACTGCGATGTGTTGCTTGCCGTAGGCGCCCGATTTGACGACCGCGTGATTGGTAACCCCAAGCACTTTGCTCAAAACGAGCGCAAGATTATTCACGTCGACGTCGACCCAAGCAGTATTTCGAAACGCGTGAAGGTAGACATTCCAATCGTGGGTGACTGCAAGGACGTGNTGCGCGAGTTGATCAACATGATCAAAGAGTCGCCGCAACGTGTCGAACCTTCAGACTTGGCCGCATGGTGGACAACCATNGAAGGCTGGCGCGCGCGCAATTGCTTGGCNTATGACGATCAAAANCAAGAGGTGATCAAGCCACAAAAAGTCATTCAGACTCTGTGGAATATGACCAAAGACGCTGACGCCTACGTCACCTCAGACGTGGGTCAGCACCAAATGTGGGCCGCGCAGTACTACGGTTTTGACAAGCCGCGTCGCTGGATCAATTCTGGCGGTTTGGGCACCATGGGCGTTGGTATTCCCTATGCGATGGGCATCAAACTGGCTAAGCCTGAGGCCGAGGTCTACTGCGTNACGGGNGAGGGTTCGGTGCAAATGTGTATCCAAGANCTCTCTACCTGTTTGCANTACAACACCCCAATCAAGGTGCTGTCTCTGAATAACCGCTACCTCGGTATGGTGCGTCAGTGGCAAGAGGTGGAGTACGCTGGCCGCTACAGCAGCAGCTACATGGATGCCTTGCCTGATTTCGTTAAATTAGCGGAATCCTACGGCCACGTGGGCATGCTTATNGAGCGCCCACAGGACGTAGAAGGCGCGTTGCATGANGCNCGGAACTTGAAGGACCGCACCGTATTCATGGACTTCCGTACCGATCAGACAGAAAACGTGTTCCCCATGGTGCAAGCNGGCAAGGGAATCACGGAAATGTTNATGGGTTCTGAAGACCTGTAACCTAACTNTTGGATGCGNCGAGNGCGCATCCTTTTTAAAGAAGAATCTATTGTTCGTCGAGCCCGTGCATTACCGTGTGCGGGGGAGGGCGNCGAGAAGAGGAATCAACANATGAAACACATTATTGCCGTTCTCCTTGAGAACGAACCCGGCGCCTTGTCGCGTGTGGTGGGGTTATTCTCAGCACGCGGTTACAACATTGAGTCACTCACGGTGGCGCCCACCGAGGACCCCAGCCTGTCACGGATGACGATTCAGACCAATGGCTCTGATGACGTGATCGAACAAATTACCAAACACCTGAACCGCTTGATCGAAGTCGTCAAAGTGGTCGACCTGACTGAAGGCGCCTACACCGAGCGAGAGCTCATGTTGGTCAAGGTGCGTGCGGTTGGCAAAGAGCGTGAAGAGATGAAGCGCATGGGGGAGATATTCCGTGGCCGCATTATCGACGTAACCGATAGAAGTTACACCCTTGAATTGACGGGTGATCAAGCTAAAAATGATGCATTTTTGCAGGCACTTGATCCCACGGCAATTCTCGAGACGGTGCGCACTGGTGCCTGTGGCATCGGCCGTGGTGAACGGATATTGCGCGCCTAAATGACAAGCCGCTGTAGGCATCTGCCTGCCGCGGATTTACACTCTCCGATTAACTAATTTTTTTAAAGAGGACTTCCCATCATGAAAGTGTTTTACGACAAAGACTGCGATTTGAGCCTAATTAAAGGTAAGACAGTCGCCATCATCGGCTACGGTAGCCAAGGCCACGCGCACGCGCAAAACTTGAACGACAGCGGCGTGAAGGTCGTGGTTGGTTTGCGTAAAGGCGGCGCCTCATGGGACAAAGTGGGTAAGGCTGGCTTGAACGTGATGGAAGTCAACGACGCGGTGAAAGCCGGTGACGTTGTGATGGTTTTGTTGCCCGACGAGCAAATTGGTGATGTCTACCGCGACAACATTGAGCCAAACATCAGAAAAGGTGCGTCATTGGCCTTCGCGCACGGCTTTAACGTGCACTACAACCAAGTGTCGCCGCGTGCGGACTTGGACGTTTGGATGGTCGCTCCTAAGGCCCCAGGCCATACCGTTCGCAACACCTATACCCAAGGCGGCGGCGTTCCCCACTTGGTCGCGGTGCATCAAGACACTTCTGGTAAAGCACGCGATTTGGCGTTGAGCTATGCCATGGCAAACGGTGGCGGCAAGGCCGGCATTATTGAGACCAATTTCCGCGAAGAAACTGAAACCGACTTGTTCGGTGAGCAAGCCGTATTGTGTGGCGGTGCCGTTGAGCTGATCAAAATGGGTTTTGAAACCTTGGTTGAGGCAGGCTACGCACCTGAAATGGCGTACTTCGAGTGTTTGCACGAATTGAAGTTGATTGTTGACTTGATCTACGAAGGTGGTATTGCCAACATGAACTACTCCATCTCAAACAACGCGGAGTACGGCGAGTACGTCACGGGACCTGAGATCATCAACGAAGAGTCACGCGTGGCCATGCGCAATGCATTGAAGCGCATTCAGACTGGTGAATACGCCAAGATGTTCATTTTGGAAGGCCGTACCGGCTACCCAAGCATGACGGCGCGTCGTCGTTTGAACCAAGAGCATGCCATCGAGATTGTTGGTGCGCAACTGCGTTCTATGATGCCTTGGATTGCAAAGAACAAGCTGGTCGACCAGACCCGCAACTAAAACGTGTGTTTGCCGCGAATAGCGGCAGTCTTCGTCTATGCAAAAGCCACTTCCGTGGCTTTTGCTGTTTCTGAGGCACAAATCCAAGTCCCATCCATTAAACTGACGGGATCCTGTCATTCGAGCCAGCATGAATCAAAAAACCACACCAGACGAGAAGATGGACACAGACAGTGTCCCTCCACAGAACACCCCGATGCCGCTGCGGCGCAAGGGTATTTATGTGTTGCCGAATCTCATTACGCTTGCCGCATTGTTCGGGGGCTTTTATGCCGTGGTGATGTCCATGAACGGTCGCTTTGATCTGGCGACGCTTGGTATTTTTGCCGCCATGATCTTGGACAGCCTAGATGGCCGTGTGGCGCGCATGACCAATACCCAGAGCGCATTTGGTGAGCAGATGGACTCCCTGAGCGACATGGTGTCTTTCGGCGCTGCGCCCGCGCTAATTGCCTACGAGTGGGTGCTGCGTGACATTGGACGCTGGGGTTGGATTGCTGCCTTTGTTTACGTGTCCTGTGCGGCACTGCGATTAGCGCGCTTCAATGTGAACACCACGGTGATCGATAAGCGATATTTTCAAGGCCTACCGTCGCCTGCTGCTGCGGCGTTGGTTGCGGGGTTTATTTGGCTGGCCGTTGATACCGACTTTACGCATCCCTTGATGCCGTGGTTTATGTTTGGCCTAACGCTGTACGCTGGCCTGACGATGGTGACCAACGTGCCGTTTTATAGTTTCAAAGACTTGCGTGTAAAAAAGAGCGTGCCATTTACGGTCATGATTTTGCTGGCCTTGGGCATCGCGGTGATCAACATTCATCCCCCCACCGTTATCTTTTTGGGCTTCGTTGGCTACGGCCTGTCGGGTTACGTAATCTACGTCTGGCGACGGGTCAAGGGGCATCCCACCAGCTTGATAAGTACGTCCACGGAAGATCCGGATGAAGTCGGGCTACATGACCGCTAACAGCGTGTTCGTGGACCGCCACGGCCGGGGGCCGCGCGTCTACAAACCGATGCAGGTGTCGCGTATGCGTGACACCTCGGCGGGGACGCATGTAATCTGTGTTAAATTTCTACTCATGTCTAAAGCACTGCTAAGCCTACTAACCCTATCGTCCACGGGACGGAGTTGGTAGCCTTCGCGCTTTAACCTAACATCGGCCCGTTTGCTAGCGCAGCGGGCCGTTTTTATT
>JGI26082J51739_10001077_pt1 | contig 17194 bp, 12 predicted proteins | sample SaaInl5LU_22_DNA_FD_51739 | JGI IMG/M metagenome (IMG submission 51739)
TCGGAGCTCGATTTATCGAGCGATTTTCAGAACACGTCTGTCTAACTTGGCATAATCAGGTTTTGTCAGGTCGCGGCTTAACACTCCGTGTTAATGCGCTCCTACATGCGATCACTCCTTCGATCCATGACTGTAGGAGCGCATTGCCGCAGGCAAGCCGCGACTTGAATGGGATGTTCTGCTATTGGAGAGCCAATATTAGGGCAAAAAAAAGAGCGCCGAGGCGCTCTTTTTAATAATGAACAGTTATTACTTGTTCATCTGTGCCTTGATTAGGTCACCGATAGTGGTTGGACCTTCAACTTCGACTTCAGCATTCTGTACTGCTTTAAGAGCCGCTTTCTCGTCAGCCTGGTCTTTCGCACGGATAGACAGGTTGATTACGCGATTACGACGGTCAACGTTTACGATCTTAGCTTCAACGCTGTCACCAACGCTGAGAACTGTAGAGGCGTCTTCGATACGGTCAGTAGAGATCTCAGACACTTTAAGTGTCGCTTCGATGCCTTCTGCTAGTTCTACAGTTGCCGCTTTCGCATCAACAGCAATAACTTTACCGTTTACGATTGTACCTTTATCGTTACCAGCTAGGAATTCAGAGAATGGATCGCTAGCAAGCTGTTTAACGCCAAGAGAGATACGCTCTTTCTCTGCATCGATAGACAGGATAACCGCTTCAACTTCATCGCCTTTCTTGTACTGACGTAGGGCAGCTTCAGCATCAGCTTCCCAAGTGATGTCAGACATGTGCACAAGACCGTCGAGGTCGTTGTCTAGGCCTACGAAGATACCGAAATCGGTAATTGTCTTAATGGTGCCAGATACCTTGTCGCCAGCAGCAAACTGCTCAGAGAAACCAACCCATGGGTTCTGAGTGCACTGTTTGATACCTAAAGATATACGACGACGCTCTTCATCAACGTCCAGTACCATAACTTCCACTTCTTCGTTGATCTGTACGATCTTAGATGGGTGGATGTTTTTGTTAGTCCATGACATTTCTGAAACGTGTACCAAACCTTCAACGCCATCTTCTAAAGATGCGAAGCAGCCGTAGTCTGTCAGGTTTGTTACTTTCGCTGCTGCGCGAGTACCTGCTGGGTAACGGTTTTTAATCGCTTCCCATGGATCTTCTGAAAGCTGTTTCAGACCAAGTGAAATACGGCCGTTTTCAGAATCAAACTTGATGATCTTAACTGAGATCTCGTCGCCAGGGTTCAGCATTTCGCTTGGGTGTGAGATACGCTTCCAAGCCATGTCAGTGATGTGAAGCAGGCCATCAACGCCGCCCAGATCAATGAACGCACCGTAGTTGGTGAGGTTCTTAACATAACCTTTAACAACCTGACCTTCGCCCAGAGCTGCAAGGATCTCGTCACGCTGCGCGCTGTTTGCTTCTTGCAGAACGGCACGGCGAGATACGACAACGTTGTTGCGCTTCTGGTCTAGCTTGATCAGCTTGAATTCAAGCTCTTTGCCTTCGAGGTGATCAACGTCACGTACTGGGCGCACATCTACCAATGAACCTGGTAGGAATCCCTGAATGTTGTTGATGCTAACAGTGAAGCCGCCTTTAACCTTGCCAGAAATAATTCCGACAACAACTTCTTCAGCTTCGAACTTAGACTGAAGAACTTCCCAAGCTTCTGAACGCTTCGCTTTTTCGCGAGACAGTTTAGTTTCACCAAAACCGTCTTCAACGGCTTCAAGTGCTACTTTAACGCTGTCACCGATCTTGATTTCAAGTTCGTTTGCATCGTTAAGAAACTGTGAACGTGGGATAACCGCTTCTGATTTTAGGCCAGCATTTACAGTAACCCAGTCACTGTCGATGTCGACAACTTCACCAGTAACAAGAGTGCCTGGTGTCATAGCGAGGTTTAGGAGGGATTCTTCAAACAGTTCAGCAAAGCTTTCGCTCATGAAATTTTCCTAATAAAAAGATGCCTTTACGGCGATCCAGCCTGCACCATCGGCTGCGCAGGGTCGGTTAGTAATACGCAACTACACTGGACTAGGCCGACGTATGCCCAGTGCTATTACGTTAAGAGGTGGCAAATTATACAGAAACTGCAGGGATAAGTGTAGATTTAATAACCAATACTATTGACTTACGGCCGCCCGAAGAACATCACCCAAGGCGTCTCGGAAACTGAGTTGGCAGGGAGGTAAAACGATATCAAGATCAGCTTTTAGCGTATCCGGGAGTGGATTCAGTTCAGGTTCGACTAACCAATTAGCGACGGCGCGTAGCTCACGACTGTTGTTAGCTGCGATACTCAGTGCATTACCGACACAGAAGCTGTAATTAGGTAGGTAGCGCTGAACTAGAATCGATTTGCGTCCTTCATCCATTATTAAGTCATTGGCCCTAACAACATGAATGTACTCTTGCTGTCCAGCGATCGCCATTAATTGAACCATTAGGTCTGAGTAACGTTCGGCTTCGGGTAGTGCCCGTAATCGAGTTTCAAGTTCGCTGAGTACTCTAGCAAGTTCAAGGTCAAACTGCTCCGGTGCATAGCGCTCGTTTTTGGCGCGGTAATCCTCGAGGTCGGCAAGTTTCTGTTCGAGGTTTGTTACTTTGCGTTTAAGGGTGTTGTTGACCTCCACTAGGGCATTAATATCTCTTATTAAACTGGAGACTACTCGCTCTTCAGCTGTTAGATTCTCTTCACTGAAGGTTGCCGGTAGCTGCACCCCACCCAGCTCCCCCGTGGTGGATTGGAACTTTGAGCCCGGCATAACTGCAAGTCCAAACTTTTCAAAAGCAACACCACTTTTTTCTTGGCTCGAGACAAGCATTGGATATAAAAAATACCCGCCCGCAACCAGTATCACGGGCGCTATTACTGCAATGCTAATACTCATCCAGCGTTTCATATTAGGTTATTAGCCCTGCATTCGACGATTAGTCTCAATCTGCAATTCGATCATATCGACCGTTAGCTCGGCCGACTCGCGCAATAGAGCCTCTGAATCTTCATCGGGACTAGCCTTCTTTTCGCTGTTTTGCGCGACTACCTCATCAAGAGACTCAATAGGGGGTAGGTTTTTCTTTATTCGGCGTTCGTTCTCAATACTGAGTTGGGCAGCATCAAACTGGTCACGCTGCTGTCGCAACTTAGCTTCATTAAGCGGCAGCTCTTTTAGTGCTTTCTGCTCGTTAATAAGCGCTATGGCATCGCGCATATGATTAAAATCGGGGTCATTTGCTGTTCGCGCTTGCGAACGGTTATTTAGTTCAGGCAGCCAGCGGTCAAGCGTTGAGTAGCGACCAAAACGAACCGGTCTTACCTGATCCCAGGGGAGCGCGAACTCAAGAGCGCTCTCGCCAATCTCATCTTCATCAATCATATCGGGAAATCTGACGTCGGGTACCACGCCCTCGTGCTGTGTACTCTCACCTGAGATACGGTAGAACTTAGCGGTGGTTAACTTTATCTGACCATGTTCTAGCGGCCGAAGCGTTTGTACTGTCCCTTTACCGAAGGTTCTAGAACCGACAACCAGCCCTCGACGATAATCTTGTATAGCACCGGCAAAGATCTCAGATGCCGATGCGCTAAGGCGGTTAATCACAACGGTTAGCGGACCGGTCCAAAGCGTATTAGGGTCGTAATCACCGAGTACATCAACGCGTCCATCAGAATCACGAATTTGAACCGTAGGGCCGCGGCTAATAAAAAGACCGACTAACTCGTTAGCCTCGCGAAGTGAGCCACCGCCGTTATCTCTAAGGTCAATTATGAGTCCATCCACTTGCTGCTGTTTAAGTTCATCAATTAAGACTGCCACATCACGTGTTGTGCTTCGGTAGTTTGTATCACCTTGTTGAAGGGCTGCAAAGTCGATATAAAAAGTGGGTACTTCTATGACCCCCATTTTATACTCACGTCCGTCGCGGTTGATTTGAATTACTCGGCTCTTAGCCGCTTGTTCTTCAAGTTGAACCTTTGAGCGCACTAGGCTGACAATACGACGGCTTGCACCCTCTTTAGAGCCGGCTGGTATAGTCTCTAATCGCACAACTGAATTTTTTGGGCCGCGAATCAGTTGCACAACGTCGTCTAAACGCATACCCACAACATCTGCAAATTCGCCGTCCTCACCCTGAGCTACACCTACAATGATGTCTGCTGGACTCAGTTGTCCACTCTTGTCTGCAGGGCCTGCAGGTACAAGGCTTACAACTTTGGTAAATTCATCTTCAGTTTGCAGTACTGCGCCAATGCCCTCTAGCGACAGACTCATGTTGATTTGAAAGTTCTCGGATACCCGTGGAGAGAAGTAAGAGGTGTGGGGATCGTAGCTATTGGCTAATGCATTAGCAAAGGTTTGAAAAACATCATCACCCTCTGTTTGCAGCGCGCGGTTAAGTTGTGCACTATAGCGCTTGGTTAGCGTTTCGATTGACTGATCTTGTGTTCTGTCCGCTAGCTTCAAGTTCAATAGGGCACTGGTAAGACGGCGATCCCAATAGGCATCGGCTTTAGCGGCATCTTCAAACCAAGGTGAATCTTTGCGATCGATTTCGAGTGTCTGCGCCTCATTAAATTCAAAACTCTTCACCTGTGCTAGTTTGTCAACCAGGTAGTTCTGTCGATCGTTAAAACGGGTCAAATACCTATCGTAAATAGCGTATGCTATTGAAAGGTCTCCACTACGAATGTCGTCATCCAGCTTNGTGCGGTACTGACTAAAACTATCGATATCAGTCTTGAGGAAATAAGAGCGCGAGGGATCTAGAATTTCGAGGTATCGATCGAACACTATTTCGGATAGCCGATCATCGAGTGGCTGGCTGCGGTAATGCCCCTGCTCAAACGCCTCTGCAATAGACTTTACAGCGCTCTGGTGGATATCACTGGGTTCAAGTTTAGCTGCTGCCGTTAGCGGTAGTAAAAGGGCTACCAGCAAAAATATAAAGCGCTGTCCAAATTGCATGTAACTTCTCCATGGTTGTCCGCCCGTTTAAAGTGCGAAACAGATATTTGCTCATCTGAGTTTAGGTCAGTAGTCTGGAAGATGTAAAATACTCAATAGCTTACGTTGTATTTGGAGAGATAGTTTTGCGTCTATTGTTGCCCGTCTTAAGTGCCCTAGTTCTACTGGGCTGTGACACTGATTCAAAGTCTGACCTTGAGCGTGAAGCTTTTCGCCAGGAGCTGATCGATAAAGCATTAAATGATGATACGCGCAAATTAGGCGATGCTTTTATGGCTGAGAATGCAGTAAAAGATGCGGTGGTAGTAAGGCCGAGCGGTCTACAGTATAAAATACTTACACCAGGGCAGGGTGCTCGCCCTGAAATGGATCAGCTAGTCGTCGTTAACTATCAAGGCCGTCGAGTCGATGGTCTTGTCTTTGATCAGTCAAAGGATGGACAGCCCGCTAAGTTTCCATTGAAACAGGTTATCAAAGGGTGGCGTGAGGGTTTACGTTTGATGCAGCAAGGTGCTAGGTGGGAGTTTTATATACCCCCTGAGCTTGCCTATGGTGCAACTAGCCCAAGTGAGCAGATTCCTGCGAACTCCACACTTATTTTTACAGTCGAATTAGTTGATATTCTCGATAGCGACCAGAAGGATATGAAATGAGCTCTGAAGAATTTTTAAAAGGGTTGCTCGAATTTTTAGACACAAGCCCTACGCCTTTTCATGCCAGTGCTAATCTGGCNATTAAGCTGAAAGCAGCCGGTTTTNCTGAGGTAAAAGAGTCTGCNGCATGGGCGTTGCAATCGGGTCAGGGGTATTACCTCTTACGTAATGACTCTTCAATATTGGCATGGCGTCAGCCAGAATCATTTGCGGCGGGTCTTCGAATTGTCGGCGCGCATACCGACTCCCCCTGTTTAAAAGTTAAGCCAACCCCTGAGTTACACCGCAAGGGCTACCACCAGGTAGGTGTGGAGGTTTACGGTGGAGTGCTAATGAACCCTTGGTTTGATCGCGACCTTAGCTTGGCAGGTCGCGTCAGTTACCTAGACGACGAGGGTGAGTTATGTCATAGCCTTATCGACTATAAAGACCCTATTGGTACGATTCCAAGTCTTGCGATTCATTTAGACCGCGAAGCTAATGCCTCGCGAAGTATCAATCCGCAGCTTCACCTACCGGTTCTTTTAGGACAGGGTGATTCTAAAATAGATTTGCGGGAAATGTTGGCGCAAAAGCTTTGCAATCAGGGTGCTAAAGCGCGACAGGTACTGGATTTTGAACTCAGTTTTTATGATGTTCAAAAAGCGTCTACTGTGGGTTTGAACAAAGAGTTCATTGCGTCCGCTCGCCTTGATAATCTGTTGAGTTGTTACATTGGTCTTCAGTCACTTATCCACGCAGCCCCTGAACAGGCTCAGGTTTTAGTGTGCACCGATCATGAAGAGATAGGCAGTCAGAGTGCCTGCGGTGCGGCGGGTCCGATGTTGGAACAGTGGTTAGAGCGTGTGTTGCCTGATAACGAGATGCGCAACCGCGTCATTGCTGCGTCTATGTTGATATCGGCCGACAACGCACATGCTGTCCACCCCAACTTTACTGATAAGCATGATGAAAATCATGGACCTATTATGAACAAAGGCCCTGTTATTAAGTTGAATGCTAACCAACGTTACGCTACTAACAGTGAGACTAGTGCAACCTTCAAACAGCTTGCGCTGCAGGAGGACGTCGGTGTGCAATCCTTTGTTGTTCGATCAGACATGGGCTGCGGCAGTACTATTGGCCCAATTACAGCAGCCGAGGTCGGTGTGCGTACGGTTGATATTGGAGTACCCCAGTTCGCAATGCACTCCATCCGCGAGCTTGCGGGGTCGCAAGACGCATACTCGCTTTACCGTATTCTTAAACGCTTCTATATTCGCGCTAAGCTTTAAGGGAGTATTAAAAAATGCAAACAGTCGCAGAGCTTAGCCTGTTTTTAACCGAACACTTTCCTCAATGGGATAGTTCGGGTGTGCTCGAGGATGCTGGAGACGGTTGGGCTAGTATTCGTTTGAAAGTTGAAGATTCACATCTTCGCCCCGGTGGTACCGTATCGGGCCCAACAATGATGGGTATGGCAGATGTCGCTATATGGATTGCGCTGCAGACTAAAATTGGCCCATCGCCCTTAACCGTAACAAGCAATTTGAATATCAACTTCCTCAGTAAACCCAAGCCCGTCGATATTATTGCTAAGGCACGGGTACTGAGAGTGGGTAAACGCAGCGGTGTAGGTGAGTGCTATATCTATTCGGGTGACGAGGACTCAATGGTTGCTCACGTAACCGCAACCTACGCTATCCCCAGTCGCTAGTCGCTAGTCGCTAGACTTTAGAGGCCAGAGATCCAAAAACGAGAGCCTGTAATCAAGAGACTCGCAACTTCCCAGATTTTGAAGCTATCCTTGCTGCGAAGGTGCGAGTTAATTGTAGCCTCACCTTTTTGTGCTAATTCGCTAGTTTCACAAATCTCGCTTGGGTAGCCGTAACGCTAAAACGCCCCTTCTCGTCTTGGCTGACCTGACCTATCGCGATCGATGGATCATGGGTAAAAACCAATCGACCTGCTTTAGCGGTGAGTTCTTCAAGCACGGTCCTTTTCTCGTCGATGAGCCCTTCGGGAAAACGGTCGTATCCCATGGTGATGGGCAGATGAACCCAAGGAGCGCCGGGAATCATATCTGCTGGGAACATAACTGGACCATCGGGCATATCAATAATGGGTAAAAGCTGTCCTGGCGTGTGGCCGCCACTCTCATAGAGTGACCAACCCTCACCAAGTGTTTGCGACTGCTCTCCTTTGGGAATAATCTCTAAGCGTCCTGAAGAAGCAAGAAGTTGAATCATCTCAGGGACATAGGATGCCCTATCACGTGCATGAGGGTCATTAGCGCGTTGCCACTGAACCTCGCCCACGAGGTAGCGTGCATTAGGGAAGAGTAGCTCAGGTGATTTGCCCTCTTGCCAAGCACTTAGCAACCCACCTGCATGATCAAAGTGCAGGTGGGTAAGAAAGACAATATCAATATCTTGGTGACTGACCCCGGCGGCTGCAAGGTTATTAATTAAGCAGTGTTCCTGTTCCTGAATACCAAAGCGCTGCTTGAGATCAGGGCTAAAAAAAGCACCTACACCGGTTTCGATCAGAATATTGCGTTTAGGGTCTAACTCTTGAACCAGTAGGGCTCTACAGGCAAGTGGAATGCGATTTAGTTGGTCCGGTTCAATCCAACGCTCCCAGAGTGCACGTGGCGCATTACCAAACATTGCACCGCCATCTAGTTTCTGTGAATTACCCTCAATAGAGCTTAGGAGTCTCTGCATGTGTTGCCTCGTAAAAGTTAGAACTCTTCAGTATCGATCTCGGCTTGTTGTTGAGCTTGCGTATAGCGCGAACCACTCACAGTTTTTTGGTTTATCAGTTGATCGAGTCGGTCGACGGCATCAGATGATAAGTTAACCTCGGCCGCTTCAAGGTTCTCTCGCATGTGGTCGGTGAAGCGTGAGCCTGGAATAGAGATAATGCTGGGGTCTTTGGCTCGAATCCATGCAAGTGCAAGTTGTGCAGGTGTGCAGTTTTGCTCACGCGCAATCTGCACATATTCGCTAAGCAGTTTGCTGTTCTTCTCAAAGTTTTCGGGATAAAAGCGCGGCATTGAACGTCGGATATCCGACTCAACCAGCGATTGCGGATTGTCTATACCTAAACTTAAGAATCCACGTGCAAGCGGGCTAAAAGCTACAAATGTAACGCCCAGTTCAGTACAGGCGTCTAATACTGCAATTTCAGGGTTACGGGTCCACAAAGAGTATTCAGTTTGAAGCGCGGTTACCGGATGCTCTTGATGGGCTCTTCGCATCGTTGTTGCCGACATTTCGGACAGGCCATAATGACTTATTTTACCTTCGCGAATAAGGTCGGCCATAGCTCCAGCACTCTCTTCAATTGGAACACCGTAGTCGATTCTGTGGAGGTAGTAGAGGTCAATGTGGTCGGTTTGGAGGCGACGAAGGCTCTCTTCGCACTGTGCTTTAATAGTTTCAGGACGACCATCAAGTGATTTCCCTTTCTCGGGGTCCGAGTAAAGCACAGATTTACTCGCTAAAAAAATTTCAGAGCGAACAGACTTAAGTGCCTCGCCTACCAAGCGCTCGTTTTGGCCGCCGCCATACAGGGTTGCCGTGTCAAAGTGCCTGTAGCCCATTTCATGCGCCTCTTTAAGTGCATGTAAAGCGTCCTCTTTAGAGACGGGTGTGTTATAGGCGTGTGAAAGGTTCATACAGCCAAGGCCGATGGGTGAGGATCTAAATAGGGCTAGTTTATCGCTCATTGTCTATCTCATTGTCTCTCTTATTGTTGCTTTAATGACTGTTCCACTTAAACAAAAACGGCTCCTGATTGGGAACCGTTCGTGTTTGTGGTCAAACGTGCCTACTAATTTATGCGCCTGCCGCAGCGCTGAGTGCCGCTTCGTAATCGGGCTCTTCGGTTAATTCTTTAACAAGTTGAGAGTAGACCACCTTACCACCTGAAATGACAACCACCGCACGTGCAAAAAGTCCGCGACGCGCTGTGTCGGTAATAAGTACACCGTAATCCTGACCGAATGCCGGTGATCTAAAAGCTGAAGCATTCACAACACGCTCTAGACCTTCTGCTGCACAGAAGCGACTCTGTGCAAAGGGTAGGTCAACAGAGACGTTAACAACCCGAATGTTTTCAATCGCATTAAGGCGCTCATTGAATTGACGTACTGATTTTGCACAGGTAGGCGTATCTATGCTCGGAAATATGTTCAGTACAACAGGACCATCATTAAAGTCACTGAGGCTTATTTCATTTAGGCTAGCATCAGCCAGAGTAAAATCGGGTGCTGAAGAGCCGGCCGGTGGAAGTTCGCCGTACGTATTCATTACAATCTCTTGACGCGTGATTTGCATAACATGCTCCTTATTAATGTTATTGATGACTACGCAATTAGCATACAAGCGGATGATTACTCTTAGTGCTTAATAGGCTTAGATTAATACCGGTTTTTTTGATTCATAGCGGTTTCGTCCGGCTCCTTTTGCTTCATATAAGGCTTGGTCCGCCGCTTTTAGAAAGTTCTTTTCATCTGTTAACTCCATAGGTGACAGATGAGAGATACCCATGCTGATTGTGATACGTGCAAAGGGTGATTGTTTGTGTTCAATAGCCTTTTTTTCGAGTGCCGTTTTTATTGCGCCGCAGATACTTATCGCGCCGGCAAGGTCAGTATTTGGCAGCAGAATTACAAATTCCTCGCCACCAAAACGAGCNACCAGATCACTTGGGCGGCGTGCTATCTGAGTGAGTACGCGAGCCACTTTTTTAAGTACCTCGTCACCCGATGGGTGACCGTAGTGATCGTTGTATTTCTTAAAATAGTCTATATCTAATATAACCATTGAGAGATCGGCATCTGGGTCGCGGTTTCGAGTGGCGAATTGAACATTTATGAACTCATCAAGCACACGTCGGTTAGCTAATTGAGTCAGATGATCTGTACGCGATTGATGCGTGAGTGCATGGTTAGCTTCTCGCAAACGTTGCTCAAGCTCTACCTGCGCTGTTAGATCCATAATGCTGCCTAGAATACGCGTTCCACCTAGTTCAGCTTGGTGAGCGGTTGCGGTTAATCGTATCCATCGTTTTATTCCGGAAAATAAGTAAATCTGGAATTGAAACTCAAGGGTGTCCGAATCGGGCGTTGTGGCACGCAGTTCACTGAGCAGTTTTTTGCCTTCGGCTTTTTCGAAAAGAGTGATGAAGTCAAAAGTTGTAAGTACCGGAAACTTATCTTGGGTCAGTTCTGTCTGCTGGCGGAAAATTTGGTTAGGCCGCATGATTTCGCTATCTACGGACCACTCAAAAAGCCCAATCTGACCTGCGACAGCAATCTCGTTAAGCCGAGACAAGGAAGCCTCCACCTGCATTAAACTTCGCTCGAGCTGTTGTTGGAACTTCTTCTCTTTAGTGATCTCGGTCACCATCAACAGCGCATGCTCTTCATTGCCAACGTTAAAGCGACGTATTAGGGTAAGTTTTAGCCACTGAATACCCGTTAAAAAAGTTGAGCCCGATATAGGGTACTCCACAACTTTGCCCGGTTCTTTGTAGGAGGCTTTAATCGCCTCTTGATACTCTTCAGGGACAATTGATAAGCGTTCTTGCAAGTTAGGAGGATTCAATCTTGGGCTTTTGGCCTTAGCAATATATTCGGTCTCACCGGTCGTCAGATTTTCATCAATTATACGAATATCGGCTTCATAGGTAGCAAGCGTTAGCTGTTCTAGTAGGGATTTGTTTTTGAGGCTGAACTCGTTAAGTCTCTCCGTTCTGAGGTGCTCTTCGGTGATATCCTCTATAACAGCCAAAAGCGTCATGCGATCATCGCCATCAAGGTAGCTTGTAAAAACCCCTCGTATCCACCGTTGTTGGCCCGAGCACGTCTTAAGACCATAGTTAAAAAGATATTCGCCTATTTCAGAGCTTGTTCGCTCAATTTTGGATCGTGCATCCATTTGATCACTTGCTTCTAACAAGTCTATGAATTGCTCATGGCTGATCGATACCATTTTATTGGGGCTTTTAATGCCTAGTATCTCCTTAGCGCGGGTATCGATCACTAGATTTTTCGAATCAGGTGTGCCGTTTATTATTCCAAGCTTAAACGCTTCATTAGCGACTAGTGTGCGGAGTCTAAGCTCTTTAAGTTCGCTCACCTGATCATGATTATCCTGAACATCAGCGATACTGCCATAAAAGATGAGACCGGTATGCTCGTTGCGCGACCTGATAGTTAATCGTATCCAGCGTATTTGATTATTGGTCTGCATCCGCAGCTCAACTGTTCTGCCACCTTGTGAGTNCTCATCAGGATTAAACAGATCGTCAAAGGCGGGTTGATCCTGTTTTAAGATGGTCTCATAAAGGTGCTTGAAGCTTACAGGTTCTTGTTTAGATCGAATGCCTAGAAGATCTCGGTAAGACGCATTAACCTCCAAATTCCCTTGGCTTGGGTCATATCGAAAAAAGCCTATGCCTGACTCAGATGCTGCGAGTTCCATCAAATTATTTGAAGTTTTAAGCTGAGTTTGTAATTCGAAAAACATATTAGCGAGTAGGTTGATCGCAATGAGAATAGCTGCCTGACATGAAACATACACAGCCAGTTGAATAAGGTTGGAGCCCTGAATAATGCCAGTGTCGATATACAAAATGATAACGAGTGATAGTTGAGCAAGTGCAGCAATAACCAGTGAACGGTTAAGTCCGAAGTGTATTAACAGCCAGGGCGAAAGCATAAGAATAAACGCAGGTGCAAAACTTAGCTCTTGGTTGTTAAATACGGTGGATACTGCATTAAGAAAGAAAAGTGCGGATATAACCGCTAATGTGGCGTACGCCTTCGTAATTCCAGAGCGTAGCGCGATATATAAGATAATTAACCATGACGTAATCTGGGCATATACGGCTGGGTTGTGATCTAACAGAAGGTTTTTATAAATAGATATCATTAACAGAGGCAATAACAAAATAGCTGTCAGACGAGCCAAAATTTGCGCGAATTTTGTTAGCACGCTGTTGCTATGCTTGTATTTTTTGAACGCTAGATCGAAGAGATGCCTATTCATGTTTCTCTTATATGTCTGCAGCCAATTCAATTCTATCCACTCATCTGTCTAAACGAGCTAATGACTTGAAATAAATATCGTCTACGACGCCCATGCTCAGTTTAGGTCATTTTTCTAAGTTTGATGGGCATAAACAAAAAAAAACCGGCTTTTGCCGGTTTCAGATAGCTGACAAACCCCGTCGTTTTCGAACACGGGGTTTATTTTTTCTGTCTTATCAAGTTTTCTGGGTCAGAGAGATCTTAATTTCTTTGAAGTTGTTCGGTGGATTTAGTGACTATGTGTAGGCCCAGTTCTGCCTAATATCGAGGGGCCTGAAGCAAAATATGGCATCGACGATGCCGTTATGAAGCCATCAAGGCGATCTTCTTCATGTTTTGGACAGCTGCGACCATCAGACACTGATTTCGGACGTTATTTAGCCCTCGGAATCGGGCATAGCGGTAACCATGGTGTTCTTTTGCATCGGCAAAGCTGCGTTCGACGGTTTCTTTTCGCCGAGCGTAGATCAGTTTTCCACCCTGAGTCAGGCGATGCTTATTTATCTCTTCTTTATGGCTTTCCCAGACATGGCGGGTCACTGTTTTCACGGCTTTATTGTTCGATGTGCAACGTGCTAGGTCAGGGCACTGACTGCAAACAGAAGCGTCTGATCGATAATGGCGGTAGCCATTGCGATCCGTCGTTTTGTAGATCAGGTTATGATTGTTCGGACAGGTGTACTGGTCTCTCTCAGCGTCATACTGGTAATCACGCTTGTAAAAGTAGCCTTTTCGATGTGTGGGGCGACGGTAGCTAACGACTCCGTAAATATCTCGATCATTCAGNCCTTTACAGATACCTGCAGTGAAGTAACCTGCATCCAACCCGACTGATTCTGTTTTAAAGCCAAAGCGCTGACGTTGCCGGTCTAGACGCTCCAGATACGGAATGCTGTCGTGAACATTGCCCGCCGTCACGTGAACATCGGTGATGATATTGGCACGCCCATCAACTGTTCGATGATCCAGATAAAAGAAGCCTTTGGGCTTGCCATCTCTGACCATGTAGCCGCTTTCAGGGTCGGTTGTGCTCTCTTTTACCTCNCGACTCTCCGGCGCTTCGGATTGCGGCGGCAAGGGCTTTTTTCCATGCTGAATGCGATCCTCCGCAATCGCATCCTCTAGGTCTGCCATGTACTCGCGCGTTGCGTTCTGAGCCTTTGCTTTGNCCCATTTGTTTTTATTCGCATTCGCCTTTAAGTGCGTCGAATCGGTGTAGAGCGTCTTACCTGATACCAGCTTGCGTTTCATCGCCTGGAATACGATCTCNTCGAAGATCTGCTGGTACACATCTGAATCATTGAAGCGGCGGCGACGGTTCTGACTCAGCGTCGAGGCATCCGGAACCTTGTCGGTTAAATTGAGTCCTAGAAACCAACGGTAAGCCACATTCACTTGAACTTCGCGGATCAATTGACGTTCGCTTCTAACTCCGTAGAGGTAACCCAGAAAGAGTAGCTTGAACATGAGCGTCGGATCGAGTGCCGGGCGTCCGTTATCAGGACAGTAGAGATTCTTGACGAGCTCGTGAATGAACGTGAAGTCGATCGTTTTATCAATCTTGCGAAGAAGATGATCTGAGGGAACGAGTTCATTGATGCAAACAAACTCGAGTTCGGACTGAGTGGGGGCTTTATCTTTTAACATCCCCTGATTGTAAAAAGTCCCCGCCAAATAGCGAGGACTTTGTCAGCAGTCTGAGCCGCTTACAGCGGCTTTTTTATTTTCTGCTAATCTATATTTAAATACTTTCAGGCTGTCGGCCATGATTTGGCGTTTTTTAGTACTGCCCCTAGGGTTATCGTTGCTTTTACTGGTTCTAGCACTCATTGGAGTAGGTACCATTTCGGCTAGAGAAAATAAGTATTTTGAATCCTTACAAGATTTACAGGTCCAGTTAATACGAGCAGAACTGCAAGGGCTCTTTCAGTCGATTCAAGATGATATTAATACCGTTCGCGACCGGTATTACGACATACACAGACAAGCGCAATATAAAATAGCGACTAACGGGTCAGATCTAATTAGTTTGCAGAGCGCGTTAGTAGCTGATTTTGGTCTTGATATCGATCTCTTTATTATCAGTCCTGAACTAGTGATTGTTGATACTACTTTCGAACCCGATATGGGACTGGATTTCAACGCTCCCTTTTTTAAAGATGCGCAGGCTGCTTTTTCTCGTGTTAAAAATACACAACATATAGATGTAAGTCCTCTGACACGCGAGTTAGCAAGTGGTGTTTTTAAGGTCTATACCCTCTCGCAGTTGCAAAGTGGTGGTTTTCTTCAATTAGGATTTATTGATCCGAGTTTACCTTCAAAGTTTGAGCAAGCTGAGGCTCAGTTGGCAGCTCTCGAAACCATTGAAAATGTCCGAATATATCATGATGCAGCTGGGGCATTGTTGATGCCGCTAACGAGTAGATCTTCTCTAACCCAGGATGAATATATCGATAAAGCCTTGCTTGTAAAAAAGATACAGTCAGAGTTAGCGGGTGAGATGGTTCATTTTTCTAAAGTAGATGGTCACAACACGCTTGTTCTTGAGTCGACTGAGCCCAGGTCCAGACTAGATCTTTACATAGAGCTGAGCCGATATAGGGTTGATGAGCATAACGATTTTCGTTTTCTCGCGAAGGTTGAGACAAACCTGCTTAAACCGAGCTGGTGGAGACAAAACTTTTCACTTCTTTCCAGTTTGGTTGTGATTTCAGGATTTGTGTTGCTATGGTTTTTACTATCAAGCTTGCGACACTCTGTCTTGTTGCCTCTTTCGCAATTACGCAACTCTATCCTTACAGGGAGAGAGCTTGATATTTCCAACAGCAACAATACACCCGATGAGATTCGCTATCTTATAAATGCCTTTAATAAATTTATTTCACGCTCGAAACATCAGAGTGCTGAACTGCGTGAGCGTTCCATAAGAGACCCTCTCACAGGTCTTTTGAATCGACTCGAGATGGCTAATCTTTTTTCAGAGTCCAAGCGCATATTCAAGCGTGATGGTCTTGAAATGGGCGTAGCTTTTATAGATCTAGACCATTTTAAATCATATAACGATATTTATGGGCATCTGTCGGGCGATAAAGCACTTATTAAGTTTGCAGCCTGTGTGCAAGCAGTATTCAAGAGGCCTACTGACAGAGTGTTTCGCTATGGGGGCGAAGAGTTCGTGGTGATTTTTGGTAGCAGAAGCGAATTGGATGCGATTGAACTTGTTGAAACCTTGCGGGATGATTTTGAACAGCTTCAGATAGTGCATAGCGGAAATCCCCCGTTTAGTTTTCTGACGTTATCCTGTGGTGTAGTACTCGTGTCCCCAGATAAGCACTTTGATTTATCCGACGTTTTAATACAGGCTGATCAGCAACTCTACTCATCCAAGTCGAGTGATAGAAACTGTGTCACTTTTATTAAATTGGATGAGTGAATTAAATCTGCCAATATACCGTCAGTCGATCTCTATTCTCGCAATGTTAATCTGAGCAGGTAGAGTTGATCGCCTGTATTCTGATGCACGTAGCATTGGAGCTTTTAATATCAAACATCAAATTTTTGAATTCACCAGCATTTAGAGTCAAGGACGCATGAAATATAAAGGTTTTCCAGAATTCAGCCATTATCAGGCTGACCGTATAGGTGTTCTTGTTACCAACTTGGGTACACCTGATGAACCCACACCAAAAGCACTTCGCCGCTACCTAAAAGAGTTTCTTTGGGACCCACGCGTTGTAGAAGTTCCCCGTCCCGTTTGGTGGGCAATCCTAAATCTGATTATCTTAAATATTCGTCCGCGGCGCTCAGCTGCTGCATATAAAACTGTTTGGGTCGATGAAGGTTCGCCCCTGATGATTCATACTCGCAATCAGGCCAGCGCCATTCGTGAACGACTCCAAAATGAGTATGGCGAACGAGTTGTTGTTGAATTTGCGATGCGCTATGGCAACCCGTCAATCACCTCCGTTCTGGATAAAATGCAGGCTCAGGGCGTTCGCAAACTGATTGTATTGCCCCTGTATCCGCAGTATAGCGCAGCGACCTCGGGTTCAACCTTTGATGCTGTGGCCCATGACTTTACCAAGCGTCGATGGATTCCTGATCTGCGCTTTGTTCGCAGTTATGCCGAGCACAAAAGCTATATTGAGGCGATGGCTCTGCGGGTAGAGCGTCATTGGGCGGAGCATGGACGGGCTGATTTACTGCTGATGTCATATCATGGGGTGCCTAAACGCTATTTGTTAGCAGGAGACCCTTACCACTGTGAATGTCATAAGACTTCTCGATTGCTGGCTGAACGTTTGGGGCTTTCTAAAGCTCAGTACAAAACAACCTTCCAGTCTCGCTTTGGGCGTGAAGAGTGGTTGAAACCCTATACTGATGAGACATTAAAAGGTTTGCCTAGCGAAGGTATTAAGTCTATCCAGGTGTTTTGCCCCGGTTTTTCATCCGATTGTCTTGAAACAATCGAGGAGATAGGCGAAGAGAATCGTGAGTACTTCATGGAGGCGGG
>JGI26082J51739_10001082_pt1 | contig 17160 bp, 19 predicted proteins | sample SaaInl5LU_22_DNA_FD_51739 | JGI IMG/M metagenome (IMG submission 51739)
TATACGGTCACTGTGAACCGCCTGCCGTCCAGCGACGCAACCCTGTCGAACCTGACCAGCAGCACCGGCACGCTCACCCCGAGCTTCGCCCCGGGCACGACAGCCTATAGTGTCACCGTGGCCAATTCCGTGACAACGCTGAGCCTGACGCCAACGGTGAATGAGCCCAATGCCACAGCTGTGGTGAACAGCGGCACGGCCATCGCGCTTGCCGTGGGGGCCAATGCGATCCCGGTTGAAGTGACGGCGCAAGATGGCACAACCAAGATCACCTATACGGTCACTGTGAACCGCTTGCCGTCCAGCGACGCGACCCTGTCGAACCTGACCAGCAGCAGCGGCACGCTCACCCCGAGCTTCGCCCCGGGCACAACAGCCTATAGTGTCACCGTGGCCAATTCCGTGACAACGCTGACCCTGACGCCAACGGTGAATGATCCCAATGCCACAGCTGTGGTGAACAGCGGCACGGCCATCGCGCTTGCCGTGGGGGTCAATGCGATCCCGGTTGAGGTGACGGCGCAAGACGGTACAACCAAGATCACCTATACGGTCACTGTGAACCGCGCGGCGGCCTTGCAAGCTGTGATTACCGGGCCGACAACGCCAGCCTCTGGACCGTTTTCGGTTGTGATTACCTTCTCTCAACCGGTCACGCAATTTACCATATCCGATGTAACGGTCGTGAATGGAACCGCGACAACAATGACTGGCAGCGGAACAACTTATACGTTGACAGTGTCCCCTACCTCAGGAGCAAATGTTTCGATTTCTGTGGCGGCGGGGATAGTTTCCGGCTCAGGCGGGACACTGAACACCGCATCTAATGTGCTAAATGTACAGGTGGCGACACCGGCGACCGCCTTGGCGGCGGCGCAGTCAAATCTGGAGCAGATCGTTTTGAAACAGGCGCAGAAGGCGCTCTCCTCTCAAGCTTCGATCGACCAACGCATGATCAGAACTGGCACGCAGCGGCTGGTCATGCGTCAACGGTTGAATCGCCAGCAAAGCAACCGGTTCCTTCCGCTTGACGTCGATGGCACTGCGCGATTCAGTAATGGAGAGTTCCGTTTGAACGGTGACTTCTTCGCGCTGTCCAGTAATATGGAACAATCTGCGGAAGTGGTGACCACCGGCGCTTTCAATTTTGTGAGTGACCGAGATGGCAACTTTAGTGGAAATTTCAACGGGCGTACCGCTATGGAAGTGCAGCTGTCACTTGATATGGTGCTTGGATACTTCCTGGGGGTCGAGGTCGGACGTGCAAGATTGTCTGGAACATTTGCAGGGCGACAGGACAGTTATGGGCTGAACGCGGGTGGCTATCTGCTGCGCGCTTTCAATGACACCTCCTATATCACGGGTTTTGCCGCAGTTGGACGCAGCAACAACCAAATGGACGTGAGCAATGGCACCCTACAGGTGGACAGTCGCTTTGACAGCACGACCCTTCGGCTAGGCGCGAGTGCGACGGGCGTGTTCCGGATGCCAAGTCTTGAGATCTGGCCAGAACTGACCTTTAGCTATGCGAGATTGCGGGTTGGCACACAGGCTGTGGCTGCGCAGGCCTATGGGTTGACTGCCAATAACCTCAGCCTTGCCGGCGGCGACGCGGAGATGGCACAGTTGATGTTTATGCCGCAATTTAAGTGGCCGCTTGGCGATGGGCGCGATGGGGCCGCTGTGGCAAACTTCTCGCTCTCGCCACGATTGACCTGTCGCGCAACCCAGGGTGTGGGCAAAAGCCGCAACTGCGGAACCGGCGCGGCGCTCGGATATTCGGCGGCCTCTGGCAATGGCTTGACCCTATTCAATGCCACCGTGGAATTTGACAATGTCGCCGGTACGAAAAACGGGTCGCTGACCCTCAATGTTGAGCATAATTTCTGATTTTGCAGGTCAAGGCGATGCGCGGGGGATAAATCTTTTGATTACCTCCGCGTAATCTCTTAAGTCAGAACGTATGACAGATAAAACCGTGATCATTATCCCCGCGCGTTATGCGTCAACGCGATTTGAAGGCAAGCCTTTGGCACTGCTGACCGGCGCAACCGGCGCACGCAAGTCACTTATTCAACGCAGCTGGGAGACAGCCTGTGATGTGCCTGATGTTGAGGGGGTATTTGTGGCCACGGATGATCAGCGCATCGCTGATGCGGTAAATAGTTTTGGCGGCCAAGTGATCATGACCTCGCCGACCTGTCGCAACGGAACAGAGAGGGTTGCGCAGGCCGTTCAAAAATTGCCTGAGCCTGCGGATATTGTGGTCAATCTGCAAGGGGATGCGCCGCTGACCCCGCCGTGGTTTATCACCGCGCTGATCGAAGAGATGAAGAGTGATCCGACTGTCGAGATGGCGACGCCGGTGCTGCGATGCGATGGTCTGACATTGAATATGTTTCGAGAAGATCGCCGCAATGGGCGGGTCGGTGGCACAACCGCAGTCTTCGATCAGAATTGGGATGCGCTATACTTTTCAAAAGAGGTTTTGCCCTTTACCGACAAAACCTATGCTGAGGATGAGGAAACCCCTGTCTATCATCATGTTGGGGCCTATGCGTATCGCCCGAGCAGTTTGGCGCGCTATATCCGCTGGCCGGAGCGCAATTTGGAGCGGCTTGAGGGGCTTGAGCAGTTGCGTCTACTTGAACATGGCGTAAAAATTAGATGTGTCTTGGTCGACGCCAAGGGCCGCGTTTTTTGGGAGCTGAACAATCCCGTCGATGTGGCCCGGATCGAGAAGGTGCTTCAGGCCAAAGGCTGGCCCTAGCTTCAGGACCTATGCAACGCCGCGCTGCAACAGCTGTAGCACTGTGACCAATCCAATGGGGCAGCCATCTTCCAAAACAAAGGCGGCAGAGATTTTTCTCGTTTGCAACGTATGCAAAGATCGTGCCCCCAGATTTTCTGGCCGCAGGGTGACAGGGGCCGGGCTCATGATGTCTTGCGCCCGGTTGGACCACATCACATCCTGCATCATGCCATTGGCGTTCTTTTCTAAATATCTGCGAATGTCACCGTCCGTTATCACACCGCTGAGTTGACCGGAGGCATCGAGCAAGCCGACAATGCCAAATCCTTTGTTCGAAATCTCGGCCACCACATCAAACACAGGGGCGGATTGATCCAGAAGCGGCAGCTCATCGGCCTGATGCATGAATTCGCGAACCGGCTGCAATACAGCGCCAAGCTTACCACCAGGATGGAAGTTGCGAAAACTCTCCTCAGTGAAACCGCGCATTTTCAGCAAGGTAATGGCCAGCGCATCGCCCATCGCCATTTGCAAAAGGGTCGAGGTGGTGGGCGCCAAATTATGCGGGCAGGCCTCTTGGGCCGCAGGCAGAATAATGGGATATTGCGCGCGGCGCGCCAAGGTGCCCTCAGCTTTGCCGGTGATCGCAACAAGGGGCACGTCAAACCGCGCGGCATAGGCGATAATATCGGCCAATTCACCGGTTTCACCGGACCAGGAGAGAAGCATCACAACATCGTCATTTTGGATCATACCCAGATCGCCATGGCTGGCCTCGGCCGCATGAACAAAATAGGCTGGCGTGCCGGTGGAGGCGAAAGTCGCGGCCAGTTTCCGCGCCACATGCCCGCTTTTTCCAACCCCTGATAGAATGAGCCGGCCCTTCATGGCAAAGATCAAATTCGCAGCCCCGGTGATCACGCGGCGCATTTGCGCAGTGTCGACATCTTGGTGCAATTGGGACATGCCGGCGGAAAAACAAGCCACGGCCGAGAGGGCGGATGCGGCAGGATCGATTGGGTTTTTCATGGTCGACAGGCCCTAAGTCTGTTCAGAGAAGTTGCGGAAAACTACACTGATTTGGCCAGACATCCAAGGGCAAAGGTCATGGCTTTGAAACCTGTCAAACTATGCTATGAACAGACCAAAGAGATATGCAGAAAGCCAAAGATATGACTGAAATCGCCGTCGCGAATATGACCCTAGGCAATCATCAACCGATGAGTTTGATCGGTGGAATGAATGTGATTGAGAGCCGCGATCTGGTGATGCGCGTAGCCGAAGCATTCGTGCAGGTCACCGGTGAATTGGGCCTGCCGTATATTTTCAAAGCCTCTTTTGACAAGGCCAATCGCTCCTCCATTCACTCTTTCCGCGGGCCTGGCCTCGAGGAGGGCCTCAAAATATTGCAAGAGGTCAAGCACACCTTTGGAGTGCCTGTTCTGACAGACGTGCATGAAGTTTCTCAGGCCGCGCCCGTGGCGGAGGTCTGCGATATCTTGCAGGTGCCAGCCTTCTTGGCCCGGCAAACCGATTTGATTGCCGCCATTGCGGCCACTGATGCGGTGATCAATGTCAAGAAACCACAGTTCATGAGCCCACCGCAGATTCAAAATTTGGTTGGAAAAATTCGTGAATGTGGCAATGAGAAAATTTTGCTTTGTGAGCGCGGGACCTGCTTTGGCTATGACAATTTGGTTGTCGACATGCTGGGCCTTCGGACGATGAAAGACTGCAGCGATGACGCGCCGATCATATTTGACGTGACCCATGCTTTGCAAACCCGCGCGGCCGGCGCTGCGGTCTCTGGCGGTCGGCGCGGGCAAATTGCCGAGCTGGGCCGGGCCGGCTTGGCCGTGGGCATTGCTGGGCTGTTTGTTGAAGCACATCCCGACCCCGATCAGGCTTTGTGCGACGGGCCGAGCGCCCTACCTCTGGATTTAATCAAACCATTTTTGAGCCAGATGAAAGCGGTCGATGATTTGGTGAAATCCTTGCCAGAATTAGTGATTGANTGAACGGNCGGCATCACTTGCACANCAATTTGAGGGTGACAANCGGCCTGTGCTGTGGCTAAGGTGGCCGCATGAAGCATATTCCTAAAAAAACCACCGATGACGCGCTTGTTCAGGAATTTTTGAACAAGGGCGGGAAAATCAGTGTTGGAAAAACCAAGCCCCTGCCCAGCGAACTGGGCTTGAGCAACAACACCTGGAACAACAAGCTCACGCGCGAAGAAAAATCTGCCCGCGACGGAAAATGAGCCTCCCTGCCCATTCGGCACTGAAGATATAGTCTCCGGGCAGATCGCAAGTCATGAAGGACAGGCATCCCCTTCTCTCGTTCGCAATATTTTTTTGCTGCTGTGAAGACAGGTGAGCTGCCCTAGGGGTGGATGACCAAATTTGTAATAGTATTTGTGCAATTTATGCTAAGCTGCTTCCGTATGCGCGAAAATAGCGGGGATAGTAATTGCATGGCTCAGAATGATTTCGAACAGCGGCATTTGGACACTCTCGATCGAGACTTAAACCGATTCTCGGCCCTAGAGCAGGGCTTTGACTCTGCGCGATGCGGGCATATCGGCAGCGTCAAAAAAAAGCGTTTTTTCCGCGCAATTTAATCAATTGTTAGTAGTAAACTGTAATTGTGCAACCATGCGAAAATTGTGCAACCATGCGAATGCTTTTTGAAATACAAATGTATATGATATTTAGGTTGCCCTACAGGATATAGTGGAACGAAGCAGTAATGACACTTACACTTGACGTAAGGGCCGTTTGAACCGCAGAATTCGCTTACTGAAGTCACGAAATGAACTACAGCAGCAGCAGAGGAAAGAAATCATGTTAGCAAATGCAAAGAAAATGGTCACAAGTTTGACCGAAGTGGGAATCGCGCTCCTGGCCTTTGCCATTGTCGCATCCGTGTTGGTTGGGCCCGATAATATGGCATTTTTGGGCGATGTGGTGGGCAATATCACAGCCCTGGTCCAGCAGCTTGGAAGTGCGGGCCTGGCCGGATTGATCGCCTTGGGTGTGGTCTTGGCTTTGTTCCAAAAATAGACCATTTTTTAAAACCGCTTCTTCCAACAATCTGGTTTGATAGATGAAACAATTAGACAGCTTCCTTATAAAGTTGAGATCTTGGCTTTTGCGTGCCGCGGAACTCATGGCCCTGCTGCTTGTTGTGCTCGTCTTGGTGTACCTATTGTTGGGGGAGGCCTCCGGCGATTATGTGGTCAGCGTCATGACGAATGTGTCGCTGCTGATCTCTGCGGTGACACCGCAAGCGATCATCGGCTTGGCCCTCATCGCCGCCGTTGTGGCCTATCTGCGCCGGTAAGCGTGCCCCAGCCTAGGACAAGGTGAGCTCAAACAAGGCGCCGCCCAACTCCGGGCATTGTGTCACCGTGAGTGAGCCACCATGGGCCTCAACAATTTGCTTGCAAATATACAGGCCCAAGCCTGAGTTTCCCCCGCGCCCGTCTTGGTCCGCGCGCGCGCTATAGAAACGCTCAAAGATCTTGCTGCGATCGGCCAAAGGAACACCTGGCCCGGTATCAGCGACAGTGACGACGAGGCCCTGACGCCATGTTTTGGACAGAGTGACATGCACCTGACCTTGCGCCCCTGCAAAACTTAATGCGTTCTCAACCAGATTAATCACCACCCGTGCCAGACGATCTGGCAGCCCGGTGAAATGAACATCGCTTTGTATGTCAAAGGTCAGGCGCANNTGCGCCGCATTGGCCGCCGGTTCAAAGAAGCCNATCAGCTCACCAATNGTTTCAGAGAAATTAAACCGCTCACGCTTGGCCGCCACCAAATCATGATCGACAATCGCCGCCTCGGAAATTTCCGAAATCAATTTGTTCATGCGCACCGCCTGATTTTGAATGGCGGCAAATTTCTCCCGCTCGGCNGTATTGGCCCCTGCCATTGCATTTTGTGTATTGGCAATAATCGACGCGATTGGATTTTTCAGTTCATGTGAGACATCGGCCGCAAAACGTTCCTTATCATGGAAAAGTGTGATGATTTGCTGGTGCAACCGACTGAGGTTGCGATAGAGGCGCCCCACCTCATCGCGCCGCGTCTCAAAAGCTTCGATCTCAAACCCCGCCAATTGCTCGACCAGAGTTTCGGCTTTCAAGCGCCGGTTCAGGCGCCGCGACAGCCGGCGAATGGGCATCGCAATGGAAATCGCTAGGAGCGCGCCAAAGACAATGGTAATGCCCGATAGGCCAGCCAGAACCATGAGCCGCGATTTGTTTTTTCCGAAATAGGCTTCCCGCAGATAGTAGCTGTCCGAAAGTTCCAGAACCGCGCGAGGGCGCCCATTCACGCGGATGGGCACGAGATAGCTCAATTCATATAGATCCGTGACCGGATTGAGCAGTTGAAATTGGCGGGTGAAACGCGCGCGTTCNGGCTCATANGGCTCAGTCACAATTTGAAAATCAAACAGGCGTTTATACAACACAAATAACTTCTCAAACGGATCCAAGCCCGGTTTAGNGGCNTTGAATTCCGGCTCGGNCGCATCCGGCAGCGGCCGCACCTCAATCGGTGTGCTGATCCTTGGATTTGCCCCATCGAAATAGGTGAGTTGCGCATCCGCCAAAAGGCTGGACACTTTGAGGCGGTCNGTACCCGCNAGANCACTGTCGAGCAGCACGGCCTCAATGGCCAGGCGGCGATCAAATTCGCTCAATCCGTNCTGCCGAAAAATCGGTTCGAGCAGTTTCACATAGAAATTGGACCGCTCAAACAACCGGTCCTTCTTGCTGCGAATTTCCACCAAAGCGGCATCTTCGGTTGCAACGACAAAGGCCCAGAGCGCGAGGTTAAACATCACCAAAAGGCCGAGGATTTTTGACAATATACCGCGAAACATTGGATCTAGCCCTTAAGTCGATAACCGAGCCCATGGACCGTAGAGATGATATCGCAGGCGGGATCCACAGCTTTGAGCTTTTGACGAATATTTCGAATGTGACTGTCGATGGTGCGATCGCTGACGTAAATCGCCTCGCGATAGGCCGCATCCATCAGCTGGTTTCGGGTTTTGACGACACCGGGCCGCTGCGCCATCGCCAGAAGGAGCAAACATTCGGTCACCGTCAAATCCACCGCCTTANGCGCCCAGGTCACCAAATGCCGATCTTGATCAATGGTTAACTCCCCAGTGGACACCCGCGCATCCACATCGGTCNCAGGGCCGACCCGGTGCCGGCGCAAGACGGCGNCGACCCGAAACAGCAGCAGATGCTTGCTGAAGGGTTTGGTGATGTAATCATCTGCACCAAGGGTGAAGCCGATGATTTGATCTTGTTCCTCCGCCTTAGATGACAAGAAAATGATCGGCAGATTTGGCCTCTGCGCCCGAACGGATTTCAATAGGGAAAACCCATCCATTTCGGGCATTTTAATGTCAAAGATTGCGAGATCCGCAGGGTGTCGCTGCATATGCGCCTGCGCGGCCAGGCTCGAGGAAAAGGCGCTGACCTGATAGCCTTCTTGGGTCAACATCTGCTCCAGTGGCAGGAGGATTTCAACTTCGTCATCTACAATAATGATCTGTGTCATGCGCTTAGCTCATCTTTGGTTGCGTCGACAGTGGCACAGCCAGGCTGAGAGCACAAAGAAAATGCGGCCGGCTGCACAGGATCTGCACAAAGGATCACAAAATTTGCACGCAGTGCTCAAACGCCCTGCAAAAGCAGGCCTTAGCGTCAAAGGGGTCAGGCGCGAGGATGGGCCGGTTTGGTATTGCACGCCGCCCCTGGCAGATTACACAGCCGGGCCCCCAAGTGTAACCCGCAACGAAAGGACAGCAGATGGGTATTTTACAGATCCTAACAGCCACAGAGATTTTGGTTTTTTGCTCGATATTTTGCATTTACCTCTTTCGGTGACGCCCCGGTGCGTTTTCGGCCCTATTGACTTGACCACAGATTGATATGTTTTCATTATGAACCCCACGGGGATGCACCGAGCCGGCGTTTTGGGCTGCGGTAGACATCTGCATATAAAGGGCGTGGCGCATGACAACTTCAAAACGGCATGAGGAGGGGTTGGCCACGCGGCGCGCCGTTTTAGGAGAGGCGCATGTTGCACGTGCGCAGGCTCAAACATCGGCGTTTGATGCGCCCTTCCAGGAGCTGATCACCGAAGCGGCCTGGGGGCATGTTTGGTCTCGGCCAACTTGGGATCACCGGCAGCGTTCGATTGTCACCCTGGCTTTGCTTTGTGTGCAGGGGCATTGGGATGAGGTCGCCATGCATATCCGCGCCACGGCAAATACAGGTGCAAGCCGCGCGGATATTCAAGAGCTGATCTTGCATGTGGCCATTTATGCCGGTGTGCCGACGGCCAATCACGCGATTAAAATCGCCAAGCAAACCTTTGCTGAAATGGAGAATGCATCGTGAGTGATATGCGCCCCTTTACCCCGCAGGACATGAGCCTGCAGCCGCCTGCCCTGACCCCCGACTATCGCTCCTCGCGACTGCGCGCGCCCAGCCATAAGCTATTGAGCCTAGAGCAAGGAGCTGGGGAGCTGACCGGCCCCACCTTTGGGCATGATATCATCGGTCCAAACGACAATGATCTGATCATTAATTATGCCGCACCGGGTGCCGCGGCCATTGGTGAACAAATCATGGTGCATGGTTATCTGCTGGATGAAGATGCGCGGCCGGTGTCGCAGGCTTTGCTAGAGTTTTGGCAGGCCAATGCCGGCGGGCGTTATCGTCATAAAAAAGATGGCTACCTGGCGCCTTTGGATCCCAATTTTGGCGGCTGTGGCCGGACGATCACCGATGAAACGGGCTATTTTTCCTTCCGCACTGTGCGGCCCGGCCCCTATCCTTGGCCGAATGGTGGCAATGATTGGCGGCCAGCGCATATTCATTTCAGCTGCTTTGGCCAAGGCTGGGCGCAGCGGTTGATTACGCAGATGTATTTCGAAGGCGACCCGCATATTCCGCTTTGTCCGATCGTTCAAACGATCGCGGATCCAAAGGCGATTGACCGATTAACTGCGCGGTTGGATATGGCGCATACGGTTCCAATGGGGTTTCGGGCGTTCCGATTTGACATTGTGTTGCGTGGCCGCATGTCCACCCTGTTTGAAAATAAGTTGGAGGGGAATTGATGTCCTGCTCGCAAAGCGCGTCGCAAACCGCCGGCCCCTATGTGCATATCGGCTGCACGCCCAGGGTTGCGGGCTTGAAAAATATGTATGGTGGCAATGATTTGGGCGCGGATATCTTTCCGCCCAATGTCGCGGGGCGAAAAATAGTCATTTCGGGGCAAATTTTTGACGGTGCTGGTGATCCTGTCTTGGATGCGATGCTTGAGTTTTGGCAGGCCGATGCAAGTGGGCGCTATGGGGCCAATGGTCCCTGTGGCGGCTGGGCCCGCCGGGCGGTGGATCCTGAGGCGGGCCGCTATGAGCTGCACACGATTCTTCCTGCCGCCACAGCTGACGAGGCCGCGCATGTGAAAGTTTGGGTTGTGGCGCGCGGGATCAACTTGGGGCTGCACACACGCATTTATTTTGAGGATGAGCCACAGGGGCATGATCCCATTCTGGCAGCGACCAATGAGCCGAGCCGCCGATCTACTTTGATCGCAAAGCGATCTGGGGATGATGCTTANATCTTCAACATTCACCTGCAAGGCGACAAGGAAACGGTATTTTTGAATGTCTGATATGCACAACAAACCCTGCATTTTGTGCTGCGCCATCACCGGTTCAGTACCCACAAAAGCCGCCAACCCAGCTGTGCCGATCAGTATTTCTGAGCAGGTCGAGAGCAGCTTGGCCGCTGTGGAGGCGGGGGCTTCGATTATTCATGCCCATGTCCGCAACGCCGATGAAACACCAAGCAGCGATCCGGAAAAATTTGCCCGCCTGCAAGAGGAGCTGCGCCGGCACTGCCCGGAGGTCATCATTCAATTTTCTACCGGAGGCCGCTCTGGCGCGGGACAAGAGCGGGGCGGAATGTTGCCCCTGAGACCGGATATGGCCTCACTCTCGGTTGGATCAAACAATTTTCCCACGCGCGTTTATGAGAATCCGCCAGATTTGGTAGCTTGGCTTGCCAGTGAAATGCAAAAATATGAAGTGGTGCCGGAGGTTGAAGCCTTTGATCTTTCGCATATTTTGCAAGCTGTGCGCCTGCATGATGAGGGGAAACTATTCGGCAAGCTCTATGTGCAATTTGTCATGGGTGTGAAAAACGCGATGCCGGCAGATCGTGCAGTTTTTGATTTCTATGTGGCGCAGATGCAAGCCCGCGCGCCTCAGGCTGCGTGGTGTGCCGCGGGTATCGGGCCCAATCAATTGGTTGTGAATGAATGGGCCATTGCGGCCGGCGGCCATACCCGCGCAGGGCTTGAAGACAATGTGCGCCTTGACCGCAGCACCCTGGCCCCCTCGAATGCAGCTTTGATCGCCCGTGCCGCCGACCTTTGCAGCCGTTATGATCGCCCGGTCGCAAGCCCGGCGCAAGCGCGCGAAATTCTCGGTTTGCGGGCCGCATGACATCGGTATTTGACCATGCCTGGTTGACAGGCGTGTTTGGCGATAGACATGTCGCGGCGCATCTGTCGGCTGAGGTGCAATTGGCGCATATGCTGCGCATTGAAGCGGCGCACAGCCGCTCATTGGGCAATGAGGCCGCGGCCCGTGCCATTGAGACCGCCCAGCTGCGCCCGGAGGATTTGGCAGAGGGCACGGCCAAGGATGGGGTCCCTGTTCCTCAGCTGGTGCGCTGTCTCAAGGCGCAAATTTCACCAGAGCTGCATGGGGATATTCACCGAGGGCTGACCAGCCAAGACGTGATGGACACGGCTTTTGTTCTGTCTTTGAAGGATATTTTACCTATCTTCCGGCAGGGATTGATCGCGTTGCAGGCGGATCTGGCGCAGTTGACGCAAGCGCATGGCGCTGCGAGCTTGATGGGGCGCACGCGCATGCAGGCCGCGCTTCCCATAACCGTTGCAGATCGCATTGCCACTTGGCGCATGCCCTTGGAGCGCCATCTTGCACGGCTCGATGAGGTTTGCGCGCGCGTGCTCTGCGTTCAATGTGGCGGCCCGGTGGGGCTTGGCGCGGACGGGGCTGCGCTTGCGGCAGCCCTGGGCTTGGCAGAACCGGACAAATGCTGGCACGCCATGCGCGATGGATTTGCCGAATTGGCCAATTGGCTGTCGCTGGTGTCTGGCAGCTTAGGCAAAATGGGCATGGATATCTCGCTCATGACACAGCAAGGCGTGGATGAAATGCGCTTGCGCGCAGGGGGCTCTTCCTCGGCCATGCCTCATAAGCAAAACCCAATATTGGCGGAGCTATTGGTCACCCTGGCGCGTTATAATTCTGTTCAGCTTGCCGGGATGCATCAGGCCTTGATCCACGAGCAAGAACGCTCTGGCGCGGCNTGGGCGCTGGAATGGATGATTTTGCCTGCGATGCTGCACAGCACCGCAAGAGGGCTCAGGGCGGCGCAAGAGTTGCTGGCCCAAGTTGAAACAATCGGCGCTTGAGCGGGCGGCGCTTACGGCGCGATGATGGGCGTGGCGTTCAAGGCGCTGTCGCGCGGCGCAACCTCCGTGAACTCCGTGCCATGTTCAAACCAGCTTTTTGGCGCCGCCGCGCCCCATAGGGTTTGCCGTTGCGGATCTTTGAGGTCCCATTTGATGGGCTCATGATCGGGGTCCACAGTTTGATAATCTGAGCAATAGATTTCGATGCGATGCCCATCTGGGTCCAGGATATACAGGAAAAAGGCGTTTGAAATGCCATGCCGCCCCGGTCCGCGCTCGATATTGCTGACATAGCCAGTGGTGGCCATGAGGTCGAGCAGGTCAATGATGTTCAGCGGCGTTGGCACCCAAAATGCGATATGGTGCATCCGAGGGCCGCGGCCATTGGTGAAGGCCATATCATGCACGCCGCCTTTGCGATGCATCCATGCGGCCCAGAGTTTGCCACTGGCCTCATCCTCGGTATATTCGGTCACCCGAAAGCCAATGTCATTGTAAAACGCCACTGAGGCGTCGACATCGGGCGAGAAGCAATTGAAATGATCAATCCGCAAAGGTTTCACGCCGCGATANAGTGCAAATTTCTGGTGCAGAGAGGGCAGGCGATCCATTTTGTGATAAAATTCTAAAGGAATTCCAATATTATCNNCGGTNAACAAGGTTCGGCCCTGATAGGGGCGCTCGACCCATTGTGTCGGGCAGCCTTTGGCCCGAAACTCGGCTTCGGCCCGATCTAAATCTGCCTCATCATAGGTCTTAAAGCCCATGACCTCCACCGTGCCGGGAAGATCGGATTTTTGCAAAATCACGCTGTGATGACCACGCTCTTCCATGGCGCGCAGATAGACATGGCTGTCTGTTTCATCCGAGACCTGCAAACCCAGAATTTCCGTGTAAAAGGTCTTTGAGCGGCCTAAGTCCGCGACGTTGAGGCAGGCATGGCTGAGGCGGACGGTGTTGAAGCTTGGGTAAAGATTTGGGCTGGGAACTGGCATTTTGGGCTCCTTTAATTCTCAGGTCAGACGCCTAGGCGTGAAATTTTATGGGCTCCGGTGGCAAAGCCAATGTGCTTTTGCTCCATATAAAATTCAAAGCTCCAATCGCCGCCGTCCCGGCCAATTCCGCTGGCCTTGACGCCGCCGAAGGGGGTGGGCAGGTGCCGAACATTTTCGCTATTCACCCAGATCATGCCGGCCTCAAGCTTGTCAGTAAAACGCAACGCGCGGGTCAGGTCATTGGTCCATAGGTAGGCGGTGAGCCCGTAGGGCGTGTCATTTGCAATCTGAAGGGCCTGATCTTCACTGGCAAATGGAATGGAGGTGAGAACCGGGCCGAAAATTTCCTCTTGGGCAATGCGCATGGCATTATGCGCCTCCGTGAAGAGGGTTGGACGGATGAAATATCCGGTGTCGCCAAGAACTTCCCCGCCAGCGGCCACTTGGGCCCCATCGTTTTTGGCAATATCGAAATAGGAGGTGACCTTGGCGAAATGCTCTTCGCTGATCAGCGGCCCGATTTCAGTGGCAGGATCGAGCGGGTGGCCGACTTTGATCTTATTGACCCGCTCAATCAACCGGGATTCAAAAGCGTCNTTGATGNTCTCATGGANCAAAAGCCGCGAGGAGGAGGTGCAGCGTTCGCCGTTGATGGAATAGATCATGAAGATCACCGCATCCAAAGCACGTTCCAAATCCGCATCTTCAAAGACGATGACGGGATTTTTGCCGCCCAATTCGAAATGCGTCCGCTTCAGCGTATCTGCGCCCTGTTTGGTAATCATAGACCCGGTGCGGCTCTCCCCGACAAATGCGATGGCCTTGATGTCAGGGTGTTCTGTGAGCGCCTTGCCGGCATCCTCGCCATAGCCTTGAACCGTGTTTAGAACCCCGGGAGGCAGGCCGGCCTCTTCGGAAATTTCCACCAAGATCCGGGCCGTGAGCGGCGAGGCCTCTGCGGGCTTATGCACCACGGTGCAACCAGCTGCGAGGGCAGGGGCAATTTTCCATGTGGAGAGCATAAAGGGCGTATTCCAAGGGGTAATCACACCCACTGGGCCAATGGGCACCCTTGTGGTGATGTTCATCAATGTGGCCGATTGCAAATGCTGCCCATCTCGGGCGGCCTCCACTTGATCGGCAAAATAGCGAAAATTCTCCGCCCCGCGAATGGCCGCCTTTGACATGAAGCGCCAGGCCTGGCCGGTGTCCCAGCATTCGCAGAGTGCGATTTCTTCGGCGCGGGCTTCAATGCCCTCGGCAATTTTGATCAAAATAGCCTTGCGCTGTTTGGCGGNCATATCGCGCCAGGCTGGAAAGGCCGCTTTGGCCGCTTTNGCTGCCTTATCAATATCGCCNGCGTCGCCGCGCGCCACNTGGCAGATTNTGGATTTATCCACCGGGGAGAGGGTTTCAAAGACACCGCCGCCGCCCGNATGATCCGCCCCCGCGATCCGGTGCAGGATGCCNCTGCGCTGGAAGCGCGCCAAATGGCCATTGAGTTTTTCGATATTTTGTTCCAACGCGGACATNGCAGCTCTCTTTCAACCCTAGATTTTAGGTAACATGTTAACTAAATGGAGTGTTCTGATTTTTCATTGTGCTGTCAATATTTTTAAATAACATTGCACGGCAATTCATAGGTGCGTCAATGGCCAGAACCAAGCTTCAGCTTCCCTCGACACGGCGGTCTTTACCAATTGCCTTGATGCGATCGCGTGAAAAGGTCATGGCGCCGATCCGCGATATGCTGCGAGCTTCTGGTTTGACCGAACAGCAATGGCGGGTGCTGCGTATATTGTCCGAATTTGGCCCGCAGGATTTGACAGAGATTGCGCGGCAGGCCTGTTTGTTGATGCCAAGCCTATCGCGCATTATTCGAAGCCTGGCGCAAAATGGCCTCGTCATCCGGGCGTCTGATACCAAGGATCGGCGGCGGCAAACTGTGGTTATTTCNCCAGCGGGGCAACACCTGATTGATGACAATTTGGTGCAGGCGACGCAGATCGCCGCAAATTATAGAAATCAGCTTGGCGCCGAGCGCTATGAGCTTTTGTTGGATCTTTTGACGGAATTGGAGCAGGGCCCGCCTTATCCCGTGAAACGCGCATAAAAAAGCCCCCTGAAAATCACCTTTCAGGGGGCCCAGTACGACGGGAAAGAAGTTAGCTACCCGAGAATTCCGGATAGGCTTCCATGCCCAGCTCGCTGCGGTCGAGACCGGTGATTTCGGCCTCTTCACTGACCCGCAGGCCGAACATCGCTTTAAGCACCAACCAAACCACGGCGGAGGACACAGTCACAAAGGCCCCGACGATGACGATTGATGTCAGTTGAACTGAGAAGCTGGCGGCGCTGTTGGTGAAGCAAACGGCCAGAGTGCCCCAGATGCCTGCGAAGAGGTGCACCGGGATGGCCCCGACCACATCATCAATCTTCAAGCGATCCAGAAGCGGCACGGCGAAGACGACGATAACACCGCCAACAGCACCGATCAGGGTCGCTGAGACCAGTGACGGGGTCAGCGGCTCCGCAGTGATGGACACCAAACCTGCCAAGGCCCCGTTCAAGATCATGGTCAAATCAGGTTTTTTGTACAGGAGTTGCGTCAAGATCAGAGCTGCCACCGCACCGGCGGCTGCCGCTGTGTTGGTGTTGGAGAAGATCCGGCTGATATCAGCCACATTGCCGGATGTGTCCATATACAGTTGTGACCCACCGTTAAAGCCAACCAACCGAGCCAAAGGATAAATGTCCCCAAGGTGGCCAATGCGAGATTTGAGCCTGGCATTGGGTTTACCTTACCATCTTTGTATTTGCCCAAGCGAGGACCAAGGATGATCGCGCCGGTCAAAGCTGCCCAGCCGCCGACAGAGTGCACAACTGTTGAGCCTGCAAAGTCTTGAAAGCCCATTGCGTCCAAGAAGCCACCGCCCCATTTCCAGCTGGCTTGGATCGGATAGATCACGGCCACAAGAACGATGACAAAGGCGAGGAACGGCCAAAGTTTGATCCGCTCGGCCAATGCGCCCGACACAATAGAAGCGGTCGCTGCGCAGAACATCAATTGGAAGAAAAAATCGGAGCCGACAGAGGCGTAGGTCAGATCAGCTTCCACACCTTCGAGCCCAACAGGCTCTAGCGCGGTGACTGAAAAGGCACCAACCACGTTTTGAATGGTCCAGCCATCGCCTGGATACATGAGATTGTATCCCAAAATGTAGAAAAACAGCGACGCCAGAGAAAACAGTGCCATGTTTTTGGTCAGCTGCATCGCCACGTTTTTGCCGCGTACCAAACCGGCTTCCAACATGGCAAACCCAGCGGCCATGAAGAACACCAAGAACCCTGAGACAAGGAACATGAATGTGGTGAAAATAAAGCCGATGTCGGCATTCAGCGGGGTGACATCCGCCTCCTGCGCTGCGGCCAGTTGTGGAACGGCCAGCAGCAGAGTGGCCAGGCTTACAGTTCCTAATTTACTCGTTAACTCTCTACGCATCACAGAGCCTCTTCATTTGTTTCGCCGGTGCGCACGCGCAGGGCTTGTTCCAGGTCAAGGACGAAAATTTTGCCATCACCGATTTTTCCGGTATGGGCCGCTTTGGTGATGGCCTCCACCACACCGGCCGCAGCCGCATCGGTGACGGCGATTTCAAGTTTGATTTTGGGAACAAAATTAACTGTGTATTCTGCTCCTCGATATGTTTCGGTGTGACCAGATTGAGCGCCGAAGCCTTTAACTTCGCTCACCATCATGCCGCTGACACCGACCTCCGACACCGCTTCGCGCACGTCTTCGAGCTTGAAGGGTTTGATCGTTGCAATAATCAGTTTCACTCGTCTTCCTTTCGTT
>JGI26082J51739_10001094_pt1 | contig 17026 bp, 13 predicted proteins | sample SaaInl5LU_22_DNA_FD_51739 | JGI IMG/M metagenome (IMG submission 51739)
TACAGAGCGGGGGCTTCTTACCCGTTCTGCATGAATTCTGCCGCAGTATAGGCAATGCCTTGAGCTGTGTCACACTCAAATGCGATTCGTTGAAAATCGGTGGCTCATTTCGATTGCAGCGCATAGCATATAAGCATTGTTCTTATACGGATTCTTAGATGGGGAATACTCCGGGAAATGGTGTGCCATATTTGTTGGCATTAATCGACGATAAAGACCGAGAGGCTGNGCTTGAACTAGTGCAAGTGNATACCCCGGCCTGGGCGAAAGCCCTGGCCAGCAGCCCTTTTTTAACGACTACTGTGGCGCAGAACTGGACGTGGGTTGCCCGCGATTATGCCCGAACCCGTTGGTCGCAACCTTTATTGCGCGAAGATCTTGAAGAGCTGCTACAAGAGCTAAAACAAGGTGGCCTAGACGACGGTGCGCAGCTGCGAAAGCTGCGTAATCGAGTTATGGCTCGCATGATTTGGCGCGACTTCTCAAGGCATTGTAATGCCAAAGAAACGGTAGAGCAGGTGTCTTTACTGGCTGAGTTTTGCATTGAGGCAGCTCTTCGATGCGCCCAGAAAGAACTGCTTGAACGCTTTGGGCAGCCTATAGGCAGAGAGTCGGGCAAGGTTCAGCAGTTGGTAACCTTGGCCATGGGAAAACTCGGGGCGCGGGAGTTAAACCTTTCGTCGGATATCGACTTGATCTTTGTTTATCCTGAAAGTGGTGATACAGCCGGCGGTCGCAAGAGCATTAGCAATCAAGAATACTTTACTAAAGTTGGCCAACGCGTTATTGCCTTATTAGATAAACTAACGAGCGATGGCTTCGTCTTTCGGGTCGATATGCGCTTACGGCCTTACGGTGACAGCGGTCCTTTGGTGATGAGTTTTTCGGCGTTCGAGGCGTACTACCAAGATCAAGGCCGAGACTGGGAACGCTACGCCATGATCAAGGCTCGGGCAATCACCGGTGAGGTCGGAGATATCCACGATCTCGAGGAGATGCTTAGGCCATTCATATTTCGCCGTTATGTAGATTTTAGCGTGATTGAATCGCTGCGTGATATGAAGCGCATGATCTCTGAGCAAGTTGCGCGCAAGGGTTTGCACAACGATATAAAGCTGGGGCCGGGCGGTATTCGCGAAATCGAATTTATTGGGCAATGTTTTCAGTTAATTCGTGGTGGACGAGATGCGTCTTTGCGTTGCAGGGGCTTGATGGATGCCCTGACGGCAAGCGAGCAGTTGGGTTGTTTNCCCAGTGATGTTGTTGATGAATTGCGGCAGGCGTATTGGTTTTTACGGGACTCTGAGCATGCGATCCAAGGGTATCAGGATCGACAGACGCAGCGCTTGCCGGACGACCCAGAGGTTCAAAACAGCCTAAGTCGAGTCATGGGTTTTGATACCTTTACCGATTATTTAGAGGTATTGAATACCCATCGTCACCGGGTAAGCCAGCATTTTGCAGAGCTTATTGCGCCAGTAGAGGTTGGGCAGAAAGACCTTCAGCGGAACTGGTTTTGGGATGACTTAACGGTTGAGCAAATCGCTAAATTGGGTTTTAAGGATGTCGAAGTCGTGCGCGCGGCCCTAGAGCGTCTGACTCAATCTACGATTGTACGAATCTTACAGGTTGAGCCGCGTCGGCGCTTAGATCTGGCAATGCCAAAGTTACTTGATGCTTGTACTCAGTACTCGAATGCTAGTGAAACGGTTGCTCGTATCGTACCTATGATCGAGTCGGTACTGAGGCGAAGCGCTTATTTATTGTTATTAATTGAAAATCCAGGGGCACTGAATGAACTGATCCGCTTGTGTGCAGCAAGCCCCTGGATTGCAAAGCAATTGGCGCTGCGGCCCGCTCTTTTAGACGAATTGTTAGATCTTGAGCATTTGTACCAAGCGCCGGATAAGCATGTGCTCGAGCAAGATTTAGCCCTACAAATGCGGGCTATTCCACTGGATGATCTCGAAGCGCAAATGGATGCGCTGCGGTACTTTAAGGCGGCCCAAGTGCTGCGCGTCGCCGCAAGCGAAATCGGTGGGTTTTTACCTCTCATGAAAGTGAGCGATAAACTTACTTTCATCGCCGAAGTGATTCTGGAATGGATTGTGACTGTCGCCTGGACCGACTTGTGCGCGAAACACGGCAAGCCGACCCACCTGTCAGAGGGGACAGGATTTTGCGTTATTGCTTATGGTAAGTTGGGGGGCTTAGAGCTTAATTACTCGTCTGATTTGGATTTGGTGTTTTTGTACGACGCGCCCGCTCAGGGTATGACAGACGGTGATAAGCCAATCGACTGCGCTCGATTTTATACGCGCTTGGGCCAGCGTGTTATTCATATGCTGGAAACGCGAATGACCTTGGGCATTCTTTATAATGTCGATATGCGCTTACGCCCCTCGGGCAATTCGGGTCTGCTGGTGTCATCGTTCTCTGCGTTTGAGCGCTATCAGCTGCAAGAAGCGTGGACGTGGGAGCACCAAGCGCTGAGTCGAGCGCGCGTGGTGGCTGGCGATTCGCGTCTTGCTAAAGAGTTTCAGGAGATACGATTAAAGGTGTTGAGTCAGCCTCGAGAGATGTTGGCTTTGGCGGCCGAGGTGAAGTCTATGCGCCAGAAAATGCGGGAGAATCTAGATACTGACATAAAAGGTGACAGCTTTAACCTCAAACACGGATTTGGTGGTATCGTTGACATCGAATTTATGGTGCAATATGCGCTTTTAGCGCAATCGGCGGCGCAGCCGTCGTTGGCCGCATATACCGACAATATTCGACAGCTTGAAGCACTGGTAAGCTGCGGGTTAATTAGCGTTACGGTAGCAAATGAATTGAGCCAAGCGTACTTGGCGTATCGCTCCGCTACCCACGAGTGCGCTTTGCAAGAAGAGCCGGGTGTCGTGTCGGGGCCGCAGTGGAATCAGCACAGAGAGGCAGTTGGCCGCATTTGGCATGACTGGTTTAATAGTAATTGTTGGGAGTAAAAAATGGATTTCTCGGAGCGCGAAGGTGTGATTTGGCTAGATGGCGAGCTAAGACCCTGGAAAGACGCCAAAGTACACGTCTTAACACACACTTTGCATTACGGTTTAGGAGTCTTTGAGGGTGTGCGCGCCTATCAAACGCAAGACCGTGGCACTTGCATTTTCAAGTTAAAAGAGCACACTCAGCGCCTGTTTAACTCAGCCAAAATTCTTATGATGGACATGCCTTTTGATCAGGGCACGATCAATGAGGCGCAGCGAACGGTTATGCGTGAAAACGGACTGCCAGAGGCGTATCTTCGACCGATGTGCTTTTTAGGCTCTGAGGGTATGGGGCTGCGAGCAGATAAACTGGCAACGCATGTCATGGTTGCCGCGTGGGAATGGCCCTCGTACATGGATCCGGAAGCCCGTAATCGGGGCATTAAGGTTCGCACCTCATCTTACACTCGGCATCACGTGAATATCGCTATGTGTAAAGCCAAGGCAAATGGCCAATACATCAACTCCATGCTGGCCTTGCGTGAAGCCCTTGAGAGTGGCGCTGAAGAGGCTTTGTTGCTTGATAACGAAGGTTACGTCGCTGAGGGCAGTGGCGAAAACTTTTTCATGGTGAAAAATGGTGTGTTGTACACGCCAGAGCTCACTTCGTGTCTGGATGGTATTACGCGTGCTACGGTAATCGAACTGGCGAATGAATTGGGCATTACCGTACGTGAAAAACGAATTACACGCGATGAAGTGTACATTTGCGATGAGGCCTTTTTTACGGGCACTGCAGCAGAGGTGGTGCCCATTCGTGAGCTCGATGGCCGTTCAGTAGGCATCGGCTCTCGTGGCCCAATTACGGAAAAATTACAAGCTATGTATTTTGACTCTGTGCGCGGTAGACGCAGTCAGAATCCGCAGTGGTTAACCGAAGTCGAATAACAGCTGGAGTTGGCTATGCACGCAGGGGCGCTAGAGCAAAGTTTTGACGATGGCATTTTTTGGCGGCATTGGCCGGTTGCCAATGCCAAGCGGGTCGTGGTTTTGGTGCATGGTTTGGGCGAGCACAGTGGCCGTTACGAAGAGCTAGCCGAATTCTTCAATGCTCGCTCGACGGCTGTAGTTGCGCTGGACCATATGGGACACGGGCTATCGCCGGGCGTCCGTTGCCATATCGACAGGTTTGGCGATTTTCTTGAGCCCTTAGGACGTTTGTGCGACGAAGCTGAGCAGCTGTATCCGGGTGTGCCCAAAGTGCTTTTAGGACACAGTTTGGGCGGGCTCATATCCGCCGCATTTTTGCTTGAACGTCAAGACCAGTTCGAATCCGCTGTGTTGTCGGGTCCGGCCTTGGGAATAGACCCTGAGCCACCCATTTGGCAGCAAAGAATAACGCAATTGATATCCTCGTTGTTGCCTAAGTTGGGCGTTATGCAGCTGGATGCTGGACAAATTTCGCGGTCGGCGGATGTTGTTGCGGCGTATCGAGCAGACCCTCTGGTTCATAGCGGTAAAATTAGCGCTCGCTTGGTCACCGAACTGTTTGCGACCCTAGCCGTAGTGAATGAAAAAGCCGCGACTATTACCCTGCCGATCAAAATTTTTCACGGCGAATCTGATGTTATGACGTCGGCTAAACTGTCACAGGCGTTTATCGGGAAAGTGGGCTCGACAATAGCCGAATATCAGGGCTATCCGGGCTTGTACCATGAAATCTTTAATGAACCTGAGCGTGCTCAGGTGATGCAGGACGTACAAACGTTTATTGAGCAAGCCGCTGCGGCTTATTAAGTCGCAGCAGCGGTACTGGAGAACAATAAACGGTGACACGGCCGCTTAAAATTGCATTAACCAGTTACCGTAGCCATCCTTTTAGCGGCGGACAAGGNGTCTATATCAGTGCCCTGGCNAAAGCTTTGGTCGACCAAGGTCTTGAGGTTGATGTGATCTCTGGTCCACCTTACCCCGACTTGGATGAGCGTGTTGCCTTGGTAAAGCTTCCGAGCATGGATTTGTATGAACATGGTCTGCGATCTTTGCGTTGGCATCATCTGCGTTCGNACAGCAATGTGGTCGAATGGTTCAGCAAGCTGACGGGTGGATTTGCCGAGCCCTATACCTTTGGCCGCCGGCTNCGTCGCTACTTTGCTACTCATAAGCCAGATTACGATTTAATCCACGACAACCAGAGCTTGTGTCGCGGCTTACTGGATGTCGAACGTATGGGTTACCCGGTGGTGGCAACCATTCATCACCCCATTAGCAGCGATTTACGTTTGGCGCTGCAGGCAGAGCCGGTGTGGTGGCGACGCTTGTTTTTGCGACGCTGGCATTCGTTTTTGCGGATGCAAATTCCGGTAGCACGACAAATACAGCGCATTTTTGCAGTATCTGAGTCCGCCAGAGCCGACGTTGAGCGTGAGTTCAATATTGATTCTGCGCGCATGGTAGTGACGGGTATTGGCACAAATACGGACCTGTTTAGGCCGTTACCCAATCGGGAGAAAGATCCGAATCGAATTATGATTACGGCTTCGTCAGATACCGCTTTAAAGGGTGTCGTTTACGCGATTGAAGCATTCGCGGTCTTGCGACAACGGGTTCCCGGCTTGCGACTGCGCTTGATTGGTAAACTAAAATCTGACGGGGAGGCGCAAAAAGCCATTAATCGATTGGACTTAGCACCGGCAATCGACAATCATTCAAGGGTGAGCCAAGACGATTTAGTGTTTTTCTACAATGAAGCGAGTGTGTTTATCTCGCCCTCTTTATACGAGGGGTTTGGCTTGCCCGCGGCCGAGGCGATGGCCTCGGGGACCGCTGTGGTCGTAACCACGGGTGGCGCGCTGCCTGAGGTGGTTGGCAAAGAAGGCGTCGTAGTACCCGCTGGTGACAGTAATGCGTTGGCGGCAGCGGTGGCTGAATTGCTGAATGATCTAGAGCGCCGCACCGCATTGGAATGCAGTGGTCGAGATAGAATCGTCAAAGAGTTTTCATGGGCGGCATGTGCACGTCGAACAGTGCAAGAATACGAGGCAGTACTCGCAAATGCAGACCGTTGATTTTAGACATTTTCCGCTCAAAGACAGTGACCGAGTCTTAGACTTAGGCTGTGGAGAGGGGCGCCACTTGATCGGAGCTTTGCTCACTGCCGACGTGCAGGCGGTCGGTGTCGATTTGTCGCACGAAGATTTAGTGACGGGGCGAACGAAGACCCACGATTGGGCTGACAGCATTGGCGAGTCCCGGCGCCCGGTATTAACCCAAGCCAGTGGATACGCTCTGCCTTTTGCAGACAATACCTTCGATGCGGTGATCTGCAGCGAAGTGCTTGAGCATGTGCCGGTGGTTGCTAAGGTGCTACAGGAAATTGATCGAGTGTTGCGTCCTGGTGGTCGGCTTGTGATTTCGGTGCCGCGGCGCTGGCCCGAGCGAATTTGTTGGTGGTTGTCTAGCGATTACCACCTGCAGCTGGGCGGTCATTTGAGAATTTTTCGTATCGAGGAGCTCAAATATCAAATCCAAAAGTTGCCTGTGACTTTTTATCATCAACACGGTGCCCATGCATTACACGTTCCCTATTGGTGGCTGCGTTGCGTATTCTGGAGCAAGCCTGACGCCTTGCTCGTGCGCTGGTATCACAAAGTATTGGTGTGGGATTTAATGAAGCGTCCTTGGTTGACGCAATGTATAGAAGCCTTAACCAACGGTTGGATGGGCAAGAGTGTGGTGCTGTATTATCGTAAGCAGGATGTGACGTCGTGACGGGTTTGTACTTAAGTCCGGGTTTATATCCGCACGAGTTGTTTCGTGACACGGTACGCTACATTCTGTCGATTCAACGCAGCAGCGGAGAAATTCCATGGTTTGAGGGTGGTCATACGGATCCTTGGGACCATGTAGAAGCCGCAATGGCCTTATCAATAGCGGGTGAATATCATCAGGCCGAGCAGGCTTACGCTTGGCTGGCTCAAGAGCAATTGCCCGACGGGAGCTGGTGGGCGCGTTACGAAGGTGGTGCGCGCGCCGAATCGACGCGGCGAGAGAGTAACTTCTGTGCCTATGTTGCGACGGGGATCTGGCACCATTTTTTGATTACCGAGAATAGGCCGTTTCTCGAACGCTTTTGGCCTGTAGTGCAAAAAGCCATGGCGTTTGTGTTGTCGCTGCAAACGACCCACGGCGATGTGACATGGGCTGTTGACGATGACAACGATATTCCCGTCGATTCTTTGGTTACTGGTTGTGCCTCGATTTATAAAAGTCTGGAATGTGCCCACAACATAGCGGTGACACTGGGCCATAACGCACCGTATTTTGAGGCGCGTGAGCGTTTGGGTCGATGCTTAAAACAACATCCCGAGCGGTTCGATCGCACTTGGGAGAGCAAAGCCCGCTACTCCATGGATTGGTTTTATCCTGTGTTAACAGGTGTCTTTTCAGGCAAGCTAGCGCGCGAACGACTCCGCCTGAGGTGGCATGAATTTGTCGAGGCCGGATTGGGCTGCCGTTGTGTCAGCGATGAGCCCTGGGCGACCATTGCTGAAACCTGTGAGCTGGTGCTTGCACTCGTGGCGGCCGGTGATGTCGCGCTGGCACGTGAAGTTTATTCGTGGATCGCGCAATGGCGTCACGACGACGGTTCATACTGGACGGGATATCAGTTCAAGGAGCTCGTTCTGTGGCCCCATGAGCGCCCAACATGGACCGCCGCTGCGGTGATGCTCGCTGCCGATGCTTTAACCCATCATACGCCTGCTGCTCATCTATTTACTCGGGTGAGTTTGTTGGACCCAGAGGATGTGTTGCATCAGCGTGGCGTTGTGCGAGCTTAAGCCCCAAGACGCTGCAATATTTTTAAGCTGTCGCAGGACTCAAGTACGCGCCACAAACCCGATTGTAAGGCGGCATCAATAATGGCCTTTGGCGCTTGGCCGCCATTATTTGCCGTAGGGTAGTGGTCGTGAACNGCGAGTANGCCCCCAATCGCAACGTGTCTCGACCATAGGCGATAATCACTCACGGCATCATTCATGCTGTGACCCCCATCGATNAATACCATGCCGAGCGTTTGTTGCCAGCGTCTGCCGATGGCTACGGCATCGCCTACTAGAGCGACCACCGAGAGTTCGAGTGCTGCCATTTTCAGGGTTTGCCTGAAGGTAAACAGTGTATCTGTTTGTCCGTTGGCATCGGTCAACGCTTCATCGTAAAAGAACTCGCCGGGCTGGTGTTCTACCGATCCTTGGTGGTGATCTAAGGCAAAGACGAGATTATGGCTCTGTTCTGCGGCTGCACCTAAAAATAGCGTGGATTTACCGCAATAGCTGCCAATTTCTAAAATACAGCCCAAAGGTCCAACCGAGCTTGCAGCAAGGTACAGAGCTTCGCCTTCAGCTTGACTCAGAAAGCCGGGAACCTGATCCACTAAGTGTTGGCGCGACACGTTTAGCATAGTTAGTCCGTATCAAAAGTTAGAACTATACCATGGCAAATAGTAATTCTGCCTTGGCTTTATGTGGTCGCACCGTTATCCTCGGCGGATACAATAATCTGTGACGAATATGCGCCTTGTTTATACCGTAACCCTATTGTTGACCCTGCCTTTACTCATGGTAAGGCTGTGGTGGCGCAGTCGTTTATTGCCCGCTTATCGACAGCGCTGGCTGGAGCGAATGGGGTTTGGTTTGCCCCGGGCGGGCTCTGAAAGGCCTTTGATTTGGATTCATGCAGTGTCGGTGGGCGAGGTTGTTGTGGCCTCAAAATTGATACGACGTTTGTTAGACGAGTACCCTGATCACGAGATTTTTGTGACCACAACGACACCAACGGGGTCTGAGCGCTTACGTCAAACCTGGGGCGACCAAGTAAGCCACTCGTATTTACCCTGGGATTTGCCATGGGCGATGGCGGGGATGTTCAATCGGCTTAAGCCCACCGCGGTGTTTTTAATCGAAACCGAAATCTGGCCTAACTTGGTTGCTCAAGCGAAAACTCATTTGGTGCCCGTAGTCTTATTAAATGCGCGATTATCAGCACGATCTGCTCGGGGCTACGGAAAATTTGGCGCCCTGTTAAAGCCGACGTTACAGTCGCTTGATTTAATTGTGGCGCAGTCCAAAGCGGATGTGCGTCGTTTTGTCGCTTTAGGTGTCGATCCGAAGCGATTGGTGATTTCGGGCAATATTAAGTTTGATCAGCTCCTGACGCCCGACTTGCGGGTTCAGGCAGCTGAAATTCGCCAGCAATGGGGCGGCCATACCCGCCAGATATGGGTTGCCGCTAGCACGCATGAAGGCGAAGAAAAGCTGGTCTTGCGTGCCTATGGGGAGCTTGTTAAACAACACCCTAACCTTTTGCTCTGTTTGGTGCCTAGGCACCCGGATCGCTTTGATCGGGTGTTTCAAATGGCACTTACCGCGTGTGCGAACACTATCCGTCGTTCTCGGAGCCCTGAAATAAAGGCTGACACTCAGGTTGTGGTGGCAGACACGATGGGCGAGTTGGTGCCTATGTTGGGCGCTGCCGATGTGGTTTTCATGGGCGGTTCTTTGGTGCCCACCGGCGGTCACAATATGCTGGAGGCGGCTCAGTGGGGCGTTGCAGTAGTGTCAGGCCCACACACGTTTAACTTTGCTTACGCAAGCCGACTATTGTTAAAAGCTCACGCGATGTTAATTGCAAAAGACGCTGAGGAACTTGCTTTCATCGTGTCTGGCTTGTTGAGTAACGCGACGACTCGCGGCACGATGGGCTCGCGGGGTCAAATTGCGGTCGAGGGGGGGCGAGGCGCATTAGAGCGCCTCGTACAAGCAATTAAGCCCTTATTGGCCTGATCGCGTCACAGCCTTTGGTGCTTCAAGATACCGGCTCAAATCGGCAACGTCTTTGGGGCTCAATAAGCCCGCTTGTTGCTTCAAGCGCAGTTGGTTTAATACGTAATCGTAACGCGTATTGGCGTAGTCTCGTTCTGCCGCATACAGCGCATTTTGCGCGTTTAATACATCAACGACGTTGCGAGTCCCCACATTATAGCCCGCTTGCGTTGCCTCCAACGCGCTTTTAGACGAGACAATGGCTTGCGCACGGGCTTTGACACGAGCAGCATCGCTTACAACGGTCATGTGAAGTGAACGCGTCTGAGCGATAGTGTTGCGCTGCAAACCAATGCGAGACTCGCGTGCGGCGTTGAATTGCTCGGCCGCGCGGCGGCGGTTGGCGCTAATAGCACCACCAGCAAACAGTGGAACTTCAAAGCGCAAACGCAATATGTCTTGCTCGCGGTCACTGCGAGGGGGCACGTTAAAAACAGAATCTTGACGGCTGACACCCTCTGTTTCGAAGTCGGATGTAGAGATTGATCCGCTCAGCGTTGGGGCATGCTCCATTCGTTTTGCTTTAGCATTTTGTTGCGAGGCTGTTTCGCCCAAGCGAGACGCTTTCAGCTGTAGGTTGTTTTCAAGCGCGAAATCCACCCAGGCGGCTCGGTCAGCAGGTTCTGGTGGAGCAATAGGAAAGCTAGGGCTTAGCTTGAAAAGTTGCTCATGCTTGATGTCCGTGAGTACTGATAGGTTTTCGAGGGCGACGTCCAGTCTGTTCTCGTCCGTTAATCGACCTACGCGAGCAAGGTCGAACGCGGCTTGCGCCTCATGTACGTCGGTTAAAGCAATTAATCCCACCTCGAATCGCTGTTGCGTCTGCTCTAATTGGCGCTCTAGCGCACGTTCTTGAGCGTTGGATGCCGCCAAATTGTCTTGCGCTCGTAGCACGCCAAAATAGGCTTGCGAAACACGTACAATCAAGTCCTGCTGTTGTGCGGCAAACGTAGTTTCGGCTTGCGCCGTTAGCGATTTGCTGGCTTGAAAGTTAAACCACGCAGGTAAGTCGAATAAGGACTGGCTTAGCGAAACGGTGTAACCCTTGGCGGTGGTGTCAGAAAAACTTCCGATTTCTTCGATGATACCGTTACCGTTGGCGTCTAGCCCCACCAAGCTGTTGGCGACCGTTGTGGTTTCGGTTTCGCTGTAGTCATAGCTTGCACCAACCTGAGGAAGCAAGGCGGCCTTCGCCAAATTTTGTTGCTCACGGTCAGCCCTGAATTGTGCTTGGTAAGCTTTGAGTTGCGCGTCATTTGCCAACGCCAGTTCATAGATGTCTTGCAGCGACTGCGCCTGACTAAGCGACGAAAAAGCTAAGGCAGCGAGTGTGGAGGTAAGCAACCGGATCTTCATTATCGGGCCCTTAGTTAAAAGCGGTAAGTTTAACAGTGCTTGCGGTACAAAGCATGTGCGATCTGTGTTTGATATACGCAGATTGGCGTAGTTTTGATTCATATCAGCGCAAAATAGGTGAGCAAGATCACTTTTCAAAGGTGCGGGACCCCTATTTTTGTAATACCATCGGACTTCATTACGGGGGTTATGGCGGTCATAATGAAGCAACTCATGGAGACTAAAGCGACCAAAAGATCGCGCTACAAGCTAAGCTTGTCGTGTCTGCATGCTCTGTGCGAAACGAACTATGCGCGTCTGCTTCGCGTTTTTCCTGCGTACGAACAAGCCAATCAACGCATTGTGGCACTAGATCATGGGCGCGTTAGTTTTACCGTTACGGAACGGTGTCGATACACCACAACCTTCATCATCAAGCAGTTAATGGGCACTGCGCCTACATGGGCTAAAAGTTTGGAGCTCGAAGTGCGCGCCTATCACGATGCGCGGATGCTTGAGGTTCGATCCTTTCAGGGTAGCCGACATGTTTTAGGTCGATACGACTACCCTAACAGCGGGATGCTTCAAAAAGACGAAAAGACCCAGCAGAATCAATTTTTAGCTGAGTGGTTAGAGCATCTGTTGACCAAGGGCTATGATGCTTCGCAGGTCNGTCTGCGAAATAACAATGACCAAGCGGATGACCACAGCCTTGAATAGTCTGCTTGATACCATCGCCTTACCACACGATTCTGCGCAGCCCGTCGACGTGCTGCAAATAACCGACACTCATTTGGGCGCAGAGCCCAGTACCACATTGCTGGCCATGGATACGGACGATTCACTTCAGTCGGTGTTGGCTCTTGCACGTAAGGTCTTGTCCACGCCTGATCTGATGTTGGCGACTGGCGATTTGTCGGATCAGGGGGCCTTGAACGCCTACTCCCGGTTGCGTGACTACACGCGCGAAGTTTGCGAGCATCAGTTTTGGTTGTTAGGTAATCACGATCATGCCGAGACACTGCGCCAAGCGGCGACCGACAACAAAGATCTTTTGCGTAATGATATTCGGATCGGTGCTTGGCAAATTGTTATGCTGAATTCGCAAATCCCTGGCCAAGTAGGTGGGCGTTTGGGGCCTAGGCAGTTAGCCTTATTGGAACAAGCCCTTCAGGCTGGTGCAGACGCCGGCCTGCACGCTCTAGTGTGTTTGCATCATCAGCCTGAACCTGTTGGCAGTGCTTGGATTGATACTCAGGCGGTGTTAGATGCGGGCGATATGTTTGACATTATCGAGCAGTACTCTGGCGTGAAAGGGGTGCTGTGGGGGCATGTGCATCAAGACATCGATTACCTGCGCAAAGGTGTCAGGATGTTGGCAACACCCTCTACTTGCATTCAATTTGCGCGCCATAGCGACGATTTTAAAGTCGATGAATTACCCCCAGGCTTTCGTCATCTTCAGCTTATGCCCGACGGTTCAATCAGTACTCAAGTGTACCGCGTCACCGATCGCACCTTTACCGTTGATTTGGGTTCTTCTGGCTACTTATAAATCCCTTCAAACCCATACCCGCTGACAGTGCTTTGGGCTACACTAGGCCATTGTTTTAGATTATGTGGTAGGTATGAGTCAGTATACAGCACAAGATATTGAGGTCTTAACGGGGCTTGAGCCGGTGCGTAAGCGCCCCGGCATGTACACGGATACAGCGCGACCAAACCACTTGGTACAAGAAGTCATCGACAACAGCGTCGACGAGGCATTGGCGGGTTTTGCTAACGAAATCGATGTGGTGGTTTTTAAGGACGGGTCCGTCTCGGTCAGCGATAACGGGCGAGGTATGCCCGTCGATATTCACCCGGAGCAGGGGAAGCCAGGCGTTGAGGTGATACTGTCTACTCTGCACGCTGGTGGGAAGTTTTCGAATAAGAACTATCAGTTCAGTGGCGGCTTACACGGTGTGGGGGTGTCGGTCGTTAACGCCTTGTCGCAGCATCTTGAAATCACCATCAAGCGCGATGGGCAGGTACATTCCATGGCTTTTTCTGGTGGTGAAAAAGCCAGAGATTTAGAGGTGATTGATACTTGCGGGCGCCGTAATACCGGCACGACTGTGCGTTTTTGGCCCGACCCGCAATACTTTGATTCGGTCAATATCTCGATTCCCCGCTTAAAGCATGTGCTTCGTGCCAAAGCTGTTTTATGCCCCGGTTTGCGCGTGAACTTTTTAGACGATGCTAAACAAGAATCCGAGAGCTGGTATTATGAAGACGGTCTAAAAGATTACCTGCAGCAAGCGACGGAGGGGTTCGAGGTATTACCCCCAAGCCCCTATACCGGCAGTTTTAGTGCTCAGCACTCGGCGGTGGATTGGGCCGTGCAGTGGTTGCCTGAAGGTGGCGAGTTGATCACCGAGAGTTATGTAAACTTAATTCCCACGTCGCAAGGTGGTACTCACGTTAATGGGTTAAGAACGGGTTTGCTCGAGGCTTTGCGAGACTTTTGCGAGCTTCGCAGTTTGCTGCCCCGCGGCATCAAGCTGGCGCCAGAAGATATTTGGGATCGCTGCGCTTTTGTACTGTCGGTGAAGCTCGAGGATCCTCAGTTTTCCGGGCAAACTAAAGAGCGCTTGTCCTCCCGCGAAGCCGCCGCTTTTGTGTCGGGTGTTGCGAAAGACGCCTTTAGTTTGTGGTTGAATCAAGAAACCGAGTACGCTGAACAATTGGCGGAATTATGCATCAATAATGCTCAACGCAGAGTGCGCTCTGCCAAAAAAGTGGTGCGCAAAAAAGTGACTTCGGGCCCCGCCTTGCCGGGTAAGTTGGCCGATTGTTCGGGCGAAGATCCTGCGCGCGGCGAGCTGTTTTTGGTAGAGGGTGATTCTGCGGGGGGGTCCGCGAAACAAGCGCGTGACCGCGAGTTCCAAGCGATTTTGCCCTTGCGTGGTAAAATTTTGAATACCTGGGAGGTCGACTCGCAGGAGATCTTGGCCTCACAGGAAGTGCATAACATCTCGGTGGCTTTGGGGGTGGACCCCGCCAGCGATGATTTGTCGGGTTTGCGCTACCACAAAGTGTGTATATTGGCCGATGCGGACTCCGACGGCCTGCACATTGCCACCTTAATTTGCGCGTTGTTTGTGCGTCATTTCAAACCCCTTATTACCGCGGGCCACGTCTATGTTGCCATGCCGCCTTTGTACCGAATCGATGTGGGGAAAGAGGTTTACTACGCGCTGGATGATAGCGAGAAGCAGGGCATACTGGACCGTATCGAGGCCGAGAATAAACGTGCCAAAGTCAACGTGCAGCGCTTCAAGGGTTTGGGCGAGATGAATCCGCTACAATTGCGTGAAACAACCATGGCGCCCGACACTCGACGCTTGGTCCAGCTGCGTTTAGACCACGGTGATGACACCATGCAGGTCTTTGATATGTTACTGGCGAAAAAACGTTCGAGCGATCGTCGTCAATGGCTTGAAACGAAAGGTGATATCGCGGAAGTGTTGATGTAGACCATTGGTCCTAACGACATTAGGAGTAAAAAGGATGTTAAAGCAGAGCATAATGGCTGCGGCNCTGATGTTGAGCAGTGCAGGCACATGGGCAGATTGGCAGCTCGATTCAAGCCAATCCACTCTGACGTTTTTGAGTGATAAAAACGCGGGTGTGGTCGAGCAGCATGCTTTTGAGGTTTTTGATGTGGCGGTCTCAGCGGCTGGAGAGATACGCGCAGACATCGAGCTTGCAAGCGTCGAAACGCGCATCGGTATTCGCAATGAGCGCATGCGCGAGATGCTGTTCAAAGTGGCAGAGTTCCCAAAGGCGACCTTGAGCGGCAACTTGGGCGAGCTCGATTTGGCTTCTATGGGTGCAGCCCCACAAATGGCAAGTATACCATTGACCTTAAGTCTGCATGGTTCTGCTCAGACGGTGGTTGCCGATGTGTGGGTCAGCCAGGCAGTGGGGGCATTGTACGTGAGCACGGTGAATCCCATTATAGTGCGAGCTGCTGATTTTGGTTTGGCTGAGGGCGTTGAGGCATTGCGCGTGGTGGCCGGGCTCAAAACCATTGGGCAGACCGTACCCGTGAGTTTTAATCTACGTCTGACTAACGCGCAATAGCGCTTCGTTCGAGTTGCTGGCGCCAGACCTGATACTGGCGATTATTTGGCGCCAACTCGGTAAGTTGGCGCACCGCCTCGAGTGCGGTGCGCGTGTCATCTGCTTCCGCCGCGAACTGCGCCAGAGCCTGCAAAGCCTCCTCGTTGTTGGGCCACTTGCGGCTAACCCCTTTGAGTATTTTTATGGCGTCGTGTAATTTGCCTTGACCGTGCAGCGCGATGGCGTAGGTGAAGCGGTAGCGTGCAGACTCCGCTTTAGCAGCCCTAGCCAGTTGCGTTAATCCTTGGCGGTAATCCTGATTGCGGATATGGGCGAGGCCCAGGGCAAATGCTAGGTCAGGGTTATCTGCGATCTGTGTCAGTCCACGTTCGAGCGTACCGATAGCCTCCTGGTTATTGCCAGAGTTTGCCTCGACATCGGCCTTGTTTATGTAGGCTGCTAACAGTTGGGGGTTTTTCGTTAAGGCCCTTTGGTAGCGACTTAATGCCGCTTCGATATTGCCCTGGCGTGTCTCGTAGTCACCTAAGCTAAGATGCTGTTCTGCCTGATCTAAGTGGCGTTCAGCAATGGCTCGATACTCGGTATCTAGTGCACGCAGTTGCTGGGCTTGTACTTTAGAAAGGTTCACGTCGGCTATGCCTGCGAGCGCAAATGCCAGCGTCAGTCGTACGCTAAGGTCTTCATCCCCCAGCAAAGGTAGCAATAGCTCGTTCTTCAGATTGTCTGGCAGGTTGCCGGCTTGGCGCACCGCACTTTGGCGAATTAATGGGTCCGAACTTGTGAACGCCAGCTGCAGGGTAGTCAGCGCACTTTGATTATTCACTACCAAGGCGTTGATTGCGCTGGCTCGCCAAATGGCCGGTTGCGCCTCAGACAAGGCGATTTCTTGCAGACTTTGCTGGCCTTTGGCTTGCCCGAGGCTCGCGGCATGAAAAGCTAGAGTACGCTCGGTCTGTTGGTCCCGTCGCAACTGACCCCATTCGCTTAAGTGCATCATTGCCCAGTCGGCAGTTTTACCCTCGTGGCATTTGTTGCAGGCGTTGGGTGTACCGGTGTTGACGGTCAGGTCAGGCCGAGGGATTTGCATGCTATGGTCACGTCGCGCATCGACTCCCATGTAGGTTGTTGTGCTCATATGGCAGTCGACACATTGCGCTCCGGCCGCGCTTGGTTGATGGTGATGGTGCTTGGGGGTGTCGAAAACCTCGGCTTGGTGACAGCTGGCGCAAAGCGCGTTGGTCTGCGTGTAGATTTTGCCGCTGTGAGGGTTGTGACAGTCAGTGCAGGTTACACCGGCTTGGTACATTTTGCTTTGTATGAAGGACCCATGCACGAACACTTCATCTTGGATTTGCCCGTCGGGGTAGTAAAGGCCCGGTTCAAGCAAGGCTAGGCGATGAGTCTGCGACAGAGCTTGTCCGTGTTGGTACTCACCTAGGTGGCTGCGTCGTGAATGACAGCGCGCGCAGGTGTTAATTTGCGCATCGCTATCGTTTGCAGAGACGCGCTCAGCGATGGCCTTATCGTTGAACGCCCAGTGCGCGCGTTGCTTAAGTTGATTCGCCCAGAGTGGTGCCGCTTGGCTTTGGTCGCCCTGCGCCCATACCAGATGGGCTTGCCCAGGCCCATGACAGGCCTCGCAACCGATCGATACTTCGGCAAAGACCGTGTTGTAGCTGTCGTTTGTTGCGTCGTAGTTTTTGTTAACGTCGGTCG
>JGI26082J51739_10001095_pt1 | contig 17006 bp, 13 predicted proteins | sample SaaInl5LU_22_DNA_FD_51739 | JGI IMG/M metagenome (IMG submission 51739)
TACGGTTGATAGTCTGGTGTCGCCTGACGCGTCCTTATTCGTGATTGGTGCGATTGGATTGATTGTTGCTTATGGACTGGCGCGGGTGCTTAGCAATGGCTTTCAGCAATTGCGCGATGTGGTATTTGCCCCGGTTGCGCAGCGCGCGCTGCGCTCATTGGCGCTGGAAACATTTCAGCATATTCACAATCTGTCGATGCGCTATCATATCACGCGGCGCACGGGTGGCCTTAGCCGGATTATCGAACGGGGTGTCAAGGGCGTTGAGTTTCTGCTGCGCTATTTGGTGTTTTCAATTGGTCCCTTGGCGTTAGAGCTGGTTTTACTTTCGGTCTTTTTGCTGTGGAAACTGGATTTATGGTATGTTTTGGTGCTGTTCGGCACGATTGCGGTCTATGTTTGGTTTACCTTTAAAGTCACCGAATACAGGGTGAAATTGCGCCGAGAAATGAACGAACAGGATACAGATGCGGCGCAAAAAGCCATCGACAGCCTGTTGAATTTTGAAACTGTTAAATATTTTGGCGCCGAAGCGCGCGAGGCAAAACGCTATGATGCGGCGATGGCCGGCTATGAAGCCGCTGCGTTGAAAACCAGTTATTCGCTGGCGGCGTTGAATTTTGGTCAAGCGCTTCTGATCACGGCTGGATTGACGATTGTGATGGTGATGGCGGGCTTACAAGTGCGCGCTGGTGCGCTCACCGTGGGTGATTTTGTGATGGTCAACGCGGTGATGATCCAAATCACCATGCCGTTGAATTTCTTGGGCACAGTGTATCGGGAAATACGCCAGGCCTTGGTCGATATGGGCCAGATGTTTGATCTTTTAGAGCAACCAAAAGAAATCACCACGAAGCCGGGAGCACCAGATCTGAAGGTCACCGGGGGCAGCATTTCGCTGCGCAATATCGCATTTTCATATGAAGCGGGTCGGCAAATTTTGCGCGATGTGTCGCTCGATATTCCAGCCGGTCAGACCGTTGCAATCGTGGGCTCATCCGGATCGGGAAAATCAACCATTGGGCGACTTTTATTTCGGTTTTACGATGTTACGGGGGGGGCGCTCAGCATCGACAATCAAGATGTGCGCGATGTGACGCAAAGCAGTTTGCAAAACGCGATCGGAGTGGTGCCGCAAGACACGGTGCTGTTCAATGATACAATTCTATACAACATCGCCTATGGGCGCGATGGGGCCAGCCGCGCGGATGTAGAGCAGGCCGCTCGCGATGCCCAGATTCACGCGTTTATCCAATCTTTGCCCGAGGGGTATGATACCGTTGTAGGAGAGCGCGGGCTGAAGCTGTCGGGCGGTGAAAAGCAACGGGTAGGGATCGCGCGTACGCTTTTGAAAAACCCTCCTATTTTATTGTTGGATGAAGCCACAAGCGCGTTAGACAGCGAGACTGAGCATGAAATTCAAGGCGCTTTGGCGCAAGCGGGCCTTGGACGCACGGTGATTGTGATTGCGCATCGTCTGTCAACCGTCGCCGAAGCCGATATGATTGTTGTGCTCGAGAATGGGGTGGTTGTTGAAACCGGCAGGCATGAGGCATTGCTTGCCAAAGCCGGCCGCTATTATGATTTATGGATGTTGCAAAGCGCTGAGCAAGACAGCGATCAACGCGCCCAAGCGTGAGGCTGCTTGGGTGAGCGGAGGCACGCGTCGGTTTTGTTGGGTAAGCTGACGGAATGGCATTTCGGCGCACCGGTTTGGCGCGAAAAATACCTCAATTAGCTGCATATAGCGTTCCCGCTTGATCACGCGCGCTTGGTTGCCCAAGCAGCGGCGTTTGCAANGCTAAAGGCACCTTTCTCAGGTGCAGCCCGCCTTACTCGGCGGCTTGCAATCCATCAGCTGATTTGCCGGTCGCGGTTTTTTTAAGCTTTTGGGCGACGGGCGTATCGATGAGGTCATCCCAGATAATTTCTGGTTGTTTGAGGCGTTTTGCCATTCGATTAAGCGCCCAGTCGCGCGCAATATCGGCTTGCCGTGACACGCCGAGCACGGCCAGCGCCCGCGCGATCCAAACGATATAGGTAACCACCCAATAGCGCGCGGCCAACAAAGAGGGGGTAAGCAGCAAGGTGAGAACCGTCGCGATACCCAGCCCGAATACCACCGCCGTGGCCAGTTGTTTCCACCAAAGCGCGGTCGGGCTGTCGATAGAATAGCCGCCATTGATAAAATCAAGGCTNAGCCCAAACATCATTGGCGCCAATCCGGCCATGGTCGTGATGGTGGTGAGCAAAACAGGTCTGATGCGCTGTTCGGCGGTTCTGATAATGGCTTCGATGCGCGGCATATAACGAGAGAGTTCTTGGTAGGTGTCGATCAAAACAATGTTGTTATTCACAACGATGCCCGCCAGGGCAACGATTCCCGTACCGGTCATGATGATCGAAAAGGCCTGCTGCATCACCAGCATCCCAATCAGAACCCCAACCGTCGATAACACCACGGCCAGCAACACGATGAACGAATTGAAAAAGCTATTGAACTGCGCCAGTAGAATAATGAACATCAAGGCCAAAGCCGCGATGAAAGCTTTCGATAAAAACGCTTGGCTTTCGGCTTCATCCTCTTGATCCCCGGTCCATTCCCAACTGACACCTGGTGGAAGCGGGTTGGCCTCTAAATAGCGGGTAAGAAAAGCAATCCGTTCATTGGCATTGATCAAAATGTCTTTTTCAACCCCAGCGGCGTCCGTTTCACTGCGCGACAATCCGGGCAGTACGCCGGCTTTGATGTCAAAATACCTTTTTTGATCAATGCGATTGATTTCGGCCAGTTTTTGAACCGGCTGGCGGGTGATGAAATTCGACAGGGGCACCAATCCCTCGCGGGTGCGCAATTTTAAACCGTCAAGCGTGCTGAGCACGCGGTCTTTTTCGGGAAGGCGCACGCGGATCTCAATTTCTTCATCGCTGGTTTCCACACGCATCGTATCTAGCAAAATTCCGCGGGTGACCAATTGCACCATGGCCCCAACCGTGGCCACATCGGCGCCATAGCGCCCTGCTTTTTCAACATCGACGTCAATTTGCCAATCAATGCCGGGCAGGGGCCGCGTGTCTTCCACCAAAGTCAGCCCTTCGGTTTGGTCAAATACGTTTCGCATTTCTTGCGTGACGCGCAGCAATTCGGGCCAATTATCCCCCGTAAGCCGCAAATGCACCGGTTTATTGCTGGCCGGTCCGCGCTCGATCCCGAGCACTTCTATTTGGATGCCCGGCAGCTCTTCAAGCGCTGCTATCAGCTCTTTCATGATCAGATTGCCGTCAAGCTCGGGGCGATCCCGGCGGTTTTCCCATGGGATGGTTTCAAGCTGAATTTGCGCAATCGTGTCTTTGGGCTTTTCAGCGCCCGAGGTGTTTTGATTTAACCCACCCGCCCCGGCGAAGGCAAAGACCGATTCAACCCCCGGATGGGCCAGAACGATTGCTTCAGCTTCTTTGAGAATCCGGTCTTTTTCGGGCAAAGACAGGTTGCCGCGGGCCTTCACATAAACAATCGCTTGCTCGGGTTCGGATTCGACGAAAAATTCCACCCCTCGATTGTTTTCGCCAAAATACTCAAAGACCGAAAAGGCAAAGAAAAACACGCCGAAGATCATCACCAGCGGCATTATCGGGTTCGCGACCATCAGCTTAACCAAAAATCCAAAATTGGTTCGTCGATAGCCTGAGCGTACCTTTTTTGCTGCGCGGTGAATTTTGGCGGCGCCCATGGCGACCGAGGCGGCAAATGCCGCCAAAAGGAACATAAGCGCTCCGGGCAAGGCTGCCATGGCGCCCATACTGGCCGCGTCTAGCCCAAAAAGATAATCTGGATTGACGGTTTGCATCGCGCCAAGGAACATCGCGTAAATGCACACAGGCACCAAAGCCGCGCGCAGGATCCAAGGCAGGCGCGCGCGCAGCACCGCCGCCGCGCCATCAAAGCCGCGACCCATACGCCCTGACACCCCCCCGACCACCGGCAAATAGACCAAGGCAACGATCAAAGATGCTGAAAGAACAAAGATCAAAGTGACGGGTAACATGCCCATGAATTGTCCAGGAACGCCCGGCCAAAACAGCATTGGCAAAAAGGCGCATAAGGTTGTAGCGGTTGAACTGACCACCGGCCAGAACATGCGTTTGGCGGCCTCTACATAGGCGCGCATTGGCCCTTCGCCTTCGGTGATGCGCTTATCGGCATATTCCACCACGACGATTGCCCCATCCACCAGCATGCCCACCGCCAAAATAAGGCCGAACATCACAATGTTTGAGATCGTAATGCCCATAACCGCGAGCAGAACGAAGCAGAGTAGAAACGATGTGGGTATTGCAAAGCCCACCAAAAGCGCGGCCCGCGTTCCCAAAGATGCCAGCACCACGATCATCACCAAAGCGATGGCCGTGAGCACCGAGCCTTCAAGCTGCGACACCATGCTGGCCACCACGCGCGATTGATCGTTTGAACTACCAATATCCACCGCCGCGCGCAGCTCTGGGGGCCAGGTAGTCTCTGCTTCTTCAATCAGGGCGCGGATCGCCGCGGCAGTTTTGATTAAATTAAAGCCTTTGCGTTTCACCACTTGCAACGCCACGGTTGTTTCGCCGTTATAGCGCGCGGTTCCCACGCGGTCTTCAAAGGTCAGACGAATATCCGCCAAATCGCCCAGCGTGATGACGCGGTCACCATTGGTTTTGACGGGCAAATTGTAAATATCGCGCGGCTCGTCAAAGCTTGAGGGGATCTTGACCGAAAACGAGCCTTGCGCGGTATCAACTTCACCCGCAGCGATCAATTGGTTGTTGTTACGGACCACCGAAATAAGCTCTCCCGCGGTGACATTATAGGCCTCTAACCGCAACGGATCGATCACAACTTCCATCATTTCCTTGCGATTTCCGGCGATCACNGCCTCTAGAACCGCATCCATACCTTCGATCTCTTCCTGTAGATCTTCGGCGATGCGCGTCATCGTGCGCTCTGGCACATTGCCGGTAAGATTCACGATAATGATCGGAAATTCAGAAAAATTGATTTCATTGATCGAATATTTTTCGGCGCCTTCGGGAAACAAAGCTTCCGCCGCATTCATCGCATCGCGGGCATCGGCCATGGTTTTGGCTTTATCCCAGCCAAATTCGAATTCGATTGCCACACCGGCATAGTTTTCCGCGGCGGTTGCGGTCATTCTTTTTAACCCGTCCAGGTCCGCCAATTCGGTTTCTATTGGCCGCACCAAAAGCGCTTCACTATCGGCGGCGGAAATGCCCGGAAAAACCACCGAAACGAACAGCACGGGGATTTCGATGTCGGGCTCGCCCTCTTTTGGCAATGTGGTATAGGCAAAAATGCCCGCCGTCAGCGATAACGCAATCATCGCAAGGATCATGCGGGCGCGTTCAGCGGCCCAGTCAACGAGGCCGGTCATTGAAGAGCCTCACGATAGCTTGGCGCGACAAGAACGCCGCTATTCACGTATTCCTGGCCCACCAGAATAACCGTTGCTTGATTTGGCAAGCCTTTCAACCAAACCCCTTCAGCGGTATCGCGCAACAACGTGACGGGGGCGAAATCAGCCTGGTTTTTTTCGTTGATGAGGCGTACGCCTAGGCGCCCGTCATCGTTCAGCGTCAAGGCAGATTGGGGCAGTAAATGCGCCATTGTCCCCTCTGAGGCCACCATAATTTCCGCTGTTTGGCCATCGCTTATGGACAAGTTTGGGTTGGGAACATCAATATCAATTCGAAACGTTCGGGTGAGCGTATCGGCCGAGCGCGATACGAAGCTCACTTCGCCTACCACCTCTTGACCCGAAATCAGCTTGCTGCGCGCTTTGGCCCCCAGCGTAACGCGGGCGATATCGGTTTCGGGGACATATCCGACCAGTTTGATAGGATCCAATTGGATGATCGTGGCGCATAAGGCACCGGGCTGCATCAGACTGCCCAGCTCGGCACTATCGGTTTCAAGAAGGCCGCCAAAGGGGGCCTTTAAGGTTAATTTATCAATCTCTTGCTCGGCAACCGCCACGCCAGCTTCGGCGCTTTCAATCAAGGAACGGGTGGTGCTGAACGCCGCCTTGGCTGCCGCGATGCGCGCTTCGGCTGTGCGCATACTGGCTTCTGCTGCCGCAACACGGGTCTCCGAGGCAAAGCCGCCTTTTGATAGCTTTTCGGCCGCATTAAGGTTGATTTCGGCTTCTTGCTGCTTGGCTTGTGCTTCGGTGAGGTTCGCCTGATTGCCCGAAACCTTGCCGCGCGCCTCGGCCAGCCGTGCCTTTGCATCTGTGAGCTGCGCGTTGCGGGTGCCGGGGGCCAGTTGACATAGAATATCGCCTTTGGTTATTTGGCTGCCCTTGCGTAACGGCTCCGAAATTATTTGACCCGTGGTTTCTGCGCGCAGTTCGACTTGCCGCGCCGCCTCGGTTTGCCCGCGTAAAATCACCGCGCTGTCTAATTCAACGGCTTGGGATTTGATTGCAATCACTTTGATTGCCAGATCCTGCTCGGCTTCTTCACCCTCTTGCGCCTTTTGCTGCGCTTGTGCGGTGGCTGGCTGTTGGGTTTCAGCGATGTTTGTCAGCTCATCGCCGGGCGTCACTTTGGCGGCGTTGACCTCTGCCTGATCGGTGGGAAGGGCTGCATCGAGCAAGGTTTCAATTGGGGCCCCTTTTGAGACTTTAATGACCGCGTCGCGCTCAAAAACCAGCAGATATAGCGCCCCTGCTACAATAATAGCGGATAATAATGATATCACGCGCATGCTCAAAAACTCCTACTTATACAGAACACTTAAAAGGGCCAATGCATGGTTTATATCCTGTGCAACACGGTATTTAGACCTTCTGCTTGCAAATAGGCCTTTGTTATACATGTTGCAAGGTTTGCGCCCGTCTTTCGCTCTTGGCAGTTGCCAGAAGACAAGGTAAGACGAGGCGGTGAAGAAAAAAGAGGCATATTGTGAGTGAAACCGACAGTTTTATCGATGAAGTGAACGAAGAGGTCCGTCGCGACCGGCTNTATGCGGCGCTGCGCCGGTATGGCTGGATTGCTATTGTGGCGGTTCTGGCTATTGTCGGCGGGGCCGCTTTCAACGAATATCGACGCGCGTCGGATCTGGCGCTTGCGCAGCAGCGGGGCGATGCGATTTTGCAGGCTCTGGAATCGGATACGGGCGAAAGCCGGAGCGCCGCGTTGGGCGAGATTGCAACCGAAGGCAGCGCGGTTTCAGCGCTTGTGGGCCTGTTTCGGGCGAGCGAGCTGGTGATGATGCAAGATCCAGCCGCGGCCTCGGATGTCTTGGCCGCACTCATAGGCCAAGAAAGCATCTCGGGCGACTATAGCGATTTGGCTCTGTTCAAACAGCTGCTTTTGGAAGGAAGTGGACTGGATGCATCAGCGCGCCGCTCTGGTTTTGAGCAATTGTCAGCTGCGGGCAATCCTTTGCGGCTGCTTGCGCAAGAGCAATTGGCGTTGTTGGATCTTCAAGAGAATGACGAGACTGCAGCCGTAAAGCGGCTAAGAGATTTGTTGCAGGATGCGGAGATGACGCAGAATTTACGGCAACGGTTAGGCCAACTGATGGTTGCGTTGGGGCAAGACCCTAACGCACTGGACGGTTAAACTGGTGGCCGAGCAGTGATGCAGGTAATCCGCCATAGGTTCGGTATAATGTCAGCGCTTCTGTGCAGCATTGTGTTGGCGGGCTGCAGTGACCGCGAGGTCATCTTGCCGGGCAAGCGAGAGCCGATATTAACCTCAGAGCCATCGGCAACTGATAGTGCCGGCGCCCTAGCGGCCCCCAAAGCCTTCGCGATGCCAACGCAAAAAAACAATGTGGCTTGGCCGCAAGGCCATGCAAGCCCATCTACGCAGGTTGTTCATGCGGCCTTATCCGCGGCACCAAAGCCGCTTTGGGCGCTTAGTGTTGGAACCGGCGATCGGGCTCGAAACCGGATCACAGCGGATCCGATTGTGGCCGAAGGCATCGTTTTTACCTTGGACAGCCTCTCTGTGTTGACCGCAACATCCGCCGCCGGACGCCGGCTTTGGTCGCGTGATTTGACGCCGACCTCTGAGCGCGCGGGCGATGCTGATGGTGGCGGAATTGCTTATGGCGATGGTGTTGTTTTTGTGTCCACTGGGTATGGGGTGCTGCATGCGCTTGATCCCAAGAGCGGCAGCGCGCTGTGGAAGCAAGAGCTCAAAGGCTCGGGCAATGGGCGGCCCAGTTATTTTGACGGCGTTGTCTATTTGGTCAGCCAAGATTCGGTGGCTTGGGCGATCGAAGCTGCAACCGGGCGAATTCGCTGGCAATTGGACCATCTGAACGATGTTAATAATATGAGCGGGTCAACGGGGCCTGCGATATCGGAAAAATTGGTGGTATTTGGCTTTGGTGCGGGGGATTTACAAGCTGCCTTTCGGGGCGGAGGCCTTACCCTTTGGAACGCGACCTTGGCCGGTGGGCGCAGTGGCCGCGCGGTGGCTACGATTGATGATATCGCGACAAGCCCGGTGATCAGTGGTTCGACAGTTTTTGCAGCGAACACTTCGGGGCGGATTGCCGCGATGCGCCTTGATAGTGGTGCGCGCCTGTGGACAGCGCCTTTTGGCGCTAGATCGCCACTTTGGCCGGCTGGAGGCTCGCTGTTCTTTGTGAATGACTTAGGTCAATTGATGCGGTTGGATGCAACCGATGGCTCAAAAGTTTGGTCGGTTGATTTACCTGGCTTTGTGTCACTGGCGCAAAGAAAAAGCAAAGATGTGGTGACGCATCACGGGCCGGTTTTGGCCGGTGGGCGGTTGCTGCTTGCCTCGGGAGATGGGTTGTTACGCCAATTTGATCCCGAAACCGGCGCCGAGCGCAGCGCCATCCGCCTTGGATCGGGCGCGACGGCCAATCCGATTGTTGCCGATGGTATCCTGTATATCTTGTGCAGAGATGGTAAGTTAAGGGCCTATCGCTGAACCACTAGGTGGTGTTACAGCGTTCAGGCCGCTTTTTGGAGCAAAAAATGAGTTTTTCACTTGCTATTGTTGGCCGACCCAATGTCGGTAAATCAACGCTGTTCAATCGCCTTGTCGGCAAACGGTTGGCGTTGGTTGATGATCAACCCGGGGTCACGCGTGATTTGCGCGAAGGCGAAGCGCGTCTTGCCGATCTGCGCTTTACGGTGATTGANACGGCGGGTCTGGAAGAAGTGACCGACGATAGTTTACAGGGCCGTATGCGGCGCTTGACCGAACGCGCTGTGGATATGGCGGATATCTGTTTGTTTATGATTGATGCGCGCGTTGGTGTGACCCAAACCGATGAAATGTTTGCCGATATCCTGCGAAAACGCGCGAAACATGTGATTTTAGGTGCCAATAAAGGCGAGGGTTCTGCCGCAGATGCTGGTGTTCTTGAGGCTTGGGCTTTGGGTCTTGGTGAGCCATTGCGCTTATCGGCTGAACATGGCGAAGGGATGACCGATCTGCTTAGATGTTTGATGCCATTGGCCGATGACTTCAAAGAGCGCGCGCAGGATGAGGCGGCCGAAACGGATATTGATATCGAAGAATCTGACGCTGAGGATGCGTATCGCGCCCCCACAGCGAGCAAGCCGTTGCAAGTGGCGGTTGTCGGGCGTCCAAATGCTGGAAAATCCACCCTCATTAACCAGATTTTGGGAGAAGATCGTTTGTTAACCGGCCCAGAGGCTGGCATCACCCGCGACGCGATTTCGCTACAAATTGCTTGGGGCGGCGTGCCGATGCGGGTCTTTGATACCGCTGGCATGCGCAAAAAAGCGAAGGTTCAGGATAAGGTCGAAAAGCTATCTGTGAGCGATGGATTGCGCGCGGTGAAATTTGCTGAGGTTGTGGTTGTTTTATTGGATGCGGCGATTCCCTTTGAGCAGCAGGATTTGCGGATTGCAGACCTGGCAGAACGCGAGGGCCGCGCGGTGATCGTGGCGATCAACAAATGGGATATCGAAGATCAAAAGCAGCAAAAATTGAAAGATTTGAAAGAATCCTTTGAGCGCCTTTTGCCTCAATTGCGCGGCGCCCCCTTGATCACAGTATCCGCCAAAACAGGCAAAGGCTTAGACCGTTTGCAAGCTGCGATCATGAGCGCGCACCGNGTTTGGAACCGCCGCGTCAGCACCGCGAACCTTAACCGTTGGTTNAGCGGCATGGTAGAGGCGCATCCCCCCCCGGCACCTAATGGGCGCCGGATCAAATTACGCTATATGACCCAGGCCAAAACGCGCCCTCCGGGGTTTATCGTAATGTGCTCGAACCCGGATAAAATGCCGGAAAGTTATTCGCGCTATTTGGTAAATGCGTTGCGCGTGGATTTTGACATGCCCGGAACGCCGATCCGGCTCACTTTGCGCTCACAGGCGGATAAAAACCCCTATAAAGATCGCAAGAAATCTGCGCCCTCGCGCTTGAAAAAACATTTGTAGCGATTGGCGCTGGCGGCGCCTATACCAGTTGGCCTTCAGCACCTAGACTTGTTTTCCCGCCCAGATAGGGATGCAGCACCGCCGGCAATGCTACCGATCCATCGCTTTGCTGGCCATTTTCAAGCACGGCAATCAAACAGCGCCCCACCGCCAGTCCAGATCCATTTAAGGTGTGCAAAAAGGCTGGTTTACCGCCCTCGGCGGGTTTGAACCTTGCGTTCATACGCCGGGCTTGAAACGCGCCGGTCGTCGAAATCGAGCTGATTTCGCGATAGGTGTTTTGCCCCGGTAACCAGGCCTCTATATCATAGGTGCGCTTGGCGCCAAACCCCATATCTCCAGTGCAGAGCAGCATGGTTCGATAGGGAATATTCAGCTGTTCCAGAAGATCTTCGGCGCAGCGCAGCATCCGTTTTTGCTCGTCATCAGACCTCTCTGGATGGGTGATTGACACCATTTCTACTTTTTCAAACTGGTGTTGGCGCAGCATGCCAGAGGTGTCTTTGCCCGCGCTGCCCGCTTCAGAACGGAAACAAGCCGTATGCGCTGTCATCCGGATCGGCAACGCACTTTCATCTAATACATCGCCTGCGACAGAATAGGTTAAGGTGACCTCTGAGGTGGGAATCAGCCACCAGCCATTGGTGGTTTGATAGCTGTCTTCCCCGAATTTGGGCAGTTTATCCGTGCCATACATGGCGTCATCGCGCACCAGAACCGGGGTTTGCATTTCGGTTAACCCATTTTGATCCACATGCGTGTCGAGCATGAATTGCGCCAGAGCGCGATGAATTCGCGCCACGCCCTTTGACAGGTTCACAAACCGGCTACCGCTGGTTTTCGCCGCTGTTTCAAAATCCATNGCGCACCAGAACCGGGGTTTGCATTTCGGTTAACCCATTTTGATCCACATGCGTGTCGAGCATGAATTGCGCCAGAGCGCGATGAATTCGCGCTACGCCCTTTGAAAGGTTCACAAACCGGCTACCGCTGGTTTTTGCCGCTGTTTCAAAATCCATAGCTGCGGCAACTGCGGTGATATCGAAATGCTCTTTTGGCGCAAAAGAAAACGCAGTGGGCGTGCCCCATCGAGCGATTTCAACATTCGCGGTTTCATCGCGGCCTTCGGGCACATCCTCGGCGGGCAGATTGGCAATCCGGGCCAAGCGATCGGTCAATTGCGCATCTAGATCTTTGGCCGCGTTTTGCATCGCGGCAACCTCGGCCTTTTTGGCGGCAACCAAGGCCCGCAAGCGCTCAAATTCGGCGTCATCGCCGCGGCCCTTTGCAGCGCCCACCTCTTTTGAGGCTTTGTTTTGCTCGGCCTGTGCACTCTCTGCGGCCTGAATTCTTGCGCGCCGCGCCTCGTCAAGCGCCAAAAGGTCTGAGGAAACCGGTGCATCGCCTCGGCGCGCAAGCGCGGCATCAAACGCACTGGGGTTTTCACGGATGGTGCGAATATCGTGCATGGCAGGCTTCCTTTGGTTCGTGACTCGCGTGCCCGCTCTTATGCACCAGTTGCGCGGCCAAGTGTAGAGGGGTTTGAGGATGTATTTGTTCAAGTTCTTGCGCTTATGCGGGGCCGATCCCTTGCAAAGCGTTGGACCAGCGCATAGGTTCCGCCAAACACGCAGCCAGACAGGAAATCATTATGGACGCCATTGCTCAATTTGTACCGTTAATTCTTATTTTTGCGATCATGTATTTTCTGCTGATCCGCCCGCAGCAAAAGAAGGTGAAAGAACATCAGGCGATGGTTGGTGCCGTGCGCCGCGGGGATCAAGTGGTCACGCAAGGCGGCTTGATCGGAAAAGTGACAAAAGTAAAAGAAGACAATGAGCTCGAAGTTGAAGTTGCTGATGGTGTGAAGGTCAGAGTTGTGCAAAGCACGCTTGCCGATGTGCGCAGCAAAACAGAGCCCGCGAATGACGCTTAAGCGCCGATAAAGCGTTTGACGATCGCAAAAGTTTAGAGGGAACCGACTATGTTACAAATTGATCTGTGGAAACGGATCGTTATTTGGGGGCTTTGCATTATCGGTTTGTTCCTTGCCCTCCCGAATGCGTTTTACACCCGTGTTGAAGGCTATAATGATACCAAAGCTGGGTTGATATCTGCCGAGTCCGCGCAAGACAGCTTCGCCTGGCCAAGCTTTTTACCCGCGTCTTTGGTGAATTTGGGTCTTGATTTACGCGGCGGTGCGCATCTTTTGGCGGAAGTTCAGGTTGAGGATGTCTATGCGGCCCGCATGAAAGCGCTGTGGCCGGAACTGCGCGATGTGTTGCGCGCTGAAAGGGCAAAGATCGGCACGATCCGTCTGCAAAAAGGTGCCGCCGATCAATTGCGGGTGAAAATCTCACAAGCGGAACAGATTGCCCATGCGGTTTCTGCCGTAGAGACACTGAGCAAACCCGTCGTTTCTCTAAGCAATGCCGGTGCGCGTGACCTTGAGGTCACCAGCGATGGCGATACCGTGATTGTTACTCTGTCCGAGGCCGAGCGTGCGCTCACCGATCAGCGCACCTTGCAGCAAGCTTTGGAAATCATCCGGCGCCGCGTTGATGAAGTGGGCACGCGGGAACCAACTATCCAGCGCCAAGGCGCCCGGCGGGTGCTAATTCAAGTGCCGGGCATCGGCTCGGCGTCAGAATTGAAAGATTTGATAGGAACAACCGCGCAACTGACCTTCCAGCCGGTGATTTCACGCAGCGGCAATCCTGATGTTGATCCAGGATATGGCAATGAGGTGCTGCCCGATCTGACCGATACCGACCAGTTTTATGTGCTTGAAGCGGCCCCCGTTGTGACAGGTGAAGATCTGGTTGATGCGCAGCCTAGCTTTGATCAAAATGGACGTCCTGCGGTAAATTTTCGTTTCAATCCATCGGGCGGGCGCCGCTTTGGGGATTATACGGCTGACAATATTGGTAGCCCTTTCGCGATCGTTTTAGACGGCGAAGTGATCAGTGCGCCAACGATCCAAAGTCACATATCCGGAGGCTCTGGGATTATCACGGGTAATTTTTCCGTTGAAGAAAGCACCAATTTGGCGGTGCTATTACGGGCAGGCGCGCTGCCCGCAGGGTTGGAGTTTTTAGAGGAACGCACGATTGGGCCCGAGCTTGGCGCCGATAGTATTCGTGCTGGTAAAATCGCCTGTATCGTTGCGTTTGCGGCTGTNCTGGTCTTCATGNTTCTCAGCTATGGGCTGTTCGGCTTATTCGCCAATGTGGCCTTGATCGTGAATGTGGGTCTGATTTTCGGACTTCTTAGCCTGGTCGGCGCAACGCTAACCCTACCCGGGATTGCGGGTATCGTGCTGACCATTGGGATGGCGGTAGATGCGAATGTTTTGATCTTTGAGCGCATCCGAGAAGAACTTGTATCCGCCAAAGGCCCCGCGCGTGCGATTGAATTGGGCTATGAAAAAGCCCTGAGCGCCATCATTGATGCCAATATTACAACCTTTATCACAGCGGTCATTTTGTTCGTGATGGGATCGGGTCCGGTACGTGGCTTCTCAATCACGCTTGGCTTGGGTATTTTGACCTCTGTCTTCACCGCAATCTTCGTGACCCGCCTATTGGTGGTGATGTGGTTNGAGCGGCGTCGACCCAGAACATTGGAGGTGTAAAAATGCGCCTAAGACTCGTTGCTAAAAATACAAATTGGGATTTTTTCGGGAAAACCAAAATGTCGCTGGCGGTGTCTGCGATCTTACTGATTGTTTCTTTGATCTCTTTCTTGATGCAAGGATTGAATTTCGGAATCGATTTTCGTGGTGGCACAACGATTCGGACCCAAAGCGCGCAAATGGTAGATGTTGCGGCCTACCGCTCTGCCCTGGGACAATTGAACCTGGGCGATGTTACCATCTCTGAAGTCTATGATCCCAGTTTCCAAGATGATCAAAACGTGGCGATGATCCGCATCCAAGCCCAAGATGGCGAAGAATCCGTGTCTGCCGATATCATTCAAAATGCCTTGGNAGCGTTGCAAGGCGAAGCGCCTGATATTGCGTTTGTTTCGGTTGAAAGCGTGGGGCCAAAAGTGTCGGGTGAGCTGGTTCAAACAGCCGCTTTGGCAGTGATTTTAGCAATCGTGGCGGTGTTGATTTATATTTGGTTGCGCTTTGAGTGGCAGTTTGCGCTGGGCGCTGTTGCGGCGTTGGTGCATGATGTGTTGCTCACGATAGGGGTATTTTCGGTGGTTCAGATCAAGTTTGATTTGGCGATTATTGCGGCGTTGCTCACCATTGTTGGATATTCACTGAATGATACGGTGGTGGTGTTTGACCGCGTGCGCGAGAACCTGCGTAAATATAAGAAAAAAGTTCTGCAAGACGTTTTAAACCTGTCTATAAATGAAACGCTGAGCCGTACATTGATGACCTCTGTCACAACTTTGCTAGCGCTGATCGCGCTTTTTGTGTTGGGCGGAGATGTCATCCGTGGGTTCGTTTTTGCGATGATCTGGGGCGTTTTGGTGGGCACTTACAGCTCGGTATTCGTGGCCTCTGTGATGCTGTTGCGCCTTGGGGTAAAGCGCGATTGGTCTAAACCCAATGCCGAAGCAGGGACACAGGTGCCCCAATAATGCTGTCCGCCGGGCTCGCCGAGGCGGTCGCGTTAGATGGGTTGATATGGCTGGTCTTGGCCGCGTTTCTGGCTGGNTTGATCCGTGGCTTTTCAGGGTTTGGTTCTGCGATGGTTTTTCTTCCGGTTGCAGGGCAATTTGTATCACCGATCTGGGCGCTCTCGATTTTGGCGGTGATGGATTTATTCGGGCCTTTGCCCTTATTGCGCGCCGCGAGCAAGAAGGTGATGCGCGCCGATCTATTTCGCTTGATCTCAGCAATGCTGCTTGTGCTGCCGCTGGCGCTTTGGGTGCTCAGCCGCAGCGAGCCAATTTTATTTCGTTATCTGGTCTCGGGCTTGACACTTGCCTTATTGGCTTTGCTTTTAAGTGGGCTGCGTTTGCCTGCTAACCTGCCCAAGCCGCTATTATATATGGTGGGAGCTATTTCTGGCGCGACGGGGGGATTGGCAGGGCTGCCTGGCCCGCCGGTGATTTTTTATTTTATGGCCAGCCCCTATGCGGCGGATCGCGTGCGGGCCAATACGTTGATTTATCTATTCTCGTTTGATGTTTTAATCTTGATGGTGATGATTTTGGGCGCATATCTGCAGTTTGTTCCAATTCTCATCGGGCTGATGCTGGCCGCGCCCATCGCTTTGGGCAATTTGGCAGGAGCCAAGATTTTCAATCCCGAATACGAAAAGCTCTACCGCATCATAGCCTTTTGTCTGATCGCATTTTCTGCCATACATAGCATGCCAGTTTGGGAATAGGGGCGCGCCATGCGGTTGAATGAAATCAGTTATAATGATGCCAGCCCGATTGATGGGTATGGGCCGGGCTTTTTTCGCGTTGGCGGCAAGGTGCACCATGATGCGCTTTTGCTCAGTGGCGCGGGCACTAGCGCTTGGGCTGGTTTCGAAGATGTGGTTCAAATTCTATCACTGGCGGGTCAAATAGACGTGCTGCTTGTTGGGACAGGGGCAGAAATCTCATACATCCCGGCCGATTTTCGCAGGCCCTTGGAAGAGGTTGGCATTGGGGTTGAAGTGATGAGCAGCCCGTCGGCCTGCCGGACATATAATATTTTATTGTCCGAGGGGCGCCGCATTGCGGCCGCGCTTTTGCCCGTGGATAAGGCCGATCAAGCCGCTGATCAGATTTAAGCGCCATGGCGGTGTCGGATAATCCTATTTTGCAAGTAGAAGATGTCAGCGTGGCGCGTGGTGGTCAGCTGTTGTTGAAACATATAGCCTTTGCCGTTCAGCCGGGCGCCGCCTTAATTTTAAAAGCGCCAAACGGCTTTGGAAAAACAACTTTGTTGCGCGCCCTTGCTGGTTTGCAGCCAGTGCTGTCAGGGCAGGTGCATTTGGATCCCGACACAGCTGTTTACGCCGGACATACAGATGGTTTGAAGCCCACATTATCGGTTGCGGAAAACCTACGCTTTTGGGCAGATATTTTTGGAACGCAGACGATCACGGATAGCCTGAGGCTTTTCGGATTAGAGGCGCTGCAGACGCGCCTTGCAGGCAGTTTATCCGCGGGGCAGAAACGCCGCCTCGGGCTGTCACGCCTGTGGCTTGCCAAAAGGCGCGTGTGGTTATTAGACGAGCCGACCGTTTCGTTGGATCAACAGGCGGTGGGGCAATTTGCGGCTATGGTTGGCGCGCATCTTCAGGCAGGGGGCGCGGCAGTTATTGCCACGCATATCGATCTGGGCTTGGATGCGCGGGCGCAAATCTTGGATTTGGCACAGTTCAAGGCCAAGGGCGCAGCGCTGGAACGCGCAGATGAGGCTTTTTTATGAAGGCGCTTTTGCTGCGGGATCTTCGGCTATCAATCCGAGCCGGGGGCGGTTTTGGGCTTGGTTTGGCGTTTTTCTTAATTTTGATTCTATTGGTTGCCTTTGGGCTTGGGCCAAATCCGGCATTGCTGTCGCAAGCGGCAGCCGGATTGTTGTGGCTT
>JGI26082J51739_10001102_pt1 | contig 16986 bp, 10 predicted proteins | sample SaaInl5LU_22_DNA_FD_51739 | JGI IMG/M metagenome (IMG submission 51739)
TTGGATGGGGGAATTGATGATTTTTTGAAGACCTTCTTACTACATAACCACACCCAGTAAATTAAGAATTAAAAATTAAAAATTGAGAATTGACGATTTTATGTTTATCGTCATTCCTGAAGATTTCTTTCACTTTGAAGATGGAAAGAATCCATCAGGAATCTTTTTTGTAGTCTACAGCTTAAACTTGTTTTAATGGATGCTGCCGTAAAGTTTATATTTTTGTAAACCATGAAAGAAGCTCTTCAAGAAGCATTTAAGCTAAAGTTTCACCAAGAACCAACCGTCTTAGTGCAAGCTCCCACACGCATCAATATTATCGGTGAGCACACGGATTACAATGATGGTTGGGTAATGCCAGCAGCCATAGATAAGTATATCTATTTTGCCTTGGTTAAGCTGGATAAGCCGCTGGTTTTCATTTATGATGAAAACAAGGATGAACAGTTTTATTTTGCATATGAAGATGATTTCTCATTGGAGGGTTTAACCCAGTGGAGAAAATATTATTACGGGGCTATAGACCTGCTGAAAAAAGAATACAACTTAGGCGGGTTTAAAGCGTATAAAATTGGTACAGCGCCTGTTGGTGCTGGAATAAGTAGTTCCGCCGCTTTATGTTGTGGGTTTATTTTTGCAATAAGTGAGTTGTTCGATCTCAAACTAGATAGGTGGACTATTGCCAAACTAGCGCAGCGCGTGGAACAGGAATATGTTGGTTTGCAGTGTGGTATCATGGATCAGTTTGCCGTACTTTTTGGAGAGGAAAACCATATTCTACGATTGAATTGTTTCAACTTAGCCTATACTAAACACCCTGTCAAACTGGAGGAGTTTCAATTCATTTTATGCAACAGTATGGTAAAGCATAATTTAGCTGATTCTGCCTATAATGAGCGGGTGGATGAAATGAAGCAGATTAAAAAATCACTTCATTTGAAGGATTTTAGCCAGTGGGAAAATTTGGATACGAATCAGTTGAAATCACCATTAAAAAATAGATTGAGGCATCTCGTTTCAGCCAATCGTCGAGTACAACGAATGCAAGTAGCTTTAGATCGAAATGATGCACATCAAGTTGGGCAGCTACTAAATGAAAGTCATGCTAGTTTACAGAAGGACTATGCCGTGACGTGTGAAGAAACAGACTATTTAGTAAATGCTTTAAATACTCATGGAGCACTTGGTTCTAGACAAATGGGTGGAGGATTCGGTGGTTGTATTTTAGCCTTAATTCCAAATGAAAAATTGAACGATTTAAAGTCTGCGGTTTCTCTTCTTTATCAGGAAAGATTCCAAAGGGAACTTGAGTTTTATTCAATAACTTTGAGTAATGGGGTTAAACGCATCTGACATGGATTTTTCACACCGTCGCAAAAATATCCTAACTGGTGAGTGGATTCAAGTATCTCCGCATCGAACGAAGCGTCCATGGCAGGGGAAAGTAGAAAATGTTCAGTTAGTTCAAGAAGCAGATTATGAGTCGAGGTGTTACCTATGTCCTGGGAATACAAGGGCAGGAGGACATCAAAACCCATCATATAAAGGGGTGTTTGTATTTGACAATGATTTTGCAGCCTTGCAAATGAATGCACCCAGCCAAGCCCTTAATCAAGATGATTTATTGCTTGCTAAAAGTGAGAAAGGAATTTGTCGGGTCGTTTGTTTTTCTGAAAAACATAACTTGAGTTTGGCACAATTAGACTTAATAGATATTCAAAATCTTGTGCAAACTTGGCGCAGTCAGTATGAAGAATTGGGTGGAATGTCGAATATAAATTATGTGCAGATTTTTGAAAACAAAGGTGAAATCATGGGCTGCAGCAATCCGCATCCGCATGGACAAATCTGGGCCCAAGAAAGTTTGCCCCAAGAAGTAGTCAAAGAGCAAAAACAACAGGAAGCCTATTGGGATAAAAACGGTCGCTCACTACTTTTGGATTATGTAGCATTGGAAATTCAAAAACAAGAGCGCGTTTTGTTTGAAAATGACTTGTTTGTGGTTTTAGTCCCATTTTGGGCGGTTTGGCCATTTGAAACGATGATAGCTCCGAAGATCCAATGCCATTCCTTAAGTGATTTGGATGAAATTGGGGTAAGAGCATTTGCTCAAGCCATTCAATGGATAAGTCAAACATACGATTTACTCTTTAATTGTAGTTTTCCATACTCGGCTGGAATTCATCAGGCACCAACGGATGGGCTTGATCATATGTCTTGGCAAATGCATATGCATTTTTATCCGCCGCTATTGCGTTCTGCTTCTGTAAAGAAATTCATGGTAGGTTATGAAATGATGGGTAATCCACAACGGGATTTTACACCAGAATATGCTGCCAAGACCCTTCGTGAATTACGAATCGGTAAATAACTTCTTGATATTACTGAGCGGTTTTTGCACAATCTTACCTAAAGTAAATCCTTGTTTATTCGCTACTTTTTGTAGTTGAGGTCTGAAATGGTAAGCTATACTTCCTATAAAATGTACGGGCGACTCCGGAATTTCTTCCAAAGCCATTAGATGGGCATTGCTGAATTCTTCAAGAGAATCTAAGACAATTTGTTCAATAATCGGATTGTCGATATGCTTTTTGCAAAAGGGCACGAAAGAAGCTAAATATCGATTGGCCTGAGGTTCATTATACACCTTCTGCATCAAATCGGTGGAGGTTATCGGATAGTCTTTAAAGAAATCTTCTTCAAGCGCTTTAGGCAGCTTTTGATAAAATACTTGTCTTAGCAGTGCTTTTGCAATATGTGTTCCGCTTCCTTCATCGCCAATAATGTAGGATAGTGAAGAATATTTTCGCTCAATCTGCTTTCCATCAAAGATTCGAAAGGTAGATCCTGTTCCTAGAATACATACCACGCAAGGCTCATCATCAGCTACGGCAAGCACCGCACCTTCAATATCCGTTCGGATATCGATTTTAGCCTGGTTAAAAATGATTTTGAACGAGTCCGCTAATGACTTCACTTTTTCTTTGTTCGAGCAACCTGCTCCGTAAAAATGAACTTCCTTCACTTTGTTCAGGTAGAAGGCAAGTTCAGAATCGCCAATGGCCAATTGTATCGTTGCATGATCGACAAAAAAAGGATTTAGTCCAATAGTCTCCGTACGAAGTACTTCTTCACCATTTTCAAGTAATATCCATTCGGTTTTAGTTGAGCCACTATCTGCTAGAAGAATCATACATTTTTGATTTTAATAATTTCAAAGTTTATTCAAACTCACAGCTTGTTGATTTAATAGTTCATATAGGTTTGAAAGGCGACTTGAAAGTAAGCAGCATTTTTCAAAACACCAGAATCTTCCTGAATTTTTTCTACTAAACTTTGTTTGTCAAGATCAAAGTTAACAGAACTGAATTCATTCGGACTTAAGTAGTTATGTCCGTGAATATGAATGTAGGTACTGTACTCGGGACTATTCGGGTTGAAAATGTCTTTTGAAAAAGTATAATTTTCATAGGGTAGATTCATCTGCTTGGCTAAACTCATAGCAATATCCGTTTGGTTTACCATTTGCGTGTTCATTTTTCCATAGTATGCGCTATCTATGGCCGGACCAAAAAGAATAAAAGGAATACGGTAGCGTTCAGGATCGGTGTACCAATATCTGGAAGGGAAGGTATGACTATGATCCGAAGAAATAATAAACAAAGTATTATCAAACCACGGCATCTCCTTACACGAGGTATACCAATGGCCAATCAAACTATCCACATACTTTACGGTGTTGATATACCGAGCGGCATCATCATCCACTTTGTCGTTGAAAGGCATATCAAAAGGTTCATGGGTACTTTGTGTAAGTATCAATGAAAAGAATGGTTCTTCAAACTGTTTGGTATCTTGAATAAAACGCTCAAACAAATATTCATCCGGCGCTCCTAAATCTTGTGTTCGTTGTTTCGGAGTGAAATCATCAAGGCTATATACTTTTTCAAATCCATTATGTATCAGAAAGGCTTTAAAGCTGCCAAATTCTGGTTCGCCTGCAAAGAAGAAGGTATTCGTATATCCTTTAGCTTGTAAATCGAGTGGGAAGGAGGGGAGATGCTGAAATTTTTCAGGTTGGGCACCTATGGTATGGAGCGGCAAAGCCGGAAAACCACTTAATAATGCCACTAAGCCCTGGTCGGTGCGCATGCCACTGGCATACATGTGCTCAAATGCATAAGCTTCATCCATGATTTTGGATACTTCAGGCATGTAATCGAGCGATGCGTTATATTTGGATATACAATTCGCATTAACACCTTCAAGGGCAAGAAATACGATATTCGGCCGTTTATTTTTTATCACTTGAATGCTCGTATCATGAGGTGTTTGGGTAATTTGCTTAAACACCTCCATAGCGGTTTCCTCCGGTAGCAGTCGATAGGGGTTTTCTTTTAAACTGTTTTGATTTTGGAATAAAATATTACCTAGATTCCATAGGCTATTAACTCCTGCAACATTTAAAATTTGGTTGTCAGAGAAATACGCATCGCTCTGGTTGATAGGTATTTCGCGGAATCCTCCACGAAGACCAAGTATAAGTGCGGCTATTAGACCAAGATAGATAAAAGCAGTATGCCATTGACTTTGGTGATGAGGAAAAACAGGAATGATTCGTTTGTATATCCACCCAAAAAGAAAAAAGAGCAGCGAGCTAATTACTATAAAAAATACAGCCGTGCTATAACCCGCGCTGGCAAGCATCATTTGTGGCGTGTTTAAATAAAATAAAGCCTTAGCGCTTAGTTTAGCATTCCAATGACTAAACATTTGAACATCTATCCAATTAAGTGCTACAATAAGCACACTGATCCAGGTGTAGTAAGCAATATATAATCTATGATTAAAATCTTTGAATTTCAATAAATTACTAATGATCAACCAAAGCACTGGGATGATAAAAATATAGGACCAAGTGGCTAAGTCGAGGGAGAAACTGTGTGTAAAGCTACCCATGATTTCAGTCCATGAAACATGCTTTAGGTAATTGCGATTATTCAATAAGAAAAACGCTTTCATGACCTGCATAAGCGTTAGGGTAAAGATGCTGGGGATAGCTAAAAATCGCCAGATTACTTTCATGATTACCATTCAATTTTTTCCTTATTTAGGAAGGCATTGATTCCTTTTTTGCAGTCCTCATTTTCTCTGCCGCGTGCATTCATTTCTGCTGCAAAATCAAATGCATCAGTCAAGTCCATCTCTTGCACACGATTCATCATTTCCTTGGTGTTTGCAATCGATTGCGAAGAACTATTTTTCACTAAATTCATAGCAAATGCGTGTACTTGATTTTCCAGATTTCCAGTCCTTACAACCGAAGTGATCAATCCCATATCTAAAGCCTCTTGGGCTTCGATAAGTTTGCCTGTAAGTAATAGCTCTTTCGCTTTTCCTTCTCCAATTTTGCGAAGCAAAAAAACCATAACAATCGCGGGAATGAATCCGATTTTAACTTCCGTATATCCAAACAATGCTTCGGGTGTGGCATAGGTGAAATCACAAACGGTTGCTAATCCAGCTCCACCAGCAATCGCATGTCCTTGCACCATAGCAATTGTCACTTTGGGAAAGGTATAAATGGTTTGATACAGTTCCTTTAAGTTTATGGAATCTGCTAAATTTTCTTCATATGTGTTTTTTTGCAAGCCTTGTAAATAGGCGAGGTCTGCTCCGGCACTAAAAACTTTACCTCTACCTCCTAGAATTACAGCTTTTACTTTATCATCCTTTAGCGCTTGATTAAAGGCTGATTTGAGTTCATTAACTAACTGTTCATTAAAAGCGTTGCGCTTATCTGGTCTGTTTAAATAGATATAAGCTGCGCTTTCTTTGACCAAATACTGTATTAATTTATAATCCATAGCTCAATTAATTTGTTGAATGAAAGCACCTTCCTCTGCAATAAAATAACATGATTTACATCTTTCTTCGCAGATACGCTTCCATTCCTTGTAAAGATAAGGATTATTCGTTCCATCAAATACGTAGGTTTCTGCTTTTAGTTGATTAAATAAATTATTGAGTTCTAATTTGTTGAATTTGGCAAGTACAAGGAGGTTAAGTTCCTTTAAGCACATGTTTTCGGGGATTTTATCTTGAATAAGTGCACAAGAGAATTCACCTTTAGTGAAAGTTATCGTATTCTCCTTAATGGGATAAAAAGCTTGATTGACTATCCCGTGGTGTGCTGAGGCCTGAGTTATACTTTGACGAAGATAGGCGGGAATGGAATCTGAATAAAACACTTTACCGTTTAATCCTTCCCGGAAGCTAAGGCTAGTAATTGTTTTATCATAGTACACGTTGAGTTCATTTTCATAGGATGATTTTATGGTCTCATACAAAGTAACTAAGTTGAGTAAAGCAAAATTTAATAGTATGAGGTAGATGATTAATTTCTTTCTAAAGCTAATAGCTGCCATGCTTAAAAGAATAATACTATAGAGCATGATCAACTCAAGCAGGCTAATGTTCCAGCCTTGACTTAGCGCGAAGGGTAACTCGGCAATCCAATCTAAGCATACAATTAACCCTTTAAGCACAATGGATAAGCCCTTGGCCAAAATTGATTGCATATAGGGAAAATAAGCCATGGCTATTGTTGCAATTCCAAGGTAGACAATTATCGTTGCCAGTGGAATGGCGATAAAATTGCTAAGTAGAAAGTAGTTGGGGAATTGATTAAAGTAAAACAAGGTGAGCGGAAATGTACCAATTTGAGCCGCTATAGAAACCGCACTAAGTTGCCAAAATTTGTCAATCAACCAGTTAGATGAAATATAAAGTAAGTATATTTTTTTGTAGAAGTACAGGATACTCAACAACGCAGCGTAGGACAGTTGAAAGCCCACATTTAGTATGATAAAAGGATTCCATAGTGTAAGTAGGCAAGCAGATGCCGCAAGTATATTGTAAATATTGATGTTTCTTTTACTTGCAATGCCAATTCGTAACAAAGAAAACATGAGCGCCGCACGCATAACGGATGGGCTTGCTCCAGTGAGTAAGGCGTAAGATAAAATACCTAATATCATAAAGATACTTTTCGTTAGGCTTTTATTAGGTAAAAAGAATAAGAACTGACTGATGAGTAGGTAAATAATCCCCACATGAAGTCCACTAACCGCAAGTACATGCATGGCTCCACTTTTTTGAAAATTTGCACGAAGTTCGGGCGTAATAGTGCCTTTGTGACCAATCAATAAGGCTTGAGCAATGGCGAGTTGTTCTAAGTCGGGAATGCATTCACTTAACTGCGTGAGTATAGCTTGTCGACTAAACTCCAGTGCTTGCTTGCAGGTATTGACTAAGTTAATGTCAGCAGGTAAATAAATTATCGTATCCAGATATGCACTACCACTTATTCCTTGATTGAATAGGTATTGTGCGTAATCGAAACTATGGGGGTTTTTACTGCGTGGAATAGCTTGAATAGTGAAATTAGATGCGATTTTATCGCCTATTTGAACGCTTTCACAAACGGCACTTTTCTTTATGTAGAGCATCACTTCTCTGCAAGTTTTTGTTTCTTCAGAACAGATTTTACCGATGCTTTGGTAGGTATTTGGTTTTTCAATTAAAGCTTGTTTGATTTCTATAATAGTCCATGCTGAGTTGGAATTACTTGTATTTAATGTTATTCTCTTACCGTGCTGATAGCTTGCCAAACTAACACTAAGCAAGAACACTAGTGTATAAGTGAATAGAGAAGTAAGGAAGACTTGATTGGGAAGTTTTTGAAGCTTGTAATTTTTTCGGATGGCAAGGATAATTACTAATAGAATGAATGATATCGTAAATGTAATTGGTATTGAGACCTTACTGTGAAGGCCATAGATTGTTCCCCAAAGAACAAATACATAGATGCGTAGAAGAGGGAGTTCGCGCAACAGATTGGTATACATAACTATCGAATATAGTTGTATACAAACAAAAATGCCCCGATAAAATCGGGGCATCCTTGACTCAATGAGTTAATGTACTTACTTCATGATTACACGCTTAGAGATCGTTGCGTTATCTGAAGAAATATTTACGAAATAAACACCGGCTGAATTACCTTCTAAGTTGAAAGTAACCGTTTCCTTAGCATTTACTTTAGTTAATTCTTTAGAAGCTATTACCGCTCCTAATACATCAGTTACTTCAACGTTTAAGTTGGTAGATTCGGTTTCAGCAATTTCCACGTTCAATACACCATTTGTTGGGTTAGGGAAAACAGCAACAGCTGCATCTAACTGCAATCTATCTGCAATACCTACAGTAAGCGTAACCGTTTTACAAACTGTGCTCTCAGGCTTATTGAAAGGTGCATCATTAAATCTGTTTCTAACTGTTAAACATACATTGTATGTAGGGAAATTTGCATCGTTAGGAGAGTACGTTGGTACACCCGCAGTTGAAGATGCAGCACTACTCGTCTGTCCATTATCAAAATCCCAACTGTAAGAAGTAGGACCATCTGTTGATGTGTTTGTCAAAATAAGTCCATTTGAAGTAGTTATAAATGAAAAGTCAGCTACTGGCTCTTTACCTACTCGAACTGTTAGGTTTTGCGAAACCGAGTTTCCATTTTCATCTGTGGCAGTAAACACAGCAGAGTAGTTACCTGCTTGTGCCGTATTCACATTAGAATCATCTATAGTTACATTAACTAACTGTCCATTACAATTCGGGTCAGAAGCAGCTGAAGCAGGCGCAACAAATGTTTCATTAAGGTATGTATAGTTGATACCCCCTTCCGTATAAGAATTTGCAGGTGTAACTAAATCGTTATCATCGATAATAGTTAGGATAGGATCAGTATTATCTACTACGTTTACTGTTCGATCGATAGTTGATATATTTCCAGATAAATCAGTAGCTGTATAGGTTACAGCGTATGTGCCAACTGTATTGATGTCTACAGCTGAGTTGTCTGTAGTAACAGCGACAACGAAATCAACTAAGTCAAATGCTTCTGCATCTAGTTCATTGTAGAAAGTACATGCTTCAACATCAACAGAAGCAGCACCGTTTAAAGTGATGATAGGACCATCAGTATCTGCTCCAATCACATTTACATAACGAATAGCCGTTGTAATGTTGCCACTATTATCTGAAATTTCATATTCATATGTAAACAGACCATTATTTCCAGCTGTTGGATTTACGTTGTCCGTAACAACAGGCATTGCTGTCGGAGGGCATCCATTATCTTCATAGTCAATTCCTGGATCATTGTAAACATTACCTGCAACAACAGAAAGTGTATCAGGACCAACAAAAGTGAAAGTAGGAGCGATAGTATCTTCCTCAACAATTACAGTGAAACCTAAAACCGTATCACTACTCGTGTTGCCAGCGGCATCTTCCAAATATATATCTAAAGTGTATGTACCCGGAATAGAAAAGTTCGGTAGCGCAGCAACTGTACGAATCATAGAGTCATCTGGACCTTGTGGTACATCGTCAATCAATAATATATCACTTAAGTCTTCAGCTGTTGGAGGGCAACCTGCCAAAATAGTTACACTATTAACTGCCGGGTCAAATAAACCAATAGTAGGACAAGTTTCATCCGCAGGTGTAGTAATAGCTGCAAGATTTACCTCATCATAAAATATAGTGTTTGTACCATAGTTGTGCAAGTATCCAGTTGGAGGTTGAAGAGCATTACCTGGACGCTCATCTTGTTGCCAAATAACAGGAACTACATCGTTGTACATTTTTCTTGGAATACCCGGGTATGCACATTCTGCAGTATCTGCATTTGACACATTAATTGGACCATCCCATGTCATACCATTATCACTAGACTTCAATAGGTATACATCTTTATAGAAGAATCCTTCAGCTGTTGCATTAATCACTGCACCAGCTGTATCAATTTGAGCTGTTCTCATTCTTGAGTAGGCAACAACTAAGTCACCGTTATCCATGTATCCACCACTTGGTTGAGAAACAAGAGATGAAGCGTATAGGCTAAACTGAATAAAATCAGGGTCGTTTATAACCGAATTAGTGTATAATGGGTCGCAACCTGCACCAGCCTCTACTGTAAATCTTGTAGAGTGAAGCGTGATAGGCTCATCCATGTTTTCATTCCAATATAGTAAACCTTCCGAAAAAGGAATGACTGTACCTTCTTGGAACGCAACTTTTTCATACTCTAATTTTCCAGCCCAAACGTGCACTAAGTCGTTATCATCAACAACGATGCTGTACGATTCATCCGTAATATCTTGCTGCAATGCAGATTCAGCGCTTTCACCAGAAAAGTTGTTAGGTGTTGGTTGACCATTTTCATCTACAACCCGTACCATTTGCGTTGTAGTCCATGTATTTCCCCAATCTGTTGATTTAATAACAAAAGAATTGTATCGGCCAACAACCAAAGCTAATGTTCCGTTATCGTTAGCATCAATAGCATAAGAATCTGCTCCAATAGCTACGAAATTTGAACCATTAACGAAAGGAAACTCACCTTGTTCCCAAGTAGCACCTCCATCAAAGGATCTGTGCCAATATAAACCACCATCAACACCATTCACGAAAGTTCCGATTTGAACAGAGCTTACTACGAAAATCGAATCACCGCTTATCGCGACTCTCGGCCATGTAGCATCATCGCTAAAAGCAAAACTAGCGTTGGTGGAGTTTAGTGATTGTGTAGTCCAAGCACCAGCAGTATTACCTAATGGGCGAGATTGAACTTGCAAACCACCAAAATTGTTAACGTTGTCTGCAAAGTGAGCAATAACAACTTCATCGCCATTCGCTAAGAAACCTACATTTGACCAACCCGTTCTTCCAATATCAAATCGGGTAAAACCTGAAGCTGGAAAATTGGTTTCAGACCAAACGCCAGCTGCACTTTTGTAGTTGTATCCTGTACCACGATCAGGAGCAGCTTCACTGTTAGTCAAACTTTTCGTGTAGGTAATAACTACCTCACCGGCAGCGTTAGTCGCTACTCTTCGACAATTCGCATTGTTTGTTTGCAAATCATATGTAGTTCGTCCGACTTGCGTCTGCGCGAAAACAGAGAAAAATGCAAAACACAATAAATTTAAAAGTAATACTTTCTTCATCATTTTGTTTTTAGTTATAGTAAAGTTTAAAATTTGAAAGCTAAAGTTAAAAATATTTTATATTATTCTTAAATGTGCACGAAGTTTATTTGCATACAACTACAATTTTGATGAAAGTTTTAATTATTTCTTCTTTTGTTGTTCCTGCATAGCTTGTTGTTGCTTATAAATTTCCTCCATTTTAGAGGCCCATTTGGACTTTTTAACTGGCTTCTTCTTATTTTCCTCTAGCTGGGCTTTGATTTTATCTTCATCAATGAAAAACTTGTTGATTACAAACTGCTGCCCAAAAGTGATCATGTTAGACAAGAAGTAATAGTAAGTCAAGGCAGCTGGGAAGCTATTAAACAAGAAAAGAAGGAAGAAAGGAAAGATGTAAGGCATGTATTTCATCATTTCCATACCCGGTTGACTCGGTTGAGCCTGCATTTGTGTGTTGAACTTCGCCATGAGAATAGACGAAACTGTCATCAATACTGTAAAAACACTTAAGTGATTGCCCAATAAGGGGATGCTTTTTGCCCAAGTTAAAATGGGGATGGTATCAAAAGTAGATAAGTCTGTTGCCCAAAGGAAACTCTCTTGCCGCAATTCTATAGAAGACGGAAAAAAGTAAAACATAGCTAACAAGAAAGGCATTTGCAAGAGCATCGGCAAACATCCGCCAAACATGCTAACTCCAGTTTTTTGATATAACTCCATTTGAGCACGAGAATAAGCAGCTTGATCATCACCATACTGGGCTTTCAATGCCTCTAATTCAGGTTTTAAAACGCGTTGTTTAGCGGAAGAAACGTAAGACTTAAATGTAAGCGGCATCAGAATCATTTTGATCAAAATCGTCATGATTAATATGATAATACCGTAATTTGATATGTAGTTTTCTAAAAAGTTAAATAAGGGGATAATCAACCATGCATTAATCCACTTTACCCATCTAAAAAGGAAGAAATCCGCACTTAATTCTACTACATGATGTAAACCATTGTCGTATCCTTTTAATAGTTTGTAATTGTTCGGCCCGAAAAAGAAATGGAAACTCGCATTGCCCTCATCATTGAATGCAATTTGCATATCTGAAGCAAAGCCAGCAACCTTAGTACTGTCGTCATTTTCGATATCGGTAGATAATGCGACCTGGGTAAATCCTTCATTTCCTATTAGGGCTACATTAAAGAATCGTTGCTTGTAACTAATCCAGTCAACAGAATTCTCAATTTCTTCCTCCTTCGATTTGCCTATGCCTAAATGTTCAACGTCTCCATCAATTACCTTCCAATAGGCCGTCGATTTGGTCTTTTCATTAGACATATCCTGTTCGTGCTTACTAGCTACATAATCCCAATTCATGTCGAGAAAATCTGTAGCCTTTAATTCTTGGGTAAGCCCATCAATATCGATTTGATAATCAAGAAGGTAGGAGTTTTCTTGTAAAGCATAAGTGAATCTAATTTCACCGTCATTGGTTTTTGCTTTAAATACAACTTGATTGCCCGTTTTACTACTCTCAAAATAGATGTCTTTTGTCTCGATAAGTTTATCTTCAGCACTGTTTACTTGTAAGAAATAATTGATGGTTTGGGTTTCATCAATTAGCATCAATGCTTCCTTGCTATAATCTTTAAACTCTTTTAGCTCAACTGATTTTACCTGAGCTCCTTTTGAATGAAGAACTACTCGAAGCAAATCATTTTCTATGACGATGTCCTCAGCTGTACCAGCAGCATAGGGATAGAAGGCGCCCCACTTATTTTGCGCTGCATAACTTGCAGCATCGATTTCAAGTGTATCTCCATTTTCAGCAATAACAACTACCGGGGGAGTTTCTTCAACAAGGTTTGTAAGGTCTTGGTCTGCCTCTGCTGGCGATTGAATAGAGTCAACTTCAACCGTTTCATTGACAATTTCATTGTCCGTATTTTCAAATCGCTGAAAAAAGCGAGCAGCCAACAAGTAAACAATAATACTGATTAGTATGATGCCTATCGTTTGATTTCTTCCTTCGTTCATCAAGTTATTTCTTTTAGCGCCGTAAAACTAAGGCATTATTTAATAAACACCCACATAGTTGCTTGGCTTAATCTTTTTAAGTTCATTTTTTAATTCTTCTGCGATGGACAGCCCATCAATAAATCCGTGTATTTCACTTTGCCCCACCTTCGTATTTGTGCGGGTTAAATCTTTAAGTTGCTCGTAGGGATTTGGTACGCCCTCTCTTCTCAATACCGTTTGAATTGCTTCAGCTACAACCATCCAGTTGTTTTCCAAATCTTCAGCGATCTTTTCTTCATTTAAGAGCAGTTTATCTAAACCTTTTTGCATGGACTGTATAGCAATCAAAGTATGGGCGATAGGTACACCGATGTTTCGCAAAACTGTAGAATCTGTCAAATCTCGCTGTAATCGAGATATGGGAAGTTTTCCTGCGAGGTGTTCAAAGATGGCGTTGGCAATACCTAAATTACCTTCAGCATTTTCAAAATCTATGGGATTTACCTTGTGTGGCATGGCCGATGATCCTATTTCTCCTTTTTTAATCTTCTGTTTGAAATAATCCATGGATACATAAGTCCAAATATCTCGACACAAATCAATTAGGATGGTATTGATTCGCTTCCAGTTGTCAAAATACGCAGCTAGGAAGTCGTAGTGCTCTATTTGTGTGGTATATTGATATCGGTAGAGGCCTAGTTTTTCTTCGACGAAGTTATTCCCAAATTCAATCCAATCGATCGCGGGGAAGGCCAAATAATGAGCATTAAAATTTCCAGTTGCGCCACCAAATTTTGCAGCAATAGGCAGTTCTGTCAATAAATCGACTTGGTTAACTAAACGTTCAACAAAGACCATAATTTCTTTACCCAATTTTGTAGGGCTTGCTGGTTGACCGTGCGTCCTTGCCAATAAAGGAATATCTTTCCACTCTTCAGCCAGTTGTTGCAACTGAGCTGTTAATTCCTGAATGGCCGGCATGCAAACATGATCATCTGCGTTTCGAAGCATTAGCGGAAATGCAGTATTGTTTACATCCTGCGAGGTCAAGCCGAAGTGGATGAATTCTTTAATCCCTCCGAGCTGTAGCTGGTCAAATTTTTCTTTCAAAAAGTACTCAACTGCTTTTACATCGTGGTTGGTTGTTTTCTCGATTGTTTTTATCTGTTCTGCATCCTCAACGGAAAAATCTTCGTAAATCTTTCGCAAAACTTCGAATTGTTCCGTGTTCATTGATTCGAGTTGCGGGATATTTGCTTCTTTAAGGGCTATGAAGTATTCTATTTCGATAAGTACCCGAAATTTAATTAAGGCGTATTCTGAGAAATACTCGTTTAAACTTTCGGTCTTGGTAGCATATCTTCCGTCAATTGGTGAAATAGCTAATAATGAGGCTTTCGACATCCTGTTTTGATTTTGGGCAAAAGTAAAACATTCTAATAGCTTGCTCGTTTATAATGTCAATAGATTTTCAACATATTTCTTGAAAAAATTAAAAGTAAAATTACATTTGCCAAAGTTTTGAACGTTCTAAAAAGGAAAACATGTCGAAAAAGTTAGTCATTGTAGAGTCACCATCAAAGGCCAAAACAATACAAAAATACCTAGGAGATGATTACATTATTGAGTCATCTTACGGACATGTTAGAGACCTCCCGAAGAAGGATATTTCTATTGATTTGTCTAACAATTTTGAACCAAAATATGTTGTTACGGATGACAAAAAAGATGTCGTTAAGAAATTAAAAAAGTTGGCTAAAGAGGTTGATGAAGTGCTTTTAGCGACAGATGAAGACCGCGAGGGAGAAGCTATTTCATGGCATTTGTGCGAAATTTTGGGTATCGATACGAAAACTGCAAAGAGAATTACCTACACTGAAGTGACCAAGGACGCTATTTTACGTGCTTTAGCAAATCCAAGAAAATTAAATATGGGTTTAGTTTATGCTCAGCAAGCTAGAAGGGTTTTAGATCGAATAGTGGGTTATGAGTTATCTCCAGTTTTATGGAAAAAAGTTAAACCATCACTTTCCGCAGGAAGAGTGCAGTCGGTTGCTGTTCGAATAATTGTTGAACGAGAAAGAGAGATTACTGCCTTCAATGCGGATAATTATTACAAAGTAACCGCGCTATTTGATGTGCAAGATGACAAGGGTAGATCGAGCTTACTCAAAGCAGAACTAGGCAAACGCTTGGCAACGAAAGCAGAGGCTATGGCTTTATTGGAAGAATGTGACGGAGCTACTTTTTCTATAGCGAATGTAGAAAAAAAGCCTTCTCAAAAAAATCCTGCTGCCCCGTTTATTACATCAACGCTACAGCAAGAAGCTAGTCGTAAATTGAGTTTCCCGGTTGGGAAAACAATGAGTGTAGCTCAAAAGCTGTATGAAGCAGGACACATTACTTATATGAGAACGGATTCCGTGACCTTGTCGCAAACCGCCATTAATTCAGCAGTAGATGCGATTACATCCAACTATGGCGAAGAATATGTCAAGGTGCGTAAATATTCGACTAAGGCAAAAGATGCGCAAGAAGCTCACGAAGCTATCCGCCCTACAAACTTTAATAAAGTGGAAGCAGGTTCAAGTTATGATGAAAAACGCTTGTATGATTTGATATGGAAGCGTGCCATTGCTTCACAAATGGCATCTGCTAAAATTGAACGGACGATTGTCTCTATTGATGTGAGTAATTCTTCGGAGCAATTTCAAGCCAAAGGCGAGGTCTTGATATTTGATGGATTTTTAAAAGTTTATTTGGAAGGAAAAGATGAAGAGGATGAAGACGATGATGTGAGTGGAATGCTTCCGCCACTATCTGTAGGTCAAGAGGTCTTGCTGAATGAAATAACTGCAACAGAGCGATTTACCAAGCCTGGCGCGCGATATACGGAAGCAAGCTTAGTAAAAAAACTTGAAGAGTTGGGTATTGGTAGACCTTCAACTTATGCACCGACTATCTCTACCATTCAGAAGAGAAATTATGTCGAAAAAACTAATCGAGAGGGCGAGGAGCGGGCTTATCAGGTATTGACCTTGAACAATGAAGGTATTAATTCTAGTTCTGCGACTGAGATTACTGGTGCGGAGAAAATGAAACTATTCCCAACGGATATAGGCATGGTGGTGAACGATTTTCTATTGGAGCATTTTCCAGATATTATGGATTATGATTTTACTGCGCAAATGGAAGAGTCTTTTGACAAGATAGAAGATGGTAAAACGGAGTGGAGTGCTATGGTTTCGAAGTTTTACAAGCCATTTCATGAATCTGTAGAGGATACGATAGAGCATGCTGACCGTGCTTCTGGCGAAAGAGTTTTAGGTAAAGACCCTAAGTCAGGTTTGACCTTATTAGTTCGGGTTGGTCGATACGGACCCATGGCACAAATCGGAGCACAAGAAGAAACGGACAAACCGCAATACGCTAAGTTGCTGTCAACGCAAAGTATTGAAACGATAACGGAGGAAGAAGCATTGGTTTTGTTTGAGTTGCCTCGAGTAGTAGGGGAATTTGAAGGAGAAGAAGTTAAGGCTGCTATCGGCCGTTTTGGTCCTTATTTGTTGCACAAAAAGAAATTTGTTTCAATCACAAAAGATAGTGGCCAAGATCCTTATACCATTAAAATTGCCGATGCTATCCGTTTAATTGAAGATAAGCGAGTTGCTGATGCGAATCGCTTTATTATGGAGTTTGAAGAAGAGGGTATTCAAGTGTTAAATGGTAGATGGGGGCCTTACATTAAAAAAGGAAAGCAGAATTTTAAAATTCCGAAAGATGTTGAGGCGGAAAAGTTGACACTTGAAGAGGTTCAAGAAATTATCGTAAATCAGCCCGTTAAGAAAAAACGAGGAAGCAGAGCCAAGAAATAGTCTATGGGAAAGCGGGGTGAAATAGACGCGTTAATTCGATT